>ENA-UOWJ01000043-UOWJ01000043.1-bioreactor-metagenome-genome-assembly--contig:-NODE-43-length-122846-cov-35.757784_pt1 | contig 122846 bp, 100 predicted proteins | sample MGYA00238156_ERZ761611 | MGnify/ENA primary metagenome ERZ761611 (study PRJEB28900, sample SAMN06268034) | bioreactor metagenome | isolation source: Joint BioEnergy Institute, California, USA...
CGCTCAGGGGACCCCCGCCGCGATCTTCCTTTCGCATCCTTTTGACCGAAATCCCTCTCGCTCAGGGGACCCCCGCCGCGATCTTCCTTTCGCATCCTTTTGACCGAAATCCCCTTTGCTCAGGAAAACCCACCGAGATCCCCCTTCGCGTTCTTTTGACCGAAATCCCTCTCGCTCAGGGGCCCCCCGCCGCGATCTCCCTTTCGCACCTTTTTGACCGAAATCCCCCTCGCTCAGGGATATCAGCCTCTTCCCGTTTCAGATTCTTATGATTAAGCGGGTATGCCGTGATAGCAGCAAAGCGTCAGTTTGAGAAACCGAAGAATATGACCGGCAGACAGCAAACAAAACAAACGTTCCTGATCAGCGGAAAAGTCGACGAAAGGTGAAGAAAAGGGGGAACAGCGCTAACCTGAAGCGAACGGGATTCCGATGAAAAGTGGAAAAAGCGCCGCAAACCATCAAGCCTGAGCGAGCGGGATTTCGATGAAAAGCGGAAATAAGTGCGACGACCCGCAAACCCTGCCTGAGCGAACGGGATATCCACAAAAAGCCGAAATAAGCTCAACGAATCGCATGCCTGACGAGACGGGATATCGGCATATGGTCGAAGTCAGAGAACGACACAGCCCTGAGCGAACGGGATTTCGATAAAAAGCGGAGATGAGGCGACGACCCTCAAGCCTTGCCTGAGCGAACGGGATTTCGATGAAAAGCAGGAGGGGGGGAGGCGACACGGCCGAGCCTGAGCCATGGGGATAATGGGGGGACGGAGAGAAGACGAGGCAAAAAAAGACCGTGCCGACTCCGGTATCGGAAGGCACGGGGCTTTTTCGCTGATGAACGATATCGCCTTACCGGTCGCGGGGGCGGTTCCGCAGGAAGGCGGGAATGTCCAACTGGTCGGACGAGGTGTTGCTCGTTCCGAAAGGACGCAGATGCGCGCCGCTGCCGGGGGCGGGCCGGGGTTCGTCTCGCTGCTGCACCGGTTCCGCGCCTTGCTGGGGAGCGGCGGCCGTGCGCCGCGACTGCTGCTTGTGTTCGAACCCGGTGGCGATGACCGTCACCTTGATTTCATCCTTCATCGTGTCGTCGATGCTGGCGCCGAAGATCATGTTGACTTCCGGATCGGAAGCGGAGATGACGATTTCGGCCGCTTCGTTCACTTCGAACAGCGACAGGTTCGAGCCGCCCGTAATGTTCATGATAATGCCGCGCGCGCCTTCGATCGACGTCTCGAGCAGCGGGCTCATGATCGCCTTCTTGGCGGCTTCCATCGCGCGGTTCTCGCCGGAGGCGACGCCGATGCCCATGAGCGCCGAGCCCCGCTCGGTCATGATCGTCTTCACGTCGGCAAAGTCGAGGTTGATCAGACCGGGAACGGCGATCAGGTCGGAGATGCCTTGAACCGCCTGCTTGAGCACGTTGTCCGCTTCGCGGAACGCCTCCATCATCGGCGTCTTCTTGTCAACGATCTCGAGCAGCCGGTCGTTGGGAATGACGATCAGCGTGTCGACCTTATCCTTCAGCGCTTCGATGCCGTGTTCGGCTTGAACCGAACGCTTCCGTCCTTCGAACGTGAACGGACGGGTGACGACGCCGACCGTCAGCGCGCCGCATTCCTTCGCCAGCTCGGCGATGACGGGCGCCGCGCCGGTGCCGGTGCCGCCGCCCATGCCGGCGGTGACGAACACCATGTCGGCGCCGCGCAGCGAATTCATGATGTTTTCTCGCGATTCCTCCGCGGCTTTCTTGCCGACTTCGGGATTTGCGCCCGCCCCCAGGCCGCGCGTCAGCTTGTCCCCGATCTGCAGCTTCTGCTCCGACTTGGTCAATTGAAGAGCTTGAGCGTCCGTATTCACCGTAATGAACTCGACGCCTTTGACGCCGTTCTCGATCATCCGGTTTACCGCGTTGCTCCCGCCGCCACCGACGCCGATCACCTTGATTTTCGCGAGCGGTTCCATTTCAAAATCGAATTCCAACATAATTCTCTACTCCTCCTCGCTTCCTGTTCCAGCGTCGGCTTATATGAATTCCTTGAACAAGTTCTTGAACCATTCCATAATGCCGGGCTTGTCCGCCGCCGGCCCCGGACTTGCGGATTTGGCCTTCGCCGACTTCTTCGGGGTCGACACCCCTCGGGTGCGGACGTACTTGGTCACGTACTGGATCATCCCGACCCCGCTGCTGAAGGACGGATCCCGAACCCCGATAAAATCGGGAACGGCGATCCGCACGCTCGCTTCGAGCTCGCTCTGGGCGAGAGGCAGAACGCCGGGCATCGACACCGCGCCGCCCGTCAGCACGTATCCGTTCAGCTTGTCCAGGTAACCGAGCCGCTTCACTTCCTGACGAATCATGTGGAAGATCTCCTGCATGCGAGGCTCGATAATGGCGGCGAGATCGTATTGGGAAAATTCCTTTTCCACATTGCTGCCGACCCGCATAACCTTGAACTTCTGATCGTCCGCGGCGTCCTCGATGCGAGCGCAGCCGTACTTGAGCTTGATCTTCTCGGCATGCTCCGTCTGCGTCTTGAGCCCGTAGCAGATGTCGCTGGTCACGTAATCGCCGCCGATCGGAAGCGTCGAGACCGCGGCCAGGCTGCCGCCTTCGAAGATGGCCAGCGTGGTCGCCCCTGCTCCGATGTCGGCGAGCACGGTCCCCATCATCTTCTCGTCCTTGGTGAGCGCCATCATGCCCGAAGCAAGCGACATCAGCACGACGCCGGCGATCTTCAGACCCGCCTTCTCGACGCAGCGCATCAGGTTATGTACGGCGGCCTTCGTCCCGGTAATAATCGTGCATTCGACTTCCAGCCGCACGCCGATCATCCCGCGCGGGTCTTGAATGCCGGTCAGCCCGTCCACCAAAAATTGCTTCGGAAGGAGGCCGATAATTTCCCTCTCGGGCGGGAGCGCGACCACCTTGGCGGCCTGAAGCACGCGCTCGATATCCTCTTCGCCGATTTCCCGGTCCTCGTTGGAAACGGCGACGACTCCGTGATTGCTCTGCAGTGCGATGTGATTGCCGGCGATACCGACATATACTTCTCCGATCGTAATGCCGACCATCCGCTCCGCGTGGTCGACGGCATTGCGAATCGATTGAACGGTCTGGTCAATATCGACAATGGCGCCTTTGCGAATGCCCTCGGAATCGGCCGACCCGACGCCAATGATGTTGATGGCCCCGTTGCTGATTTCCCCGATAATCACCCGGACTTTCGACGTGCCGATATCCAGGCTGACGATGAGGTCGTTGCTGCTCAACCGGTGGCACCTCCAATGAGATCGTTGAAAATGGCTGCGTTTTTGGGATGCTTCCTCCTGCCATATTCTCTACATATTCCACGTCTACGAGGCTTTCCCTCTTTTTTCAACAAAAAATTTCATCATTCTCATCCGCTAGCAGCCGTCCTCCGAAGAGGCAAAAACGACAACCCATAAAATAAATTTTAGCATTGTTTCGCTGGCTTGAGTAGAGTCCTTTTCCTTATGTTTATGGGCTCTCCTGGGTTTTGGAAGCCTCGCTTTGTGCCGAATAGGGAAGGTACGTGTCCGCTTCCAGCAGAACGAGCCGGCCGGGCTCCCGGTTCTGGACGAACTCGCTGATGATTTCAAGCTTCTGGGGCAGCAGACCCACCGTCGTCACAATCTCGAAGCGAGATCTGGTGTACAGCTTGATCCGGTCGGGATATGCGGTGGACGGATCGGGCGCGATTTGCGAGATGTCGCCGATCAGCGACGGCTCGAGCTGTCCGAGCTCGGCGCAGAGCTTGGCGCGATTCGGGTCGCTCGCCTGCCAGCCGGTCAGCACCGGCCTGTCGGGCAGCGACTCTCCTTGGGCAAGCGGCACGTTGAGGCCGCTGGCCAACACCGCGAAGGCGTTGCCCTGATCGTCCAGCTCAACCGCCACGGTGGGATATTCCCGAACTTCGACGGTCAACTTGCCCGGGAAATGTTTGACGACGCGGACCGAGTCGACCGCCTTCAGCGCTTTGACCCGCCTTTCGAGCGTTTGGCTTCCGATCGCGAAGAAGGAGTCGCCCTCGGCGACGCCGAGCGCAGCTTCGACCTCGGACGGCTTCAGACGAATCGTCCCTTTGACTTCGATGTCGGAGATGCGGGACAACGAGGATCGGAAAAACAGGACGACAAGCGCAATGACAAATATGGCGACGACGATCATGAGCAGCTTGCCTCCGCGCCGCGTCGGCGCGACCTCTTGCTTCTTCAGCGCGGGAATCCGTTCGGCCATGGCCGCTCCTCCTCTCTGCTCCCGCAAGCAATGTCCAACGAAGCGGCAAGCGCAGGGGCTTGTCCGCCCGGCGCCTGAAAAAGAACCCCACCAAAGGGTTGGGCCGCTTCAGCGGGGGGATCGTTACCTGCCGGTTCCTGCCGGCACTCTCTCCTACGGCTGGCGGATGATGCTTCCGCCCAGGCTCCCGAACATATTCTCGATGCGATCGTATCCGCGGTCGATATGATGAACCTGCTCCACGACCGTTCTGCCGCTCGCCGCCAGACCCGCAATGACGAGAGCCGCGCCGGCGCGCAGATCGGTCGCTTCCACAGTCGTTCCGTACAGCTGGGGCACGCCCCGAATAAAGGCGGTATTCAGGTCCAGCCGGATGTCGGCGCCCATGCGGCACAATTCGTCGACATGCTTGAAGCGCCCTTCGAACACCGTCTCCTTCACGACGCTGACTCCGTCGGCCAGCGCCAGCAAGATCATGAGCTGGGCTTGCAAGTCGGTCGGAAACGCCGGGTAAGGGGAGGTGACGACGCGTTCGACCGCCCGGGGGCGACCGTTCGCACAGACTCTCATTATACCACTATCGACTTCGATCTGAACACCGGCGCGGCGCATCACATGGATGAGAGAGGTCAGATGCCCGGGCTGCGCCCCCTCCAGCGTCACGTCGCCGTGGGTGGCCGCCGCGGCCACCATGACGGTGCCGGTGACGATCCGGTCGGGAATGATCTGAAACTCGCAGCCGTCAAGCGAAGAGACGCCGTCGATCGTGACGGTGTCCGTGCCGGCGCCTCTTACCTGGCCGCCGAGCGCGTTGAGGAAAGCTTGCAAATCCTGAATTTCCGGCTCGCGGGCCGCGCCGACGATCGTCGTCCGGCCTTCGGCCAGCACCGCGGCCATCATGATGTTCTCGGTCGCTCCGACGCTGGGAAAATCGAGAATGATCTCCGCGCCGGTCAGCTTCCCGGCCTTGCACACGATCCGGCTGCCCGTCTCCTGAATGTCGGCTCCCAGCGCCTGAAGGCCGCGCAGATGCAGGTCGATCTTCCGCTCGCCGATCGCGCAGCCGCCGGGCTGGTACACTTCCACCTCGCCGAAGCGGGCGAGCAGCGGCCCCATCAGAAAGACCGACGAGCGCATCTGGCGCATCAAATACTCCGGGACCCGGGAGGAACAGGCGCCGGACCCGTCGACGGTCACCCGGTCCGCCTGCTGCTCCGTCCGGCACCCCAAATCTTGCAAAATCTGAAGCATCACTTCGATATCCAACAGTCGGGGAACGTTTCGGAGCGTTACCGTCCCTTCCGTCAGCACGCTGGCGGCGAGAATCGGCAGAGCGGCGTTCTTGGCTCCGTGGATGCGTATGGTGCCCGAAAGCGGCTTGCCGCCTTCAATCACCAATTTGTCCAAGGGATTCACCTCCGGATTACCGCTCACCCATCAGGAGAACCTCCGGCACCAAGCGAATTCCGAAACGGTCTTCCACGGTGCTCTGCGCCCGGCGCATGAGGGTGAGTACGTCCTCGGCCTTGGCCCCGCCGTGGTTGACGATGAAGTTGGCGTGCAAACGGGAAATTTCGGCTGCGCCTTCGCGGGCGCCCTTGAGGCCGGCGGCTTCGATCAGCCGCGCGGCATGATCGTTCGGGGGATTGCGGAACACGCTGCCCGCGCAAGCCATCGTCAGCGGCTGCGTCCGCAGCCTGCGGTCCTTGTAGGACGCCATCGCCGCGGCGATCTCCTTGCGGTCCCCGACGCGAAGCTGGAACGACGCTCCCGTCACGACACCCTTTTTCTCATGGAGAATCGAATGCCGATAGCCGAAGGCCATCTCTTCCTTCCCGTACTCGCCGAACGTACCGTCTTCCCAGACGATGTCGGCCGACTTGAAGATGCGTGACACGTCCGAGCCGTGCGCTCCGGCGTTCATATATACAGCGCCGCCTACCGAACCGGGAATTCCTCCCGCGAACTCCAGTCCGGTAAGCCCCTCTTTCCCCGCCATAACCGACAGCTTGACGAACGAGTACGAACCGCCCGCCGTCACGATTTCGCCGTCGAAGCGAGCGTCGTCGAAGCCCCGGCCGAGCTTGATGACGGCGCCCCGGACGCCCAAATCGGAAACGAGCGTGTTCGAACCCCGTCCAAGCATCGTCCAGGGCACGCCGTGCCGGTGCAGAAGGCGGAGCGCAGCCGCGAGCTGCTCGCGGGTATCGGGAACGATGAATAGATCCGCAGGGCCGCCGATTTTCCAGGTCGTATGCCCCGCAAGCGGTTCGTTCAGGCTTACGCGGCCGACCCGGGCTTGTTCCAGTTCCGCGACCACCGGTTGCATAAACGGTTCCTCCCCACCCTGATTAACTAGGCTTCGCTGTCTTCGCTTCCCACCGCGCAGGCTCGACAATCACGATCACGCTGTATCCTATGTCAACGCCCGCCGCGTGGTGACAAACGCCCAGCACCCAAGCCGTTGTTGTTATGATTGACGAATGATGCCGCGCAATTGTTCGTAAACGGCCGTCGCCGCGTCCGGCTTGCCGAGGCGGCGCGACGCCTGCGCCATCCGCTCCCGGCGGGCCGGATCGCGCATGATCGCCGCGACGAGCGCAAGCAGCCGCTCGCCGCTCAGATCGCGCTCGAGAACCATCTCCGCCGCGCCGGCGGCCGCCAGGCTTTCCGCGTTCGGCTGCTGGTGGTTGCCCGTCACGTTCGGCGACGGGACCAGAATCGCCGGCACGCCGAGCGACGTGATCTCGGCGAGCGAGGAAGCGCCCGCGCGGCTGACGACGAGCGAGGAAGCGGCCAGCACCTCGGGCATGTTGTGCACGTAGGGCAGAGCGTGAACGCGGCCCGCCAGCCGGGGCGGAAGCTCCCGCAAGCGGGCCGAGGCGTCCTGGAAATAGCGGTCCCCGGTGACGAACACGAGATGGACCCCCTCAAGGTCGGCCAGGCCGGGCAGCATCGCCAGCACGGCGTCGTTGACCGCCTGCGCTCCGCGGCTGCCGCCGACCGCCAGCACGAACGGCGTCCCCGCCGGCAGGCCGAGCGAGGCGAAGCCTTGCCCGGCGTCGGCTTTGGCGACCGCCGTGGCGACCGGATTGCCGGCGAACTTCACGTTCGGCCGGCCGGCGAAGTGCGGCAGCGAGTCGGCGAAGCTGACCGCCACCGCGCTGGCATAGCGGCTCAAAAATTTGTTCGTGAGGCCGGGCACGACGTTCTGCTCGTGGATCAGCGTCGGAATGCCGAGCCGCGACGCCGCGTACACGACCGGCCCGCATACGTAGCCGCCGGTGCCGACGACAGCGTCGGGCTTGAACTCCCTCAGCAGCTGCTTGGACCGCCGCACCGCCTTGAGGAACCGGACGATCGTGCGGACGTTCTCCAGCGACAGCGACCGGCGGAAGCCGGTGATGTCGACGCTCTCGAAGCGCAGGCCCTGCGCCGGCACGAGGCGGCTCTCCAGCCCTCTCTTCGTGCCGATGTAGAGCAGGGTCGTGCCCGGCTCCCGCTCCATCGCCTCGCGGCCGATGGCGAGCGCGGGATAGATGTGTCCGCCGGTTCCTCCACCGGTCAGCACCAGTCGCATGGCGTAACGTCACCTCGCATAACGGGATAAATTGAGCAATATGCCGAGCGCCGTCAGCAGCAGCGTCAGCGACGAGCCGCCGTAACTGACGAGCGGCAGCGTGATGCCGGTCACCGGCAGCAGGCCGATGACGACGCCGACGTTCATCAGCACCTGGGTGGCGATGATGCCGACGATGCCCGCCGCCAGGAAGCTGCCGAACGGGTCGGAAATCGCAATGGCGGTGCGCATGCCCCGCCAGATGAGCAGCAGGAACAGCAGCAGCAGCAGCGAGCCGCCGATGAAGCCGAGCTCCTCCGCGAGGATGGAAAAGATAAAGTCCGTCTGCGGCTCGGGCAAGTAGTTGTACTTCTGCCGGCTCATGCCGAGGCCGAGCCCGACGAGGCCGCCCGGGCCGATGGCGTACAGCGACTGGATCGATTGGTAGCCCGCGCCGAGCGGGTCTTTCCACGGATCGAGGAACGCCGTGATCCGGGCCAATCGGTAGGGCGCCGCCGCGATCAGGCCGACGAAGCCGGCCAGGCCGACGAGCCCGAGGGCGCCCAGGTGGGACACCCTCGCGCCGGCTATGTAGATGACCATCAGCGCGGCGCCGATCATGACCGCTCCGGTGCCGAGGTCCGGCTGGAGCATGATCAGGCCGAACGCGAGGCCGAGAATGGCGAGCGGCGGCAACAGCCCGCGCGTGAACGAATGCAGCGTCTGCTGCCGGTCGGACAGAAACTTGGCGAGGAACAGAATCATCGCCAGCTTCATGAACTCCGACGGCTGGATGCCGAGGCTGCCGATGCCCAGCCAGCTCCGCGCGCCCCCGCGAACGACGCCGATGCCGGGGATGAGCACGAGCAGCAGCAGCGCGAAGCAAACGAGAAGCCCCGGGAACGCCCACCTGCGCCAGCGGCCGTAGTCGACGTTCATCGTGGCGAACATCGCGGCCACGCCGATGCCGGAGAAGATCAGCTGGCGCTTGACGTAATAAAACTTGTCGCCGTAATCGTGAAACGCGGCGATGGCGCTGGCGCTGTAAACCATGACCACGCCGATGGCCAAGATGCCGAGCGTGGCCGCGATCATCCAAATGTCGGGGGCGTTGCGGGATTTGACCATAGTACCGGACACCTCACGTTACGAAGAAGTGGGGACATGCCCCCTTCTTACAACGTATGCGCCGATTCCTTAAAAATGCGGCCCCGCTCCTCGTACGAGGCGAACATGTCCCAGCTCGCGCAGGCCGGCGACAGGAGCACGACGTCTCCCGGCGCGGCCAGCGCGGCCGCTTCGCGAACGGCGAGGCGCAGCGTTTCGGCGGCATCACCCTCAGGTTCGACGAGTTTGACCGCCGTTAAACCGGCCCGCCTCGCCACCTCGCCGATCTTCCCCCGCGTCTCGCCGATCGCCACAAGCCCTTTGAGCCGGTCCCGGAACACCGGAAGCAGCTCCAGGTAGTCCGATCCCCGGTCGAGCCCGCCGGCGATCAGCACGAGCGGCGCCGGCAGCGACGCGATCGACATCGCGGTTGCCGTCGGATTCGTCGCCTTCGAGTCGTTGTAGTAGCGAACGCCGCGAATTTCGCCGACGAATTCGAGCCGGTGCTCCACGCCGCGGAAGCTCTCAAGCGGCTCGCGCAGCGCCTCCGGCGCGGCGCCCGCGGCGAGGGCGACGGCGATCGCCGCCAGCGCGTTCGCCGCGTTGTGCCGCCCCGGAATGCCGAGCCGGTTGGCTCGCACGATCCGCCGCTCCGTGCCGTCGCCCGGGCGGTAGACGATCCACCGCTCCGCCGCCTGCGGATCGAACGCGCTCTCTCCGGGCGCGGCCGGCGGATACGGCGGCTCCGCGCACACCCCGGCCGCGAGCGGCTGCGTCAGCGAAAACGGCAGCCTGCGCGCCGTCAGCGTCCGCGACAGCCGCACGCACACCGGATCGTCGGCGTTGTACACCGCCGTATCCTCCGCCGTCTGGTTCGCGAACAGCTTGGCCTTGGAGGCGATATAGTCGTCCATGCCGCCGTGATAGTCGAGGTGCGTCTCCGCGATGTTGAGCAGGCAGGCCACGCGCGGCCGGAAGGCGGCCGTCCCCTTCAGCTGGAAGCTGCTCAGCTCCGCGACGAGCCAGTTTTGTTCCGTCGCCTCCACGGCGGCGTCGCACAGCGGACGGCCGATGTTGCCGGCGACGATCGGAGCAAGACCCGCCGCTTCCAGCAGCGCCCCGACCCACGTCGTCGTCGTCGTTTTGCCGTTGCTGCCGGTGATGCCGATGATCGGCGCCTTCGACAGCTGTCCCGCCACTTCGACTTCGGTCACCGTCTCCACCCCGAGCGAGAGCGCTGCGGCGACCGGCGGGGCGGAATAAGGAATGCCCGGGTTTTTGACAAGCAGCGCCGTATCGCGGGTCACCAGATCGGAAGGATGCTCTCCGCATACAACAGAAATGCCCAAAGCCTCGAGCTCCTCGGCTTCGGGACATTGCTCGCGCGGTTTGCGGTCGCTTGCGACAACATCGGCTCCGGTGCCGTGGAACAGCTTGGCGGCGGCCACGCCGCTGCGCGCCAGCCCGAGGACGACGACCCGGCGTCCCCTGTAGGATGCTAATGGTTTCATCCGTCTATAGCCCCTTGTACAAAATCAGTCCGGCGCCCGCCAGCACGAGGCCGGCCAGCCAAAACGCCGTCACGACCCGCCATTCCGACCAGCCGGTCAACTCGAAGTGGTGGTGGATCGGACTCATTCGGAACACCCGTTTGCCCCGCGTCTTGAACGAGGCGACCTGGATGATGACCGACAGCATTTCCAGCACGAACACGCCGCCGATGACGATGAGCAACAGCTCCGTCTTCGTCAGAATCGCCACGGCCGCCAGGCCGCCGCCGATGCCGAGGGAGCCGGTGTCGCCCATGAACACTTTGGCCGGATGGGCGTTGTAGACGAGGAAGCCGAGCGCCGCCCCGATCATCGCCGCCGAGAACACGGCCGACTGGGGTTGCGTCGCTTCCAGCGCAATCAGCGCGTAGGCGCCGAACGCCAGGGCGCTTGTCCCCGACAGCAAGCCGTCCAGTCCGTCGGTGAAGTTGACGGCGTTGGTGGCAGCGAAGAAGACGACGATGACGAACAAATAATAGCCCCAGCCCAAATCGAGCGAGCCGTGCACGCCCGGAAAGCCGATCGCCGTGCTGTGGCCCATCCGGTGCAGCAGGAAGCAGAACACGATCGCCACGATCAGCTGCCCGAGCAGCTTCTGCCTGGCCGTAAGGCCGAGCGAGCGCTTCATAAGGATCTTGATGTAATCGTCGAGGAAACCGACGAGGCCGAAGCCGAGGCAGGCGACGATCAGCGCCCAGAACGCAGGGCCGCGGTCGGAAAATTTGAGGAACGAAAGCAGCAGCGCCAGCAAAATGATGACGCCGCCCATCGTCGGGGTCCCGCTTTTCTTCTGGTGCGACTGCGGTCCCTCGGTCCGCACCTGCTGACCGAACTTCAGCCGCCGCAGGACGGGAATGCAGAGCGGACCGAGCAGCGCCGCCAGCAGGAAGGAGACGCCCAGCGTCCATAATGTCGTCGTATAGTCCATGGCTTCACCCTACGGCTCCCTTCTGCAGCGCGAACACGACCTCTTCCAGCTTCATGCCCCGCGAAGCTTTGACGAGCACGAGGTCGTCCGGCCGAAGCCGGGCGAGAAGCTCCGCAATCAGCGCTTTTTTATCGTGAAAATGCAGCGCGCACCCCGGCGGGAGCGCCTTCTCCGCTTCCCGGACGGTGTGGGCGGACAGCGGGCCGTACGCGAGCAGCATATCCGCCTTGTCCGGCGATACGAGCCGGCCGATGTCCGCGTGGAACGCCGCCTCGTCCGGGCCCAGCTCCAGCATGTCGCCGAGCACGAGAACCCGCCGGCCGGCCGGCTTCAGCCCTCCCACGAGCTCAATCGCCGCGCGCACGGAGGTCGGGCTCGCGTTGTACGCGTCGTTCAGCACGAGCGCACCGTTCCGGGCGGCGGTCTTCTCGATCCGCATGCCGGTCAATTTGGCCGAGCGCAGCCCTTCCGCGATCTGCGCGGCGGCCAGGCCGAACAGCCGGCCGACGGCGACGGCGGCGAGCGCGTTCAGCGCGTTGTGGCGGCCGGGGACGGGCAGCTCGTAAACGAAGCCGGGATCGTCCGCCGTCCGGAAGCGGCAGCCGTCCGGCGCGAGCTCGAAGCTCGCAAGCCGGACGCCGCAGCCTGCTCCCTGGCCGAAGGTGACTCCCCGCGCGTCCTCAGGCAGCAGGGAGGCGGCCAGCTCCTCCGCCAGAAGCGGTTCGTCGCCGTTGTAGACGAGCGTTCCGCCGCTCTTCAGCCCTTCGGCGATCTCCAGCTTGGCCCGCGCGATGTTGCGGCGGGAGCCGAGCTGCTTGAGGTGGGACTCGCCGACGTTCGTAATGACGGCGACGTCGGGCCGGACGAGGCGGGTCAGCAGCGAGATTTCACCGCGGCCGCTCATGCCCATCTCCAGCACCAAAACTTCCGCGTCCGCAGGCGTCCGCAGCAAAGTGAGCGGCAGCCCGATATGGTTGTTCAAATTGCCTTCGGTCTTGGCCACGCGGTAGCCGGTCGCCAGCACCGAGGCGATCAAATCTTTGGTCGTCGTCTTGCCGTTGCTGCCGGTGATCCCGACGACGCGGGCGCGAAGCGTCGCCGCGTATGCGGCGGCGAGCCGCTGCAGTGCGGCAAGCGTGTCGTCGACGAGCAGGAGCGGCAGCTTCGTCTGCGGCAGCGGCCGGCTCGCCTGCCAGAGGGAGCCGGCGGCGCCCGCCGCCTCGGCCGCGGCCAGATGCGCATGGCCGTCGAACCGCTCGCCGACGAGCGGAACGAACAGCTGGCCGGGCGCCAGCGTTCGCGTATCGGTCGAGACCCCGTCGAACGTCAGGCTGCCGGCGCCCTCGTCCGGCAGAAGGCGGATCGCGCCGCACCATTCGGCCGCTTGCTGCAAAGTCGTTCGGATCACTTCGCCAATCTCCTTAAGGCGGCTCTCGCCACGAGGCGGTCGTCGAAATCGTGCGTCGTTCCGCCGATAATTTGATACGTTTCATGACCTTTTCCCGCAATCAATACTACATCGCCCGGGCTTGCCATTTCAACCGCTTTGCGAATCGCTTCGGCGCGATCGGGCTCCAGCTCGTAGGCGGCGCTCCCGGCCGTCCCGCCGCTTCCTGAGCCCCCGGCGGCGACCGCTCCGCTGCCGCCCGCTCCGGCGCGCCCGGCGGCATCCGCTTCGCCGCTCCCGGCGGCGCCCGTTTCGGCGCGCTCGGCGGCGCCCGCGGCCAGCCCCGGCTCGATCTCCCGCAGAATGGCCAGCGGGTCTTCCGTGCGCGGGTTGTCGCTGGTGGCGATGACATAGTCGGACCAGCGCCCGGCGATCCGCCCCATGATCGGGCGCTTCGTCCGGTCGCGGTCGCCGCCGCAGCCGAACACGCAGATCACGCGGCCGGCGGCGACTTCCCGCACCGTCCTGAGCACGTTGTCGAGGCCGTCCGGCGTATGGGCGTAATCGACGACGACCGCGAACGGCTGCCCTTCGTCGACCGCCTCGACCCGTCCCGGCACGCCGGAGATGCTCTCCAGGCTGCGCACGGCCGCATCCAGGTCGATGCCCTCGCACAGCGCCGCGGCCACGGCGGCGAGCGCGTTGTAGACGTTGAACTTGCCGACAAGCTTCAACTGGACCCGGCGTCCGCCGCGAAACGTGTCCAGCCGGAACGACGTGCCGGCCGCCGAAACCGCAACGTCGGACGCCCGCACGTGCGCCTCCCGGTTGATGCCGTATGTGACGACTTCCGCCGCGGTCAGCTTGGCGAACTTGCGCGACGCGTCGTCGTCCGCGTTCAGCACGGCGAACGAACGCTCCGCCGGATTTTCCGCGTATGTATTGCCGAGCCGGGAAAAGAACAACCCCTTCGCATCCGCGTAAGCTTCCATCGTCTTGTGGTAATCCAGATGGTCCTGCGTCAAATTCGTAAAGATCGCCGTGCGAAAGTGAGTCCCCTTCACCCGCCCCTGCTCCAGCGCGTGGGAGCTGACCTCCATGACGCAACGGTCGGTGCCCGCGTCCACCATTTGGCGGAACAACCGCTGCAGTGTCAGCGCGTCCGGCGTCGTGCCGGACATCGGGAAGCGGCGGCCGCCGTACCGCGCCTCGATCGTGCCGATGACCCCGGGTCGCAACCCCGCGTCGGCCAGAATCCGCTCGATCAGGTACGTCGTCGTCGTCTTGCCGTTCGTGCCGGTGACGCCGATCGGACGGAGCGCATGCGAAGGACGCCCGAACCAGGCGTCCGCCAGCATGCCCAGCGCCTGACGGACGTCCGGAACGACGAGCTGGGGAAGGCCGACGGGCAGCTCGCGCGAGACGACGAGCGCCGCCGCCCCTTTATCCTTCGCTTCCCCGGCGTAATCGTGGCCGTCCACCGTGTGCCCCGGCAGGCAGAAGAACAGCTGGCCCGGCTTCACCTTGCGGGAGTCGGCTTCCAAATCCGCAATCTCCGTCCGGTCGTCGCCGACGATGCGGCAAACCAGCAGCGACCGGGCCAGCTCGCGAAGCAACATCATCCCAAACGCCACCCTTCAATGAACTGCAATCCCCATTATCGGCCAACCGGCTCCCCCTTACAAGGGAGCGGACTTCCAATCGGCGAAAATGTGCGCTTTTTCATCTAACCGCTTATCCGGACGGATCTTTGCCGAGATAAATGCGGATGACAGAGCCTTTCTCGACCCTCGCGCCGGCGGCCGGAGCCTGGCGGATGACCGTGTCGCCCTCGCCGCTCGCCGACAGCCGGAAGTTCATGTTCATGTCTTCGTAAATGTCGCTTACCGTCTTGCCGACGAGGTTCGGAACCGTCACCGTCGGCGACTCTCCCAGCTTGTACTCCTTCTCGATCTGGCCGGCCGGATTCGGCTTGACGCCGAGGTACGGCAGCGCGTCGGCCATGATGTTGCGCACGATCGGGGCGGCCACGACGCCGCCGAACTGAATGCCCTTCGGATTGTCGACAGCCACGTAGACGATCAGTTTCGGGTTGTCCGCCGGGGCGAACCCGATGAACGAGACGATATGCTCGCTGGGCGAGTAGCGTCCGTTCACGACCTTTTGCGCCGTGCCGGTCTTGCCGCCCACGCGGTAGCCGTCGAGGAACGCGTTGCCCCCGGTGCCCTTGGCCACCACACTTTCGAGCGCCTCGCGCACCTTCTTGGACGTCTCCGGCGAGATGACCTGGCGCACGAATTCCGGCTGCACGTCCTGCAGCACCATGCCCGTGTCCGGCTGTATCCACTGCTTGGCGACGTGCGGCTTCATCAGCTTGCCGCCGTTGATCGCCGCCGACACCGCCGTAATTTGCTGGATCGGCGTGACCGACACCCCTTGGCCGAACGCGGTCGTCGCCAACTCCACGGGACCGACCTGGCTCGGCTTGAACAGAATGCCCTTGGACTCGCCGCTCAGATCGATGCCCGTCTTCTGTCCGAAGCCGAAGTTTTGGATGTACTCGAACAACTTGTCTTTGCCCAGCCGCTGGCCGAGCGCCACGAAGCCGGGGTTGCACGAATTTTCCACGACTTCGAGAAACGACTGGCTGCCGTGGCCGCCGCCTTTCCAGCAGCGGAGCCTGGCGCCTTCGACGTTGACGTACCCGGGATCGTAAAAGAACTCGTTGTTCAGATCGACCTTGTTTTCCTGCAGCGCGGCCGACAGCGTGATGATCTTGAACGTCGAACCGGGCTCGTACGTCATCCAAATCGGCAAGTTCCGGTTGTACACCTTCGGATCGGCCTGCTGGTAATGGGCCGGATCGAACGTCGGCCGGCTGGCCATGGCGAGCACCTCGCCGGTATTCGGGTCCATCGCGATGGCGATCGCGTCGTCCGGTTCGTATTGCAGCATCGCCTGGTCGAGCTCGCGCTCGACGATCGACTGGATCTTCTGGTCGATCGTCAGTTTCAGCGTCAGACCGTCGCGCGGCGGCACGTATTGCTCCGCCGAGTTCGGCATGGCGCGGCCGGCCGCGTCCGTCAGGAAGTTGATGTTGCCGTTGATGCCTTCGAGCAGGTCGTTGTACCTCAGCTCGACCCCGTTCAGCCCCTGGTCGTAGCCGGTGAAGCCGAGAATGTTCGCCGCCAGGTTCTGATACGGGTAGTAACGCTTGCTGTCTTCCGCGACGTAAATGCCGGGAAGCTTCAAATCGCGCACCTTTTGCGCCAGCTCGGTCGTCATCCGGCGTCCCCCCGGACGCAGGACGACATCTTTCGATTTTTTGGTCAACATGGCGTACAGATCGTCTGCCGTCATGCCGAGCAGCGGCGCCAACCGGGCCGCTTCGCCCCGCGGGTCGGTCACCTGCGCGGGAATCGCGTGCAGCGTCGGCGAACTGACGTCGTACGCCAGCTTGACGCCGTTGCGGTCCACGATGTCGCCGCGCTTCGCCTCGAACACGACTTCCCGCCGCCACGAATCTTCCGCCAGCTTCGACAGCTTGCCGCCGGCCCACAACTGCACGTAGCCGAGCCGGACCAGCAGGCAGCCGAACGCGATCACGACGCCGACGAGCACGATGAACAGCCGCCTGCGTACGGTAACCCGCGATATTTTCACGCGCGCGCCTCCTTTCCCGGAACCGTGGAACGAGCTTGTACCGCTCATTCCAACGTATTCGGGATCGGGGCCGGTTAGAACCCGTCCGAGGCGCGGTTCGCCGGCGTCCGCGCCGTCCCGCGCCGCGCTTCGCCGGCCGCTACCGCGCCCGCGGGTTGCTGCTGGCTCCACCTTTCGCTACCGCGCCCCGCCAGCCACCGCTACGCTCCGCCGTCTGCCGATGCTACCGCGCTTCATCGGCCGCTTCGCCGGCCACCGCTACGCTCCTCTGGCCACCGCTGCGCTCCGCCGGCCGCTACTGCGCGCCGGCCGCTTTGCCGTCCGCGCCTGCAACCGTGCCGCCGTCCGTACCGGCGTCCGTATCGCCTCCCGCGCCGCCGCTTGCATCGCCGTCCGCTTGTTCGCTCGACTTTTCGCTTGTGCCTTCGCTCTTGCCGCTATCCCCGGCAGCCGATCCGTCTCCCGCCGCCTCGCCGCCTTCCTGAACCGGAGGCGCCAGCGTCAGCGTGAGAACCGGCTTGCCGTTCACCGTTTGCGACTGCTGGCCCGTCACGTAGCCTTCGCCCTCCGTCTGGCAGGAAGCCCCGAGCAGCGAGCACATCTCCAGCGCGTCGCGCAGCGACATCCCCGTCAGATCGGGCACGCTGTCGACCGTCTTCTCGGTCAGCAGGTAGATCGTCTGCGACGTCGGAAGCACGCTGTTCGCCTTGGGCAACTGCTGCAGCACCTTGCTTCCCGCGCCCAGCACCTCCGCCTTGAAGGAGCGGGAGGACAGCTCGGCCTTGGCTTCCGCGGTCGTCTTGCCGGTGACGTCCGGCACGCTGGCCGTCACCGGCTCCGGCGGCGCCGACGCCTCGTCCTTCTGCTTGCCGCCGTCGTCCGCGTCGGCGTCCTGCTTCGGCAGCACGCCGAGATGGAGCAGCGATTGCTGCATGATCGTCCGAAACACCGGGCCGGCGATGGCGCCGCCGCCGGCGTCCGGAACGTCCGGCCGGTCGATCAGCACGTACAGGACGATCTTCGGGTCCTCGACCGGCGCATAGCCGATGAAGGAGACGACATATTTGTCTTCGGAGTACTCCCCGTCGACGACGACTTGCGCCGTCCCCGTCTTGCCCGCGATGCGGTAGCCGGGAATGTACGCCCTGCGCCCGGTGCCGATCTCCTGGTCGCTGACGACCTGCTCCAGATAGTCGCCCGCCAGACGCGACGTCTCCTCCGAGATGACCTGACGGATCACCTTCGGCTGCGTCACCGTCTTCTCGCCCGTCTTCGGGTCGGTGACCGAGCGGATCAGATGCGGCTGCATCAGCTTGCCGCCGTTGGCCACGGCCGCGACCGCCGCCACCTGCTGGATCGGCGTCACCTGCACCTTCCCCTGGCCGAAGGCGGCGGTCGCCACTTCGACCGGGTAGTAGAAAGAGATGGCGCCCGGAACTTCGCCGCCGAGCTCGATGCCCGTCTTCTGCCCGAAGCCGAAGTTGTCGATATATTGGCGCAGTTTGTCCTTGCCGAGCATCTCGAAGCCGAGCTTGACAAAGGCGACGTTGCTGGAATGCTTGAGGCCGTCCAGGTACGTGATCTCGCCCCAACCGACCCCGTTCGAATCGTGAATGGTTGCGCCCGGCACCGAAATGGAACCCGATTTGTAGTAAGCGTTCGGATTAAACTTTCCTTCCTGGATCGCGGCGGCCAGCGTCACGATCTTGAACGTCGACCCCGGCTCGTACAGGGACTGGATCGCGTTGTTTTTGAACGCCGTCTGCGGGTAGGACCAGTATTCGTTCGGGTCGAAATCCGGCAGGCTCACCATGCCGAGAATGTCCATCGTCTTCGGATCGGCGGCGATCGCCGTGGCGCTGACCGGATGGTACTGGTTGTACGCGTCGCGCAGCGCCTGCTCCATGTAAAATTGGATGTCCTTGTCGATGGTCAGCTCCACGTTCTTGCCGTCGACCGGCTGCTGAACGTCCACCGTCCCGTTCGGCAGCTGCGTGCGGATGCCGTCTTTTTCGTACGTAATCTTGCCGGCTTTCCCTTCGAGGTCCGCGTTCATCGCTTTCTCGATGCCCATGACCGCCTCGCCTTCCTTGTTCTCGTAACCGAGAACTTGGGAAGCGAGCGTGCCGTTCGGATAATAGCGCTTCTGGTCTTCCTCGAAGTACAGGCCGACGTCGTTTTGCTTCGTCTGCTCCTTAAGTTGGTCGCGGAACGCGATGAGGTGATCGGCCACTTCCTTGTCGATCTTCCATCCTTCCGGCCGGATTTCCCGCTGGTCGTAGTAGGTACCATCGTCCTTCTTCGCGTTGACCGCCGCGCGAACTTCGCTCTCCGGCTTGTTCAGCACGAGATGGATCTTGGAGACGATCTGGTCGAGCAGCCGCCATTCCGGATGCGCCTCGTCGAGCTCGTGAATCTTCTTCGGGCTGACCGCCACCGTGTACGCGTCCGCGTCCGCGGCGAGCACCCGTCCGTTCCGGTCGCTGATCGTGCCGCGCACTTGCGGAAGCGGCTTGCTCGTGATCCACGTGTTGCGCGCCTCGTTGGCCCAGAACGCCGCATTCGCGACTTGCACCCAATAAATTCTCCCGATTAAACCGAGAAAAAGGAGGGTGATGAGCCCTCCCAGCAGCAGCGTGCGTATCCGGATTCTTCTTACCATGCGGAAAAGGCCCCCTTTCTCCTCAAGCTACGGCTGACGCTTCGTCGCGGACGAATCGCCGGAGGGGGACAGCGTGATCGGAGCCTGGTCGAGCGGCTGCAATCCGTATTGGAGCGCCAATTCCCGGATACGGCTCGGATCCCGCAGTTGATCGATCTGCCGCTGCAGTTCCTTCGAATCGTCCTCGAGCGTCTCGTATTCGGCTTTGGTCGTTTGAATCTCTTTATTCAGTCGATAGAGTTCCGCATAGCGGTAAAGAATGAAGCTCGCCACGGCAACGAACAAAAATACGGTAAACAAGTAGAGCAGCTTCTCGCCGACCGGAATCGAGCGCCGGCGCGGCGACGGCGACGGCTTCGTCTGGCGTCGCGGCGACGGCTCCGCCTGTTTGCGCTCCGGATTGACCGCCAGGTTGCCATAGTAGTACATCAATCATTCTCCCCCTTGCGTGGCTCGATTTTTTCCGCGATTCGCAGCTTGGCGGAACGGGCCCGGCTGTTTGCGGCCAGCTCCCGCTCGGACGGCAGGATCGGCTTGCGCGGCGTCAGCCGCAGGCGGCCGTCCCCGCCGCCGCAGACGCATACCGGGAAGTCCGGCGGACAGCGGCAGGACGCGACTTCCGCCGCGAACGTCTCCTTGCAGATGCGATCCTCCAGCGAATGAAACGTAATAACGGCGATTCTTCCGCCCGGTCTCGCGCAGTCGATCGCCTGCGCGAGCGCTTCGCGGAAGGCGCCGAGCTCGTCGTTGACGGCGATGCGGATCGCCTGGAACGTTCGTTTGGCCGGATGGGGCCCCGTGCGGCGGGCGGCGGCGGGAATGGCGGCCTTGATCAGGTCGGCCAGTTGCCCCGTCGTCTCGATCGGAGCGGCCGCGCGCGCCTGGACGATCTGCCGGGCGATGTTGCGCGCAAACTTCTCTTCGCCGTATTCGCGAATGATCCTCGCGAGTTCCCGTTCCTCCCACTCGTTGACGATCGTCTTCGCGGACAAAGGCTGCCCGCGGTCCATCCGCATGTCCAGCTCCGCATCGTGGTTGTAGCTGAAGCCGCGGTCGGCTTCGTCGAGCTGGGGGCTCGACACCCCCAGGTCGAACAGCACGCCGTCGACCCGGGGCACCCCGTCCTCCTCGGGCACCCGCGCTTCGCGCAGCGCCTCGGCGAGCCGCCGGAAGTTGCTTTTCACCAACGTGACGGTGTCGCCGAACGGCTTCAGCCGCTCCCGCGCATGCGCCAGCGCGGCGTCGTCCTGGTCGAGGCCGATCAGCCGGCCTCTCCCCGGCGCGAGCCGCGCGGCGATCGCCTCGCTGTGGCCGGCGCCGCCGAGCGTGCAGTCGACGTAAACGCCGTCTTCCTTGACGCGCAGCCCTTCGACGGCTTCTTCTTTCAGCACCGTAATGTGGTGAAACATGCGTTTGCCCTCCCGGCAACTCTCGGAGTCGATTCTGGTTGTCTATCATCTATGTTCAGGATTGTGTGAACTAGAAATGAAAGTCGAAGTCGACCAGCTTCTCGGCGATCTCGTTGAACGATTCCTGGGACTGCTGGTTGTACGCCTGCCAGGTCGCCTTGTCCCAAATTTCCACCCGGTTGGAGACGCCGATGACGATGCAATCCTTGTCGAGCTTGGCGTATTCCCTCAGGTTGGCGGGCACGTTTACCCTTCCCTGTTTGTCCCATTCGCATTCCGACGCCCCGGAGAAGAAGAAGCGGGTGAAGGCGCGGGCGTCGGACTTCATCATGGGCAGCTGCTTCAGCTTCTGCTCGAGGGCGTTCCATTCCTCGCGGGGGTAGACGAACAAGCAGTTGTCCAGGCCGCGGGTGATGATGAAATTGGCGCCGAGGGCTTCGCGGAATTTCGCCGGGATGATGATGCGGCCTTTGTCATCGATCGTGTGCTGAAATTCCCCCATGAACATAAGCCCTCTTCACCTCCCCATCTTCCACCACTTTCCCCCACTTTGAACCACACAACCAAACTAATTCGCCCCGTAAAATAAAAATCCTGCTCCGGGAGCAGGATTAGAGAAATTTATTTTACGAGATTAAAAGAAAGACCGGGCGGAACGTTCGCCGCCCGGTCCGAAAGCCATGCCGCGCTTCCTCAATGCGTCGACCAGCTTGCCAGGTAAGCCTTCTGCTCGGCGCTCAGCGAATCGATGGAAATGCCGAGCGAAGCCAGCTTCGTGCGGGCCACCTGCTCGTCGAGCTCGTAAGGAACGTTGACGACCCGTTTGCCGATCGTCCGGTAATTTTCGTTGACATACTTCAGCGAGAGCGCCTGAAGCGCGAACGTCATATCCATAATTTCCGCCGGATGGCCGTCGCCGGCGGCCAGGTTGACGAGGCGCCCTTCGGCCAGCACATAGATGCGGCGCCCGTCCTTGAGCGCGTACTCCTCGATGTTGCGGCGCACCGTCCGTTTGGAGACGGACATCGCGGCCAGTTCCACCAGATTCACTTCGACGTCGAAATGGCCGGCGTTGGCCAGAATCGCGCCGTCCTTCATCTTGGCGATGTGGGCGCCGGTAATGACGTCGCGGTTGCCGGTGACCGTCACGAAGAAGTCTCCGCGCGCGGCCGCCTCCTCCATCGGCAGCACCGTGAAGCCGTCCATGTACGCTTCAACCGCCTTGATCGCGTCCACCTCGGTGACGACGACGTGGGCCCCCAGCCCTTTGGCCCGCATCGCCACTCCCTTGCCGCACCAGCCGTAGCCGTTCACGACGACCGTCTTGCCGGCCACGACCAGGTTCGTCGTCCGGTTGATGCCGTCCCACACCGACTGCCCGGTGCCGTAGCGGTTGTCGAACAAATACTTGCAGTAGGCGTCGTTGACCGCAACCATCGGAAATTGGAGCGAGCCTTCCTTGTCCATCGCCTTCAGCCGCAAGATCCCGGTCGTCGTCTCCTCGGCCCCGCCGCGCACGTTCGCAAGCAAATCCTGCCGCTCCGTATGCAGAATGGTGACCAGGTCGCCGCCGTCGTCAATGATGAGGTCCGGCTTCGTCTCCACCGTCTTGACCAGCAGACGGCGATACTCTTCGGGCGTCGGGTTGTATTTGGCGTACACGGCGATCCCGTCTTCCACGAGCGCCGCGCAAACGTCGTCCTGCGTGGACAGCGGGTTGCTTCCGGCAATCGCCACTTCGGCGCCGCCGGCTTGCACCACCTTGGCCAGATAGGCCGTCTTCGCCTCCAGATGCAAAGAAATGGCCACGCGCAACCCTTTGAACGGCTGCTCGCGCTCGAACTGTTCCCGAATCCGATTCAGCACCGGCATGTGGGCTTGCGCCCATTCGATCTTCAGCCTGCCCTCCGGCGCCAACGACGGATCCCTGATGTCGCTCGTCAACGTTGTTCTCATCTCGTTCTCCTTTCTCTCCGGCCGTTAGGGGAACACCAAGCGGTGTCCTCCCGTCACATCATATGGCACGCTCTTCCAAACTTCCAACCACTCCGGCCCATATCGGTTCAGAAAATGAATCGTCCCGAGCACGCGCTCCTGCGGCTTTCCCTGCGGCTGCAGCGACGCAATCAACCGGTCCCACTGCCGCAGCGCCGCGTCGTGCCGTTTCGCCAGAACGTCGGTCGCCCTTTTTTCCAGGTAGGCGATTTGGTCGAGAATCCGTCCGCGGTTCGTCTCGCCAAGCCGGGACAAATCCGGCTGCACCGCGGCGAGCGTATCGAGGAGCGGCGCGTACAGTTCGGCGAACCGCCGGCGAACTTCGCCGAACTTCTCCGCCAGCCGCCAGTCGTCCTGGCGGGCGAGCCACTGCGCTTTGAGCTGCGCGCCGTCCCGCATGACTTCCTCCGCGGTGACGCCGTACTTGTCCAACAGCTTGTCGAGACCCGGCTCCACGTACGTAAACGATTGCCGGGGCACCGCGAGCGGCAGCGACATCCCGAATGCGCCGAATGCCGGTCCGAGCACGCCCCAGTAAGCCAGTTCGGACGGGCCGAGCACCGTGGCCAGAACAGGGAGCAAATATTCCTGCATCAGCGGGCGGGTCAACGCGTTGTTGCTGAGCCGTTCCGGCGAGCCGTCCGCCATTTCGAGCAATTCGTCCGCGGTCAGCGACAGTTCGCCCTTGCGGCTTGCGAACCGGCCGTCTTTCTTGAACAACAGCAGCCTTCCCATTTCGGCATGCACGAACAGGTTGGCGCTCCCTTCCGCGGCTTCCGCCTGTACCGGCAGCCCAAGCTCGCGAACGCGGCATTCCCCTTCTTTCAACGCAGCCTCCAACTCGTCGTTGCGCTCGATCAGGCGGCGAAAAAAAATCCCTTCCAGCGATCTTAGCCCGGGATCGTCCGCATCCAGCAGCACGAGGCCTTCGGACCCGAACCATTCCGCCAGCAGGCGGGCGAACGCCAGCGACAGCGTAGGCTCGTCTTCCGTCTGCCGGCGGATTCGCTCCAACAAGAGCGGCTTGTGCTCCGTATCGGGAAGCGCCGCCGCCAACTCTTCGAACGCCGCTTCCCAATGCTGGCGGGCAAGAAGCGTGCGGCTCACGGCGTGGCGGGGACCTTCCGGGCGTTCCAGCCGGAGCCGCTTGACCGTTCCGTCCCAACCGGCGACATGCACGTGGTTGGCCTCTTCGTAATCGTGATCTTCGCCTGCGATCCAAAATACCGGTACGACCGGGCGCCGCAGCAGCTCCTGAGCGTATTTCGCCGCCTGGATAACTGTCAGCGCCTTATAGACGATGAGCAGCGCTCCGCCGAACAACCCGGCTTGCTGCCCTCCGACGACGGCGAGCGCGTCACCGCTTTCGAGCGCGTCGATCGAACGGGCGACCTCCGGGTTCGGCGCCAGCTTCGCCTGATACGCTCTCAGCGCCGCAGCCAGCTTGGACCGCTCGGCTCGGCCCGATTCCGTCCGGTCAAGCGACTCCGCCCGCAGCCGCCAATCTAGCGGATTGGAAGGATGGGCGCCGAACAGGCCGCACACGCCAGCCTCTCCCTTCCGGTACCGCTCGGCCAGAGAGAGAGAGGACGTCCCTTCCAGTGGTGTCAAATTCATTAAAGGGGCCTCCCATAACGAAGTAACAGATCAAGTTTGATTGTACATGAAGCGGCCTTATTCGGCAAAGAGGAATCGGGCGATTCTCCCGGCACCGTAACCGTTTATCCCTTCGCCTCAGGGCCGCCCGTCTCCCTTTTTCCGGCGCATGACCTGTTATCCCATCGCCTCAGGTCTACGGCGGTCTTCCTTCTTTTTTCCGCATTACCGATTATCCCGACGCCTCAGAACCGGCAATAACGAACGAACCGCCCTCTCAAAGCGTAATTTCTACATATTTTATAAAAATGTAAAAATGGCAAAACCGACTTGAAATGAGAACGCTTGTTTGCTAAAATGAATCCAAGAACATGTGTTCCCATTATGTTCGATGGAGGTTGGCCTCGCATGTCCGCATTCGCTTCTTTCGCCGATTTTTGCCGACATTTTGCCGATGAAGAAAGTTGCATCCGCGCGCTGTTTCAGGCCAGATGGCCCGACGGCTTCCGTTGTCCCGATTGCGGCTGCCCGCATTGCTATTCCATTCGAACGCGCCGGCTCCCCCTGTTTGAGTGCGCCTCCTGCCGTTTGCAAACTTCCATTACCGCCGGAACGATCATGGAAAAAAGTCGCACGCCTTTAACCCGCTGGTTCCAGGCGTTCTATTTGCTGTCTCAGCCCTCCGGCATCAGTTCCTCCGCCCTCTCCAGAGTGCTGGGAGTTACCTACAAAACCGCCTGGCTGATCGAGCACAAGATCCGGCACGCGATGCGCAAGGACGAAGACAGCCGCTTGCTCGTCGGCGATGTCCGCATCGAGGCTTTTCTGTACGGCTCTGCTTTATATTCGGACGGCGCACAACCGCTGCTGATCGGAGGCTCCTTCGATTCCAAGGGCGAGCTGACCGAGGTGAAAATCGAGCAGCCTCACCCGGATCACGTCCACCATCGGGACCGATTCATCTATCCCGCCGGGACCGACGCCTTTGTGGAAAAGCACGTGGACTCCGAAGCGCGGACGACGTGCATAAAGCGCTGCTCCAAGTCGAACCCGTCCCTGCATCCGCTCAAGTATCAGCTGGGACAGTGGTTGAACGATACCTTTTACGGCATCGGACCGAAGCACTTGCAAGCCTATGCGGCCGAATTTTGCTACCGGCTGAATATGGCGTTTCGCAACCTGCCTCCATTTCGTTCGCTGCTCCGGCATTGCGCTGCGACGCGAGTGCTGATCTACAAAGATCTGATCCGCAGCCGCCCCGTCCTTCCTCCCGCCTGGCTGGCCTTCGGCAGTCGCAGCCGATGGAAAAGCTACCATCAAGTTCAATGGTTAAACTAACACCGGCTTCCGATGCCACAGGGAGGCAAGAAAATAGTACTTCCCCGCCACGGAAAACGGAGGGCTCGACAAGAAGCTGCCGATCTATCTTTTTTGAATGATCGGGATCACCGGGAATTTGAGCTGTCGGAGTTACCGGAATTTCAGCGATCGGGATCCGGGAATATCGGGATTACCGGAATTTGAGCTATCGGAGTCACCGGCATCTTGGACTATTGAGATTACAGGTAACCTGAGCAATTAGGCATGCCGTTAGCCTGAGCTATGAAGTTTACGTTAGCCTGAGCTATGAAGTTTACGTTAGTCTGAGCTATAAAGTTTACCGTTAGCCTGAGCTATGGGGATTATCGGTAATGACCCGGAATTGGCTTGTGCGCGCCCTTCCTGATGCGACGGGATAATGGGTAACGAAGCGACATGCGGGAACCAACCCGAGAAACCTGAGGCGATGGGATAATAGGTGAAGAGAGGATCAGGCGAACTTCTCGATCACCTTCTGAAGCAATTCGATGGTGCCGAGAAGAATGTAGAGGACGCTCATGAAAAAAAACGACAGGCGCCAAACGGCGCGGATGAGCCGGGCGGCGTCGATTTTGCCGCGGGCCCGGTTCTGCGCGTTCCCGATCAGTCCGGCCACGAGCAGCATGAACAGTAAAATCATATACGGGCCGAAGGAAGTGCCCAGCCCGTTCAGGAGAGTGGCCACACAACCGACCAGAAAAAACGTCGTCACGTCCATCGACAGCTTGATCGCGCGCTTGCGGTCGCGGCTGCGGACGTATACGATCGTGTAGATGACCATAAAGGGTACGATCGGAACTACGGCAAGCACGGCGTAAGCCGTTGTCAAAGCGTTCCACAATGCCGCCATTCTTGTCTCTCTCTCCTTATGCGCCTTCCAGCGCCCGAATGAGCGAGGCGATCGTCTCGTTCAGCGGAGCTTGCTTGTCCATCCGTCCGGCAAGCCGGCAGACGGCTCCATTCAAGGCTTCGATCTCCGTTTTGCGGCCGGCGAGCACGTCTTGCAGCATCGAGGATTGGTTCATCGCCGTCCGGCGGCAAACGTCGAGCAATTCCTCCCAAAGCGGCTCCTCCGTCGCAAGGCCGTAAGGCCGAAGGATGCCGACAGTTTCGTCGAACAACGCTTGCATGATGGCGATTCGGGCCGAGCCGGACGCCAATTCGCCATTTCGCACGCGAAATAGCGATGTCAGCGGGTTGATCACCGCGTTCACCAACAATTTCCTCAGCATCCGTTCGGACATTTTATTCGACAACGAAACCTCGAATCCTGCCTGAACGAGGCGACTTTTCAACGCTTCCAGGCGATCGGCATCCGGCGGCGCGGCGTCACGCGGCGGCAGCCGGTCGAACAGGGGCGCAGCGCCGAGAAAAGTATGCCCGCTGCCGGTATGCAGCACGGTCCGGCTGTCGGTCCTTAGCGCCCCCTCGGTCGTTACGGCCGCGATCAGGGCGCGGCCGGGAAGCGCACCGGCCAGCCGCTCGAAGTGGCCGATGCCGTTGCAAAACGCCGCGACAGCTCCGCCCGGCGGAACGGCCGCCGCCAATGCCGCCAGCAGCGCGTCGTCGATGGCCGTCTGCTTCACCGTCAGCAGCGCGACGGTGTCGCTCCCCATGGCCGGCTTCACGGCGGCAAGCGCCGTCGCCCGGACCGGGCCGGCGGCGACGAACGCCGAGCCGGCCGCATCTCCAAGCGCAATTCCTTTGGCGGCCAGGAGCCGGGCCTGCGCTTCGCTCCGCGTCCATACCTCCGCGTCGCAGCCGGACCGGAGCAGTCCGGCGGCCAGCAGCAAGCCGAGAGATCCGGCTCCCACCACGGCGTAACGAGTCATGTTCGTTGTCCCCCTGCCTGTCGGATAAAGTCCTTTTCAGCATACCATAGCCGCCGCGGAACGAAAAAACGCCAAAAAACCGGCCGATGCCCTTGCCGCGGCAAGGGCATCGGCCGGTTGGCGCGTACCCATGTAGTGAAACCGCTATTCGATTCTTTCCAGGTTGCCGTTCGCATCCATCTTGAAACGGGTCTTCTCTTCTTCCGACTCTTCGGACAGGAAAGCAAGCCGCCGCGCCCGGTCCATGATGCGGATCAGCGCCTTGTAGTCGTCGTTGACGACGCGGTAATCGCTCTGGACTTCGTTCACTTCCTTCGACAGCTTCTCGTTCGTTTCGCGAAGCTCGGCGATGATGTCTTCCTTCTCTTTCAATTCTTTCTCCAGCGCGCGAATTTGCCGGTTCAACTCCTGGACGGAATGCTTCCATTGCCGCAAGTAGCGGATGATCGCTTCGATCGAGAGCGACTCGGCGGTCGCATGCTCGCTCTTGCCGGACTCCGGGGACTCCGCCGCGTCCGACGGCTGCGACAACTCCGTATCCGAAGGGGCCGGCAAGCCTTGCTTTTTCAAATAATTGCGTTTTTGCCGCTGTTGCTTGGCGATGTTGATCGCTTCGTGATACCGTTTGCGAACGCAGCTATTCCAGCGAAACCCGCACGCCGCCGAAGTCCGGGCAATCCGCCGCCCGACCTCCTCGAATGCGGCCAGCTGCGTGCTTCCTTCCCGAATATGGCGCAATGTCACTTCCGCCAAAATCAAGTCGTCATCCGGACTCCAGGCATCCTGCCTTGCTGCCGTCATGAAATGATCCCTCCTCGTCAAACGTAGCCCAAACGGTCTTTATGGTTCATTTCTATGCCCGTGGTAGAGTTCATAGAATCTATCGGATACTTCTATTTATATCCAGTTTTCGCCCGGGTATACCTTGCCCGTCGACACCTGCGGAAATGCGCGCGGCGAACGCATAAAAGAACGAAGTTGGTGGAACATTGAACGCATAGACGAAAAGTTTGCCAATTCGTCACTTCTCCCCGTTTACACTTGGATGGGGCAAAAGGTATAATATGCTTTAGAAAATTGGGTACGAGCAGAGGGGGGGATCGATCATGGCACGCATGTTCCGGGTGTTGGGCTTCTTTACGCTGGTCATCGCCCTGATGTCTTTCGCTGGCGACATGTGGGAGATGTCGCTCTTGTTCTTCATTCAGTCGGCCGCTTTCTTCTTGTTCGGCTACCTGAATTTTACGGAACGGACCTATATCTTCATGTTTTGGGGATACATGATTATCGCGTTTCTGGGGTTCACGTACTGGAGCGTCTTCAAGATGGGTCTCCCGTACTGATCGGACGAATTGCGAAAAACCGGAGCGGCGGCGCTCCGGTTTTTTTGTGTGCGGTTACGAGGTCCGGCGTTGCAGCGCCGCAAACGGGCGGCGACGTCCCGCTCATGCGCGGGCGAATACTTGCACCTTGAACAGCTCGCTCATGCCGTCCGACAAGAGCAGCTGCCGGATGGCCCGATTGCGTCTGGCCGCGGGGGAGAACGGATCGGCGTCGGCGTGGGCGACGAGCCGATCGAGCAGGCCGGCTTCGACCAGAAACCGCTTCTGCGTGCCGTACCAGATCTCCCGCCAGCCGGCTTCGTCGGCCGTGCGCCGCAGAAGCGTAAAGTTCACGTGCGCGGTCATGTCCTGGTCGCCGGGCGCTGCGAACGGATCGAGCTCGGCCCGATGGTTGCGGTAGCAGACGAGCGTGCCGTCCATCCGGTGGGGGGAGACGAGCTCCGCGGACTCGTCGCCGTAATCGACGACGACGACGAGCGCCCGGCCGAGCCGCGCAAGCAGCCGCGCCAGCCACGTTTGCCCGTCCAGCGACACTTCGGCCGTCTGCCCTTCCAGCAATACGATTCCGTCGCGAGCCAGCCGGTCCGGCGTCAATCGTTCGTCGCTCGGCTCCATCCGGCAGGCCGTCGCCCGGCCGCGGCGCTCGTCCCAAGCCACGCCCCATTCCAGAAGCTCGCCGTCGATCAGGCAGACCCGGTGCGCCGGCATCGCGTCGAGCAGTTCGTTGCAGACGACGATCGTCCGTTCCTCGGCCCACGGGAATCGCTCCGCTTCGGGTTCGTCCATCACGCGCGCGCGCCCGCTGGCGATTTCCTCGGCCAGTTCGGCCTCCGCCCGCAGGCGATGCTCCGGATGGCCGTCCACCACCGTCAGCCGCAGCCGCTCGGCCTGCTCCGGATTTCGGCTGCGCCATCCGGCGAGCATTTGCTTCGCGAGCCGGCCGGTTCCGCCGCCCCAGTCGACCAGCTCGATGCGCCCTTCGTCCGAGCCGAGCCGTTCGGCGGCGGCGTCCGCCAAGTAGGCGGCCAGGCACGCGCCCATCTCGCCGCCGATCGCGGAGCTCGTGTAGAAATCGCCCGCCTTGCCGACCCGAACGCCGCGGCGGTAGTAGCCGAGCTTCGGCGCGTACAGGCACAGCGCCATATAGTCGCGGAACGGAATGCAGCGGACGGCGGCTCCTTCTGCCGTCCGGCCCGTCCGCGGGCTGGCGGCGATGGCGTCGGCAATGAGCCGCTCCATCGGGGTCCGCGTTTTCGGCTCGCTCATGGGGCGCCACTCCTTTCGCTTCCCGCACGCGGCGGAACGTCCTATAATGGGGAAGGAACGTAATAAATGGCAAAACCGACTCATAGGCTGGATTACCGCCAGTTTGTCCGACCGGAGGGAGGGGGCCTTGTGAGGCGACGTTGGGACGGCTGCTGCGCAGTCGCGCTGCTGCTGCTGACGACGAACCGAACCGGCGCCCTGCTGCCGCCGACTTATGCCGAAGAAGCGGAACCGATGCCCGACGAAACCCAGGCGCTGTTGGAAAAAAGCCTGTCGATCGTCGAAATCGATCGGGAAATCGACCGCATCTCCGGTTTGCGCGATACGGTCCGCCAGGAAATCGGCAACGCCGAGCGCCGGCTCGCCCAGCAGGAAATCGCCATCGCGGCGAAGCGGGAGCGGGCGGGACGGGTGCTGCGCTCCTACTATATGGGCCAGAAAGACGCGCTGTGGACCGCGCTGCTCGGCTCGCGCTCCCTGAACGACCTGCTGCGAACGTGGGAAACGATGGATTTGCTTTTCCGCTCCGACCGTCAGGCGATGAACGAATACGAATCCGAATACAAGCAACTGAAAACCGGCTACGACAAGCTGCAGAGCAACGAGCAGGAGCTTGGGCAAATCGAAAACAATTTGAAAAAGCAGCGCGTGCGCATCGCCGCCCTGCAGCAGGAAGTCGAACAGGCGCTCTCGGCCAGCGGCGACGCGGACCATCTCCGGCAGATGATGACCGAGTTGCAAACGTACTGGCAGAATGTCGGCCTGTACGTCGTGCGCGACCACTTCGATGCGCTCGCCCAGGCGATGAATAAACTGCCCGAATGGATCGAGCAGCATCCCGAGACGATGAAGACGAGCGGCCTCCGAACGACGCTGACGATGACCGACGAGCAGTTGAACGAATTTTTGCGCGGCCAGGACGACCGCCTCAAGGCGTTCACGATCTCGTTCCATCCGGATCGGCTGGCGGTCGAAGGGAGCGACGGCGGCATTCGGGTCGCCATCGAGGGGCATTACACGGTCGAAGAGGAGCCCCGAAACGCCATTCTGTTCCACATCGACAAGCTCGTCTTCAACGGGCTGGAGCTGCCCGACACGACCCGGGAAGACCTGGAACGCCAATTCGATCTCGGCTTCTATCCGCAGCAAATCATCCAGTTCCTCAAGGCGGACAGCGTCAGCCTTGAGGAAGGTAAATTAGTCGTCGGCCTGCGATTCGGCAAGTGAGGCGGCCCAACGCTCCTTCCATTCGGCGAACGACGGAGTGCCGCCAAGCCATTCGCCCAGCATGGCGCCAAGCTTGCTCAGCTTCTCGGGCAGATCGGGGGCGACCGACAAGGGCGGCTGATTGGGGAACCGCTCCGATTCGGCGGAAGCGAGCGCCGGCCGATCGCCGTCCTCCCCGTCGTATAGGGAACGGTACACGGGCAGCCGCCCCGTCGCTTCCTCGTTCTCCGTCTGCAGCCTCCGCCCGGTCATCTCCCCGATCCAAGTGACCGCCGCCTCTTCGTTCGGCGTCCAGGCCGACAGCGCGAAGCTGTCTCCGTTCGGCCAGACGAACGGCGTCTCCCACAAGGAGCGGTCGATGCGCAGCGAGGCGGCGGCGGACGAAGGCAGCGCGGCCAACCCTTGGGTCGCTGCGGAGTTGCGGACGACCGCCGCGCCGTATCGGCCGGCCGCGAAGGCGGACCAGAAGTCCGCCGTGTCCGGCTTGACGGCGGCAACGCCGGCGCGCTGCTGCGACAGCAGCGTCAGCGCCTGCTCGTACGGCTGGCCCGTCCAAGCCGCGGCCGCCCCTCCTTCCGACGGCTCGAACCATTCGTCCTGCCTTCTGCCGGTCGCCGCCCCCACCCACGCGATCAGCGCGTACGGATCTTGCGGATCGAGCGCCAGCCACGAGGCGTTCACGCCTTGCTCGGCCAGCTTCTGCGGCCACTCGAGCCATTGGGAAAGGCTCGAGGGAGCGGCCGCTCCGTTGCTGCCGCGAACGGCGGCCGCCACGTTGCGGTTCCACACGAGCACGTAGGGGTCCAAGTCCCGCGGCACGCCCCACAAGTAGACGTTCCATTTTACCTGGGACAGCAGCGCGCCGAACTGCTCCGAGAGCGATTCGCCGACAAACGCGGAGTCGACAGGCAGCAGCGAACCGCTGACCGCCAGCGCTTTCACATCCTCGTTCGGAAGCAGCACGATGTCCGTGTCCTCCATCAGCTGCTGCAGCGCCGCGGCGGACGCCTCGCTCGGGTCGACGCGCCGCCAGTCGACGCGAATTTCCGGATGCAGCGCGGCCACTTGTTCGCCTTGCCGCTGCAGCAGCGCCAGCCCGGGCTCGTCCGTTACGGCGGCGACCTTGAGCTCGGCCGGCTGCGCCGGCGGGAGCGGCGACGGAGACGGAGACGCGGCGGCGGGGTCGGCCGGCTCCTCCGGCACGGCGGCGGGACTGTCGTCCGGAACGGGCGTGCTTGTCGTCAGCGGCGACACGAACAGCACCATCAGCCCGAAAATGATGATGACGAGCAGCGCTTTCCTCCGGCCCATGCGTTCGTCTCCTCTCCTTTCCGGCCGAACCGTCGCGACCGATTCATTGTCGTCTACCATCATATCAGGAAAGGACAGGAATGTCGCGTCTTTTTGCCTGTCCGCCCCCCGCCCCGCCTCGGCCCGCCGCTACAGCCGCTCCGCCGCCAGTTGGGCGAGCCGGCTTCTCTCTCCTTTTTCCAAGGTGACGTGGCCGCTGATCCCCTCGCTTTTGAATTGCTCGATCAGGTAGGTAAGGCCGTTGCTCTGCGCATCCAGATACGGATGGTCGATCTGCTCCGGATCGCCGAGCAGCACGATCTTGCTGTGCTCGCCGACGCGCGAGACGATCGTCTTCACCTCGTGGCGGCTCAAGTTTTGCGCCTCGTCGATGATGATGAACTGCCCCGGGATCGAGCGCCCCCGGATGTACGTCAGCGCCTCGACCTGGATGCTGCCGAGCCCCATCAAAATTTTGTCGAGGTCGCCCGCCTTCTTCGTATCGAACAGAAATTCCAGGTTATCGTAGATCGGCTGCATCCACGGACGCAGCTTCTCCTCCTTCTCCCCGGGCAAAAAGCCAATATCCTTGCCCATCGGCACGACCGGCCGGGCGATCAGCAGTTTCTTGTACTTGTGCTCGTCCTCCACCTTCATCAGCCCCGCCGCCAGCGTCAGCAGCGTCTTGCCCGTTCCGGCGCGCCCCGACAACGTCACCAGCGGGATGTCGTCATTAAGCAGAAGTTCCAGCGCCATCCGCTGCTGGGCATTGCGGGCGGTGATGCCCCACACCGGATCGTTGCTCAAGTGCAGCGGCTCCAGCCGCTCACCGTCCTGGCTCACCTTGAGCAGAGCGGACTTCGACGTCCCGAGCTCGTCGCGGAGAATGACGAACTCGTTCGGATGCGGCCGCGCCTGGAGGCCGAGCCGAGGGACGCTTAAATACCGGTAGGTGTAAAACTCGTCGATGACGGAAGGGTGAACGGGCAGCGTCAGATGGCCGGTATATTGATCGGACGGAGAGACGATACGGTCGGTCAAATAGTCTTCGGCCGTAATGCCGAGCACGTCCGCCTTGACGCGCACGAGCACGTCCTTGCTGACGAGGATGACGGGCCGCGCCTCCTCCTTCTCCTGCTCCTCCAGATGATAGTTGAGCGCCACCGCCAAAATGCGGTTGTCGTTGGTCATCTCGCCGAACATTTCCTGAACGCGAACGAACCGGCGGTGGTTGATTTCCACCTTCAATAGACCGCCGTTTTCCAAAGCGACACCGTCGTGCAGCCGACCGTTCTCCCGAAGCCGGTCCAGCTCGCGGGAGACGAAGCGGGCGTTGCGTCCGATCTCGTCGGCCAGCCTCTTCTTGGAGTCGATCTCCTCCAGCACGACGGACGGGATGACGACTTCGTTCTCCTCGAAGGAAAACATGGCCAGCGGATCGTGCAGCAGCACGTTGGTGTCGAGCACATAAATTTTTTTCATACGGTGGTCCCTCCCCGGATTCGGCGTTTTGGCGAAAAAGGATGCGAACGCTTCCTGAATCGCAAGCGGACGACAGGGAACAATGAGAGCAAGGCTGAATGGCTGCTGGCGAAAGCGGGCGTGCCAAGCTCGCTTTCCGGGCATCGCCTCCCTACAGAATTTCGGACAGGAAGGTGAAATGGACATGAAGTGGACCCCCATCAGCTGCCGTATCGCCGCCGGCCTGCTCGCGGCCGCGCTGTCCGCCGAGCTGGCGGGCTGCGGGGCGAATCATGCGGCGCCGACTCCAACGGCCGAGCGCGCGCGGGTACAGAGCACGGCGCCCGCCTCCCCCGCTCCGGGGACGAAACCGATTCTCCATCCGCGGGAAGTGGCGGCTCACCTGGAACAATTGGCCAAGGGGGTACGCGGCGTCAGGGGCGCGAACTGCGTCGTGTTCGGCAATTACGCTGTCGTCGGCATCGATGTGGACCCGACGATGGGCCGGACGCAGGTCGGCGCCGTCAAATACGCGGTGGCCGAAGCGTTCCGCAAGGACCCGTACGGCGTGGATGCGCTCGTCACGGCCGACGTCGATCTCGCCCAGCGGCTGCGCGAAATTCGCGCCGACGTGAGACAGGGCCGCCCGGTCGCCGGCTTCGCCGAAGAGATGGCCGACATCGTCGGCCGCCTGGTGCCGCAAATGCCGCGCAGCGTCGTCCCGCCGGCTTCGCCGGACGGAACCGCCAACGTTCGGCAAATGCAGCGGAAGACGACGCCGTCCGACCATCCTCACCCCGCCGCAAGATGACAAAAGCCCAGCGAGCATAAGCTCACTGGGCTTCGTTGCATGATCGCGCACGAGTTCCGCCAGACCTCTTCGGCCTCCGACAAGAGCCGTCAACGTCTCCGCCATCCGACGTCCTCCTCGCGCCCGGGCAATCGCTCCGCCTGCAAGGGCCGCCGGCGAAGGCCTTTCGTTCGGGCCGTCTGCGAATGCCGCGTTGTTGGCCTCATTATAACATAGCGTTGGAGCCGATCCAAGCGTCAATCCGTCCCGGCGGACGAGGACGGCGAAGCCGAAGGCTGAACCGTCCGCCCGTCCGGCGACATTTCCTCGGCGAGCGCCTGCTTCGCCTGTTCGAGGCTGTCCGGGTCCAAATAGACGTAAGGGCTCTTCCACGTCCCTTCGAGCGGAAGGAAACGGATGTTGTTGCGGTCGATATCGTAGTACGTCTTGAGCATGTTGATGATTTGCGTCTTCGGAATGTCGGTCGTCAAGTTGTCGCCGACGGCGTCGATCACATTGCCGAGCTTGAGCACGCCGCCGAACGACTTCATCTTGTCGACGATGGCGCCCAGCACCCGGCTTTGCCGATCGTTGCGTTCGAAGTCGCTCGATTGCGCCGTCCCCTCGTTCGACTTGCGGTAGCGGACGAAATCGAGCGTGTTTTCGCCGTCGAGGTGCTGTTCGCCCTTTTTCAGGTCGATGTTCGTGCCGTCCGCATGATCCCGATACTTCATGTCCTGGTCCACGTAAACGTCAATACCGCCGAGCGCGTCCACCACGTCGATGAAACCCTGGAAATTGATAACCGCCGCGTAATCGATCGGAATGCCGAACATCTTGCCCATCATCGTCCGCATCTGATCGCGGGCGTAAGCGTCCGCGGCGTCGCCCGACAGCTTCTCCTTCGTCCTCGCTTCCGAATGGAAGCCGGCGTAGAAGGCGTTGATCTTCTGCCGCGAGTAGCCTTCCAGCTGCGGGTTCGTGTCGCGCGGCACCGAGACGACGGTGGCGGTATCGGACTTCGGGTTCATGGCGATGACCATGACGACGTCCGTGTTCATGCTGCCGGTTTGTTTGCGGTAGTCCATGCCGAGCAGCACCATCGAGAGCGGCTTCACCTGGGCGCGCTCGCCGGAGGCGATCGACCCGGCGCCGCCGGGCAGCGCGATGTGCTCCAGCGCGTCGTTGGTCTGCTTCCACAGCTTCCCGACGTATAGGCCCAGGCCGACGATGACGACGGCGAGCAGCAAATAAAGCAACCGCAGCCAGCGCCGCGGACGCCGCTTCGGCTTCTTGGCCGTCCGGCTCTTGGCAGCGCTGCTGCGCGTTCGCGGCGGCAAAGGCGTGCTTGCGCTCATGAATTCACCTCGGTTATGCTTCCTCGTTCTCGGGGGCGGCGTCGGCTCCGTACAAGTCGTTCGCGAGCTGCTCGACGGCCTCCCGGTCGAACCAGACCGTTCTGGACGGCTGGCCCTTCACGGTATAGACGACATAAACCTTGCCGTCGTTGCACCCATCGACAATTTCAAATGATTCCAGCTGATGATCTTCCGACAAAATTTGCGCAAAATCGCGAAGCGACGCCTGCGCCGCGCCGTCATCGGGGCGGCGTTCGGTCAGCCGCTTCGTCTGCAGCCAGTAGAACAGCGTGTCCGTCAGTTGCACGTCCGGTTCCTCCCTCCGGCCTTCGGGCCGCCCGGCAGGCGGTCAGCGGGGCTCCGTCGGCTTGGATGCCGACTCGCCCGCCCCGTCCGCCTTGCGGTTGCGCCGCTTGTCGTACAGCTGGCGCGCGCGCAGCATGAGCATCATGATGACGGCGACGCCCATGCACTGAATGATCGGCAGCTTGTCCAGCTGCAGCACGAGCAAAATCAGGCAGCCGGCCGCCATGACGAGGTGGACGATCGCTTCCTTCAGCAGCGGCAGCCGGCCCATGCGAAATACCGCATTGAAAATATAGATCGTGAAGGCGAGGATGAGCAGGTAGGATACGATGGGATGATCGTGGAACCAAGTCTGCATCTCAAATCCCTCCTAAGTAGCCGGCTGCGCCGCCGGCGGCAGGAGGCCGGCCGTCAGACGCCGGACTCCGCCATTTTGCGTTGCTTTTCGAACCGGTCGCGCTCGCCCTTGTTCAATATCTTCTTGCGCAGGCGGACCGCCTTCGGCGTGATCTCGCACAGCTCGTCGTCATTCAGGTACTCGAGCGCCTCTTCCAGCGACATCAGCCGCGGCGTCTTCAGCCGCACCGTCTCTTCCTTCGTCGCCGAACGCACGTTCGTCAGCGCCTTCTCCTTGCAGATGTTGACGATGATGTCGTTGTCGCGGGTATGCTCCCCGACGATCATCCCCTCGTACACCTCGGTACCCGGCTCCACGAACAGGATGCCGCGATCCTCGACGCCGAGCATGCCGTAGAACGTCGACGTCCCCGTCTCGCTCGCGATCAGCACGCCCTGGTGGCGGCCGCCGACTTGCCCGCCGACGACCGGCCCGTAATGGTCGAACGCGTGGTTCATGACGCCGTACCCGCGCGTGAGTGTCAGGAAGTTCGTCCGGTAGCCGATCAGGCCGCGCGCCGGGATAAGAAATTCGAGCCGGATCTGGCCGTTGCCGTTGTTGATCATGTTGACCATCTCGGCCTTGCGCGCGCCGAGGCTCTCCATGACGTTGCCCATGCTGTCCTCCGGAATGTCGATGAGCAGCCGTTCGATCGGCTCGCACTTGACGCCGTCGATCTCGCGGATGATGACTTCCGGCTTTGACACCTGCAGCTCATATCCTTCGCGGCGCATGTTCTCGATCAAGATGCCGAGATGAAGCTCGCCGCGGCCGCTGACGATGAAGACGTCGGGGCTGTCCGTCTCCTCCACGCGCAGCGACACGTCGGTCTCCAGTTCCTTGAACAGCCGCTCCCTCAGCTTGCGCGACGTGACGAACTTGCCTTCGCGGCCCGCGAACGGGCTGTTGTTGACGAGGAACGTCATCTGCAGCGTCGGCTCGTCGATCTTCAGCACCGGCAGCGCTTCGGGGCGGGAGGGGTCTGCAACCGTCTCGCCGATGTTGATGTCCTTGATGCCGGCAATGGCGATGATGTCGCCCGCCGCCGCGTCGTCCATCTCGATCCGCTTCAGCCCCTGGAAGCCGAACAGCTTCTCGATCCGCGCCTGCCGGCTCTTCCCTTCGCGGTCGAGCACGACGACCGACTGGCCCTGCCGGATCTTGCCGCGGTTGACGCGGCCGATCGCGATGCGGCCCAAATATTCGTTGTAGTCGAGCAGCGTGACGAGGAATTGCAGCGGCTCTTCGACGTTTTCCTTCGGATGAGGAATCTTCTGAACGATCGTTTCGTAGAGCGGCTCCATCGTCGTGCCGAGCTCGCCCGCGTCCAGGCTGGCGATGCCGTTCAGACCCGAAGCGTAAACGACCGGGAAATCCAGCTGGTCGTCGCTGGCCTCCAGCTCGATGAACAGCTCCAGCACTTCGTCGACCACTTCGGCCGGACGGGCCGCGGGCCGGTCGATCTTGTTGACGACGACGACCGGGGTGAGCCCGGCTTCGAGCGCCTTGCGCAGCACGAACTTCGTCTGCGGCATGCACCCTTCGAAGGCGTCGACGACGAGCAGCACGCCGTCCACCATCTTCATGATGCGTTCCACCTCGCCGCCGAAGTCGGCGTGTCCCGGCGTGTCCACGATGTTGATCAGGTAATCCCTGTAGCGCACGGCCGTGTTCTTGGCCAAAATCGTAATGCCGCGTTCGCGCTCCAGGTCGTTCGAGTCCATCGCGCGCTCCTGCACCTGCTCGTTCTCCCGGAACGTGCCGGACTGGCGCAACAGCTGGTCGACCAGCGTCGTCTTGCCGTGGTCGACGTGCGCGATAATGGCGATATTGCGAATGCGATCTCTCGGATGCATGCTTCCACTCCTATCTTTCTATCAGGGCGCCCCTGCCGATATCTGCGAAAACAAAACGCCGACGCGAGGTCGACGTTTCACCTACATCCCTTCTATTATACGCGAAACGGCGCCGGAATCAAGATTATCGGAAGCGGGGCCGGCGCCAGACCATCCATCCGCCGATGAGGATGAGCGCGACCGCAATGGCGTAGATGCCCCAGGACCATAGCAGCGTCAGCAGGAACAGCACGGCCGACAGCGCGGCCAGCACGATGGAGGCCGTCCAGATGCCCCGGGACCGGACGTCGCCGAACAGGTAATATTCGTACAAGCCGACGGCGACGGCGAACAGGAAGAACGGCCACAAATACTTCATCGCGCCCCAGTCGAACCAGTTGCCGATCAGCAGCAACAGGGACACGACGGTCAGAATCCCGCCCGGTATGAGCGACACGGCGGGCAGAAGCCGCCCGAAAAACAGCACGTGCAGCAGGATGCCCGGTATCAGAATGAACAAAGGCCAGAACACCGCTCCGATAAAAGCGAATACGCCCAGCTTGCCGAGCAAGATGACCAATCCCGCAGCCAGGATCAGAACACCGACCGCGGCGGATTGTTTGTTCACGACACTCCCCCACTTTACGACGAGACTGCAAATCCGCGAGTTGGATCGCCGCTGTCCCTCCGGCGCGTCCGCGTGGGCGGAAGGAAAGGGCCGCCTCTCTTTTTTCTATAAGTGTAATGGAAGTCGGGAGAAAAAACCAGTTCCCCAGGGCACAAAAAAGACGCAGACGAGGACGAAGAACGTTCCGCTCCGTTTGCGCCGCGTCCGCGCTCTCTCCCGATGGGTCGGCGGCCTTACGCCTGCCGGCGCCGGCGCAGCAGCAGCGCGGCGGCGACGAGCAGCGCGACCGCCGCGTAAGGAGCCGCCTCGACGAATCGGTCCGCCGCGTCGGGCAGCAGCTTCGAAATGCCGGGGTCCTTGACCAGCATGTCCCCCGCCGCATAGCCGAGCAGCCCGCCTCCGAGATAGACGAGGAACGGCAATCGGTCCAGCAGCTTCATGATGAACGAGCTGCCCCAGATGATGATCGGAATGCTCATCGCGATGCCGATCAGAATCAGGACGAGATCGCCGCGCGCCACGGCGGCGACCGCCAGCACGTTGTCGAGGCTCATGACGAAATCGGCGGTGACGATCGTCCAGACCGCTCCGGCCAGGCTGGAAGCCGGGCGCATCCCTTCCCCGGGCGCGTCGTGGTTGTCGAGCAGCAGCTTCAGGGCGATGGCGAACAACAGCAGCGCTCCCGCCGTCTGCATATACGGGACGCCCAGCAGAACGACCGCCGCGGCCGTCAGGATGCACCGCAGCGCAACGGCGGCGGAGGTGCCCCACCAGACGGCCGCCTGCCGGCGCGCGGGCGGCAGCTTCCGGGCGGCCATGGCGATGACGACGGCGTTGTCTCCGCTGAGCAGCAGATTGATCAGCACGATTTCAGCAAAGATCATGAAGTTTTCTCCGATTCCCATGCCGTCTCCCCCCTCAGAGGAGATTTATGTACAAGCCGGGCCGGATATGCAAACCGTTTTATCTTCGGAAAAAAAATGAATCGTTCGGCCGGGCCGCGCGTATTACCGTTTGAAGAAACGGGGGGGAAGTCCTTGGAGCTGTTCAGCCTGGAATTTTTTACGTCGCTTGTCACCATTATCTTCATCGATCTGCTGCTGGCCGGAGACAACGCCATCGTCATCGGGCTCGCCGCGCGGAATTTGCCTGTAAGCCACCAGCGCAAGGCGATCTGGCTCGGCACCGGCGGCGCCGTTCTCATTCGCGTAGCCGCGACGCTGCTCGTCGTCTATCTGCTCCAAATACCGTTCCTGCTCGCCGTCGGCGGCGTCGTGCTGCTCTGGATCGCCTACAAGCTGCTCGTTCAGGAAGAGCATCACGGCGACATCAAGGCCGGCAGCTCGCTCTGGGCGGCGATTCGGACCATCGTCGTCGCCGATGCGGCCATGGGCCTGGACAACGTCATCGCCGTGGCCGGAGCCGCGCACGGCGACATGCTCCTCGTCGTGCTCGGGCTCTTGTTCAGCATCCCCGTCGTCGTCTGGGGAAGCACGCTGTTCGTCGGCTTGCTGGCCAAATACCCGTGGATCATCTACCTCGGCTCCGCCGTCCTTGCCTACACCGCCGCCAAGATGGTCACCCACGAGCCGCGGCTGGAAGCTCTGTTCCACGACCGCGCCTGGCTCGCCTGGACGTTCATCGCCGCCATGATCGTCCTCGTTCTCGCCGCCGGCTGGCGCGTGAACGCCGCCAAAGCCAAAGCCCGGGCCGAAGCCCGCTCCGAAGCTCTCGGCTCGTCCGGCGGCGAAGAAGACGAAGACGAAGATACCGCCCCGTTGAAAACCGGTTCCGTCTAACCGGCGGTTTTAGAACCAGCGGTCTTCAGGGGAAGCTTCCGCCGGTTCGGGTCCCGCCGGCGCGGACTTCGGCTGCGCATTGCCCGGTTGGGACGCGCGGCCCCGGCTCGTCATCAGCACCGTCTCGGTGCCAGCCACCGCTTCGTCGATCAGCCGCTCCAGATCGCTCCCCAACAGCCGCTCCACCTTCTCCACGATGCGCAAGTTCGGATTGGTCGCGGGCGACTTGGGCACGAACAGCGTGCAGCAATCTTCGTACGGCAGGATGGACGTCTCGAACGTTTCGATCCGTTCGGCGATTTGGATAATTTCCTGCTTGTCCATCATGACCAGCGGGCGAAGCAACGGAAGCGACACCGTGCGGCCGATCACGTTCATGCTGCCGAGCGTCTGGCTGGCCACCTGTCCCAGGCTGTCGCCGGTGACGAGCGCCTGCGCGCCGGATTTCTCCGCCAGCCGCTCCGCGATCCGCAGCATCGACCGGCGCATGAGCGTAATGATCAGATGGTCGTGCCCGCTTTGCGCCATTCGCGTCTGCAGCTCGGTGAACGGCACGAGATGGAGCTTGATCCGGCCGCCGTAGTAGGCGAGCCGCTGGGTGAGCGCGACGACCTTGTCGGTCGCCTGCTGGCTGGTGAACGGATAGCTGTGGAAGTGCACCGCTTCGACTTCCAGCCCTTTGCGCATCGCTAGCCACCCGGCCACGGGACTGTCGATGCCGCCGGACAGCAGCAGCATCGCCTTCCCGTTCATGCCCAGCGGAAATCCTCCGGCTCCGGGAATGGAGCCGGAAGTCAAGTAAACGCCTTCCGGCTGGATGTCCGCCTTCAGCTCGACGTCGGGGTGATGAACGTCCACCTTCAAATTCGGGGTATTGCGCAGCACGTGCGCCCCGATCAGGTGGTTCATCTCCTGCGAGTCGTGAGGGTATCCCTTCCAGGCCCGCCTCACCGTCACCTTGAACGTGCGCGGAGCCGGCCGAATCTCGTTCATGACCGCCAGCGCGGCTTCGCGAACCTCTTGCAGATCGTGTCCGGTGCGCACGGCCGGGCTGAACGAATGCACGCCGAACACGTCCTTGAGCCGTTCGCTCACCGCCTCGAAGCTTTCTCCGTTCAACCGGATATAGAACCGGCCGTAGCCCCGCTCGAACGCAAGGCGCGTCCACGGCGCCAGCGCCTCCCGAATTCGGCTGAGCAGCAGCCCTTCGAACCGGGCGCGGTTCCGTCCCTTGGTCGTCACCTCGCCGAGCCGCACCACGATCAGATCGTACTTCATCTCATGCTCCTCTCCAGCGGCTTCAGTTTGGCAACCGCCGCCCCGAGCCGTTCCGCCAGCAGGCAGATGTCCTCTTCGGTATGTTCGTCTCCCAGGCTGATGCGGATGCTGCCGGCCGCCCTCGCCTCGTCAAGCCCCATGGCCAGCAAAACCCGGCTCGGCTTCAGGCTCTTGGACGAGCAGGCGGACTGCGTGGAGACGAGAACGCCTTGCTCCTCCAGCAGATGAACGAGCACTTCCGGCCGCATGCCGGGATACGAAACGTTGACGACGTGCGGAGCGACCGCCTCGGCCTCTTCCGGCACGTTCAAGACGAGCTCCGGGATGCCGCGCACCAGGCCGAGCAGCTGCCGCCTGAGCCTGTGCATCTTCGCCGCACGCGCCTCCCGCGTCTCCATCGCCAGGCGCAGCGCCTGGGCGGTGCCGACGATGCCGGCGACGTTGGAAGTGCCGCTGCGCAACCCGCCTTCCTGCCCTCCGCCGGCAAGCAACGGCTCAAGCGGAGTTCCTTCCCGCACGAGCATGAAGCCTGCGCCTTTGGGCCCGCGGAACTTGTGGGCGGACGCCGTGTACAGGTCGATGCCCGAGGCGGCCCAGTCGAGCGGCACTTTCCCGACGGCCTGCACGCCGTCGACGTGGAAGCGGACCCGGGGATGGCCGGCGAGAAGCCGGCCGATCTCTTCGACCGGCTGAATGACCCCGGTCTCGTTGTTCACGTGCATGACGCTGACAAGCACCGTCTCGGGACGAAGGGCGGCGGCAACGTCGGCCGCGGACACCCGCCCCGTGGCGTCAACCGGCAAATAGGTGACGGTCGCGCCCCACCGCTGCAATTGCCTCACCGTTTGATCGACGGAGGCGTGCTCGATTGGCGTCGTCACGATATGCTTCGGCCCTCTGCGCGACGAGGCGAAATAGACGCCCTTGAGCGCCAGGTTGTTCCCCTCCGTCCCTCCGGACGTGAAGACGACTTCCTCCGGCCTGGCTCCCATCCGCTCGGCCACCGCCGCGCGCGCCCGCTCGACGAGCCGGGCGGCTTCGACGCCCGACCGGTGGAGCGCCGCGGCGTTGGCGTAATGCTGCGCCATCAGCTCGCCGACCGTCCGCACGACTTGCTCGTAGGGCGGCGTCGAGGCGCAATGATCGAAATAGAGCGTCTTCATCGCCTGCTCTCCTTTCCGGAAACGGTACAAAAAAGATCAAAGCAAGATGACCTCATCCCGCTTTGATCCGATCGGTTCGTATTCTTCGGCGGCTCGGCCGTTCGTCTACAGCGAGGAGCTCCACGCTTGTTGCGCCTGCAGCACCTTCCGAACGTAGGCTTGCGTCTCGGCGGGAAGCTCCGTCAGCCGCGAGGCGAGCTCTTCGTCCGTCGTCAGGCCCAGCCGGTCGACGGTGCCGGGGCCGGCGTTGTATGCGGCCAGGGCGATCGCCGCGTTGCCGTCGTACTTGCGCAGCAAATACGACAAATAGCGGGTACCGGCATCGATGTTCTCCGCCGGATCGAACGAGTCGGCTACGCCGAGGCTGCGGGCCGTGGCGTCCATCAGCTGCATCAAGCCTTTGGCTCCCGCGGACGAGACGGCATCCGGGCGGAAAGACGACTCCGTCTGGATGACGCCCTTGACGAGCGCCGGATCGACGCCGTAACGGGCCGCGGCCTCCCGGATCAGATCGTCGTAGGCCGACGTGAAGCCGCTGTCGGCGGCCAACCCGAGCCCCGTTCCAACGAGGCCGGCCGGCCCGCCGGCGCCCCAACCGAGCAGGCTTAGCGCCGTCAATCCGTCGCCGAACGAATCCGCCGCGGCATCGGGTCCGAGGCCGGACAGCATATTCGCGTCTCCCTCGGGGCCCATCATCCGCCCCAGCAGTTCGGCGAACAGACCGTTCCCGTCGGAACCGATGCCGTCCGCCGCGTCGCCTGTGCCGACAAACGGATCGATTCCGGACAGGAACTGGGCCATCAACAACTGTTTCATCGTGCGGGGGTCCAACGTCACGTTCAAATCGGACATGCTGCGCCATCGCTCCCGACTGGTTGCTCACTTTTTCCTTATTGTACAACAAGTCCGAAGCCGGGAAAAGTCCCGATTGCCGTCCGCCTCCGCAGCCGCGCGGAAGCAGGGCTCAGCGGCCTTGCTCCCGCTCCTTCGGGCGGAACGTCTGGCAGCACGTCGCGGCGGAATCGCCGGCCCGGTCCCGATGCTCCCCGAGCTCGTCGGCAAACTCCCCGTCGCCCGCCGAATGCCGGTCGATCTCGATGGCGATCTCTTTCGCCGCGCAGCGGTTGCCCTCTTCCCAGAACGCGCAGTTGCTGACGCTGCAGATGACGCCGCTCGGCATAACGCAAATCACCTCCCGATCCTATTGTGCTCGCCGCGGCTGGCGGCGATGCGGACCGGGAGGTGGAGGCTGAAGGGAGAACGGTCCCCCCTTATTTGGATTGTCCCTGCATGCGGCGCTGGATCAAGTATTCACTCTCATAATAAGCGAGGTCTTCGCGCAATTCCTCGAACGCGCGCGAAATGCCGAGCACGACGTCCCGAACGGCCCGCACGGGCTTGGCGCGGAAACGAATGGCGTCCTGGCCGGTGTAGGCGTAACGCCCGTCTTCCGAGTATCCTTCGTTCTTCGGATAGAAAAACGCATTGACGCATTGGTGATACACCTCGTAAAGGGCGCGCTCCGCAAGATCCGCGTCGAAATTCGGCCGGCGCAAAATCGTTCCGAGCTTCTCGTAAGCCACCTCGGAGAAGACCAGCAGGTGACGCAGATCGGAGAGCAGGCCGGCATGGACGGCGATCGTTTCTTCCGAAGCGTCTTCGGCCGTCAATTGCGGCAGCGCGTTCCGGTTCAGGAACGCTTCCAGTACGTCAATCGCTGATTTCAGTTTCTCACGGCTGGATTCGGCAAGCGCCTTTACGTTGGCGGTCGGCATAAATGGCTTTCCCCTTTCGTTTTTCCACAAACGTGCCCGGTTGTTGTTCCCACTGCAAGTTCATTCGCCCAAGCCGGCGAAAAATCAAAATCATCGTACCACAAATCGGCTGGAAACGGTACTGGCAGTCCGGAAAATTCCCGTATAATTTTGCCCGTCCTCTTCAAGCTAACGATAGAAGATCAGGGCCGCCGTCGCCCGAAAAGGAGGCAACCAGCCAATGCGCCGCTACAAGTGGATCGGACTTGTCTTCACCGCAGCCGTCGCCCTGTTCGTCGTCCCGCTCCTCGTGCCGCCGCGCACCGCCAAGTCGCCGGCTCCCGCTCCCCACGAGCTGGCTTCGCCCGCCCCCTCCGTCCGCCGGCTCCATCCGCAGGCGGAAGCTGCCGCCAAGCGGCGGATTTTGCAGCAAGACCTCGAAGCGACCGAACGGCTGTGCCGGTCGGACTGCACGCTGGACATGACCAAGTTCCTGCGCGATCATGCCGCCGTCAAGGACAGCGAGCGCGCCGCCCACTTGCGGCAAGCGATGAAGGAACATCCGCATATGCTGCGGATCGCCTGGACGGCGAACGGCAAGACCGTGCAGGCGGGCAAGCCCGCCAAGGGGCTGTTGGAGGCTGCCGCCGAGCAATGGCGGCGGGCGGAACAGGCGGTGCGTCAAGGCCAATCGTACGAGTCGCCGACGATCCGCTACGGCGGGGAAGATCACTTCGTGCTGGGCCTTCCGGGCGCCGGCCGAGCCGGAGACGGCGTCGTCGCGCTCGTACACACCGCCGTCGTGCAGCAGGTCGAACGCCACCAGAAGCGCAACTTGCGCCTCGCGCCGTATCCGGCCGAAGGCCGGTACCGCCTGGAGTCGGTCGAGCCGAACACGAACCGCGATAAGACCGTCCGCACGGGCGAGGACAACGGCAACGCCAGCCACTACGCCGTGGACGAGATCGTCGTCAAGTTCCGCCGGCCGCTCACGCCGCAGGAGCTGCTGGCGCTCCGCAAGGAGCTTAGCCTGACGGTCGTCCGGCACCGGGGGCTGATCTATCTGTTCCGGTCGAGCCGCTACCGGATGGACGAGCTCAAGGAGCGTTTCGCCAAGTGGAATCCGGTGTACGTCGAGCCTCACTACCTGTATCTGACTCATGAAAATGACGGCGGCGGCGCGGCCGGCGCTTCCGCGGCGGATACGGGGGACATCGTTCCGAACGACACGCTTTACGCCCGCTACCAATGGAACTTGCCCGAGATCGCCACGAACAAGGGCTGGAACGTCACGCGCGGCAATGACGACGTCGTCGTGGCGATCGTCGATACCGGCGTCCAGTCCGACCATCCCGACCTGCAAGGCCGGCTTGTGGAAGGCAAGAACATCGTCGACCCGAGCCAGCCGCCGGAGGACGACGTCGGACACGGCACGCACGTCGCCGGCATCATCGCCGCGCGGACGAACAACAACGAAGGCGTCGCCGGGATGACGTGGCATACGAAGATCATGCCGGTCAAGGCGCTGGACAGCTCCGGGGCGGGAACGACGTACTCCGTCGCCGAAGGGATCATCTGGGCGACGGATCACGGCGCCGACGTCATCAACATGAGCCTGGGCAATTACGCCGAGGCCCAGTTCCTGCACGACGCCGTCAAGTATGCTTACGATCACGGCGTCGTATTGGTTGCGGCGACCGGCAACGACGCCACCGACCGGCCCGGCTACCCGGCTGCGTATCCCGAAGTGTTCGCCGTCGGCGCGACCAACGAAGACGAGACGCTGGCGGAGTATTCGAACTACGGCGACTACGTGGACGTCACCGCGCCCGGCACTTCCATCGCCAGCACGTATCCGGGCAGCCGCTACGCGGCGCTGTCCGGCACGTCGATGGCTTGCCCGCACGTTTCGGCGCTCGCCTCCCTCGTCCGCGCGGCCAATCCGCAGCTTAGCAACGACGAGGTGATGGACGTGCTGCGCAAGACGGCGAAGGACCTCGGCCCGCAAGGCAAGGACTCCGAATTCGGCTACGGCCAGATCGACGTGAACGCCGCCGTCCGGGCGGCCAGCGCAGGCACCGCGGCCGAGCAGCAGGCGAACACGCCGCCGGAAGGGCTGGCCGGAGCGGACTCGTCGTTCGCCGAGCGGGTGCGCCGCCAACTGGAGCGGCTGTTCGGAACGTTGCGCTGAAGCGGAAGCGCCCGGTTTTCGTCTTGGCGGCCCTCCCGGAAAGCAGCTTTCAACCGTTCCGCCGATGCGCCGGTTCCGCTCTCGCCCTCCATTGCCGCCGCGACATCCCCCCATCGCCTCTGCCCGAAAAAGGAAAGCTACTTTCCTTTTTCGGGCTTTTTTGTGAAAGTTTCGCGATTGTTCATGCATTTTTAAGCCATGGCATGTACAATAAGGGGAGTGTACCTTAAGAGTGCCGGAGAAAGGAAGAGGATACTTGCAAAAGGCGCAGCGCAAAGCGGAGAAACGGCAGCAGAAGCAGATGCTGCAGCAAAAGAAGCAACGAAGAATGCAATGGCTGATCTGGACGACGGCGGCGGTATTCGTCGCGCTGATCGTGGTCGTCATCGTGTTCAAGCCGAAGGAAGCGCCCATTTCCATCGCCTACGACCAGGTGCCGACGCTCGGGTCCGCCGACGCCAAGGTGAAGCTGGCCGAGTTCGGGGATTTCAAATGCCCGGCCTGCCAATACTTCGCACTGAACATCATGCCTCAGGTTCAGAAGGACTATATCGACAAGGGGCTCGTTTCGATTTCCTTCCTCAACTACATGATCATCAGCCCGGAAGCGGATTCCTACACGGCCGCGCTCGCCGCGCAATCGGTGTACCATCAGAACAAAGACGAATTTTGGAAATACTACGACGAGATCTACAACAATCAGCAGGACGAAGACATCGTCTGGGCGACGCCGGACAAGCTGGTCGAGCTGGCCAAGGACGCCAAGCTGGACATCGACTACGACAAGCTGCGCCAGGATATCGACAACGAAACGTACGGCAAGGAAGTGCTGGACCAGACGCAGTTGGCCGCCCGGAAGCAGTTTACGAGCACGCCGACGCTTCTGATCAACGGCAAGCGCTTGACCGGCGACGAATGGAACGACTACCCGAAACTGAAGGCCGAGATCGACAAGGCGCTGGCAGCGGCCGAATAAGACGGACGACGGAGGAAAAAGCGACGTGACCGCGTGGATCCGAAATTACGGGCTGTACCTGGCGTTCGTCGTTTCGCTCGTGGCGACCGGCGGAAGCCTGTTCTTCAGCGAAGTGATGCACTATATCCCCTGCAACCTTTGCTGGTTCCAGCGCATCTTCATGTACCCGCTCGTTCTGTTGCTCGGCCGGGCCGCTCTGCGCGACGACCGCGGCATGGCGGGGTACGTCCTGCCGCTCAGCGTGATCGGCGGCTGCATCTCGCTCTACCATTACGGCGAGCAGAAGATTCCCGGCCTGGCGAGCGTTCTGCCTTGCCGCGTCGGGGTGCCGTGCAACAAGGACTATCTCGACTGGTTCGGCTTCGTCACCATCCCGCTGCTCGCGCTGATCGCCTTCACCCTGATCACCGTTCTTGCGGCGATCGTCGCTCGCGCGTCCCGCGAGGCCGATGCGGACGAACGGGAAGAAGCGGCGGCGGCCGACTGATCGGCCCGGCGGCGCTTGCGTCCCGGCGCGCAAATCAAAACCCGCAACGCCATCTGACGTTGCGGGTTTTGATTTGCAATCGGAAAGCTTGCCATAAGCCGGGTTCTGTGCTTCCGGTGGTCCGAGCGGACCGGAAAGGCGGTCCTCCCACGGAATGGAAGCGACAATCATCTATCTAGGCCGTCCGTTGCCGAACGGCTCAAGCGACCAACCCGAACGCGCCCCGGGCAAGGGCTGCAGCTTGCGCTGCCGCGTTCCTCTCGGTCTTGCTCCAGATGGGGTTTACCAGGAGCAGGGTCGCCCGTGCTCCTCGTGGTCTCTTACACCACGGTTCCATCCTTGCCTGATCTGCATCCCGAAATAGACTTCGGGATGAGCCATCGGCGGTCCATTTCTGTGGCACTATCCTTCGGCTCGCGCCGACTGGACGTTATCCAGCATCCTGCCCTGCGGAGCCCGGACTTTCCTCTCGCGGCCCGAAGCCGCCAGCGATTGTCTGTCAAACTTCCCGATCTGCACCGTCTAGTATAACGCGAATCCCGCGCCGACACAACGGCAATCGTTGGCTGAACCGGCGAGCCGGCGAATGGAGCTGGGCCGAACCGCATCGGCCCTGAGCGGCGGGGATAGCATGTTCGTCCGGCGGCAAGCGAACGACGCGCGTTCAGCGCAGCCGGAACGGCTCCGTGTTCACCCGGGACGGGAGCACCTCGGTCGCGTAGCCGGCTTCGCGCAGCCGCTCCTGCAGCCACTCCGCCGTCTTCGGCTTCATGATCTTCTCGGCGTTGTGCCCGGGATCGACGAGCGCGAGCCCCATCGCGTCGGCGTCATGCGCCGTATGGTAGTCGATATCGCCGGTGACGAGCACGTCCGCGCCGGCGAACTTGGCGTGGCGAATGTAGCGGCTTCCCGAGCCGCCGAGCACCGCCACCTTGCGCACCGTGCGCGCGCCGTCGCCGACGACGCGGACGAACGGCACGTCCAGCGCCCGCTTCACGCGTTCGCAGAACGCGTCCAAGCTTTCCGGCTGCGGCAGCGTGCCGACTCTGCCGAGCCCGAACGCGCGTCCCTTCAGGTCGACCGGGTACAAGTCGTAGGCGACCTCCTCGTACGGATGCGCCTTGAGCATCGCCTGCACGACCGCCTTGCGCGCGCTGTCCGGCACGATCGTCTCGATCCGCACCTCGGCCGCCCGCTCGAGCTTGCCCGGCTTGCCGAGATAAGGATCGGCTCCCTCCCGCGGCAGGAACGTGCCCGTCCCTTCGATATTGAAGCTGCAGTGGCTGTAGTTGCCGATCCAGCCGGCTCCCGCGCCGAAGAGGGCGCTGCGCACCGCTTCCTGATGGCTGACCGGCACGAAGACGACCAGCTTGAACAGCTTGTCGGTATGCACTTCCTCGAGCACCGCCCGGCCTTCGATACCGAGCGCCTCGGCCATCCAATCGTTCATCCCGCCTTCGGCCGAATCCAGGTTCGTGTGGGCGACGTACACCGCGATGTCCCGGCGCAGCAGGCTCGCCATCAGCGCGCCTTCGGGCGTGTCGGTCTGCAGATGCTTGAGCGGCCGATAGATCGGCGCATGGTGGGCGACGATCAGCTCCGCGCCGAGCTCCGCGGCTTCCTCCACGACCGCCGGCGTGACGTCCAGGGCGATCAGCACCCGCTTGATTTCCTTGCGCAGCGAGCCGATCTGCAGGCCGATCCGATCGTCCGGCACCGCATAATGCTTGGGCGCCAGCTTCTCCATCCACTGAATTACCGTTTCTCCGCGGGCCAGCATGCGAGCACCTCCCTGATTTTCCGGTTCGTCTCGTCCATTTCCCGGCCTTTGCCGGCCGCCTCGTCCGAGCGGGACAGCCGCAGCCGCTCCCTGATTTTCTCCCGCTTGGCCAGCTCCCATTCCCACTTCTTGCGGAACAGGCCGTCCGAACCGCGCAGCAGCAGCGGCCCCATCTCCCGCACGAGCGCGAGCGGCACTTCCGGGCAGCCGGGGCCGAGCAGCGACGGCGCGTACAGCGCCTCGTTGCGCCGCGCCGCCTCCCCGGCTTCGAACCGCTCCGCCTTGAGCAGCGTGTAGATTTCCCCGTCCTCCTCCAGCAGCTTCTCGTCCGTCAGCACGAAGCGGTGCTCCGCCAGCCAGGCCCGCACCTGATCCTCCGCCACGTGCGGCGACAAGATGAGCGTGCGCACGCCGTCCAGGCGCGAGCCGGCCGCGCCGAGCAGCCGAACCATCAGGCTGCCGCCCATGCCGGCGATGCACACCGTATCGACCTCGCCCGGCTCCAGCACGCTCAGACCGTCCCCGTGCCGCACCGACACGACGCCGGCCAGCCCGGCCGCCTCCACTTGGCGCCGGGCCGCCTCGACCGGCCCTTTGTTCACGTCGCCGGCCACCGCGAACGCCACCTGTCCGGCAGCCGCCAGGTAAACCGGGAGCAACGCGTGGTCCGTCCCGATGTCGGCGAAGCGGGCTCCCGGCGGAACCCAGTCGGACAGCGCCGCCAACCGGCCCGACAGCTTCACGGCCGCTCCGCCCTGTTGCTTTCTCGCCATCTTACACAACCCATTCCATCCATTTTTTTCGCAGGCGGTACATCCCGATGCCGAGCAGCACCGCCTTGGCCGCCAACTCGACCTGAATCCATTGCACATCGATTCCGTAAACCGCCGAATACACTTCGGGCATAAACCAGAGCACGATCGCTATCGCCAGCAGCACGCCCCCCGCCGAGCGGAGCTTCACGTGCACGAACCAGCTGAGCCAGCCGAACAACAGCGAGGCGGGCACCCAGAACAGCTGCGTCTCGACCCCGTTCGCGTTCGGCGCCTGCCGGGCCAGCATGAGGGCGTACAGCGCGATCATCGCCAGCCAGCCGAATGCGTGCATCAGCCCGACGCGCAAGCCGACGCCGCAAACGATCCAGATGAGCGCGCACGCCATCATGAGCAGCATCGCCCCGGCGTCGTTCAGCCAGCCGTGCAGAGCGAGCAGGCTCGCGCCGGCGATGAGCAAATAAATCATGCTGAGGCCCAGCATGAAATACGAGCGCGGCGGCAGCGTCTCGCGCCAGCGGGCGCCCGCGACGATAAAGCCGGCGGTGCCGAGGGCGGTGACGGAGATTTGCATTGCGAGCGGAAACGCGCTAAAATGAAGTACGAACAAGCAGGACAAGACAAAAATGCCAAATACAAGAATCCACTGTTTGGCGGTCGCCTGGCCGACCCGGCGCACGACGGTTCCCATTACGCCGGTCGGGCGGTCCTCCAGATCGTCCAGGTACAAGTTTTGCAAGAAATCGCAATACTGCTCGGGAAGCAGCTTCCCGCGCCGCCACGATTCGATCTCGTTTACGATCATCTTCTTTTTCTCGTCTTCCGGCATCGCCATGAACGCATGCTCCTCTCGACAAGGGGGAACAAAAAGACCTTCAACCGTGTCGGCAGAAGGTCTCCCAAACCAGGTTACTACCTGTATCGGCTTATTCGAGGAAATCTTTTAGCCGCTTGCTCCGGCTCGGATGGCGAAGTTTGCGCAGCGCCTTGGCTTCGATCTGGCGAATCCGTTCCCGCGTGACGCCGAACACCTTGCCGACTTCCTCCAGCGTGCGGGTGCGCCCGTCGTCGAGACCGAAGCGGAGACGCAGCACGTTCTCTTCCCGCTCGGTCAGCGTGTCGAGCACGTCCTCGAGCTGCTCCTTCAGCAGTTCGTACGCCGCCGCGTCGGCCGGAGCCAGCGCCTCCTGATCCTCGATGAAGTCTCCCAGGTGGGAGTCGTCCTCTTCGCCGATCGGCGTTTCGAGCGACACCGGCTCTTGCGCGATCTTCATAATTTCCCGCACTTTGTCCACGCTGAGCTCCATCTGCTCGGCAATTTCCTCCGGCGTCGGCTCGCGGCCGAGCTCCTGCAGCAGCTGCCGGGATACGCGAATGAGCTTGTTGATCGTCTCGACCATGTGGACCGGAATGCGGATCGTCCGCGCCTGGTCGGCGATCGCGCGGGTAATCGCCTGGCGAATCCACCACGTCGCGTACGTGCTGAACTTGTAGCCCTTCGTATGGTCGAACTTCTCGACGGCTTTGAGCAGCCCCATATTGCCCTCCTGGATCAGATCCAGGAACAGCATGCCGCGGCCCACGTAGCGCTTGGCGATGCTGACGACAAGCCGCAGATTGGCTTCGGCCAATCTTTTCTTGGCTTCTTCGCCGTCGTAGCCGCCGATCTCGATCTTCTTGGCCAGCTCGACTTCGTCGTCGGCGCCCAGCAGCGGGACTCGTCCGATCTCCTTCAAGTACATGCGGACGGGATCGTTGATCTTGATGCCGGGAGGCAGCGACAGATCGTCGTCGAAGTTGAAGTCGTCCTGCCCGTCCTCGTCGCCGCCCCGTCCCAGCTCATCGTGGTCGTTGACGACTTCGATGCCGAGGTCGGCCAACTGCTCGAAGAAATCGTCGATCTGGTCGGCGTCCTGGTCGTAGGGAGACAACTTTTCCATGATGTCTTTATAGGTCAGGGATCCCTTCTTCTTCCCTTGCTCCATCAATTGGGCCTTGACTTGCTCCAACGTCAATTCCGCTTCCAGCCCGGTATGTTGATCGTTCGCCATTTCCGACTCCCTCCTCCCCGGATCGTTGGCGGCCTTAGAGCACTTTCCGCTGCTTTTCCAGGGCGATAATCTCTGTTAAAATTTGCGCGGCTCGCAAAGGGTCTCCTTGTTTCTCCGCACGACGCATCTCTTCATACATCTGTTCTATTCTCGATTTGGAATTCCATGATTCAATCGTGCGGAGGCAGTCCTCAAGCTCCCGTTCGCCGAACGGAACTTCGATCAGCGCGATCGCCGAGGCCGCTTTCTCCAGCCGTTCGTCCTGCAGAAAAGTCATGAACTTGCCGACGTCCGGCTCGTTGCCTTGGGAATAATAGCTGTATAAGTAAGCAGCGATAGCCGCGTGATCCTCGTGATGAAACCGGTCGCCCAGCCGATCCCGGACGAGCAGCGCCGTATCCGCATCCTGCATCATCCAGGAAAGGAGGTGACGCTCCGCCCGCACGTGAGCGGGTTCGAGAGGCGGGTGTCTAGGCGAAGAACGGGTGTCATTCCATACATTATTCCACGATCTGTCCGGAATATCCCCAGACGTTCCCAATTTCTCAAGCCTGCGGATTTCGGCGGTTTCCTGCTTGAGCGTTTCGAGCGAAACGCCGAACTCCTGCGACAGCTCCCTGAGGATCATCTCTCTTTCCGTCGGGGAGTCTCGTCTGGCGACCAGCTTGACCGCCTCGCGCAAATACCGGATCTTCCCATCTTCTTCTAGGAGTATATGGGATTTCCGCAAATAGATGAGCTGAAATTTGACGGCGGAGACAGCCCCTTCGACCACTTCTCGGACGAACGCCTCCGGCCCGTGCTCGCCGATGAACTCGTCCGGGTCCTTGCCCGGCGGAAGCAGCGCCACCCGCACGCGGAACCCGGCTTCCTCCAGCAGCGGCAGGCTCTTGTAGGCCGCCGCCTGACCGGCGTCGTCTCCGTCGTAGCAGACGATCGCCTCGTCCGCGAAGCGGCGGAGCAGCGCCGCATGCTCGGCCGTCAGCGCCGTTCCCATCGTGGCTACGCCGTTCTCGACGCCCGCCGCCCAGGCTTTGATGCAATCGACGTACCCTTCGAACAGAACGACCTGCCTGATCTTGCGGATCGCCCCGCGGGCTTCCCGCAGCCGGTACAGCGTCCGGCTCTTGCTGAACAGCGGCGTTTCCGGAGAATTCATATATTTCGGCTGGCCGCTCGACATCAGCCGGCCCGCGAAGGCGATGACGCGGCCGTCGGCGCCGTGAATCGGGAACATGACCCGGTCGCGGAACCGGTCGACGTAGCCGTCGCCATCGTGCCGCTTCAGCAGCAGCCCGCCCCGCTCCATCTCCTCGGGATCGAAGCCGTTCCGCTGCAAAGCCTGGGTCAGCGTGTCCCAGCGGGACGGGGCGTAGCCGATGCCGAATTCGTCGATGAGCTTGTCCGAAAAACCGCGCGACCTCAGGTAGTCCATCGCCGGCTTGCCGGCCTCCGTGTTGCGGAGCACGTAGCGGTACAGCTTGAACGCGTACCCGTTCGCTTCCAGCAGCGTCTCCCGCTCCTTCTGCCGGGGAGACGGCTCGCTTCCTGCGGCTGCGGTTTCTTGCCACGTCACGGGGATGCCGGCTTCCTCGGCGAGCCGCTTGACCGCTTCGGGAAACGTCTCGTTCTCCATCTCCATGATGAACTTGATCACGTTGCCGCCTTTGCCGCAGCCGTAGCAATAGAAGATTTGCTTCTCCGGCGTCACCGTGAAGGAGGGCGTCTTTTCCGAATGGAAGGGACAGAGCCCTTTCCAATATTTGCCCTGCCTGGTGAGCTGAACGTAACGTCCGACCGTCTCGGCAATCTCATGGCGGCGCAGCACTTCGTCGATCGTTTCCTGCGGAATCATCCCGTGAGTCATCCCGAGATCACCTTCTTCTAGAGCGATTCCTCCAAGACAGCGCGCTTCCCTTTCCGTCTCTTCCGAATCCCCCGCACGAAAACCCGCCCCGGCTTGCCCGCAGCTCAAGCGGAAGCGTTCGATGCGGCACGTAATACAATTCGCTAGTTTTCCCGAATCTCCTGCATCCCTCCGAGCAACCATGTCAGTTTTTGCTGAAATCGGGCTCGGTCTTCGTCGCTGAACGCTTTGGGCCCTTTCGTCCGCAGGCCGCCCCGCCGCTGCCTGGCGGAGAAATGCCGCTGGGCCAGCAGGCCGTCGATGTCGGACTCGGTGACGATTCGCCCCCGAAACGTCAGCACCGCCGCCCCCCGGGCCAGTCCCAGCGCGGCCAGTCCGTAATCTCCGGTGACGAGAACGTCCGAGGCTCCGATCGCGTTCGCGATATAAAGATCGGCGGACTGGTCGCCCGCGTCCACGTTCACCACGTCCACCCCCGGTCCGGGAGCGAGACGATGGTCGTGCGACGACACCATCAGGGCGCGGGCGCCGCACGCCTGCACCGTTCTGGCAATTTCCGACTTGACCGGACAGGCGTCGCCGTCCACCACCACCCGATTGCGAATCGGGGCCATCCGACATCACCACGAGTCCAACCAAAGTTTGCCGTAATATTATATACGCTAATCGAGGTCAAAATCCTGCCAGCGTCCCATAAAATTTTAAAATGATATACCTAACGCCTCTTGATGTCAAGAGTTGATTTCTCATTTTGTCGTTTTTTTGTCAATTGTTCCCTGAGCGGGCTTCGGGAAAAATGCGAATAAGCGCCAACGACCAGCATCCCGCCTGGGGAAGCTGGTCGGATCCGGGAGCGGCGAACCGGAGGTCGGCGGCCGGACGCCTTTTGGCTGCGGGCGCGCTTATTCGCCTTGCAAATAGTCCAGGATGAGGCTGGCCGTCTCTTCGACCGCTTTGTTCGAGACGTCGATGACGCGGCAGCCGATCCGCTTCATGATCTGGTCGGCGTATTCCAGCTCTTGCCCGATCCGCTCCGCCGTCGCGTACAACGCGGAATCCGGCAGCCCGAGCGCCTTGAGCCGCTCCTTGCGGATGGCGTTGAGCGCGTCGGGGCGGATCGTCAGGCCGATCACCTTGCGGCGATCGACGAGGAACAGCTCGCGCGGCGGCGCTAGCTCCGGCACGAGCGGAACGTTCGCGACCTTGAGCGTCTTGTGCGCCAGCACCATGGACAGCGGCGTCTTCGAGGTCCGCGAAACGCCGGTCAGCACGAGGTCCGCCTTGATGATGCCGGCAACGTCGCGGGCGTCGTCATAGCGGACCGCGAATTCGACCGCCTCGACCTTGCGGAAATAGCCGGCGTCCAGCACGTGGTTCAGCCCGGGCTCATGACGCGACGGCCGGCCGAACAGGCGCTCCATGTTGTCGATGAGCGGGCCGAGCAGGTCGATCGTCACGACGCCTCTGGCCGCCGCCTGCTCGTTCATGCGCTCGCGCAGCTTCGGAATGACGAGCGTATACAGCACCACGCTCTTGTCGGCGGCCGCCGTCTCCAGCACCGAGTCGATCGCCTCGACGGTCTGGATGAAGCCGACGCGCCGGATGTTCACCTGGAGCGGATGGAACTGCGCCGCCGCCGCCCGCACGGCCAGTTCTCCCGTATCGCCGGCGGAATCGGACACGACGTACACCGTAATGCCCGTAACGGACAAACGACTCACCTCCCTCGCGCAAGGGCCGTTACCCGACCCACTTCGAGAAATCCGCGAACGATTTGACGTCGTCGGCGATGTTCGCCAGAAGCGACAGCCGGTTGCGCCGCACCGCCTCGTCTTCGGCCATGACCATCACCGCGTCGAAGAAGCGGTCGATCGCGCCGGCGAGCCCGGCGAGCGCGGCCAGCGCCTCGTCCAGCCGGGCCTCTCCGACCGCCTGCACATAAGCGCCGTGCGCGGATTGCCACGCTTCGTACAAGGCGCCCTCGGCCGGGTCGGCGAACAGGCGGGCGTCGATCTGCCGCGATTCGTCCGCCTTCGCGGCCAGGTTGCAGACGCGGTTGAACGCGTCGACCGCCGGGCGGAACGACTCCTTGGCGTCGCCGTCCGAGGCGTCCTGCAGCGCCTTCGCCCGCCGCAGCGTGCGCCGCACGTCGGCGCAGCCGGCGCTCAGCACGGCGTCGGCGACGTCGTAGCGGACTTGTTGGTCGGCGAGCACGTTCCTCACCCGCAGCGCGAAAAACTCGTTCAGATCGCGCAAAATGTCAAGCACCTCTCGCTTCGGCGGCCGGGCCGCGGCGTGCGTCTCCAGCGCCAGCTGGAACAGCTCCGGCAGCGGCAGTTCGAGCTCGTGCGCGAGCAGCGTCGCCACGATGCCGGCGGCCTGGCGGCGCAGCGCGTACGGGTCCTGCGAGCCGGTCGGCACGATGCCGATCGAGAAGCAGCCGACGATCGTGTCGAGCTTGTCGGCGATGCCGACGATCGCCCCGACGAGCGACTTCGGCGGCGCGTCCCCGGCGTTGCGCGGCGAATAGTGCTCGTTGATCGCCCTTGCGACCGCTTCCCGCTCGCCGGCCTTGCGCGCGTAATCCTCGCCCATGATGCCCTGCAGCTCGGGGAATTCGTACACCATCTGCGTCACGAGGTCGAACTTGCACAGCTCGGCGGCGCGATTGACGTCGGCGAGCGTCGCCTCGTCCGTCCGCAGCCGCTGCGCCAGCTTTTGCGCAATCGTCCGGATGCGGCGAACTTTGTCGGCGACCGTGCCGAGCTCCTCGTGGTACACGATGTTTTCCAGCTTGGCGAGGAAGTCCGCGGGCCTGATCTTCTGGTCCTCTTCGTAGAAAAATTTCGCGTCCGACAGCCGCGCCCGCAGCACCTTCTCGTTGCCCTTGGCGACGACGTCCAGCGACAGCGCGTCGCCGTTGCGCACCGTGACGAAGAACGGCTGCAGCTTGCCTTCCCCGTCCAGCACCGGGAAGTAGCGCTGATGCTCGCGCATCGAGGTGATGAGCACCTCCTGCGGAATGCTCAGGAACGCCGGATCGAACGAACCGGCGAGCGCGGTCGGCGTCTCGACGAGGAACAGCACCTCTTCGAGCAGATCTTCCTTCACCGCGATCTGCCATCCGCGCTCCGCGGCGAGTCGGGCGATGCCGCTCTCGATCGCCGCCTTGCGCTCCTCGACGTCGGCGATGACGTGCTGCTCCCGCAGCTTGGCGACATACTGCGCAGGTTCGGCGATCGCCGCCTCCGTCCCGAGGAAGCGGTGTCCCCGCGTCGTGCGTCCGGAGGAGACGCCGGCGATCTCGAACGGAACGACGTCCGCGCCGTAGAGCGCGACGAGCCAGCGAATCGGGCGCACGTACCGCAGCTCCCAGGAGCCCCAACGCATGTTTTTCGGAAACGCAAGCGACGTGACGAGCGCCGGCAGCGCCTCCGGCAAGAGGGCAGCCGTCTCCACGCCCACGCTCGACTTGCTCGCGTACACGTACTCGACGCCGGACAGCTCCTTGAAGAAGAGCGCCTCCGGCTCGACGCCCTGGCTGCGCGCGAAGCCGAGCGCCGCCTTCGTCCAGTTGCCGGACTCGTCCAGCGCAATCTTGCGCGCCGGCCCCTTCACTTCCTCGCGGACGTCGGCCTGCTTCTCCGCGAGCTCCGACACGAGCACCGCCAAACGGCGCGGCGTGGCGTAGGCCCGCACTTCTTTATACCCCAAGCGGCTGCCTGCGAGCCATTTCTCCGTTTTTTCCTTCAACTGGTCCATGGCGGCGCGCACGAAGCGGGCCGGCACCTCTTCGAGGCCGATTTCCAGCAGCAAATCTTTAGCCACCGATCTCCACTCCTTTCTTCAGCAGCGGGAAGCCGAGACGTTCGCGCTCCTGCAGGAAGGTCGCGGCGACTTGCCGCGCCAGATTCCGCACCCGGCCGATGTAGCCCGTCCGCTCCGTCACGCTGATCGCGCCGCGCGCATCCAGCAGGTTGAACGTGTGCGAACATTTCAGGACGTAGTCGTACGCCGGGAAAACGAGGTTTTCGTCCAGCGCGCGCTTCGCTTCCGCCTCATAAGTCGAGAACAGCTGCAGCAGCATCGGCACGTCGGATATCTCGAACGTATACTTCGAATGCTCGTACTCCGGATGCTTGAACACGTCGCCGTAGCGGACGCCGTCCACCCATTCCAGTTCGTACACGTTCTCCTTGTCCTGAATGTAGGACGCCAGCCGCTCCATCCCGTACGTGATTTCGGCGGAAACCGGATGGCAGTCGATGCCGCCGACTTGCTGGAAGTACGTGAACTGGGTAATTTCCATCCCGTCCAGCCACACTTCCCAGCCGAGCCCCGCGCAGCCGAGCGACGGGTTCTCCCAGTTGTCCTCGACGAACCGGATGTCGTGATGGCGCGGGTCGATGCCGAGCCGGTTCAGACTCTCCAGGTACAGCTCCTGGATGTTGTCCGGCGACGGCTTCATGATGACCTGGAACTGGTGATGCTGGTACAATCGGTTCGGGTTCTCTCCGTAGCGTCCGTCCGCCGGGCGGCGGGACGGTTCCACATAGGCGACGTTCCACGGCTCCGGTCCGATCGCGCGCAGGAACGTCATCGGATTCATCGTGCCCGCGCCTTTCTCCACGTCGTACGGCTGCACGACGATGCAATTTTGCTCCGCCCAGAACTGCTGCAGCGCCAGCGTCATTTGCTGAAAGTTCATGTCCTTATTCGCTCCTTCTGCTCCCGATTGCGGGCGTTAATGGCGAGTCCGGCTTCCGCCGGCCGAACAACCGGCCTAACGGCCGGCGTGAACGGTTGCGGCCAGGGAGATGAGCAATGCAAAAAAAAGCCCCCGTCTCCCACGTCCGCCCTTGCAGACGTAGGGACGGGAGCATCGGTCCCGCGGTTCCACCCTACTTGGCTTCCGGCTGGCCGCCTCCGCCGGACGGCACGTTCGATCGCGCCTCCCTGCAGACCGTTGCCGAAAACCCGCTCTTTCGCTTGCCAAGCCCTCTCCGGAGCGCCATGTTCGCCGATTCGTCGCACCGGGCTCGCACCGTTCCCGGCTCGCTGCAGTTGCCGACCGGCAACCGGCTACTTTCTCCTTCTTCGAGAGCGATATGAAGTTTGCCGACCTTTCGCTGTCGTGCAAACATCATTCTAGCGCATCGCCTCCCGCCGTGTCAAACGGAACAACGTCCGCGCCGATCGGTGTCCGGTCGCCTCGAAATTCGCCTTCGCCCCGCTTTACTGAACCCGGTGCACCTGCACGTATTCGTCCACCGTTCCTTTGATCGTGATGGTCACCGGGTCGGTTTTGATCACGCCGTTGCTATATCGGACGCGGAACACGAAGGTGTATTCGCCCTCCGGCAGTTCGGTCAGATCAAAGCCCGCATCCTGACTGATCAACGTCCCGCTCCAGCGGCTGAACACAGGCGCATCGGCCGCCGACAGCGCCTTCCGCAAGCCGCCCCCGGCATCCGCCGTCACCTCGACCGCCTTCGTCGCGGACTCGCCCGTGTCGGTCGCGACCGCCTCCAGCACGAACGCCTCGCCCGCCCAGAACCAATCGGCCGGCCGCTGGTCGTTCGGATGCTTCTGGTTGTACCGGATCCGGTTCGCCTCCCAGGCGTCCGTATGCTTCACCTGCCCCGCAATCGTCAGCGGTAATACGCTCAGCGTATGAACGACCGTCACCGGCGGCGCCAGCCGGTCGCTGACCGTTAGCGTAGCCGTCCATTCTCCCGGAGTGGCCAGCACCAACGTCGGTCCGTCCTTCGGATAAGGCGGGTCCCACGTATAACGGAACGTCTGTTTCTCCCCTGTCGGCGACTCGATCTCGTACGTGACGTCAAGCGTGTCCTTGTCCGGATCGTCCACCGTCGAGACGAACGTTACCGTGTCTCCCTCGTACACCGGCTGCGGATTCCACGTAAAGTCCCCCGTCGGCGGGCGGTTGATCATGAAATATTTCTGGTCGCTCCAGTCGCCCCAATCGTAGCCGTCGAACACCCGAACCTTGACCATCATCACCACGCCGAGCGGAAGATCCTCCGCCGGCTTCCACGTCTTCGCGGAGCCCGCCTGAATTCCCGAATCCAGGTACGTGCTGCCGTCCGTCCGGAAGATCCGCACCTGGTACTGCGTCTGGCCGTCGCCGTCGGCATCGGCGTACGTCCAGGCGAACGTCGGCTGCGGCGTGTTGAAGATCGTCGGGCTGTTGATGTCCGAACGGTTCGGCGTCGTCACGACTGCTGTCGGCTTGCGGTTGGCGACCGTAACGGTTTGCGTCGCCTCGTCCGTCAGGCCGTAGCTGTTCGTGACGATCTGCCGGATTTTGAGCAGCCCCATCGAGTTGAACGTCTTCACCCACGACGTTCGCGACGTGCTCTGCAGCGTTTCCGGTTCGCCCGTCGTCAGGTTGGAGATGTAGTAAGCGTGCGCCAGGTGCGTCCGATCCCCGTCCTGCGGATCGCTGGCCACCGAATCGATCGTCACCGCGACGCCCCGGTACGTCAGCGCCGGCGTTACCGTAAAGCCCGCAATCGGCGGCAGGATCGGCGTCGCATTCGTGACGTCGAATTCCTGCCGCGCCCAATCTTCCGCCCACGCCCCGTACTCGTCCTGCACCTGCAGCTCGATGACGTAATGTCCGTTCTGCGTGACCTTGGTCGGCGGCGCATCGACATATTGATAGCTGGTCGCGCCCGGCGTCAGCATGCGCCACCGGTGCGTCGTAATGCCGTGATTCGTCTTGTAGTCGATGCCCGTCGCTTCCGTCGAATACTGCCCCGTCGCCGGGTTGTAGCGGTCCGGATCGTAGGAGCGGTCCGTGTACGTCACTTTGCCCGTGCTGTCGGCGGTCGCGGTGAAGTCCGCGATCGGCCGGCGGTGAACGCGAATCGTGCCGTTCACTTCGTTCGAGTATTCCCGGTAGCTATCAAAGACGTTGCTCGGATAGCGGTAATCCGGGTTCGGGTCGTCTCGCGTCTTGAACTGGAACGTATACTCGCCCGGCAAGCCAAACGTCGTGATCGGCGCGGTCTGCGCCTGCCCGCTGCCGCTCCAGACGCCTTGCGGATTCAGGAACACGTTCGGGTTGTGCGTATACGTCCACGTCTCCCCGGCGGTGATGCGCGGGTCGTTCTCCGGATCGTCGAACGTCACGTCGTACGTCAGCGGCTCGCCGACAAGCACGACGCCGTATATTTTGCCGAGCACCGCCCCCGCCGTCTCCGTCGAGGCGTTCCAGAACGAGACGCCCTGCTGGCCGCGGCTGATGACGCCGAACTTGCCGCTTTTCCAACCGTTCTCCGCAACCGTCGCCTGCTTCACCTTGTTCACGTACAGCGAGAAGCCGCCTGCTTCCGGCACGAACTTGAGCGTGTACGTCTGCCCGGCCACCAGCGTATAAGGCTTCGAGAACACCGTGGTCGTAGCGCCGCCGACGGTCTTCTTGATGCGCAGCTGCCCGGCTTCAAACTCCGCGCTGTAGTAGTTCTTGTTGTCCTGGGCGAGATAGACGTAGCCGACGCCCTCTCCGGTCACGGTGCCGGAAACCTTCATATCCCCCTGCAGCGTCAGGCTGCCGTCGACGTTTTTGCCGATCCAGACGTCTTGCGTCGGCGTGCCGATGTCGAACGCCTTCGGGTGCGAAAGGCTTCCGGAAGCTCGGAGCAAGTAGAGATTGCTGGAACCAAAATTGTCCTGCCCCAAGCCTTGGATCAGATAAGACTGGTCCCCGAACGGAATGACGTTGAACGGCATCCTTTGATGTTTGCCGCCGCCAAGATCGCTTACCCCTGGAACGGGACTCGCGTTCGTTCCGGACACAGTGCCGCTGTATACGTATACGTTCTGGAACGTCTGATTCCGCACCACCGAAAAGGTCTTCGGGTCGATGATGACAACCTGCAAATTGTGTACCGGATTATGGTTTTGAGTGCCGTTGTAGGAATAAAAATAAGTGACCAGTCCGTCCGATCCAACCAGGATGTTGAACGTGTTTTGATTGTGACTGTCCGTAACGTCAGCGGTATTCAGCGTCAAAACTTTTTTGTATTCTCCTGTCGGCGTAATGGCTACTATACTGGCGCTGGACGGCCACGATGCAAACGTATTTCCCGACGAATCGTCGCCCAGCGTCGTCCAAATATTCCCTTCCCGATCCACCGTGAAAATATCGTTGAAATGCTGCGTTTCGAATCGAACCTGATGGGTGGTGCCGCCGTAGTATTGCTCGTACGTTTGGAGAAGACGAAGCTCGCTCGGAAAATCGAAATACCGGATGATCTTCCCCGTCTGGTCGTGAATGAACACTTTCGGATCGCCTTCATAACTTCCTTGCCGTCCAATTGAGTAGAAGTTATGGTTGGCATCCACTCCCAACAAATCGAAGTTGTACGACGTGCCGGCCGGAGATTGCAAATAACCGACTTGCACCTGGTTGACATCGTAAATGATCTTTCGGGAAAAGTCATTGATGCCTTCAATCTTCCAGAATTGTTCGTAAACAGAATTGCCCCGTTGCGAAATGTACTGCGGAAGTCCGCCGGACACAAACCATGTGGTAGAATAATAGGCTTCCGGCGAAGAGAAATCATAATTCGCCCGGAAATGTCCGTTGTAAACTTCCACGCCGTTTCGCGTGTAATAGTCTTTCACCGCCCCGTACCCGATCACCCCCTTGCTGTCCGCGTAAAGCGCATTGTAACCCGGATACGGATTAGCAAAATCGGGAGGAGCCCCGCCCGCCAGAATGTTCGATTTCAGAACCTGACCCGTGTCACGATTCACCAGGTAGGTAAAAGTTCCATTATTCCCTACCGAAGTGACATAAATGTAGTTCCCCTTGGTCATGACATGCAATGAAGTATAATGGAATCCGAATTCCGGCGAGTTGATGGTGACCGTTCGTTGCAGCACCATGTTTGGATTGTAAATTTTCAGCGTGAGCAGCGGCTGGAAGCCGGAGTCGCTCGGAAGCGAAAATAGATAAACGTACTTGTCGTCCGCGTACGCTTTGGTGTATTGATAACTGCCGACCAGGCTCAGTTCCGCCGGGTTCTGGATGCTGGCAAAGAGGGTGTGGTTCACCAGGTCATCCCCGTAGTAATGATCCGGCGCTCCCCAGTTTTCGTTGAACATGCCCAGGTCCGTTCGGAACGTCTTCGTGGAAAGCACGCCATTCGATAAATTCCACCCCGACTTGTCGCCGGTCGCGCCGTTGGTTAGCGAAACGACGGTGCCCTGGTTGTACAGTTCGTCCATCGTCAGCGGCGTCCGATCCGACGTGTCGGTGTTGTTCGACGACGTGACGACATCGATCGAAGGAGCCAGGTTGTTGATCGTCAGCGTTCGCTCGCTTTCCGGCTGGCCATCGCTTGTCGCGCACAGGTTGCCGTTTTCGCAGGCCGTTTCCCGGAACAGATACTTGCCGACTTTCGCCGGATGCAGCGTATAGTAATCCGCGCTGCCCGTCTGGACTGTCTGCCAGGCGTCGTCGGCAAACCCGTTATTGTTCGCATCGTACTTCATCTCGAACTTGTGCGAGACGATGCTGTCTCCGTCCGGACTGTACGCGTTGCTCTGAATCCGGACCGCCCCGAGCCGCGTGTCTTCCGGCGGTACGGCCAGCGTCGCCACCGGCGGCTCGTTCGGCACGACTTCAATCGTGTGAACCGCATCTGCCGACCATAAACCGGCGCTGTTCTTGACGGTCAGCACCACGTCGTAAGTGCCCGGCTCGTCAAACTGGTCCAGGTAGTAGTCCGGCGTGGTCTGAGGGACCTTATGATCCCACGTGTACATCACGATTTGTTTGCCGTACCAGTCGAACGACTTCGATCCGTCGATCGGGAACGGCAGCGGCACGCCGGCCTTCACCTTCGTCGGCCCCGAGATGATCGCGACCGGTTCGTGCGGCGCCGGCGGCGGAGGCGGCGGTTCCGGACTTTCGGACGGTTCGGGCGTCGGCGTCGGCGCGCCCGGCTTGACAATGACCGTCGTACAGCTGGTTACCCCCGTATTTTTGCGGGTGCCGTCCTTGAAGACGATCGTGGCCGATTGTACAAACTCGGCCGTGTAGCTGTCCCCCGTTACCTTGGATGCCGAGGTCGTATACGAGAACGTGGCGGACGCATGCGTTTTGTCCCCCGTCGGCGTCACCGTAAAGCTCTGGTCTTGCGTTCCCTCTTTCGTATGGCCATAGAAGATCCATTTGTCGATGTTGCTGCTGGAGACGCCGGTAATCTGGGCATTGACGGTAACACTCGTTGTCACGTCTTTGCCGGCGAACGTGACCGTCTGCGGCGAGCAGCTGCAGGAGGCGGTCGGCGTTCCGTTCTCCACGGCCAGCTTGACCGTGACCGACTTGGTGGCCGTCTGCGAAGGCATTTCGCCAAACGCGGCCAGCGTCCCTTTGCCGGTCAGCGTAATCGTCTTGCTCGTGGCGCCGGCAAAGTCGCTGCGGTAGACGGTGATCGAGGACGTGACCACCGATTCGCCTTTGCGTTGCTCGACATGGTTTGCGCCGTTGTTCGTAAACGCGGCAAAAAGCTTTTCCACATAATCGGGGCTATTGAAGTAGCCCTTATATTGCACTTTCGCCGTCACTTTGACCGGAATCGTCACCGAGTCCTGGCCGACCGGAATCGTGTATTCGCTCGTTCCGACATCATCGGTTGTGATGGTCGTTGAAACGAGCGCTTCGCAGCCGAAGCCCGGCACCGAGAACGTGGCGTACCAGAGCTTCCCGTCCCCTTGCCGATGGTTCATCTTGACCGACCCGCTGGCGCAAAGCGTGGGCTTGGCCAGCACTTCGGCGTAGGCCGTTCCCCCGACACCGTTAACGGTGAAATTGTCGGCCGGCGTCACGCCGTTGCCGGTGAGCGGCGTATAGAGAAGCTGGTTTTGTTGTGCCGGACTTAATAAAAGCCAAGTGCTTCCGTTCCCAATCGGAACCCAGGTTCGTGTTGTAAGACTTCCCCCAGCGTCGGCATCATTGGGGAAGCAACTGTTGGTGACCGGACTGTTATTGACGTCATAGCCCAGGTAGCGGGAATAAGTTTGACCTGCCACGCAGGGCGGCGTTCCGGTGCGGTTTTTTCCTTGATCGCCAAACGGCTGGCCGTAGACGATTAAGCCGTACAGGTTGTACGTGGCCATGGAAGCCGGATAATTTTTAGGTCCGGCTGATGCGGTCTGAACTCCAATTGTATTCAAGTAGGAATAAAATTCTTGTACAGTTGCAAACTGCCCCTGAGCCGCGCCAGCCGAAACCTGGCGAGCAGGATAGGAGTACCCTCCAAGCAGAATGAGAACAGCCAGAAACCCAAGAAGCGATTTTTTAACGGCAAGGCGAACATTCAACCCGAATCACCCCTTGTTGGTGAAGCTGAACGTCAGCAAATGAATCCCGGTTCCGTCGAAATCGACTTGCACATTTCCGAATGTCTTGGATACTTTCGTTGTTTTCAACTTTTCATAGTCGGCATTGTCAACTTGTGTCTTGTTGTAGAAGCCCATGATCCAGTTGTAGATCGCAATCCCTTGGGTGTCGCCATACAGAGCGACAAGAGACATGCGCAGTTTATTTTCAACTTTCACATTCTTGGTTCCATCCTTTGAATACCAGTACAAGGAGTTCACAATCAACCGCATCGAGACGTTCTTGCTGGCGAAGCTTGTAATTGGTTGTTTCTCCAAGAACGCATATTGAAAATAGTAATTGTCATTGTCCACCGCGCGAGATCCAACCGCATAGGTAATAGCCAATGCTGCCGGAGTTCCGACAGCAGTTTCAGGAAAATACTTCGCATCCGTATACTGCTCATCGTCGGCCAGATACTTGACCATCTGGTACGCCTTCTTGCTGAGGCCCGGCGTCAGCTTCTCGCTGATGCTGTAGTTGGTGTACGGCCCCTTCGGCCCGTCCCAATACGGATCGCTGAACGTCAGCTTGCCGTTCTCGGCGATGAAATGATAGTAGCCGACATGCGCAGGCATGGAGACGGTCGTGCCGTACCCTTGCACGTGGCTTCCCTCTTCCAGTTCCTTATCCGAAATCAGATTCCAGATATGAGCGGTGCTGTTTGCGCCGTCCCAGACGACGCGGCGGCCGAGCGCTTCGGAGACGAAGCGCAGCGGCACGTAGACGCGGCCGTTCTTCTGCACCGCGGCGGAACCGATGTCCTTCTTCGCCCCGTTGACAGTGGCCGTCTTGGAGCCGACCGCCAGCGAAATGTCCAGGCTGTCCGAGCGGATCGAGACGGTACTTGCGGCTTCGTCCCACTTCACGTCCTGCAGCCCGAGGCTTTCGCTCACGAACCGCAGCGGAACGAGCACACGGTTGTTGCTGTCCGTAAACGGCTTGCCGTCCGCATCGGAAAATTTCAGGTTCACGCCGTCCAGGGCGACGGATATCGACTGCGTTCCTTTGGCTTTGGCGTCCTCCGGCCACCGGACGGCAACGACGGCAAGCACGAGCACCAACGCGATTTGGACGGCGATTTTCAACTTGTTGTACATGATGACCTCTCCTCTACTCGTTAAAAATTTGGAATACAAACGGTTTTCGGCAGAAAAAAACACCCAAAGACGCCTTTGCGAATCGTCTGCGGGTGCTTCCACGCGCTTGCTCGGTTTCCGATAAGAAACCACATTATGGATTCACTTATTATACTCAACACTTCCAAAATTCGTAAACCATTTGTCAAAAAACAGCAGCTTCCGGCGGAAACCCGGCTGCGTCCTTCCGTTAGCCTTAAGGCGGAAGGTCGGCTTCCGGCCGATGCCCGGCGTCCCCGCGCGTACGCGGCTCCGGTTCGGGGAGGTCGGCCAGCTTTTCCCATTGGTCGAGAAAATGTCGCGTTTTCAGCTTCACGCCCAGATGGTGGTCCATCCACTTCCTCATCGCCGTGTGCAGCTGTTTCTTGGTCTCTTCCTTGACGCCGATCCGGCCCAGCCGCCTCAAGTCGAGTCCGGCGAACAACCGCAGCAGCTTCCACGCCGCTTCGTCCAGCTTGAGCGCCTCCGGGTCGCGGACGGCGCAGCTTGGGCAGAGCGCTCCGCCGCCGGCCGGACTGAAGCGGAACGGACCGTCGCTTCGGCCGCAGCTCACGCATTCGTTGAGCACCGGCAAATACCCGGCGGTCTGCACGATCTTCATCTCGAACGCGCGGATGACGATTTGCGTGTCCTTGCGCTGGGCCAGCGCCGTCAGGCACGCATGGAACTGGTGAAAAAGAAACGTCCCCGCGTCTTCCTCGCCGACCGCCCGGTCGCACAACTCCGCCGCGTAAGCGGCGTAAGCGGCCAGATCCAGTTTCTCCCGCAACTCGCGGAACGACTCGATGATCTCGCCGCTGCTCAGCGTGCCCAATTGGCCCGATTTGAAAAAAGCGAAATCTCCGTATGTAAACAACTGAGCCAGCGAAGAATACCGGCTTTTGGGCTTGCGCGCTCCTCTGACCACGATGCCCTGCTTGCCGTGGGACGGCGTCAAAATCGTGACGATCTTGTTGCCTTCCCCGTAATCAGTCCCTCTGATGACGATGCCTTCCGTTCGATAGAGCACCGGTTCCCCCCCATCCCGGCTTGCGCCCGCTCGTTCGGCGCGGCCGGCCGGGTCCGGCCGCAGGCCAGCGCGTCAATGCGGGGCCGGATCGCGAACCTCTTCGAGTCCGTCCTCCGGTTCGGTCGACGGTTCCGCCGGAGCGGCCGTCCCGAGCTGGTCCATTTCCTTATACAGCAAGTAGGCTTCGATATCGCCGGTTTGCGCAAATACGCGCCACGAAAAATCCCGCACAGCGCCTCATCCTCTCCCTGACGGAAATGAATTGCCCGTATTCCGTCTTTAGGATGTCACCCCGCCCCCGGCCGTATGCCTGACAACATCTGCTGCCGGCGGCCGGCAGGACGAAGCGGACGCGAACCGGCGAGAACCGCCGCTTCAGTCGTGCCGGAACCCGAGCGATTTGAGCACCGACTCGCGGTTGCGCCAGTCTTCCTTCACCTTCACCCACAGCTCCAAAAAAATTTTCGACCCGAGCAGCCGTTCCATGTCTTCTCTCGCCAGCTTGCCGACTTCCTTGAGCATCGCCCCGTTCTTGCCGATGACGATCCCTTTCTGCGACGCCCGCTCCACATAGATGACCGCGCCGATGTTGACGACGCCGTTGTCCCCGGTGCCCATGCGCTCGATCTCCACCGCGATCGAATGCGGCACCTCTTCGCGCGTCAATTGCAATATCTTTTCCCGAATGAGTTCGGCGCAGACGAACTGCTCGGGATGGTCCGTCACCTGGTCGGCCGGATAGTACATCGGACCTTCCGGCAAATATTTGCCGAGCTGGTCGAGCAGCGTCGTCACGTTGTTCCCGAGCAGCGCCGACACCGGCACGATTTCCGTGAACTTGTGCAGGCGCGAATACTTCTCGATGATCGGCAGCAGGTCTTCCGGATGAACCTTGTCGATCTTGTTGAGCACGAGGAAAACCGGCGTTTCGACTTTTTTGAGCTGTTCGATAATGTACCGGTCGCCGCCCCCGAGCTCCTCCGAGACGTCCGTCAAGAACAGCACCGCCTCGACTTCGTTCAGCGCGCTCTGGGCGGACCGGACCATATAGTCGCCCAGCTTGGAGCTCGGCTTGTGGATGCCGGGCGTATCCAGAAAAACGATCTGCATGTCGTCCGTCGTGTACACGCCGTGGATCTTGTTGCGCGTCGTCTGCGGCTTGTCGGACATGATCGCGATCTTCTGCCCGATGACCTGGTTCATCAGCGTCGACTTGCCGACGTTCGGCCGGCCGACGATGGCGACGAAGCCCGATTTGAACGTCTTGTCCTTCATGATGCCGGGTCCTTCTTTCCGTTATCGAGATCGTTCGGCGCGAAGGCGCCGGGAAGCAGTTCGGCCGGCGTCGTCCGGCGGACGTCGCCCTTCAGGTTGCCGAGCAAGATCGGCATGTCCGGCGCGCACAGCTCGGAGATGACCTGGCGGCAGACGCCGCAAGGCGCGATCGGCTGTTCCGTGTCGCCGACGACTGCCAGCGCGCGGAACGAACCGGGCGCGCAGCCGTCGGCGATCGCGCGAAACAGCGCCGTTCGCTCAGCGCAGTTGGTCGGGCCGTACGCCGCGTTCTCCACGTTGCAGCCATGGTGCACGCGGCCTTCCGCGTCGAGCAGCGCCGCCCCGACCTTGAACTTCGAATAAGGGGCGTAAGCGCGGTTCCTCGCTTCCTTCGCCGCCCGCATCATCGCTTCGTCGTTGACGCCCATTCCTCACATCCCCCTCGGCGCTTCCGGCCGTTGAATTCCCTGCCTTATTTTCCTCATTTGCAAAAAGAAAAAAGCAATCCGTCAGGCTCCGAACAGCAGGCGCCACGCCGGCGGCCCCAGCACGACGCCGCCCACCGCTACCGCATAAAGGGAGGCGACCAGCACGGCTCCCGCCGCCGCATCCTTGGCGATCTTCGCCAGCACGTGATCGTCCGGCGACGCGAGATCGACCGCGCGTTCCACGGCGGTGTTGAGCAGCTCGGTCGTCCAGACGGCGGCGACGGCGGAGAGCAGCCACAGCCAGCCGCCGGCGTCCACATGCAACACTGCCCCGGCGATCGCAACGATCGCCGAGGCCAGGAGATGGAACTTCATATGCGGTTCGTTCCGGAGCGCGTAGCGAATCCCTTCCAGGGCATTGCGGAACGATTCCTGCTCCGTTCGGTTGCGCCTCCGTCTCCCGGTCAACGGGACAACCCCGCTTTCGCGAGCACCGCTTCCTGCCGGGCAAACATCGCCTTCTCCTCCGCTTCGGTCTCGTGATCGTAGCCGAGCAGGTGCAAGAACCCGTGGACGAACAGGAAGCCGAGCTCGCGCTCCACGGAATGCCCGTACCGGTCCGCTTGTTCGACCGCCCGGGGAACGGAGATGACGATGTCGCCGAGCAATTCTGCGAACGGATCGCCCTCGTCTGCGCCGGCGTCCGATTCGTCCACGATCGTCTCATAATCGTCGTCGTAGACGATGACCGGTTCCTCGGCATCCGCGCTTCGCATCGGGAAGCTCAGGACGTCGGTCGGCTTGTCCAGTCCGCGGTGCTCGCGGTTCAGTTCGCGAATGCCTTCGTCGTCCGTAAGCGTCAGCGTCACGACGCCGTCGGTGACGCCTTCCGCCTCGCCGGCCAGCGCGAGCAGCCGCTCCAGAAGCGCCGGCCACCCCGCCTCTTCCGGCCCGCCGCCGTCCTCCCGTTCGTCGATCCACTCGAGCGCCAATGTCATGTCTGCTGCTCCTTTGCCGGTTTGCGATTTTTCAAATCTTTGTCGTCAGGGTACTCGATCCGGGAATGGAACATCCCGAGCACCGTCTCCTTGAGCGTCACCGCGATCTTGTCCATCTCCTTCAGCGTCAGATCGCATTCATTGAACTGCTGGTCGTCGAGCCGGTCCTTGATGATCTTCCCGATGATGCTCTCGACCTGCTCGACCGTCGGATGGTCCAGCGAGCGGACCGCCGCTTCCACGCTGTCGGCGATGCCGACGATCGCCGCTTCCTTCGTCTGCGCCTTCGGCCCCGGATAGCGGAAGTCGTCCTCCGTATAAGCGAGCGGAACGCCATCCTGCTCGGCCTGCTTGGCCGCCTTGTAATAGAAGTATTTGAGAAACGTCGTGCCGTGGTGCTGCTCGGCAATGTCGCGAATCTGCTTCGGCAGCTTGTATTGCTTGAGCATCTCCGCGCCGTCGCGGGCGTGCGCGATGATGATCGAAGCGCTCACCTTCGGGTCCAGCTTGTCGTGAGGGTTCGCCCCTCCGTTCTGGTTTTCGATGAAGTACATCGGCCGCTTCGTCTTCCCGACGTCGTGGTAGAACGAACCGACCCGGCACAACAGGCCGTTCGCCCCGACCGCCTCCGCCGCCGCCTCCGACAAATTGCCGACCATCAGGCTGTGATGGTACGTGCCCGGCGTCTCGGTGAGCAGCTTGCGCAGCAGCGGATGGTTCGGATTGGACAGCTCCACCAGCTTGAGCGCGGACAGGATGCCGAACGTCACCTCGAAAAACGGCATGACGCCGATGACGAGGATCGCCGTCAGCAGGCCGCTGACGAACGTGAAGCTGACCGACTGCAGCAGTTCCGTGCGGTCCAGGTTCGACTCGACCAGCATCAGGGCGACGACGGCGACGGAGCCGAACAGACTGATCATGATGCCCGCCTTGAGAATGGCCGAACGCTGGCTCGCGCGATGAATCGCCAGGACGGACGTGAACGACACGACGGCGGCGACGAAGCCGTACCGGAAGTCGAACACCGTCTGCTGGCCGACGTTCAGGATCACGCTCGCGAACACGGTGAACAGCAGCGCGCTGACGAGCCCCATGTGCATGTCGAGCAGCAGCGTGACGAGCATCGTTCCGAGCGCGACGGGGGCCAGGAAGCCGCTGTTCGGCCAGCGTTCGGTCGGCGCCAGCGCGACCAGGTGCATCAGCAGCAGGTTGATCGCGAAGATGACGAGCAGCATCAAGAGCTGCACGTTGGTGCTGCGTCCCGAAGCCGCAGGCGACGAGGAGGCGTACGAGCCGCCCGACGCCAGTTCCCCGTAGCCGTAAAAGGACAGAACGAGCAAGATCGACAGCAGCAGCACGCCGAGCTGCGGCCAATAGTTTTTTTGCGCCTTCAGCATGCCCATGCTGTCCAGGCGGTCGTAAAGGTCCTGGGTGATGACCTGGCCGGCGGGCACGATGACGTCGCCCGGATTGTAGACGACCTGCGGCGTGTCCTGCTTCGCCTTGACCTTCGCTTCGTCGGTGGCGTCCTTGTCGTAGAACTTGTTGGGCGTAACGACGAACCGGGCGAGCTCCTGCAGCGTCTCCCGCTCCGTCCGCTGGTCGAGCGAGCTGGTGTTGACCAGTTCGGCCACGTTGAGGCGGGCCGTCTCGGCGTTCGCCAGCGACTCGTTCATCAGCTTGCGCACGATGTCGCGCCCGACCACCCGCATGTCCGCGATCTGATCGGACGTAAGCTTCGGCAGCTTGTAGAACGTCTCTTCCGGAATGTTGTACTTTTGCGCCTGAATTTCTTTTTGCATCTCCTGGAGCAGACTGGCCGAATACGTTCCGCTGCCGCTGTTGCTCTGCACGAACGCGGCCACGAACTGGTCCAGCCGCGCCGGGATGTCCGTCCGGTAGATATCCACCTTGTTGTCCGTCGTAATCTGGTCGTCATGGTTGAGCTGATCGATGCGCACCAGAATGTCGTCGAGAAGCTGCTCGTTGTGCAGCGCCACGTTGGAATAGACCGGACCGACTTTGTCCGCCGCCTTCTCCTGCGCTTCCAGCGTCGCCTTCTCGTCCACGATCTGCCGCGGAGCCTTGATGTCGTGCTCGGCTTTGCCGCCCAGCGTGATGTCGTACGTTTCGGGCACGAGGCGCGAGGCGAGACTGAAATAAAACAGCAGCACGAACAGCAGCAGCAACAGCACCCTCACTGCCCCGCTGCGCTTCCAAACTCCTGCAGAAAAGGATGACGACTCTCTCGCCGGTCCGTTTCGTTTCCGATTCATCCGGCGTCCTCCTCTTTACGTGGGTTGCTCTCGCTGGTCGCGGTCGTAAGCCTGGATAATCTTCTGAACCAAGGAGTGGCGGACGACGTCCTGCTCCGAGAACGACACCATCCCGATCTCCGGAATGTCGCGGAGAATGCGCTGCGCCTCGATCAGCCCGGATTTCTTGCCCTTAGGCAGGTCGATCTGCGTCACATCCCCGGTTATGACCATATGGGAACCGAAGCCGAGCCGGGTGAGGAACATCTTCATCTGCTCGGCGGTCGTATTTTGCGCTTCGTCGAGAATGACGAACGAATCGTCCAGCGTGCGGCCGCGCATATAGGCGAGCGGCGCGATCTCGATGAGCCCGCGCTCCATCGCCTTGGCGACGCCGTCGGGGCCGAGCACGTCGTTCAGCGCGTCGTACAGCGGCCGCAAATACGGATCAACCTTCTCCTGCAGGTCACCGGGCAGAAAGCCGAGGTTCTCGCCGGCTTCGACGGCCGGACGGGTCAGCACGATCCGCTTGATGCGGCCTTCCTTCAGCGCGGCGACGGCGGTGACGACCGCCAGGTACGTCTTGCCCGTGCCGGCCGGTCCGATGCCGAAGACGATATCCTTCTTGCGGATCGTCGTCACGTAGTGGCGCTGGCCGAGTGTCTTCGGCACGATCGGCTTGCCGCGGAACGTCGTGGCGATCTCGCCCTTGAAAAGGCCGAGCAATTGATCGGCCTTGAGTTCCCGCGCCAGTTCGTGCGCGTAGCGGACGTCGCGCTCGCCGAGCGTCAGCCCGCTGCGGATCAGTTGCAACAGCGTGTCGAACAATTGCTGAAGCGAGCGGACTTCCGCCTCGGAGCCTTCGATGACGATCTCGGCTTCCCGGGAGTGGATCGCCGCCAACGACTCCGCCTGAATCTGCCTCAGGAACTTGTCCTGCGGACCGAATAGAGCGAGCCCTTCCGCCGCGCTGCGAAGCGGTATGGAGACGATGGATCTGGTTTCCGACAAAAAGCCTCATTCCCCCTGAATCGCTTGACCTGGAAGTTGGTTCGTCCGAACAATTGGACGTTCGGCGACGATCGATTGTTCGACCTCGAATAAAACTTTTATCATCACTTTACCATTCTCCGTTTGTTCATGCAAAATTTTTTCCGCCCGAATGGCCGCGTCCCGCCCGCCGGAAGCGAGCACTTGCGCCCGCGCCTGCGCCAATCCGGCTTCCTTCGCCTGCTCCGGCGACAACGTTTGCTCCCGGTAGACGACCTCCTGCTCCCGCTCGTACCATTTGCCGAACGGCAGCGTCCACCGGCCCCAGGTCAGCCGCTTGATCTCCGAGCGGAAATCCGCCTTCTCGAACGGCTTCAATTTGTAGCCGGAAATTTGCAGCGCCCGGTTGCCGATGATGAGGTAGCTTCGGTCGTTCGCCGCGCCGGTGTACCCCTTCACTTTGCGCGTCAGCGGCGACGCGATCTCGTACTCGTACCAGACGAGGCCCCGCACTTCTCCCTTCGAGACGACCGCCTTCGTGCGGTCGCCTTCCCCGACGATGCCGGAGATGAGCACGTCGCCTTTGCGGACGCGGTCGCTCACCTGCACCTTCGGGCGCCCGTTCTCCGCCACGATATGCGTAATCACGGCGTCGTGCGTGGCGATGAGGTCGCGCGGCGACTCCGGCTTCGTGTCGTCCGGCTTCTTCGCTTCGACGATCGTGATGTTGATGCTCGTCCCTTGCTTTTCCACGCCGACCCAGGACGCGTCCGGCAGCCGCCCGGCGATGCGGGAAGCGAGCGCCGAAGTATCCGGGAGCCGGAACGCCCATTGGAACCGGTAGACGCCTTCGGCCTTGGCCGCGGCGAGCACTTCGCCGGCCGTCAGGCGCGAGACGCCCTCCACCTTCACGTTCCACACCAGCGAGGATAAAAGATAAAGCGCGGCGATAAAGCCGAGCATTCCCGCCCCGAACGTCTTGCGCCGCGACAGGCGGGCCATCTGGAACGGCAAGCCGTGCCGCTCCGCGATGCGCGTGCGCCCCCCGACGCTTCGCAGCACCGGCCGCAAGCGGAAAAACTCCGCCACCGTGATCCGGAACACAAGCTTGCCTTCACGATCGTAATACAGATCCCACAGCTCCAGCTTGTCCGCCAGCGCCGCGCGCAAAAATTCGTCGGCCCGTCCGGCCGACAGCCTGACCGTCACGAATCCGCGCGCATATTGCAGCCAGCTTCCTTTCATCCCGTTCGCCCCCATCCTTCCCTCGGGCAAAAGCCGCCGCCGGGAGCCTGTCCGCCGCCGGAGCGCGGCAGCGTCTTCTCCGCCGCGCCCGGCCTTCAGCCGGGTGTCCGACCGTCAGAGCGGAGAATTCCCTTGTTTCAGCAGCACGCCCGTAATCCTTCCCTCCACCAACACCTCTTCGGGGCCGATGCTGCGTATCGTCAAATCGCGCCCCGTCACTTCCAATTCGCCCTGCTCCATGGCCAAGCGGAGAGAATCCGACGCGAAATGCAGCACGCCGCGATGGTTCTCCACCGTCAATTGAATGCCTCCGATCAGCGTCACCCGCGGGAGGTCGAGCACGACGTCCTGCGGAAGGTCGAGGACGCGAGCGGTCCAGTTGCGAAGCCTGCGGACGACTCGTGTCATGACGCGCCCCCCTCCTTTACCGTAAAACATATGCGGTGCAGGCCCCGAATATGAAGCGCCGCCGGAGGCGGGATGCCGGCCTTGGGCCGATTTCCACGGACTCACCAAATTACCACAAAAGGTCATCGCCGTACCCTAGGCGCTCGGCCGGTTGCTTTTTTACACTGAACATGTTCGATCGTGAAAAAAGACAAAACGGAGGAACGAGGATGGAATCCGAACTTAAGGCCGACGTGATCGTGATCGGAGGCGGCACCGGAGGGTTCGCCGCCGCGCTCGCCGCCGCCCGCGCGGGCCGGACCGTCGTCCTGACGGAAGAGACCCGCTGGCTCGGAGGCCAATTGACGAGCCAGGCCGTGCCGCCCGACGAGCATCCGTGGATCGAATCGTTCGGCTGCACGGCCAGCTACCGGCAATTCCGCAACGGGGTCCGGGCCTATTACCGGAACCATTATCCGCTGACCTCCAAGGCGCGCTCGATCCGGCAGCTAAATCCGGGCAACGCGCTCGTCAGCCGAATCAGCCACGAGCCGCGCGTCGCGGCGGCCGTGCTCGAGCAGATGCTCGCGCCATATGTCGGGAGCGGCCGGATCACCGTGCTGAGACGGCATGTGCCGATACGCGCCGAAACGGCGGGCGACGCCGTCTTGTCGGTCGCCGTCCGCAGCCTCGACACCGGCGACCTCGTCCATCTGACAGGCGCCTATTACCTCGACGCGACGGAATGCGGCGACCTGCTGCCGATCGCCGGAGCGGAATACGTAACCGGCGCCGAAGCCCAAGCCGAGACGGGCGAGCCTCACGCCTCGGCCGGCGGGCCGCGCCCGCAGGACATGCAGGCCTTCACCTATTGCTTCGCCGTGGACTATCTCCAAGGCGAGAACCATGTCATCGACAGGCCCGAGGAGTATCCGTTCTGGCGGGAATACGCACCGGCGTTCTGGCCCGGCAAGCTGCTCAGCCTGACGGTCGTGAAACCGGCGACCATGGAGCCGGTCACCTATGATTTGTTCCCCGGCAACAAGCCGTTTTCCCTGTTTCAGTATCGTCAGATTGCGGCTCGCGAGCTGTTCGCCGGCGGCCTTTACCGAAGCGGCGTCTCTCTCGTCAACTGGCCGCAAAACGACTACTGGCTCGGCTCCATCATCGACGTCCCCGAGGAAACGAGGAGGCGGCATCTGCGGCGGGCCAAGCAGCTCAGCCTGTCGCTGCTCTATTGGCTGCAGACGGAAGCTCCCCGACCGGACGGCGGCCAAGGCTACCCCGGCCTGCGGCTGCGCCGGGACGTCGTCGGCACCGAGGACGGACTGGCGATGTACCCTTACATTCGCGAATCGAGGCGAATTCGCGCCGAATTTACCGTGCTGGAGCAGCACGTTGCCGCCGACAGCCGCCCGGACGGGAAGGCGGAACCGTTCGCCGACAGCGTCGGCATCGGCTGCTACCGGATCGACCTCCACCCCAGCACGGAAGGACGGCCGTACATCGACATATCCGCCCTGCCGTTCCAAATTCCGCTCGGCGCCCTCATTCCCGTGCGCCTTGACAATCTGCTGGCCGCCGCCAAAAACATCGGCACGACCCACATCACGAACGGCTGCTACCGCCTGCACCCGGTGGAATGGAACATCGGCGAAGCCGCCGGAGCATGCGCGGCATATTGCCTGGAACGCGGGCTGAGCCCCCGTGCCCTTCGTTCGACCCCCGCGGAACTGGCCGCCTTCCAACAAACGTTGACCGCATCCGGCTTCGAGCTCTCTTGGCCGGCCCTCCGCCCGGTATAATTCACCCGGCCCTCCGCCCGGTGTTATCTCGCCGGACCTCCGCCCGGTGTAAACTCGGCCGGGCCACCTTAAGCACCGTCTCGAACAGCCCGTTCTACGCTTGAGGTCCCTCCTCTCCCGAACAACGCTCCATGCCTCCGGAAGCGTTGTTTTCTCTTTTCCAGCTCAGCTTCTTCGCGCCTCCACTTCATCTCCTCTTCACTTCTTCGCGCATCAACTTCATTTCTTCGCATCAACATTGCCTCTTCGCATCTTCGCTTTTCCTTCCTTTTCATCGAAATCCCGTTTGCTCAGGTACCGGGCACCGTTTTCGTTAGAATCCTATTTCTCGAAATCCCTTTCACTCAGGACCAAACCGCGCATACTTTTCTTTATTTCACTTTTCACCGAAATCCCCGTTGCTCAGGTCCGGCACTGGTTGTCCCTCTTTATCTCGCTTTTGATCGAGATCCCTCTCGCTCAGGTGTCTCAACAGCGCCTTTGCTATCCGCTCCTTTTTACCGAAATCCCGCTCACTCAGGTAATCCGGGCTCCTCTTCACTTTCCTAGTCCTTTTCATCGAAATCCCTCTCACACAGGAATCTTGACGGCATCTTCGTTTTCCTGCTCTTTTGATCGAAATCCCTTTCGCTCAGGAGTCTCAACAGCGCCTTTGCTTTTCGCCCCTTTTTATCGAAATCCCGCTCACTCAGGAATCTCGACAGCCCTTCGCTTTCCGCCCCCTTTACCGATATCCCGCTCGCTCAGGAATCCGCGCATCCTCCCCGCATCCCGATCTTTTGGCCGATATCCCTTTCAATCAGGTTCAGCTTCTTGACGCTCTTGGGTCGGTGTGGAATTTGGGGGTTGATATAGGAACATGTGTTTGCTATAATGACGACGGGAACAAACATTCGCATTGGGGTGGTGCCGATGTTCGGGGGACTCATCGATTTCGAGCAAGTGCGGGCGCTTTTTCGCGATGAGCAGGCTTGCATTCGCGTTCTATATGAAGCCAGGTGGCCGGACGGGTTTCGCTGCCCGCGCTGCGCATGTCCTCATGCCTATACCATCTCCACCCGCAGACTGCCGCTTTTTGAATGTGCCCATTGCCAAAAGCAAACTTCGCTCACTGTCGGCACCATTTTCGAGCGGACCCGCACGCCCTTGCACCTGTGGTTTCAGGCGATCTATTTGCACTGCCGCCCCGAAGGCATCAACGCCCGGCAACTGTCCGAAGCGATCGGCGTTACCTATAAAACCGCGTGGCTGATGGCCCACAAGCTGCGCCATGCGATGAGCCGGGCCGAAGCGGAGCGGCTGCTGGAGGGCATCGTTCGCGTCGCGAACACGACGATTTATTATCACCTCGACGGCATTTCGAATTGGCAACCGCAGGAGCAGCCGGTGCTCATCGCCGCGGCGGGAGAAGTCGGGGAACCGGAACGGATCAAGATCGAGAAGCAGGACAAAAGCGTGCTGCCGAACCGTAAGGCCCCGCCTGCGCCGGAATCGTTCATCTTGCGGCATGTGGCGCCGGAAGCGCGCGGGGATGTCGTCGTTACCCGCCGGAAGGACCGCCCGCGCGAGCTGCTGGACGTGGGGGTGAAGTTGGAGCAATGGCTGGCTTGGATTTTTCGGGGGATCGGGCCGAAGCATTTGCAGCGGTATTTGAATCATTTTTGCTACTGGTGGAACGAGCGGAACGGGTCGATGTTTGCGGATTTGCTGCAATGGTGCGCGGCGACGCCGACAATTACGTACCCGGCGCTGACCGGAAGAGCGCCCCGGGCAAGCCGCCCTGTCCGGACGACCGAGAGAGCTGCGAGAGCGGCTGCGGGCTGATCAGGCGAACAGGGCGAGTAGAGAGGCTTCGTGCAATCGCGAGCGGCCCTTTTCCTGAGTGAGGGGGATTTCGATAAAAAGGAAATGAGAGAAAGAGCCGGCAGGCAGTCTGAGTGAGGGGGATTTCGGTCGAAAAAGCGGAAGGGCAATAGCAGGCAGTCGCAACCTGAGCGAGGGGGATATCGATCAAAAGGAACCGGAAGCGGAAGTGGGAGCGAGGTTCCTGAGTGAAGGGGATTTCGGTCAAAAGAGCGAAAGAGCAACAGCGGGCGGCCGCAGCCTGAGCAAAAGGGATTTCGATAAAAAGCGAGTGAGAAGACGAGGGCGGCGGCGAGAGGGGAGCAGCGAATGTCGGGAGCGACAGCAAGAGGGGAGCAGCAGCTAGACGAGAGCGGCGGGAGCAGCGGTAAAGTCGGGAGAGCGACACATCGGAGCAACGAGAGGACGAGAGCGAAGACAAGGCGTGGGGATGGAGATGGGGATGGGGATGAAGATGGAGATGAAGAAAGGGCAGCCCGTATCGGGAAGCGGGCTGCCGGGGAATGAGCGCTATTTTTTCTTGGAAGATTGATACCATTCGTTGGCGCCTTGGGTCATGTCGGCGCCGCCTTGCTCCTTCCATTTGGCGACGAATTTGTCGTAGTCGGACAGAGGTTCGGTGCCGGCGATGAAGTTAACCATTTCGTCGAGCTGAAGCTGCAGCAGGTTCAGCTTGTTTTCGGCGACCTGGGGAATTGGAGGCGCCGAAGCGAGCGGGTCGGTGACGAGCAGCCCCTCGGCGTTCTTCTGCATCTGTTCGAAGTACGATTGCAGGGTCGGGTCTTTGCGCACGCGGGCTTGCCAGTAGTCGGGGTAATTTTTCTCGTCGACGCCGGTCATGAAGTTGCTGGCGTTGTTCAAGTCGTCGGTGAACTTCGGGAGGATCGGATAGTACTTGCCGTCCTTCACCTCGTAGTGGACGCCTTCCTTGCCGATGGCGAGCTCTTTGAATACGTCGGGCTTGAGCTTGGCGTCAAGCAGCTTGACGGCATCCTCCTTGTGCTTGGCGTATTTCGGCACGACGGCGTACCAGGTCGTTCCGCTCGCCGCGTATACCGTCGCCTTGCCATTCTTGTCCTTGAGGAACGGGATGAGGGCGACGCGGGCGTTCGGCTCGTTCTTCAGGAGCGCGTTGATCGCGCTCGGAGCGTTGTACCAGGCGAGCTTGAACATCGCGGCCTGGCCGCTCGCAAACTTCTCCATCATCTTCGCCGACGTGTTGAGCGGCAGCTCCGTATCGAGCAGCCCTTCCTTGTACAGTTTATTCATGAACGCCAAATAGTCTTTCATCTGCGGCGTCTCCACCTGATGGACGAGCGTTCCGTTCTGGTCGACCCAGTCGGTCGTGACGCCGAACGCGGCAGCGATGTCGCCGAGCAGCGAGCTGACGGCGTCTTTGCTGGCGGTGAGCGGAACGACGTTCTTCTTCTCCTTGATCGTCTTCAGCACGTTGTACAGCTCGTCGATGTTGGTCGGCATCTTAAGTCCCAACTCATCCAGCCAATCCTGGCGCACGACCAGCTCTTCGCTGACCGTTAAACCCGCTCCCGTCTCCGGAACGCCGTAAACTTTGCCGTTCAGCTTCGCGCTCTCCCATGAGGAAGCGGATATCGCGTTTTTGATATCCGAGCCGTATTGGTTCAGCAGGTCGTCGAGCGGCTCGAGCGCGCCGGTGCTGGCCAAATTGTAAAATTGCGGCGCGCTCAGCTTCATCAGGTCGTACGGCTCTTTGTTGGCGACGAGCAGATTGAGCTTCTCGTCCGCGTTCTCCGCGGGGAGCATGTCGTATTTGACCGAGTAGCCCGTCAGTTCGGAAATCGCCTTGGCCGTGTAATCTTCGTTCGGATCGAACCTGCCGTACTGGATGAGCATGCGCAGCCCCGCGGAGTCCCCGGACGAACCGGGGTCGTTCGAGTTGCCGCCGCACGCGGCCAGCGCCAGCGCCAACAAGCTTGCGGCGGATAACGCCGCCATCTTTCGAATCATGTCCTCACCCTCCGTTTTCTGGCATTTTTTGGACCGTCTTTCACTTTTGTCTGTTCCCCGCCTTTTTCCCGTCTCGCGCCCGAGGCACCACCACCTGTCGAAGTTTCTTCCGTTACTCTTTGACCGATCCGACCAGCACGCCTTTGACGAAGTACTTCTGCAGGAACGGATAAACGATCAGGATCGGGATGGTGGCGAGCATGATCGACGCCGCCTGAATCGACTGCGGAGCCGTGTTGAGCGCCTGGTCCGGGTCCATCGTCGCGTTGCGCAGGAAATCGCCGGAGGAAACGAGCAGTTCCTTCAGGAACAGTTGAAGCGGCTTCAGGCTCGGATCGGAAATGTAGATCATGGCATTGAAGTAATCGTTCCAGTAGGAAACGGCGAAAAACAGCGCGATCGTCGCCAGCACCGGCAGCGACAGCGGCAGGTAGACGGAATACAGGATCCGCGCGTGGCCCGCGCCGTCGAGCTTGGCGGACTCCTCGAGGCTGTCGGGCAGCCCTTCGAAATAGTTTTTGATCACCAGCAGGTTGAACACGTTGACCATCGACGGCAAAATCAGCACCGCCAGCTTATTGACGAGATGCAGATTGTGCAGCAGCAAGTAAGTCGGAATGAGGCCGCCGTTAAACAACATGGTGAAAATAAACAGGAGCAGCAACCATTTTCGACCGGCCAGGCGCGGCTTGGACAGCGGATAGGCGGTCAGCGTCGTCAGCAGCAAGCTTGCTGCCGTTCCGAGCACGGTCAGCGTGACGGAGACGCGCAGCGCGCCGAGAAAGGCGGCGTCGGCCAGCACGAACCGATACGTTCCGAGCTGCCAGCCGACCGGAACCAGGCCGACGATGCCGGAGACGACGGCTTCCTCGCTGCTGAGCGATTTGGCCAGCAAGTTGACGAACGGCAGCAGCGTGGACAACCCCAGCGCCGCAAACAGCGTATAGTTGAACGCGTCGAACAGCTTCTCGGGCCACGATTTGCGGAGGCCGCGGCGGCGGGGCGCCGGCTTTCGGTTTGCCGCCTCGGTTGCGGACATGCTCTGCATCGCCTTTTTTCCCCTCCTTCCTCACCAGATGCCCCGACGCAAAAATTTGCGGCTGAAGAAGTTGCCGGACAAAATCAGCACGAACCCGATCGCCGATTCGAACAGGCCGACGGCGGTCGTGAAGCTGTACTCCTGCTTGCCGAGCCCCATGCGGTAAACGTACGTGCCGATGATGTCGGAAGACGGGTAGACGGTCGAGTTGTACATCGCCAATATTTGCTCGGTGTCGCCCGTAAACAGGCTGCCGAGGCGAAGGATGAGCATCAGCACGACGACGGAAGATATGCCCGGCAGCGTGATGTGCCAAATTTGCCTGAACCGTCCGGCTCCGTCGATGCGGGCCGCCTCGTACAGCCCCGGATCGATCGTGGCGAATGCGGCGAGATAGACGATCGTGCTCCACCCGGTCTCCTTCCAGCCGGCGGTGGCGACGAGCACGCTGCGGAAGTAATCGTTGCTCAGAAAAAAGGGGATCGGCCCGATGCCGAAGTGGCCGAGCAGCTTGTTGACGAGTCCTCCGTTCACGGACAAGAGGTCGATGAACAAACCGCTGATGATGATCCAGGACAGGAAATGCGGGAGATAAATGACGGTTTGCACTGTTCTGCGGAAGGCCATCCGCTTCAACTCGTTGAGCAAAATGGCGGCGATGACGGGAAGCGGAAACAGGAAGACGAGCTTCAGCAAGCTGATCTCGATCGTATTGCGCAGAACGAGCAGAAAGTCGTCGGAGGAAAACAGCTTGCGGAAGTTGTCCAGTCCGACCCACGGGCTCCCCGCCATGCCGTCGAAAATGCGGTAATCCTGAAAAGCGATCAGGATGCCGTACATCGGGGCGTACTTGAACAGGAGCAGCGTCGCAATTCCCGGCACGAGCAGCAGGTACAATTCCCAATCGGCCCATACCCGCTTCCTCGCTCGGCGACGGCTCGGCCGCGGGGCGGATATCGTCGGACGGATGGAAGGACGGTTGGATGGACGGTTGGATGGACGGTTGGAAGGACGGATGGATGGCATGCGCGCTCCTCCCTCTCGGATGGCGTTTATCTTTTCGACAGCTTAAGTGTAGGGGGAAAAGCCGCCCGCTTGTAGGCGAGGTTCATGACCGTTTGTGGTAATTTGTTGTGCCGTTGCCCCGCCTGCTATGGTTTCAGGCCGCCCGGCGTGACGCCCCAATATTTGCGGAACACTTTGGTAAAATAGCTGACGTCCCGGTAACCGACCATGCGCGCGGCGTCGTACACTTTGGCGCCTTCGGACAGCGCGGCCTTGGCCCGCTCCATCTTCAGCTCCAGCACGTACTCGGAGAACGTTCGGCCCATCTCTTGCTTGAACAGCCGGCTCAGGTAGGAGGGGTTCACGTACAGCCGATCCGCTACGGTATGGAGCGTCAACTCCTGGTCGATCTCCTCCCGGGCGATGCCGAGCAGCGTCCGCACGAACTGGTGGCGGCTCGACTTGCGGCGTTGCGCCTGGCATGCGGCGATGTCGGCGACGCAGCCGGCCAGCCGGATGCGGATTTTCTCCCTGGACGTCGGCAGCTGCGGAAGGAGATGAAAGTCGAAGCGATCCTGCAGCACTTCCTGGACGGCGAGCCCTTGCTTGTGGATGAACCGGACGAGGAGGCTGCCGACGGAGAGCACGGCTTCGCGAATGTCGTCAGCCGTCTCCATGCCGGCCGGCCCGCTCGCCCACAGCGCGTCGAACGCCCGGCCGGCGGCTTCCGCATCGCCGAGTTCGAGGGCGATCTCCAGCTCCTTCTCCCGCTCGGCATCGATCGGCGGCGCGAACGCTCCCGCCGGCCGTTCGGGCGGCGGCTCGCGATACGGAATGGCGATGCCGGAGCCATAAACGAGGCGGTCCTGCAGCGCCCGGCAAGCTTCGGCGTACAGCCGGCCCAGTTCGTCCAACGTCCCGGCGGAACCTCCGATGCCGGCGCTGCAAACGAGGCCCAGGCCTTCCCGCGCCTGTGTCAGCAGCTTGCCGAGCAGCGTTTGGAAGTCGATCAGCGCCTGCTGTGCCGAGGCGTCAGGCGGCGCGGCGAACACGATCGCGACGTACCCTCTTCCGTCCAGACAGAGCCAGCCGTTCTCGCCGGCGAGCAGCGATTGCGCGAGCAAATAAGCGGAGAAGCGGGCGCGGGCACCGACCGGCTCCGGACCGCCTCCGGCCGCGCCGGACGGCGCGTCGTCCGCCGGCTCGGCGTCGACGACCGCTACCGCGTAGCGGGCGCCGGGGCGGATATTCAGCCCGTATTCGGCCGCCAGCCGCTCGGCCTCGCCGGGCGAAACAGCCCCGCGAAGCAGCCGCTCCACAAAGGCGGCCCGCAGCTGCGGCAGGTGGTCGTTCCACTTCTGCCGCATCAGTTCCTCGTTGTAGCGCCGATCGAGTTCCCGGCGGAGCCGGGCGGCGGCATCGACGACCGCCGCCAAGATGTCCCGCTCGCCCGCCGGCTTCAGCAAATAGCGCGTCACGCCCGCCTCCAGCGCTTGCTGCGCATATGCGAAGTTGTCGTGCCCGCTCAAAATGACCGCCTGAAGCAGGGCGTCCCGCTCCCTCAGCCGGCGGACGAGCGCAAGCCCGTCCATCTCCGGCATCTGCACGTCCACCAGAAGGAGGTCGGGCTTCTTCTGCTCGAACAGCCGCAGCGCCTCCGCCCCGTTGCTCGCCAGCGCCACGACCTCGATTCCGTGCTCCTCCCAAGGAATGCCCCCGGCCAGCGACTGGCGAAGCCGGGCTTCGTCCTCCACGATCATCAAATTCATCGCTCTTGCACCTCCGTCTCCCGCCGATGCGCCCCTTCGATCGAAGCTTGCTCGCAGGCGTCGTAGCGGCACCGCGAGAGCGGCAGCCGCACCGCGGCCCGCGTTCCCCCGCCTTCGCAGCTGTCCACGGTAAGATCGGCCTCCTCGCCGTAGCAAAGCCGGATGCGCGTCATGACGTTGCGCAAGCCGAACAGATCGTTCGTCTCCTCCTTCAGCAGCGACAGCTGACGCGCGTTGCGCCGCCGCAGCCGCTCCAGCCCGGCCTGCACGTAGGCCTCCCGGTCCGGCGGCATGCCCTTGCCGTTGTCGCTGACCGCCAGCTCCAGGTACGGTCCGTCCAGCCGGGCCGAGACGACGAGCCGGCCGCCCTCGCTGCGGCCTTCCATGCCGTGGAGAATCGCATTTTCCACCAGCGGCTGCAGCAGCAGCTTCAAGATCGGCACGTCCGCCGCCTCCGGTTCGATCCGATACGCCACCTCGAAGCTGTCGAGAAACTTGAGCTGCTGGATGCGCACGTAGTAGTGCAGGTGCTCGACGCTTTCCGCGACGGTGACGACGTCCCGGCCCTTGCTCAGGCTGAGCCGGAAAAACTTCGACAGGTTGAGCACCATCTCGCCGATTTCGTCGGCCTCGTAATTTTGCGACGTCCAGTAAATCGAATCGAGCGTGTTGTACAGAAAATGAGGATGGATCTGCGACTGGAGAAACTTCAGCTCCGTCCGGGCCACGAGCAGTTGCTGCTCGTAATGGTTTTCGATCAGATGCTTCTGATATTGCGCCATCCGGTTGAACGTCTCGATCAGGAAACCGAGCTCGTCCTTCCGCTTGTGGTCCACCTTGACGTCCAGCTTGCCGGCGCTGATCCGCTTCATGGCTTGCATCAGCTTTTTAACCGGGGAGGCGATGCCCTTGTACACCGTCCACGAAATGACCAGCGCCAGCACGATGCTCAGGCCGGCGATCCAGTAAATATACCGTTGGACCGCCTCGGTCCTGCGGAACACCTCCCGCTTCGGCTGAACGATCGTCATCCGCCAGCCCGAATAGCCTGACCGGATCGCGACGGACATCAGCCCCGGTTCGCCTCGCCGCGCGGCCTCCGCCGTTCGGGGGCTGCCTTCGCCGACGATGAGCGCGCCGTCTTGCCCGTACAGCGACGCATAGGCGTTCGCGGACGGCAGCAGCGACTTGACCATCGACCGCAGCTCCGACAGGTCGAGCGTCAGGACGAGCGCATCGCCCCGGCGGCGCGGATTGTACAAGTCCATCGCGCGAACGAGCACGAGACGGTCGGCCAGAATCGACTGCCCGTCCGCAGCGGGCGTACCCGTGCTTGCGCCGCCGGTCCGGTACAGGAGGCCCGTCCCGACGCGCCTTACCGCGTCGGTCAGCCACCTCCGCTCCTCGCCCGACAGCTGCCGCGAGCCGTAGCCGGTCGTCAGCAGCGTATGGGAAGCGTCGTGGTAAACGGATATTTTCTGAACGAACTGGTTGCTCAGCTTGATATTGGACATTTGCTTCAAAATCTGGGCGAAGTCGGCAACCGTTTGCGGCGTCAGCGCCTCGCCGCTCCGTTCGAGCCGGGAGATGACCGTCTCGTCGGTGGCGATGATCGTCGACAGCTGCTCGACGTTCTCCAGCGTCAGATCCAGACTGACCATCGTGGAGGAGAGGGCGAGCTGCGAGCGCTCCACCGCCTGGTCGTACAGGCTGAGCTTGGACTGCTCGACCGCATACAGGCTGACGGCCGCAAGCGGCAGGAGCAGGACGAGAAAGCAGCAGGTCAGGCGGAATTGAATGTTCTGGGAAAACATTCGGCTCAAGCTGCGCGTTGTCCAACGCATGTCGGCTTCCCGTCCCTTCTTCCGGATAAAGCGTTCGCTCGCGCGGCGCCCAGCCTGTACGAGCCGCCTAGTGTATAGATATGACAGCAAGCCGGACGTCAAGACGTATGTAAAATATTGGTTGGACCGCCTCTTCGGGCCGTTACCCTTTCGAGCGATGGCGGCGAAAAAAAGCTCTCCCTCCCGGCCGACAAGGCCTGGAGGGAGAGCGAGGATGGCGCGTACGTTCGCCAGGGAAAAGAGCGGTGCAGGCCGCCCGGGCGAAGATTGAGGTATAAGGCGCAGAGAGAGGCCGCCGGGCGGCCGGGGCGGCGCGGCCGGGGGGGACCGGTCAGCACGGCTGGGCGGCCAGTCTGCGCGGCCGGGCGGCCGGGTCGACGCGGACGGGGGGACCGGTCAGCGCGGCCGGAACGGCTTGCGAGCGCGCGGCGGGCCGAGCACCTCGGCCATGACGACGGCGCGGGCGAGCTCGGCGCGCGTCCAGCCGGCGGAAGCCGCGCCGGCAGGCGGCGGCGCTGCGACGGAGGGGCCCGCGGCGGCAGGCGGCGGGGCGGCCGCCGCCGCGAAAAGCGCGCCGCCGGGAACCGCCGGCGGCGCGGCGCCTTCGCCGCCCGCGGCGCGCGCCTCCGCCCGCGGCGGCACGGCCGGGGCCGCCGCGTCAGCCTGCGGCGCCCGCGGCAGCGGTTGCCGCCCCGCGCCGTCGGCCGGCCGCGGCGGCGCCGTCTCCGCGCCCGGCCAAGGCGCGCGCCGATCGGCGCGCACCGGCCGGGCCGGCTCGCCGGGGTGCGGCGGCGCGGCAGGCCGTTCCCCGGGGCGGCGCGAAGCCGGCGGCTGCTGCGCCCGCCGGATCGGCGGGCGGGGGAACCCGCCGCCGCCGAAATCCGGCATCCGGTCGGCCGGATGCCGCGGTTTCTCCAGCGGCGATCTGCGGAAAAACATCGCGTACACGAGCCAGACGACGACGATGACCAAATAGGAGTGGCGGACGAGAAAGTCGATCGCCTGTGCCATGAACGATCAGCGCCCTTCCTGCCCGTCGCCGGCGCCGTCGGCTTTTCCGATCGCGCCTCTCATTTGGGTGTCGGCTTCGAGATTTTTCATGTTGAGGTAGTCCATCACGCCCAGCTTGCCGCTCTTGAGCGCGTCGGCCATGGCCAGCGGCACTTCCGATTCGGCCTCCACCACCTTGGCCTGCATCTCGACGACTTTCGCCCGCATCTCCTGCTCCTGGGCGACGGCCATCGCGCGGCGCTCCTCCGCCTTCGCCTGGGCGATCCGCTTGTCGGCTTCGGCCTGTTCGGTTTGCAGATGGGCGCCGATGTTCTTGCCCACGTCGACGTCCGCGATGTCGATCGACAAAATTTCGAACGCGGTGCCCGAATCGAGCCCCTTGTTCAGCACCGTGCGCGAAATCAGATCCGGATTTTCCAGCACGTCCTTGTGCGAATCCGACGAGCCGACGGTCGTGACGATGCCTTCGCCGACGCGCGCGATAATCGTCTCCTCGCCGGCGCCGCCGACGAGCCGGTCGATGTTGGCCCGCACCGTCACCCGGGCTTTGACCTTCACTTCAATGCCGTCCTTGGCGACGGCCGACACGACCGGCGTCTCGATGACGCGCGGATTGACGCTCATCTGCACCGCCTGCAGCACGTCGCGTCCGGCCAGGTCGATCGCCGCCGCCCGCTCGAAGACGAGCGGGATGTTGGCCCGCTGCGCGGCGATGAGCGCGTTGACGACCCGGTCCACGTTGCCCCCGGCCAGAAAATGGCTCTCCAGTTGATTGATCGTCAAGCCGAGCCCGGCCTTCGTCGCCTTGATCATCGGATTGACGATGCGCTGCGGGATGACCCGTCTCAGCCTCATGGCGACGAGCGTCAAAATGCTGATGCGGACGCCCGACGCCCAGGCCGAAATCCAGAGCATCAACGGGAAGAAGCTCAGAAAAATCGCCAGCGCCACGACGATTACCGCAATGATGATCAACAGTTGCACGTTTCCTTCCATCGTCTGCCTCCTTGCCGCAACCGCGATCCGGCCTTGAGCGACGGACCGGTTGCCGGCTGATCTTTTTTTTATCGTTCGCGAATTTCCTTGACGACGATCTTCGTGCCGTCCGCCCCGGTCACGCGCACGCGGCGGCCCGCCTCCACGAATTCGCCTGAAGTGACGACGTCGACGCGCTGACCGTCCAATTCGGCCACGCCCGCCGGGCGCAGCGCCGACAGCGAGACGCCTTCCCGGCCGAGCCAGCTGTCGCGCGGCGCGTTCGGAACGTACCCCTTCTCCGCCGTCAGCTGCTCGCGCAGCACGAACCGGTTCCAAATGCCGCGGTGCCGGAAAAGATAAGCGAAGACGGAGGCGACAACGAGCGCGGCGAGGAACGACCAGCCGAACGTGCGCAGCGCCGCGCCGGCGTCGAAGGCGGCCATGCCGATGCCCGTCGCCACGCTCGCCGCGCCCAGCACGCCCAGGATGCCGAAGCTGGGCACGAACATCTCCAGCACGAGCAGCACGATGCCGAGCACGAACAAGAAGATCGACTCCTTGCCGGCGAAGCCGGCGATGAACCGGCCGAAGAAATACAGGCCGAACGCGATCAGGCCGGTCACGCCGGGAATGCTGAAGCCGGGAACGGCCAGCTCGATCAGGATGCCGGCGATGCCGACGATGAGCAGGAGCGCCGATACGCCGGGCGAGACGAGCGCCTGCGACAGCCGCTCGGCGATCGTCGGCTCCACGCGGACGATGGAAGCGTCGCCCGCTCCCCGCCAACGGATCGCCTCCTCGACGCTTGCGGCGATCGTGTCCGTGTAGCCGACCTTCCGCGCGTCTTCCGCCGACAGCGATAGGATCTGCCCCCGCTCCTTCGTCCGGCCGAGCGGCTTCATCTCCACGACGCGGTCCGGGTCGACCATGCCCGCCGCGATCGCCGCGTCGCGGCCGTTCAGCTGCGCCGCCGCGACCATTTCGCTCGTCCAGAACGACACCGTCTTCGGACTTGCGACCGCCCGGCCGGCGGCGTCGACGACCATCGCCGCGCCGATCGCGGAGCCGGGCGCCATCGCGATGCCGCCCGCGTTCAGCGCCAGGTAGGCGCCGGCCGAGGCGGCTTTGCCGTCCACATACGCCAGCGTCGGCACTTTGGCGTTGCGAATGCGCCGGCCGATCTCGTCCGCGCTCTTCAGGCTGCCGCCGGGCGTGTCGATGGCGAGCACGGCCAGCCGGGCGCGTGCCTCCTCGGCTTCCGTCAGCGCCCGATCGAGAAAAGCGGCGAGCCCCCGTTCGACCGTCATGCGAACCGGAATGACGTAGACGGACCCGCCCGGGGAAGCGGCGGCAGGCGCCGCGTCCGCCGCCGCCGCCGCGTCCGCCGCCGCCGCCGCGGCCGTCCCCGCAATCGCCGGCGCGGCAAGCGGAACGGCCCAGGCCGACAGCAGCAGCAGAAGCAGCGCCATCGCCGGCTTGAACGTTTGTTTAAGGACCAACGGCCCCCCTCCCTCGCTCACTTGCCTTTTTCGTAATACGCTGATATACGTTATATTTTGCACACGGTTACAAAAAAACGCGCAAATTGCATGCAAAAAGCGCCCCTCTTGCGAGGAGCGCCCTGCTTTCCGAAGTTTGGGAAACAGCTTATTGCAGAAGCTGCTGGACGATTTGATTGACGAGCTTGCCGTCGGCGCGTCCTTTCACCTTGGGCATCAACGCTCCCATCAACTTTCCCATATCCGCCTTGGAAGAAGCACCGGTCTCTTGCATGGTCTGCTTGACAATAGCTTTGATCTCTTCTTCGGTCAGTTGCTGAGGAAGGTATTGGGCGATGATGTCGATTTCTGCAATCAAATTTTGAGCCAGGTCGTCCCGGCCCGCTTTTTGAAATTCCTGGAGGGAATCTTTGCGCTGTTTAACTTCGCGGCTCAGAATCTCGAGCACTTCATTATCATCAAGCGGACGGCGGAGTTCGATTTCTTGATTTTTGACCGACGCACGAACCATACGAATCGTGGAAAGCCGGAACTTGTCCTGAGCCTTCATCGCTTGCTTCATGTCTTCGTTCAAACGTTCCGCGAGGGTCACGATGCCGATTCCTCCTAGAACTTGCGTTTACGAGCAGCCTCAGACTTCTTCTTCCGCTTGACGCTCGGTTTCTCGTAGTGTTTGCGTTTTTTCAGTTCCGCGAGAACGCCGTCTTTCGCGATGGATTTCTTGAAGCGGCGGAGTGCAGCGTCGAGTGACTCATTTTTGCGAACTTTCGTTTCGGACACCAGTTATCCCTCCCTCCGGAACAGACCACACCACACGGTTATCAAATTTCATTATAGGCGAAGAAGAAAAGGGGTGTCAACTTGAGCCCAAGCCCCGCCGGGCGGGTCAGCCGGAAGCCGCCGATTTCGCCACCAGCGCCCCGAGCGGCTCGCCGCCGAGCACATGAAAATGAATGTGAAACACGACCTGGCCGCTGTCTTTGCCGCAGTTGTTGATGACCCGGTAGCCGCTGTCGGCGATGCCGGCGTCGCGGGCCACCCGTTGGGCCGCCAGCGCCACGCGCCCGAGCAGTTCGGCGTCCTCCGGCTTCGCATCATTCAAGGAAGCGATATGCTTCTTCGGAATGACGAGCAGGTGGACGGGCGCCTGCGGCTGAATGTCCTCGAAGGCGAGCACGTGATCGTCTTCGTACACTTTGCGCGACGGGATCGTTCCTTCCACGATTTTGCAAAACAAGCAATCCATCTGTACCCAACCTCCGCCATTTTTGGTTCCGCTTCTATCATACCGCAAACGGCGGCGGCTCGTCCAACCGGACGCGGCGCCGGCCGCCGAGCCGGACGGGAATGCCTTGGCAGCAGCCTCGGGGAAGGCAAGCGCGGTCTTCCCGCCGCCGGTCATTTCAGCGCCGCGGCCAGTTCCTCAAGCTGCTTGGCCGCCTGCTGCGCCGGGCCGGTCCAGTCCACTCCGGCGGCCATCTGGCGCAAGCGGTCGTCCCCGGTCGGAACTTCGTACCGCCTTAGCGTCTGTTCCAGCTTCGCCCCGCCGTCCGCGAGCGTCTGCAGCACAGCCTTCTCCTCCGGCGTCAGCGCCCCGTCGTGATTGCCGATCGGCCGGAGCTTGTTCCAGATCGCCTCCATCGAAGCGGCAACGGCCGACGTCCCGCCGGAGCCGGATCCGGCTTCGGCCAGCGCCTTCGCGCACTGCCCGGAGACGGGCGGAATTTGCCCGAGCTGCTCCTTGACGGGCAGCCGGTCGGCCGCGTTGCCGGAGGCGGACAGGTCGCGGGCGCCGTTGCCCAGCAGACTCGCGTAGGCGAGGCAGGCGTTGTATTCGTCCGCCAGTTCCCGCCCCTTGTTCGTCTTGTCCGCCTGCCCGTCCAGCAGAAGGCGGGAATACAAGACGATGATGAGCGTGGCCAGCACCGTCAGCACGAGCAACAGCACCGGGACCGTATACGTTCTTTTTCCCGACATGATGAACTCCTTCGCTTCCGAAAAAATAGGCGGCGGGCGATGCGCCTTGGGCGCGTCAGAGCAGCCGGACCGCGCAGCCGCCCTCCGTAAAATAAACGTACGCTTCCTTCACCGTTCGTCCCAAAATGTCCCCGATCGCCTCCGCGTACCGTTCGAGCTGGAACCGGTGCTTCTCCGCCGCCCGCTCCCAGCCTTCCGGAACGGCGCGGTCCGTCTTGTAGTCGATCAGCACGAGCCCGTCCTCTTCCGGGAAAAGGCAGTCGATCACGCCCTGAACGAGCACGACGTCCTCGCCGCCACCGGCGTTCGGGTAAGCCGCCGCGGCGGGCACGCCGTAGCTGAACGGCACTTCGCGCCACACCCGGTCCGCCCGGCACAGACGCTCGTAGAGCGCCGTCCGGCAGAAGGCGGCGATCGAATCGGTGGCGACGGCGTCCCGCTGCTGCGGCGTCAAAATCCGGCGCTCGACGAGCATCGCCAGCAGCGCCTCGACTTCCGCCCGCCCGGTGCCCGGCTTCAGCGGCAAGTGCTGCATCACCAGGTGAACGATCGAGCCCCGTTCGGCGGCCGTCATCTTCTGCTCCGACAAGAAGCGGGGGCGGCGCAGCCGGAACGTCCGTGCCGCCGTATCGGGAAGTTCCTCGTCCTCGGCCCGGACGCCGAGGCGGCTCTCTTCCCGCTCCGTCTCCTCGTCTTCGTCCGGCTCGGGCGGCGCCTCCGCCAGGCGCCGCTTCATCGCCGTGACCGACGTTTTGGCAGCGAGCCGGGCCGCCTCGGCCTGCGGATCGGACCAGGACAGCGCCTCGTACGCCCGCAGCCCGGCGTCGGTCAGCCCGGCCGGAACCGGCTTGAGCTCGAGCGCGAGGTTCCAATACGGCTCGGCGGCCGGGTCCTCCGCCGGCGGCGGAGCCGCGGCTTGCATGTAGGCGGCGGCCGGCACGACGCGGCAGCGCCACTTCGCGCCCGGCGGCTCCACGCCGCGCGGCCCGGGCGCCGGCTCGGCCGCGGCGGCCGCTTCGGGCAGGCCGGCCGGCGGGCTCGCCCCTTCTCCCGCCGGCATCCAGCCCGCTCCGGCGAGCGCCGCCGCCGGGCCCAGCCAGTCCAAATAGCGGTTCGCCGCCGCGACCGCGTAATCGGGCAAGCCGTCCGCGGATGCCGCTGCCAGCTCCTGCCAGCGCTGCAGCTCTTGGGCAGCATTGTTCACGGAGCCGACCAGAATGAGCTTTTCCTTCGGCCGCGTCAGCGCCACGTACAGCACGCGCATCTCCTCGGCCAACATTTCCGCCTTCAGCTTCTTGCGGATCGCGAGGTGCGGCAGCGTCGGATAGGCGATTCTCGTTTCGGGGTCGACCAGCTTCGGGCCGAAGCCGAGCTGCTTGTGCCTCAGAAACAGCCCGTTCAGGTCCTGCTTGTTGAACAACCGCCCCAGCCCGGCCACGAACACGACGGGAAATTCCAGCCCCTTGCTCTTATGGATGGAGATGACCCGCACGACGTCCTCCTGCTCGCCGAGCGCCCGCGCCGCGCCCAGATCGTCTCCGTTCTCGCGCATGCGGCCGAGGAAGCGGAGGAACCGGAACAGCCCGCGCGAGGCGGCGTTGCGCTCGAACTGGCGCGCCCGATCGACGAGCGCCCGCAGGTTGGCCTGGCGCTGCCCGCCGCCGGGCAGGCCGCCGACGAAGTCGTAGTACCCCGTCTCGCGATAGAGCATCTCCATTAGGTCGCCGAGCGGCTCCCGGCGTGCGAAGCTGCGCCAGCTGTCCAGCGCCGCGAGGAAGGCGGACAGCTTGTCGGCGAGGTCCCGGTCCCGCTCGTCCGCCGTCGCGGCGGCCGACCGGACGGCGTCCCAGAACGACGACCGGCGGCCGTGCAGCCGAATCCGCGCGAGCTGCTCCGCCGACAGCCCGACGAGCGGCGAGCGCAGCACGCCGGCGAGCGGAATGTCCTGGTCGGGATTGTCGATCAGGTGGAGCAGCGACAGCATGACGTCCACTTCCGTCGCCGCGAAGTAGCCGGCGGCCAAATCCGCGTAGGCCGGAATGCCCGCCGCCTTCAGTTCCTCGAGCACGACCGGCGCGAGCGACGTCGCCGCGCGCAGCAGGATGACGATGTCGCGGTGCGCCAGCGGACGGTACAGCTTGCTGCGCCCGTCCCAGACGGCGAACGGCGGGCCGCCTTCCGGCCCGCGCCCCGTCAGCCGGCGGATCTCGGCGGCGATGCAGCGCGCCTCAAGCTGCGCCGCGGCGAGCTCCTCCTCCGCTTCCGGGGGAGCGCCGGCCTCGGCTTCCGCTTCCGCCTCCGCCGCTCCCTCCCGGTCTAACGACGACTCGTCTTCGGCTTCCGTCCCGCCGCGGTCCAGCACGATCATTTCGACGGCGTAGGGAGAAGCTTCCGCTCCGGCCCCCGCGCCGGAGTCCGCGCTCGCCGCGGAACCTGGGTTCGCGCCCGCTCCCGCGCGTTCCAACGCGGCGGCACCCGCGGCGGCGTCCCCGCTGTCCGCCGCCTCGTCCGCGCTGCCGGCGGGAGCGGGGCCGTCGGGGTAGCCTTCGCCATAGACGAGCTCCGCGCGCGGGTCGTAGTCCATCTCGCCGACCTTCTCCCGCATGATCAGCCGAAACACGAAATTGACGGCGTCCACCACTTCCCGCCGGCTGCGGAAGTTGCGCGCGAGGTCGATGCGCACGCCCGGTGAACCCGGCCCGGGTTCCGCGGCGAAGCCTTCGGTGCGGACGGCGGCTCCGCCGGCGCCTTCCGCTTCCGCCGCGATCTCGGTTGGGCCGGCTTCCTCCGCTTCCGCCCCGGCGCCCTCCGCATCCGTCCCGGATCCCGGCCTTGCCGCAGCGCCCGCTTCGGTTCCTGGTCCGTCCGCCGGCGCGGCGATCCCTTCCCGGGTCCAGACGTCATAGGTTCTGTACTTGGCGAGGAACAGCCCCGGCTCCGCCAGCCGGAACCGGTAGATGCTCTGCTTGACGTCGCCGACCATGAATACGTTGCCGGGCCGTTCCCGCGCGATCAGCGCGACGATCGCCTCCTGCACCTCGTTCGTGTCCTGGTACTCGTCGAGCAAAATTTCCGCGAACCGCCTCCGGTATTCGAGCGCGGCCGGCGAAGGAACGGACCGCTCCGGCGTCGACGCCGGGTCCCGCAAGATGCGCAGCGCGTAATGCTCCAGGTCGCCGAAATCGAGCAGCCCTTTCTCGCGCTTGGCCGCCTCGTACCGCTCCCCGAACGTTCGCGTCAGCGCCGCCAGCGCCGCCATGTCGGGCGCGACCGCCCGCATCTCCTCCGCGTATTGCGCCGGCGAGCGGACGAACCATTCCTCGGCCAGCCGGCTCGTCGCGTCCTTCGCCGCTTTGCGCAGCGCCTTGACCCTCTCCTGCAGCCCGGCGTCGTAATCGTCGCCCCGGCACGGCTTGAGCCGCCCGAACGCGCAGGCGGCGAACGCCCCGTACCAGCTCTCCCACGGTTCGGACCGGACCGCCTGCAGCACCGCTTCCACCGCGCGCAGGTCGTCCGCCAGCGTGCCCGAGTAGGGCAGCGGCCCCCCGGGGCGGTTCGCCAGCGCGACGCCTTCCCGCAGCAGCCCGGCTGCTCCTTCCAGCGTCAACAGCACGTCCGCCCGCATCGCGCCGACCCACTCGCTGTCCGCGAGCGCCGCCGGATCGGCCGTCTCGAACCGGGCCGCCGCCCTGCGCAGCCAATCGTCCGGCCACGGATGGCTGCGCGAAAATTCATAAAGCCCGAGCACGAGCCGGTGCAACGGCTCGTCGCTGCGCTCACCGCCGAACCGGGCGGCCAGCCGCGCCAGCGCTCCGTCCTCCCCTTCCTCGCCGTACTTCTCCTCGAACAGGGCGTCCAGCGTGTCGATGCGCAGCAGTTCCGCTTCGGTCTCGCTGACGATCCGGAAGCCCGGATCGAGGCCGATGAGCGGCGAGTACTTCTCGATCACTTCCATGCAGAACGAGTGCAGCGTCGTCACGGAAGCGCGCGGCAGCAGCGCCAACTGGCGGCGCAGATGGGACGAGTCCGGGTTCCGCTCCAGCGCATCTTCGAGCGCGAGGCGAATGCGCTCCTTCATTTCCGCCGCGGCCGCCTTGGTGAACGTGGCGACGAGAAGCGCGTCGACGTCGAGCGGCTCGTCCTCGCTTAAGATGCGCGAGATGATCCGCTCGACGAGCACCGCCGTCTTGCCCGAACCGGCGGCGGCCGCGACGAGCAGGTTCGCGCCTTCCGCCGCGACGGCCGCCCATTGCTCGCTCGTCCACCGGCTTCCCTCCGGTCTTGAGTATGTACGCTCCCAGCCTTTTTTCCGGCCGCTCACCGCTCGTCCCCTCCTTTGCCCTGCCGGCTCAGCCAATCCCACACTTCGTCCTTGCTCCGCGGCTTCGGCAGCCGCTGCGCCCGGTTGCCTTCCAGCTGGCTGTCGAACTGGCACACCGGCCGAAATTCGCAAACCGTGCAGGGACTTTTGTTGTCCAGCCGATACGGCGCGATCGACACGTCTCCGTCCGCGATCCGCCGGCCGATCCGCTTGATATGGCTGCGCACCGCCCGCCGCAGCACGTCCCACTTTTCGCGGTCCGCCACCTGGGAACGCGCGGCGAACGAGCCGTCCTTCTTGAATTCGACCGGCACGATCAGCGACTTGCCGGTGTCCGCCAGCGTCCGGTCCATCAGCTCCGCCGCCTCGCCGCTCGCCAGCACGAGGCCTTGCATGCGGAATTCCTTCATGAGCGCCTGCTCCGCCTCGCGGGCCGGCAGCCCGTTCGGGGTGTGAAGCAGCGGGTTGTGCACGTGAAAATAGAGCACCCCGGCCGGACTTGCCGGCCGCCCCAGCCAGCGGGGCGCATGGGAGACGACGACGTCGAGGTAGGTGAGCATCTGCAGGGACAGCCCGTGCGCCACCTCGTCCAGCTTCAGCCTGACCGCGCCCGACTTGTAATCCAGAATGCGCAGCAGCAGCCCTTCTTCCGTCTCGGCGGCGTCCACGCGGTCGATGCGCCCGACGACGTCCATCCACCGGCCGCCCCCGATCGGCAGCGACAGCGGCGGCAAGACGCCGTCCGGGCCGAAATCGACCTCCAGCCCGATCGGCCGGAACGCCGACAGCTCCGCCTGCCGCCCCAGCATCGCCGACGCCTGCGAGACGATGTCCCGCAGCTTGCGGGCCATGGCCCGGTGGCGGCTCGTCGACAGCAAAATTTGCGACTGCACCCGCGGCAGCAGCCGCTCCGCGGCGGCGGCCGCCTCTTCCTGCCAGCGGGCGAGGCCAAGGCCGGCCGGCCCTTCCGCCAGCAGCTTCTCGGTCGTCTCGCGCAGCGCCGCATGGAACAGCTGGCCGATGTCCGGCGCGTCGACGCGGTACAGCCGCCGCTCCTGCAGGCGCAGCCCGTGGGACGAGAAGTGCCGGAACGGGCAGGCGACGAACCGCTCCATCCGCGACACGCTCGACAGCAGCCGTTCTCCGTACAGCAGCCGGCTCGTCTCCTCCGACAGCGGCGGCTCGTCGTTGCGGTACTGCAGCGACTGCAGCAGCTTCTCCAGGCGCGGCCGCCATTCCGCCCGCTCCGCCAGCCAGCGGTATACCTGCCACCAGCCCGGAGCGAGCTCGCCTCCCTGCCGCCAATGGCGCAGCCGCGCGATGAGCAGCGTCAGCGCCCGGCCCGGTCGGACCGCGTAGGCGAGCTGCCGCTCTTCCGGCTCCCCGTCCTGCGGTTCGGCCGCGATCGGCTCCTCCCGCAGCCCCGGGAACTTCTTCTTCAGGCCGCGCACAAGCTCCGACGGCAGCAGCCCCTGGCCCTCTTCGTCGGCGAGCGGATAGCTGATCCACAGGTGGCGCGACGGCGTCGTCAGCGTCCAATACGACAGGAAGCGCTCGTCGAGCAGCCGCCGGCGCGCGCCGGGCGCCATCGCCGCGCCGGCGGCGGCCAGCGTCTCCCGCTCCTCTTCCGACAGCAGCCCGTTCTCGCGAATCGTCATCGGCAGCACGCCTTCGTTGACCCCGAGCAAGTACAGGACGGCGATCCGGTCCGAGCGCGTCCGCTCCGGGCTGCCGATCAGCACCGCGTCCAGCGACGGCGGCACCGCGCCCAGCCGCAGCCGCTCCAGCCCGGCGTCGACCATTCCGGCGAACAGCGCCGGATCCGCCGGCTCCTCGCCCATGATCTCGACCAACTGGTCGAGCAAGGCGAGCACGCCGTCCCACAGCGGGCGGTGCAGCCGGGCTTTGCCCGGCTGTCCCGCCGCCTCGTCGGCCGCGCTCCACGCCTCCAGCCGGTCGGCGGCCGCCGTCTCCTCCAGCAGCGCGAACAGCGCCTCGCACAGCTCCCGGACGTTGCGCGCTCGCTTGCAGCGCTGCTCCAGCCTCCGCAGCGGAGCGACGAGCGCGTCGCGGGTCCGCTTCACCGCTGCCAGCCGTTCGTCGCCTTCCGCCGCCTCCTCCGCCTCCAGATCGCCTCGGCCGAGCGGGCGCCAGCAGCGGTCGTCATGCCAGCGCCAGCCGTCGATTCCGGCCGCGAGCACGTAGTTTTCCAGCCGGTCGACCTCGTCGCGCGAAACGTTCCCTTCCTCCGGCTGCAGCAGGTCGGTCTTGGCGCAGCGGAGCAGCGGATCGGCCTTCCAGCCGGAAACGACCGTCTCGAGCGCCGAGCGGACGAATTCCGCCAGCGGATGATGCGCGGCGGACGCCTTGGCGTCCAGATAATAAGGGATGCCGTAGTCCTCGAACGTCCGCGCCAGCAGCTCCGCGTAATCTTCCATCCGGCGCACGAACACCGCCAGCTCGCGCCACCGCGCGCCTTCCTCGCGCACGCGGCGCAGCATGTCGCGGGCGACGGCGTCGGCCTCCGCCCGCCGGCCAGCCGCCGCGTGCAGCGACAGCCCGCCGCCGACGCCGAGCGCCGCCTCGCCGCCCGGCCACTTGGCGAGGCCCTCGAAGGCGGCTTCCAGGTGCGCCAGCGCCGGGCTGCCCGCATAGCGGGGCGGCACGGCCGGCCGCAGCACGACCGGCGGCTCGACCCCCGCGCCCGCCGCGGCGGCCAGCTCGCACAGCCGCGCCGACGTCTCGGCCGTCGGATGGAACAGCTCCAGCTCGTCGGGCCGCTCGCCGGCCCCGTACGGGCGGTCCAGGCAGAGCGCCGCCGTCACCCGCTCGGCTCGCTTCAATAGCGCTTCGATGACCGCGTATTCGCTCGGCGTGAAGCCGTGGAAGCCGTCGAGCCAGACTTGCGCGCCGGCGAGCAGCGGGGACGCCGCCGCCCCTTCGGCCAGCCGCGCCAGCGCATCCTCGCCGTCCAGCCACTTGCCCGCCAGCTCGCGGTCCAGATCGCCGAACAGCAGCGACAGATCGCGCAGCTTGTCCGCCAGCAGGCCGTCCCCAGCCCGATCCGCGCGCTCGGCCAGCTCCCGCAGCGAAGCGGAAGCCGTCCCGTACCGCTTCCATTCGGTGTACAGCTCGCTCAGCTTCTCGACCAGCCCGCTCGCCGCAGCGCCGCCGCGCAGCAGCTTAAGCTCCGCCCTGCGGCGGACGAGCGCCTTGTGCAGCAGCATCGCCTTGCCGTTCTCGTCGATCGGCACCGCCGCAAGGCCCCCCGCCTCCTGCATGACCCGGAACGCCAGGCGGCGGAAGCTGAGCACCTGCGCCCGCAAAAAGCCGCGCAGCCCCGGCGTCGTCGCCATCGCGTACTCCGCCTGGAACGTCGCCTGCTCCGGCACGAGCAATATCAGCGGCGGCCCGCCCGGGTCCTCCCTGAGCCGCTGCCGAATGTCGTCGAGGCAAAATCTGGTCTTGCCGCTCCCCGATCTTCCGACTACCAGTCTGAGCGCCACCTGCGCAGCCTCCCCGTCCGTTTTCTCCAACCTTCATTGTACCACATCGGTCCATGCGCACAAACGTTCGTTCCGGGAAAAATCGACACGATGCGCGACGCCGGGCTTTGCGCCGACATCTTTTGCCCAGAGATGCTTCATGCCGCCCGGATTCGCACCCGCATGCTTCATGCCGCCCAGATTCGCACCCGCATGCTTCGCGCCGCCCATATTCACCCGCATGCTTTGCGCCGCCATCCTCCCGCTTCTCTCCGCACCGCCGAAGCCGGGAAGCCGCCCGGTTTCCGATTTATATTTTTTATTTATATTAATATATTTATATTTATATTATGATTTCAAGGCGCGGCCGCCCTTCAGGCACGTTCTCGTAACGCACGCGAGATTCATCCCGACGTCTCCAAATTAAAGGTTGAACGGAGTGCTGGAAAGAGCTATATTGTTAATATATTGATTAACTTGTTTAACAAGATCGCGGAGGTTCCCTTCAATGAACTTGGACGTGTCCGAGAGATCGCTTCCTTTCTACGAAGCGATGGCCAGCAGCGTCAGGCTGCAACTGATCCAGCTGTTGGCCAAGCAGCCGATGAATATCCGCGAGCTGGCGGAAGCGGTGGGCCTCAGCAGCGCCATCATGACGATGCACGTCAAGAAGCTGGAGAAGGCCGGCATTGTGCGCACCGACATGCAGCCGGGGCGCGGCGGCCTGCAGAAGATCTGCTCGCTCGTCATCGAGCAGGCGGAGATCATCTTCCCGAACAAGATGGAGAACATCCGCGAATACCACCAGAGCTCCATTCCGGTCGGCCATTACACCGATTTCTCGGTCGAGCCGACGTGCGGCCTGGCCACCGGCGAGAAGGTGATCGGGGAGCTGGACGATCCCCGCTACTTCCTCGACCCGGAGCGGTTCCAGGCGAAGATTCTGTGGTTCAGCGAAGGGTTCGTCGAATACAAAATTCCGAACTTCCTGCTCTCCACGGAGAATCCCCAGGAATTGCTCATCTCGATGGAAATTTCGTCGGAAGCGCCGCTGACCAATCAGAATTGGCCGTCCGACATCACGTTCTATCTGAACCAGGTCAAGCTCGGCACGTGGACCAGTCCCGGCGATTTCGGCGACAAGCGCGGCAAGTACAATCCGGCCTGGTGGCCGGACGACATCAACCAGTACGGCTTGCTCAAGCATCTGAAGATCACCCGCGACGGGACGCAGCTGGACGGCAAGCCGCTGTCCGGCGTCACGCTCGACCAGATCAACGTCCGGGACAAACAGTGGACGTTCCGCATCTCCTGCGGCAAGGAAGCCGAGCATATCGGCGGCGTCACCCTGTTCGGCAAAGGGTTCGGGAACTACAACCAGGACATCGTGCTGCGGCTGTACTACGAGCGTACGGTGCCCGCCGCCGAGACGATCAAGGAATAATCCGGCGGGACCGGTCAAGCGACGTCGGCCGGCGGCGCCGCAAATGAGAACAAGCCCCGGTCCGCCCGAACGGGCGAGCCGAGGCTTGTTCTCTTTTTTCCATCGCTCTTCTCCGATATCAACCTTTGATCGAGCCGATCATGACGCCCTTTTCGAAATACTTCTGCAAGAACGGGTAGACAAGCAATATCGGCAGCGTCGAAACGATAATGACCCCGTATTTGACCTGGTCCGCATATCTTTGCGCATAGCCGCCGGCGGCTCCGCCCGCGCCTGCGCCTTCGGAGAACACCTGGTTGGACAGCAGGATGTCGCGCAGCACGATCTGAAGCGGCTGCAGCGCGTTGGTGCGGATATAAACCAGCCCGGTGAAGAAGTCGTTCCAATGTGCCACCAGGTAGTAAAGCCCGATGACCGACACGACCGCCCTCGACAGCGGCAGCGCCACCCGGGCGAAAAACTTGAAGTGCGAGCATCCGTCGATGGCGGCCGCCTCATACAGCTCCTTGGGCAGCGAGCTTTCGAAGAACGTCCGCGTGATGATCAGGTTGAACACGTTGACGGAGAACGGCAGAATGAACACCCACATGCTGTTCGTCAGATGCAGGTCCTTCATCAGCACGTAGGTCGGAATAAGCCCCCCGTTGAAAAACATCGTGACGACGAACCCGAGCATGAGAACCCGCCTCGCCCGAAATTCCGGACGGGACAGCACGTACGCGGCCGGCAGCGTGAACAGCAGGTTGACGAACGTGCCCAGGAACGTGTACAGGATCGTGTTGCGGTAGCCCGTCCAAATTCTGGCGTCCTGGAAAATTTCCTCGTAGCCGAACGTGCTGAATCCCTTCGGAAGCAGAACGACCTTCCCGGTGGCGACGAGCGTCGAGTCGCTGATCGAAGCGATCACGACGAAGTACAGCGGGTAGGCGATGATCAAAAAGATGAATACGCACAGCGCAGCGATGACGGCGTCGAACAGCCGCTCGCCGCCGCTTTTTCCACGGTTGCCCCGCATCCTCTTCCCTCCCGAATGATCGTTTGTCCGTCACCACAGGCTGATGTTGGACAGGCGGCGCGACAGAAGATTGACCGCATACAGAAAAATAAAGTTGATCACCGTGTTGAACAGCCCGATGGCGGCCGAATAGCTGAACTGGTTGGAGACGATGCCGATCTTGTACACGTACGTCGAGATCACTTCGGAGATCGGAAGATTGAGCGTGTTCTGCATCAGGAACACCTTCTCGAAGCCGGTGCCGAGAATGCTGCCCATGCTGAGGATGAACAGAATGACGATCGTCGGCACGATCGCCGGGAAGTCCACGTAGCGGACGGTCTGCCACCGGCTCGCTCCGTCCATCTTGGCCGAATCGTACAATTGGGGATCGACCGTGGACAGCGCCGCCAGATAGATGATGCTGTTCCAGCCGCAATGCTGCCAGATGTCGGAGAGGACGTACACCGGAATGAACGTCTTCGTCGAGGCGAGCAGGTTGACGTCTCCGCCGCCGATGGAATTGAAGAAGCGGCCGATCAGCCCGGTGTTGGGAGACAACAGCACGTTCAGCAAGCCGACGAGGACGACCATCGAGATGAAGTGGGGCAAATAAACCGTCGTCTGCAGCGTCGTCTTGGCCCGCTTCCACCGGATCTGGTTCATCACGAGCGCCAGGACGATCGGGGCCGGGAAGCCGACGACGATCGTCGCCAGGCTGATCAGGAACGTGTTGCGCATCAAATCCTGGAACATGTAGCTGTCCACGAACTGGGAGAAGTAGTGCAGCCCCCGCCAATCGCCGCCCGTCAGCCCCTTGGAGAAGTCGAAGTCGCGGAACGCGAGCTGAATGCCGTACATCGGCGCGTAGTTGAAGATCGCAACGACGGCGATCGCCGGAAAAATCATGACCCACAGCTGCCAATCCCGCCTGAAAGTGTTGAACATGCCGGGCCCTTTCATGGACTCGCCTCCCTTCCTGCAGGCAAGATGCCGTGCCCGCTCCCGGGCACAGCATCCTCCGCCGCCAATCGGTTACTTGGCGCTTTGCTTATAGTCGTCGTAATACTTTTGCATAATTTCGAGGTTTTGCTTGAGGCCGGTCTTCTCCACGTTCTTGACGTAGGCGTCCCACTCCTTGTCGATGCCGCCCTTCATGATCCATTGCGAGAACTTCGGCATCGCCAGGTTCATCAGGTTCGTGTTCGCCAGGCTCATCGTGTTGTTGTCGTCCTTGCTGTACTTGATGAACATGCTCGGCAGGACGTCATTGTCCTTGTCGATGGCGTCGAGCGAAGGCTGGAGCGGCTCGGTCTGCTTGCCGACGGACTGCATGTCGGTGCCCAGCGTCAGGTTGAGCGAATCGGAGATGTACATCGGCCCGTTGTCCGCCCAGGTCGACGTCCACTTCCAGGTGCCCGGGTCCATCGACGGATCGGCCGGCGGCAACACCTTGTACGTGCCGTCGCCGTTGTCGGCGATGTTCGTGCCGAGCGAGCCGAACAGCACTTGCATGCTCACCTTCGGGTCGTACAGCTCGTTGATGAATCGCATGGCGGCGTCCTTGTTCTTGCTCTTCGCCGACATCGTCACCATGTTGACGCCGTAGTTGAGCGAGTTGTAGTCGTAGTCCCACGACGTCTGGACGGTGGAATCGGCCGACACCTTAAGCGGCGCCATCGAGACGTATTGCGGCGCCAGCGTGTTGCCGAACCGGTCGGTCACTTCCCAGCCCCAGGAGAAGCCGACCTTGGCCGTATCGCCCGAGCCGCGGGCGACCGACTGGAACTTCGTATAGTCTTGCGTGAACACTTCCGGATTGATCAACCCGGCGGCGTAGCATTTGTTCAGGAACTCGACCAGCTTCTTGTAGCGCTCGTCGACGAAGAAGTTTTTGACTTTGCCGTCTTCGACGAAGTATCCCTGGCCGCTGCCGTCGGTGAGCGTAATTCCTTCGCTGCCGAGCAGTACGGTCGGCTGGAAGTAGCCGAAGCCGCCCGTGCCGACGGGGGAGAAGTCCATCGGAATTTCGTCGTTTGGGTCCCCGTTGCCGTTGGCGTCCTTGTCCTTAAACGCTTTCAGCACGTCGAACAGCTCGTCCCAAGTCGTCGGCATCTTCAGGCCGAGATTGTCGAGCCACTTCTGGTTGATGTACTGCCGCGTCGCGGTGGCCGGCCAGTAGCGCTGGTATTTCGGCAGGCCGTAAATTTTCCCGTCCGTCTGCGTCGCGATCACCTTCGTCTCCGGCTTCTCTTCGAACATCTTCTGCACGTTGGGCGCGTCCTTGGCGATCAGGTCGGTCAAATCCTGGAACAGCCCGGGGAACTGCGCATAGTCGGCATCGGTGATGGCGTTCGGGCCGACGATCAGATCGGGAATGTCGCCGCTGGCGAGCAGCGCCCCCTTCTTCTGATCCCAGTCCGCCGTCACTTCCTGCCATTCGATGTCGACGCCCGCCCGGTCTTCCGCTTCCTTCAGCCATTCCATCTTGGCAAGCTCCTGCGTCAGCGGGTGCTTCGTGATGATCGCCGTCAGCTTCACCTTGGCTCCGCCGCCGGAGCTTGCGCCCGCGGAGCCGGATGCGGCGCCGGCGCTTCCGGAGCTGCCCGCGTCGCCTGCGTTGCCGGCGTTGTCGCCGCCGCTGCATCCGGCGAGCAGCGCCGCTCCCATTCCCATGACCAGAAAAACAGCTGTCGCTTTTTTCATTCCCTTTTCCTCCACATGGCTTGTTTATCGAAATAGCTTTCATACCCGCCGGAATCGGACGGTGCGTGAAAACTTTTTCTTCCGCCGCAAGCGATCGCTTAAGTTTTTTACTTTTTGTTAACTAATTACTGTTTATATTAACTAATAGCCGCGTATTCCTAATATAAACGCTTTCAGCAAGCTTGTAAACCCTGGATTTTTAGTTTTTTTGCCATTTTTACGGTAGTTTCATTTATATTTATTTTTAAATTAATAAATATATTAACGATAATTTTGCGATTCTCTCCCGGTTTCACCGCCGAATCAACTTCGCCAAGCCGGGCTCGGCTGCTTGCCCGGGTTGTTCGGCGGGACTTCTCTTCTTCCCCGACATGCCGTTCCCGTTGGCCGACGCGCTTGGCGGCCGGACTTGCGCTACAGAAATGACGCCCGTGCCGCGCGTGCAAAAAGCCGGAGAGGCTGACTTGCGCCCCTCCGGCTTCGCCGGTCTCCGACCTGTCCGGGTCAGGATATATTCAGGTACAGCTTCGTTCCGTCCGAAAACTTGAAGATCGCCGCGTCCGACCAAAGCTCGACGTTGGTCGCCTGCTTCCACTTGCGGCGAAATTCCAGGTCCAGCGCCATTTCCTTCAATCGTTCGTGCAGTTGCCTGCGGCTGTCCGGACGCTTGGCCCGGTTCAGCAAAGGAACGGTGCGGTGACCGAAATGCAACGAATCCATCAATTCCACTCCCTCCGCCAATCTCTGTTTCTCCATAAGAGTAACGGAGAGTCGTTAAAAAAGTTACCGATTCGGAAACTCATATTTCCTTAACATTTGCTCCGACGGCTTTCGGCGAAAAGCCTCACCATTCCTTGCGGCTCCTCACTTCGAAGATGCCGAACTTGAGGTAATGGCCTTCCTCCATCCCGCTTAGCTGAGGATGGTCCTTGCCGGCGCCGCGCCAGTCGAGGCGGCGAAGCGTCTTCCCCGCGTCGGCCGCCGCCTCGAGCAGCGTCTCGAGGAACAGCTCCGGCCGAACGTGGTAGGAGCAGCTGGAGGTGACGAGGTAGCCGCCTTCATTGATCAGCTTCATCGCCTGCAGGTTGATCTCCTTGTAGCCGCGGACGGCGCCGGGAACGGACCGCTTCGTCTTGGCGAACGCCGGAGGATCGAGGATGACGACGTCCCACGTCCGCCCTTCCGCAGACAGCGGCTTCGACGTATCGACCTTGCGCGTCCCCGCCTCCGCCCGCTGCCGGCGCTCTTCCCGGCCGCGCACCTGCTGCCGCAAATATTCGAACGCGTCGGCCACGACGAATTCGACCCGGTCCGCGAAGCCGTTGGCGGAGACGTTCCGGCGGGCCGTCTCGATCGCGTGGGCGGACACGTCGAGGCAGGTGACCTTCTTGGCGCCGTACTTGCACGCGTGGAGCGTGAAGCTGCCCGTATGGGCGAAGCATTCGAGCACCGTCGCCCCGTCCCAGTAAGGGAACGTCACCGGATTGCCCTTGGCGTTGACCGGCACGAGCCGGGGCCCTTCGTCCGTCTGCCGCTCCTCCAGCCGGATGCCGCTGCGCTCGCCCCAGCCGGTCATGAGCGGCGCGATGGCGGCTCGATTTTCCGTCTGGTCGAAGAAGTAACCGGTCTTCTGTCCATGGGCGATATCGACTTCCACCGTAAGCCCGTTCTCTTCGATCCGGATCAGCGGCGGGCAGTCGCCGTACAGCGAGCCCGTCCGCTCCTCCAGCCCTTCCAGCGCGCGGACGCCGACGTCGCTGCGCTCGTATACGCCGCGCGGGGCGAACACGTCGACAAGCGCCGGCAGCCACCGCTTCCGCGCCTTCTCCATGCCGAGCGTCAGCACCTGCACGACGAGCACGTCGGCGAACCGGTCGACGATGAGACCGGGCAGGAAGTCCGCTTCCCCGAACACGAGCCGGCAGGAGCGTCCCGCTCCCACGAACCGGTTCCGATAAGCTGCGCATTGCCGGAACCGCCCGGCAAACCACGCCTCGTCCATCTCCGCGAGCGGCCGGTACGATACGACGCGGACGGCGATCTGCGAAGCCGGATTCCAATAGCCGGTCGCCAGGTACGCTCCTTTCGCGTCGCGCACCTCGACGAGATCGCCGGGCTCGGCGGCGCCTTCCATCCGCTCGATCTCGTTCGCATAGATCCACGGATGCCCTTGCTCCACCCGGGGCCGGCGAGAGCGGTTCAAGACGACGCTCGCTTGCGTCAAGTTCGCCATGGTTGTTCACGCCTTTCCGGACATGACCTGTCCGATAATCGCATAGGGATGAAAAATGGGAAATCTTCAAGCCGAACCGCCGGCGGGTCCTTCGGACGTTGCGGAAGCTTGGAGAAGTCACGGGCAACGATAAACCGCAAATCCGCCGCTATCCCGACCATTCAGGAAAGGAGGAACGGCCATGATCCGATCTTTGCTCGCCGCATCCGTGTTCGGACTCGCGCTGCTGCTGCTCGGCATGAAGCTGATGGAATCGGCGCTGAGAATGTGGGCCGGAAGCCGCCTGCCCCAGGTCTTGCAACGGACGACTTCGACTCCGATCAGGGGCTTCGTCGCCGGCACGGCTTCTTCCGCGCTGATGCAGAGCGGCACCGCCGTCACCGTGCTGACGATCGGGCTGGTGAACGCGGAGATGCTGCCGCTCGCCGGCAGCTTCGGCGTCATTCTCGGCACCAACGTCGGCACGTGCCTGACGACCGAGCTGATGAGCCTGCACCTGCAACGCTACGGCCTTCCTCTGCTCGCCGTCGCCGTAGCCGGCTGGCTCTGGACGGCGCTGGCGGACGAGATGCGCGTTCTGCCGCGCCTGCCTTCCCGCTGGGCCGAGGGGCTCCGCTACGGCTCGGCCGCGCTGGCCGGCTTCGCCATGCTGCTCGCCGGCTTCGCCATGCTCCAGTCGATCGGCCCCAGCCTGCTTGAGGACGGCCGCTTCATGAGCCTGATGACCGAAGCGTCCGGCCGTCCGGTCTGGGGCTTGCTCAGCGGCGCCGCGCTCAGCGGCGCCATCCACTCGAGCGCCGCGGTCATCGGCATGACGATGGGGCTCGCCGATTCCGGCGCCCTGTCGCCGACGACCGGCATCGCCGTCATGCTCGGCGCCAACATCGGCACCTGCTTCACCGGCTTGCTCGCCGCTCTCGGCGGCGGAAGGGGCGGCAGGTTTGTCGCCCTGTCGCAGATCGCGCTGAACGTCGCGGGAGTCACGCTGTTCTATCCGCTGCGCGGACTGCTGTTTGCGGCCGCCTACCGGCTGGCGCCGAACGACCCGGCCGCGCAAATCGCCCATGCGCAGACGCTGTTCAACATCGCCTGCTCGCTGCTCGCGCTCCCGGCCGCCTACTGGCTGCTCGGCGGCGGTGCCCGCCTGCCGCGGCCCGGCTCCGGGCGCAAGCCCAAGCCGCCCCGCGCCGCCTGACGCGCTCGCGCCCGCGCCCGCGCTTGGGGCCGCTCCCGGCCTTCCGGCGGTCGCCTCAGTAAACGCCCGCGCCGGCCGAACCGCCGGACGCGATGGCGACCCCCGAGCTGGTGCCGAGCCGGTTGGCACCGGCCAGCAGCATCCTTTCCGCCGCTTCCGCGCTGCGAATGCCGCCCGACGCTTTGACGCCGACCCGCGGCGACACGCTCTCGCGCATGAGCCGGACGGCCGCTTCCGTCGCGCCGCCGGGACCGAAGCCCGTCGACGTCTTGACGTAGTCCGCTCCCGCCGCCTCCGACAGTCGGCACGCTTCCCGAATAAGCTTGGGCGTCAGCGCCCCGGTCTCCAGGATAACCTTGACGAGCGCCCCGCCTTGGACAGCCTGGACGACGGCGGAAATGTCCCGTTCCACCGCCGGGTAGTCCTCGTCGAGCAGCTTGCCCACCGGCAGCACCATGTCGATCTCGGACGCGCCGTCCTCGACGGCCGCCGCCGCCTCGAACGCCTTCGCCCGCGTCGCCCCCGCGCCCAGCGGGAAACCGACGACCGCGCACACTTTGACCGCCGTGGCGCTAAGCTGCTCGCGGCATTGGCGCACCCAGCGGCCGTTCACGCAGACGCTGTAGAAGCCGTGCCGCTGCGCCTCCTCGCACAGCGCGGCGAAATCCGCGGCGCGCGCCTCCGCCTTCAGCAACGTGTGGTCGATGAACGGAGCGATCGGCTGCCCCGACCGCCAGATCGGAAAACGGCCGATCTCCCCCCGTCCGGCTTCCGTCTCGGCGAAGCCGACCCCGAGCCGGCGCAGCGCCTGCCGCAGCACTTCGTCGTTGGTGTCGTAACCTTCGGCACGCTGAAGCCGCCAGCTCGTCTCCGGCGAGTACCAGCCGGCGCCGGCGATCTCCTCGAGTTGCGCCTGCAGCGTGCCTTCGCAAGCTTCCACGAGGAAGTAATGCACTTCCTTCTGGACGGTCTCCTGCTCCGCCGATTCGTAGGCGTAGCGGACGACCGACAGCGGCGCGACGATCGCGCCGCGAACGCCCGTCTCCTCGGCGATCTCCCGGAGAGCGGTCTGTTCGATCGTTTCCCCGCTCTCCTGTTTGCCCTTGGCGAGCGTCATCTTCCCGAAGCGGTCGCGGATCAGCTGGATCTCCAGCGCGCTCTCCCGCCTGCGGTAGACGACACCGCCGGCCGAAACTTCCTTCATGCCGACTCCCCCTTGCCAACGCGTACGTCGGCCGACTTGATATTCCGACGGGCGCTTATGCCTGAAGCGCGGCCGGCAAGCGATCTTCCTCCCGCACCTCCACCAGTTCGCCGCGGTTCTCATTCACGCCGTTCTCGGTCAGGCGGACGCGGCACAGCTTGCGGTGCATCCACTCCTCGCCCGCAAATTCGATCAGCAAGTAGTTGTCGGAATAGCCGGCCAGCCGGACGACGCCGTCGTCGCCCTTGACCGCGCGTTCCGGGATGACGTCCAGCACCTGTCCAACCCAGCCGCGGCTGTATTCCTCCTGCATCCTCTCCGACAGGTCGATCAGCTTGTGGACGCGCTCGTGCTTCACCGCTTCGTCCACCTGATCGTCCATCCGCGCGGCGGGCGTACCCGTCCGCTTGGAGTAAGGGAACACGTGCATCTCCGCGAATCCGATCCGCTCCATGAACCGGTAGCCGTTCTCGAACAGCTCTTCCGTCTCCCCCGGGAAGCCGGCGATGACGTCGGTCGTAATCGCGACGCCCGGCATCGCCTCCTTGATGCGGGCGATCTTCTCGGCGAACTCGGCCGTCGTGTACTTCCGCCGCATCCGCTTCAGAATGCCGTCGTCTCCCGCCTGCAGCGGGATGTGAAGGTGGCGGCACATTTTCCGCGAGCTGTTCAGCACTTCGATCATCTTCCCGTCGATCTGGCTCGCTTCGATCGAGCTGATCCGGATTCGCTCCAGGCCGTCGATCCGGTCCAGGTCGACCAGCAGGTCGGACAGCCGGTAACCGTCCAGGTCGTCGCCGTAGCCGCCGGTGTGGATGCCGGTCAGCACGATCTCCTTGTAGCCGGCGGCGACGAGCTGCCGCGCCTGGGCGAGCACGCTCTCCGGCGCGCGGCTGCGCGACAGGCCGCGGGACCACGGGATGATGCAGAACGTGCAGAAGTTGTTGCAGCCTTCCTGGATCTTCAGAAAGGCGCGCGTCCGGTCGGCGAAGGCCGGCACGTCCAACTCTTCGAATGTGCGCGTCTTCATGATGTTGCGGACGGCGTTCACCGGCTTGCGGGTGTTTTGCACGTCGCGGATGTAGGACATCAGCTTGTCGCGGTCCTGCGTGCCGACGACGAGATCGACGCCTTCGATCGCCAGAATTTCGGCGGGCGACGTCTGCGCATAGCAGCCGGTGACGGCGATCACCGCGTCGGGATTGCGGCGCACGGCGCGGCGGATGATCTGGCGGCTCTTCCTGTCGCCCGTATTCGTCACCGTGCACGTGTTGATGACGTAGACGTCGGCCGTCCCCGTCTCGAAGTCGACTTGCTCGTAGCCTTCTTTTTGGAACAGTTGCCACATCGCTTCGGTATCGTAAAAGTTGACTTTGCAGCCCAACGTGTAAAATGCCACCGAAGGCACTTCGTTCAACCTCCCAGCTCTCCGGATTCGTAAGCGAGGCAGGCGAGCGCCACCAGCCCCGCCGTCTCGGTGCGCAGGATGCGCCGGCCCAGGCCGACCGCGACCGCGCCGGCCGCCACGGCCTGCTCCGCCTCCTCGGGGGCGAACCCGCCCTCCGGCCCGATCACCACCAGCACGTTCGGCTCGGCACCGAACCCCCGCTTCTTATCGTTCAGGACGGAGCGCAGCCCCGTCCCGCTTCTGCCTTCTTCCTCGTAGCATAGCAATACGAGATCGTATTCCCCGAACGCGGCGACGAGCGACCGCCAGGAACAGACGGGCATGACGTCCGGAACGATGCCGCGGTGCGCCTGCTGCGCCGCCTCCTTGGCGATCTTCCGCCACCGCTCCAACCGCTTCCCTTCCTTGCGCTCGTCGTACTGGACGATCGTCCGCTTGGACTGAAACGGCCGGAACGCGTACGCGCCAGCCTCCGTCCCTTTCTGCACGACCGTCTCCAGCTTGTCGCCCTTGGGCAAGCTTTGGGCCACCGTAATTTTCCAGGCCATCTCGGCCGGCGAACGCCGCCGCTCCCCGAGCGCCGCTTCGACCAGCCCCGGCGTCAGGCACTCCGCCCTGGCCGGCCATTCCGCCCCCGACCCGTCGCAGACGACGAATTCGTCGCCGGGCCGGGCGCGCATGACGGTCGCCAGATGGTGAGCGTCGTCGCCCGTCAGCCGAACGCGGCCGCCTTCGATCTGTTCGGGGGGGACGAAATAACGCTGCATGCTTGATGTCCTCCCTTGCAAGATAACTCCGCAAACCAGAGCCCGACTTTCGAAGCTGACTCGGGTCTTTTGCGAGGCCCCGGGGAACGGATCCATTCCTTTATTGCAAAAAAAAGCCCGTCCTCCATCATACCGCGTTTCGCATCCGGCGGCTACCCGCTTACGCTTGCCAGCCGAGCAGGCTCGGGATGAGCGGCGAATCGGCTTCCCGGCCGAACACGAAGCCCATCAGCCCGTGCATGGCGTGCAGGATCGGCAAGCTGAGCGAAAACAGCGGGCCGATCGTCGCGGCGCTGAGCGGCGGAATGAACACGAGCAGCAGGAAGACGAACACGCCCCATTGCTCGTTCTGGGCCATCTTGACGCGCAGCCTAAGCGGCGCGAACTCTTCTACGATGCGGTAGCCGTCCAGCGGCGGCAGCGGGATCAGATTGAACAGGAACAAAATGACGTTGATATGAAGCCAATAAGCCATAAAAGTGGCGAGCGTCTCGAGCATAGCTTCCGACGGATGGGAGATCGCGCCGGCGGCGGTCAAAGCGTAGAAGACAAGCAGCCCGAACAGAGCAAGCAGCAGGTTGCTGACCGGCCCCGCCGCGGTCACGAGAATGTTCATGAGCCGGGGCCTCTTGAAGCGGCTGCGACGCACCGGCACCGGCTTCGCCCAGCCGAAGCCGGCCACGAGCAGGAACAGCATCCCGATCCAATGAAGATGCGCCATCGGATTCAGCGTCACGCGCCCCTCGTCGTAGGCCGTCGAATCGCCGAGCTTCCAGGCCGTCCAGGCGTGAGCGCATTCGTGCACGGAAAATGCGATCAGCATCGTCAGCACGACAAACGGCAGATGCTCGAGCGGAAAGGCGAGAAAGTTCATTCGTCGTCCCCCTTCGGCTTGCCGGCCACGAACGCGATCCAGTCGTCCTGGCGCACGCGGTCGACGATTTCGAAGCCGGCCGCCAGCAGCCCCGCTTCGACGTCGGCCTCCTTGTTCTTGTAGATGCCGCTGGCGATGTAGATGCCGCCCGGCTTCAGCACGTCCATGACGTCGGCGATGAAGAGCAGGATGATCTCCGCCAAGATGTTGGCGACGACCAGATCGACCGGCGGCTTCACGCGCCGCTCGCCGCCCTCGTCCGACTCGCGCAGCACGCCGAGCAGGTCGCTGAGCCGCACCTCCACGTCGTCCTGCAAGCCGTTCAGCTTCACGTTCTCCGTCGCGCTGGAGATCGCCACCGGGTCGAGATCGAGCGCCAGCACCCGCTTCGCGCCGAGCCGCATCGCTCCGATCGCCAAAATGCCGGAGCCCGTGCCGACGTCGATCACCGTCTCGCCGCCGGAGATGGCGCCTTCCAGCGCGCGCAGGCAAAGCGCCGTCGTCGGGTGCGTGCCGGTGCCGAACGCCATGCCCGGATCGAGCTCGATGATCAGTTCCCCTTCTCTCGGCTCATACGGCTCCCATGTCGGCTTGATAGTCAGCCGATCCGATACGGCGATCGGCTTGAAATATTTTTTCCAGGCGTCCGCCCAGTCTTCCTCGCGCACTTCCGCAATCGAAACGGTGAAATCCCCGGCGTCATAGCCGTAAGCCGGCAGCCCTTGCAGCAGTTGGGCCAGCTGGTCCGCCACCGCCTGCGCGTCCGCGTCTTCGCTGAAGTAGCCTTTAATATGCGCCAGCCCCGGCGGAATGTCGTTCAGCGGCTTGTCGTACCATTGGCCGAGCGATGTGTCTCTCGGCTTGTCCGGCGACCACGATTCCTCGATCGAGACGCCTCCGGCCCCCAGCTCGTGCATGTAATGGGCCACCATCTCCTGCGATTGCTCCGCTGCAACGACGGTCAACTCGAACCAACGCAACTGCTCGTCCTCCCCGATCCGCTTCCGAAAACGCTCTCCTGCCGCGTTTCGATTTTTACCCTTCATTATACACGTTCTGTTTCAATCCGCGCAAAAAAAGACGCCCGCTAAAGCTCGGCGCCCGGAAATTGCGATGATGCCGTCGTTCCGCCCGCAAGGGCGATCACTTTCTTCGCTTGCTCCAGCGCGGCGGAAGGCACCTGCACGGTGAGACGGAACCGCGCTGCGGATTCTGGCTCTGGCTCTGACTCTGGCTCTGGCTCTGCCTTCCCGCCTTCGCCCAATTCCCCGCCGGCCTCCATGCGAGAGTCGGCGAGCAGAGACTCCGCTAACCGGTTCATGGGTACCGCGGCATCGTAAGCGGCGGACGCTTCCAACGCTCCTTGAACCTGGCGCTCCATGCGAAACCGGTCGGCCCGCAGCGACGCGAGCTTGCGGATCGCCTCCTCCGCCTGCTCCTGCGAAGAGAAGACGGCCTCCAGAACCTGCATGTCCCCCTCCGTCATGACCGGTCTCCCTCGTACCGCAGCGCGCGGGCGTCCGCTTCGGCGGCCCGCCGCTCGGCTTCGCGGTCCTCTTCGTCCGCCCATTCCGCGGGAAACTCCACATCCTCGGCCCGCGCAATCGGCTCGTCGCCGCGCGCGCTTTGGCGACGGTTGTCGTTTCGTTTCATGTCTACGCTCCTTCCTCGGCAGCCAACTTGCAGCCAACCCTCGGCAGCCAACTTGCAGCCAACCTGTGATTGGCGTAGTATGTTTCGCAACCACCCGGTCTATGCATAATGCCAGCCTCACCCCGACCCAGCCTCCAATTTGGCCGCTCTTCCGGGGCCCCGCCGTCTGCCTCATGGACTCCTTTTCCCCCTTTATACCGGAATCCCCCTCGCTCAGGTTCCCCCTCTCCCCGAACTCAGGCCCATCGTCTGCCTCATGGCCCTATTCTCCCCCTTTATACCGAAATCCCTTTCGCTCAGGCTCCCCATCTTCCCGTGGTCCAGGCTCGTTATCTCCCCAAAGCCTAAGCCCGCCGTCGCCTTATGCCCCTTTCATCCGCTTTATACCGAAATCCCGTCACTCAGGCTCGCCATCTTCCCGTGGCTCAGGCCCATCGTCTGCCTCATGGCCCTATTCTCCCCCTTTATAACGAAATCCCCATCGCTCAGGCTCGTCATCTCCCCAAAGCTTAGACCCATCGTCTGCCTCATGGCCCTATTCTCCCCCTTTATACCGAAATCCCTTTCGCTCAGGCTCCCCATCTTCCCGTGGCTCAGGCTCGTCATCTCCCCAAAGCCTAAGCCCGCAGTCGCCTTTGCCCCTTTCATCCGCTTTATACCGAAATCCCCGTCGCTCAGGCTCACCATTTCCCCAAAGCTTAGGCCCATCGTCTGCCTCATGGCCCTATTCTCCCCCTTTATACCGAAATCCCTTTCGCTCAGGTTGGCGACCGTACCCTTATGTCTTCCGATCCCAGTCGTTCTGCTCTTGCCGCTTGCTTCTCTTCAAGGCTACATTCTTGAGTGAGCGGGATTTCGATGAAAAGGAGCTAGAACGCTATTAAAGTCCGGTCTCCTGAGCGAATGGGATCTCGATATAAAGCAGCAAAAGGACAAGAGTGCCGGAGAAAGCTGAGCGAACGGGATTTCGATGAAAAGGAGCTATAACGCTATCAAAGTCCGGTCTCCTGAGCAAGCGGGATTTCGATGGAAAGCAGCAGGAGGACGAGAGTGCCGGCGAAAACTGAGCGAACGGGATTTCGATGAAAAGGAGCTAGAACGCTATCAAAGTCCGATCTCCTGAGCAAGCGGGATTTCGATGAAAAGCAGCAAAAGGACAAGAGTGCCGGCGAAAACTGAGCGAACGGGATCTCGATGAAAAGCAGCCAAAGGACGAAAGTGCCGACGAAAACTGAGCGAACGGGATTTCGCGGCAACTTCTGAGCGAACGGGATGGCGCCGGGGGCAAAAGCGGCGAGCGGAGCGTGCCGACGGAGCTCGCCGCCGTCTTCTCCGCTTGGCAAGCGAACGTTCGTTCGGCAAGTGAATGGCACGCGAACGTGCGCCTCGGCAAGCGAACGGACGCCGTCAGCTTTTCGCCGACAAAAAAAGCGCCCCGGAGCAGACGCTCCGTCAGACGCTTCGCTGGTTCCTGTTTTCCCGTTTCCAATCAGTCGCCGAGAATCGCTTTTTTCATTCGTCCGAAAAGCGACTGGTGCTGCTCCTGCGTCGACTCGCCGGTCTTGGCGGCAAACTCGCGCAGCAGCTCCTTCTGTTCTTCCGTCAGTTGCGTCGGCGTCACGATCGTCACTTTGACGTGCTGGTCGCCTTGCCCGTAGCCCCGCAGCTTCGGCACACCCTTGCCCTTCAGGCGGAAATACGTGCCCGTCTGCGTTCCGGCCGGAATCTTGAGCTTCACCTTCTCGGTCAGCGTCGGAATTTCGATCTCGTCTCCGAGCGCCGCCTGCGCGAACGTGAGCGGAACTTCGCAGTAGATGTCGTCACCCTCTCGCTCGAAGAAGTCGTGAGGCTTTACGCGCAGCACCAAGTACAGATCTCCCGGCGGCCCGCCGCGCAAGCCGCCTTCCCCTTCGCCGCTGACGCGCAACTGGGAGCCGTCGTCCACGCCGGCGGGAATCTTGACGTGAATTTTCCGCTGGCGCTTCACTTGTCCGCTGCCGCCGCAAGTCGTGCAGCGCTCGCGGATGATCTTGCCGCGGCCGCCGCATGCCGAGCAGGTCCGGCGGTTGACGATGCGCCCGAACGGCGTGTTCTGCGCGATCTCTTGCTGACCGGTGCCGCGGCAAACGGAGCAGGTGTCCACCCGCGAGCCCGGCTTGGCCCCGTTGCCGCGGCACGTATCGCAAGTTTCCGTTCGCGGAATCGTGATGTCGGTCTCCTTGCCGAACACCGCTTCCTTGAATTCGAGCGTCATCGTATATTGCAAGTCGTTCCCGCGCTGCGGCGCGTTCGGGTCGCGCCGGCTGCCGCCGCCCCCGAAGAACATGTCGAAGATATCCCCGAAGCCGCCGGCGAAATCGGCCGCTCCCCCTGCGCCGCCGAAGCCGGCCGTCGGATCTTCGTGCCCGAATTGGTCGTACCGGGCCCGCCGCTGGTCGTCGCTCAGGACGTCGTAAGCTTCCTTGACTTCCTTGAATTTCGCTTCCGCGTCCGGCTCCTTGTTGACGTCGGGATGGTACTTGCGGGCCAAGTTCCGGTAAGCCTTCTTGATCTCGTCCGCGGAGGCGTTCCGGCCTACGCCCAGCACTTCGTAATAATCTCTTTTGCCGGCCACTTCTCCACCTCCATGAGGAAAGTCAAAGCTGTTCCCAGCCGTCAATCACAAGCGTACCTTGCGTTCCGGCACCCAAGACCGGCCGGCCCTTCTCCGGCCGCTGCCGCTCCCCATTGCTCGGATAGCAACAGAGAGGGCAGGAGCGGAACGTCTCCGTCAGATGCAGGCCTATCGGGTAAAACGAAGGATCGCTTAAGGAAAGCCGGCAATCGGAACTGCTTTGACTTTCGGTTCGTCAGCAAACCCGGGTTATTTCTTCTCTTCGTCCACGACTTCGTAGTCGGCGTCGACGACGTTGTCTTTCTTCGGGGCGGAGCCGGCGTCCGCCGAGCCGCCGTCCGCAGCCGCGCCTCCGGCGCCTTGCGCCTGAGCCGCTTGTTCGTACAGCTTCACGGACAGCTGCTGCACGATGCTCGTCAGCTCCTCCGTCGCCTTCTTGATCTCGTCGAGGTTGTCGCCTTCGAGCGCCTTCTTGACTCTCTGCTTGGCTTCCTCGGCCTTGGCGATTTCGCCGGCGTCGACTTTGTCGCCGAGATCCTTGATCGTCTTCTCGACCGTGTACACCAACTGATCGCCGGAGTTCTTCGCTTCGATCAACTCGCGGCGCTTGGCGTCTTCGTCCGCGTACAACTCGGCTTCCTTCTGCATCCGCTCGATCTCTTCCTTGCTGAGGCCGCTGGAAGAAGTGATCGTGATTTTCTGGCTCTTGCCGGTTCCCTTGTCGAGGGCGGAGACGTTGACGATGCCGTTGGCGTCGATGTCGAAGGTGACTTCGATCTGCGGCACGCCGCGCGGCGCCGGCGGAATGTCGCTCAGGATGAAGCGGCCGAGCGTCTTGTTGTCGCGAGCCATTGCGCGTTCGCCCTGCAGCACGTGAATTTCAACCTGCGTCTGGTTGTCGGCGAACGTGGAGAACACTTGCGACTTGCTCGTCGGAATCGTCGTGTTGCGGTCGATCATCTTCGTCATGACGCCGCCGGCCGTCTCGATGCCAAGCGACAGCGGGGTGACGTCGAGCAGCACGACGTCCTTCACTTCGCCGGTCAGCACGCCCGCTTGCACGGCGGCGCCGAGAGCGACGACTTCGTCAGGGTTGACCCCTTTGTGCGGTTCCTTGCCGATCAGCTTCTTGATCGCTTCCTGGACGGCCGGGATCCGCGTCGAGCCGCCGACGAGAACGACCTTGTCGATTTGCGAAGCGGTCAGGCCGGCATCGGACAGCGCCTGGCGAGTCGGACCCATCGTCCGTTCGACGAGATGAGCGGTCAGCTCATCGAATTTGGCGCGGGACAGCGTCAGCTCCAGGTGCTGCGGCACGCCGTCGACCATTGTGATGAACGGCAGCGAGATCGTCGTCGTGACGACGCCGGACAGCTCCTTCTTCGCCTTCTCGGCGGCGTCCTTCAAGCGCTGCACGGCCGCTTTGTCCTTCATCAGGTCGACGCCGTGCTCCTTCTTGAACTCGTCGGCGAGCCAGTTCATGATCGCCTGGTCGAAGTCGTCGCCGCCGAGATGGTTGTCGCCGCTCGTCGCCTTGACTTCGAAGAAGCCGTTGCCGAGCTCCAGAATCGACACGTCGAACGTGCCGCCGCCCAGGTCGAAGACGAGGATCGTCTGGTCTTCCTGCTTCTCCAGGCCGTAGGCGAGCGCCGCGGCGGTCGGCTCGTTGACGATCCGCAGCACTTCCAGGCCGGCGATGCTGCCCGCGTCCTTCGTCGCTTGGCGCTGGCTGTCATTAAAATAGGCCGGGACGGTGATGACCGCCTGGGTGACCGGCTGGCCGAGATAAGCTTCGGCGTCGGCCTTGAGCTTCTGCAGAATCATCGCCGAAATTTCTTGCGGCGTATATTCCTTGCCGTCGATGGCGACCTTGTGGTTCGTCCCCATGTGGCGCTTGATCGAGATGATCGTGCGCTCGGGATTGGTGATCGCCTGGCGCTTGGCCGTCTCGCCGATGATCCGCTCTCCGTCCTTCTTGAAGCCGACGACCGAAGGCGTCGTGCGGTTGCCTTCCGGATTCGGGATGACGACGGCTTCCCCGCCCTCCATCACCGCAACGCAAGAGTTCGTCGTACCGAGGTCGATGCCAATCACTTTGCTCATATTATTGTTCCTCCTCGCATCGTTAGAAGCTAAAAAAGCAACAAACGGCCGCCCCGCCGGTCATCCGCTGACTTTGACCATGGCGGGACGAATGACTTTATCTTTCAGCCAATAGCCCGGCTGTACCACTTCGACGACCGTGCCGGCTTCGTGCTCTTCGGACTCGACCTGCATGATCGCCTGGTGCACTTCCGGGTCGAACGGCTGCCCCACCGGCTCCATCTGCTTGAGTCCCTCGTTTTCGAGCACTTGCCACAATTGGCGATAGATCATATCGACTCCTTTGAAGAAGGACTGGTTCTCCGCCGTATCCGCGCCGGTCTGCAGCGCGCGCTGGAAATTGTCCACCACGGGCAGCAGTTGGCCGATCAGCTTCAGCGAAGCGTATTGCGCCAACTCTTCCTTCTCCTTGCTTGTGCGCCGGCGGAAGTTGTCGAAGTCCGCTTGGGCTCGCAGCCAGCGCTGGTTCAGCTCTTCGACCTGCTTCTGCAGTTCGGCGACGCGCGGATCTTCCGGCCGGGCCTCCTCCGCCGTCTCGGACGCGTCTTCCGCTTCGGGCGAGACCGCTCCTTCCGCCGCAGGCTCTTCCGCGTTCGTCTCCTTCGTTTCGGCTTCCGTCTCCTGCCGCTCCGCTTCGGCCTCCGCCGCCGCTTCGCGCTCTTTTTCCGTCATCTGTTCAAACTCCTTCGTCTCTGAACTGCTCACGCAGAATTCGCCTCCTTACCGTTCCCTTCCGACATCGGGGACTATTCCGCCTCACTTCTGCCAACGGGCCATGAACAGCGCCATATCCTTGGACAGAAAATCGAGCAGGCTGATCACTTTCCCGTAGTCCATCCGGGTCGGTCCGAGCACGCCGATCGTGCCGAGCGATTGGCCGTCATAAGAATAGGAAGCCGTAATCAGGCTGCATTGATTGATCGCTTCGACGACGTTCTCCGTCCCGATCCGCACCTGGATGCCTTCGGGCACGGACTGGAACAGCTGCATCAGCTTCGGCGTCTCTTCCAAGATGTCCAAAATATTTTTGACCTTGACGACATCCTTGAACTCCGGCTGGGTCATGATGTTCGTCGTCCCGCTCAGGAAGACCCGGGGATTGGACTTCTCGGCCAGCGTCTTCTCCAGCACTTCGAGCAGTTGCTCGCAGCGGTCGACGAACCGGCTGAGCTCCCGGGCCACCTCGCTGTGCAGCACCGACTTGATCTTGATGAACGGAACGTCGGCGAGCTTGGCGTTCAGCAAGTTGACGATCTTCTGGATGTCGTCCATCCCGATGTTGTCCGGCAGCGTAACCGTGCGGTGCTCGACGTGTCCCGTGCTCGTGACGATGATCGCGACGGCCGAGGACTCGTTGAGCGGCACCAACTGGAAGTGCTTCAGCGTCGTGCTGAACGTTTCCGGGCCGAGAACGATGGCGGTGTAGTTCGTCAATTGCGACAGAATGGTCGCGGCATGCGTCACGACCTCTTCCCACAAATTCATCTTCTCGGCGAAAAATCCGCGGATCTTGCGCACGTCCTGCTCGCCGACGCCGCCCAAGCGGATGAGATGGTCCACGTAGTAGCGATAGCCTTTATTGGAAGGGATGCGCCCGGCGGAAGTATGCGGCTGCTCCAGCAGCCCGAGCTCCTCCAGATCGGCCATCTCGTTGCGGATCGTGGCCGGACTGTAGCTCACGTCGCCGCGCTTCGAAATGCTGCGCGAGCCGACAGGTTCGGCGGAACGAATATAATCGTCCACGATGGCGGTCAGAATCATCCTTTGGCGTTCGCTCAGCATTTCACAGCCCTCCTTGAAGATCGTTAGCACTCAAAGTGAACGAGTGCTAATCATTACTACAAAAATACCAAACCGTTCCGGTCGTGTCAAGAACGATCCGGCCGATTTGGCCTGTTGTCCGGGATGAACCGGCATTTCTTCGCCTTGGTCAAGCCAGCACTTTGACCACCGCGATCTCGTCGCACCGGTCCCGCTTGCTGCAGTGCACGCAGTCCGTCCATACTTTCTCGGGAAAAATCTCTTTGTCCACGACCTGAAAACCGTTCTTCTCGAAGAAGCCGACCGCGTACGTGAGCGCCATCACCTTGGGGACGTTCAGCTTGCGGGCTTCGGCGATGAGGGCGTCGACGATCATCGTGCCGAGCCCCTTGCCCTTGTAGCCGTCCGCCATGCCGAGCGAGCGGATCTCGACGAGGTCCGAGCCGAGCCGGAACAGGGAGCCGCAGCCGATCAGCCTGCCCGCTTCCTCGGCCACAATGAACGAATCGAGGTGGCGGCGCAGCGCCTCCCTGGACCTCGGCAGCATAATGCCTTGAAGCGCGTAGCCCTGAATCAGGTCGTGCAGGGCGTCGACGTCTTCGGGCCGCGCCTTGCGGCAAGTAATCGTCGTGTGCATGGGGGTTCCTTCTTTCCGGCCGGCCGAAAATCAAATCGATGTGTATAAATATACATCATGGCGAATGAAAGCTCAATAGCAGGATGACCGGAATTTCAAAAATGAACGCGTCTCGGGAAAGAATCTTGGTTTTCCGGGACGTGTCAACTCATATAAAAATGTTACCGAAGGAGAATGGATCACTCATGTATTT
>ENA-UOWJ01000045-UOWJ01000045.1-bioreactor-metagenome-genome-assembly--contig:-NODE-45-length-122372-cov-14.109617_pt1 | contig 122372 bp, 109 predicted proteins | sample MGYA00238156_ERZ761611 | MGnify/ENA primary metagenome ERZ761611 (study PRJEB28900, sample SAMN06268034) | bioreactor metagenome | isolation source: Joint BioEnergy Institute, California, USA...
TTCCTGAAAATCCGTGCCGCCTTCCCCGGTAATGCTCGATGAACCTTTTTTTTGCCCGCCGGGATGGGGGCGAAGGCTGCAGGCGTGCGTTCTACAATGGCCCCTCGTTCTCCCACCACGCTGAGGCCATGGCTGTTCATCGACTCGAATTGCGAGGGATCACCAAGCAGTATCCCGGCGTCCTCGCGAACGACGATGTCTCGTTGGCCGTGGCGCCCGGCGAGATCCACGCCGTGCTGGGCGAAAACGGCGCCGGCAAATCGACCCTGGTGAAAATCGTCTACGGCGTGATCGCGCCCGACGCCGGAGAAATCCTGTGGAACGGCCGCCCCGTCAGGCTGCGCGCGCCGGACGATGCGCGCGCGCTCGGCATAGGGATGGTTTTCCAGCATTTCCAGCTGTTCGAGACCCTGACCGTGGCACAGAACGTCTCGCTCGGACTGCCGGCGGGGCGAGCCTCCCGGGGCGACGAGGCATCGCTGGCCTCCCTGATCGAGCGTTATCGCCTTGATCTGCGTCCCGATGCGTATGTGGGCGATTTGTCGATCGGAGAGCGCCAACGCGTCGAATTGCTGCGCGCATTGGCGACGCGCCCGCAGTTGCTGATCCTGGACGAACCGACCTCGGTGCTGTCCTTCGCCGCCCGGGCTGCACTTTTTTCTACTTTGCGCCAGTTGGCGTCCGAGGGCTGCAGCATCGTCTACATTAGCCACAAGCTGGCAGAAATACGCGACTTGTGCGATCGCTGCACGGTGCTGCGAGCAGGCAGGACGGTCGCGACGGTCGATCCGCGGTCCATGTCGCAGGAAGCCCTGGCGACCTTGATGCTCGGCAGCGCGGTCAACGAGATACGGGTGCCGGCGTCACGCGCGGGGGGCGAGCCGCTGTTGGGCGTGCGTGGCTTGTCGATCTGCGCGCCGCCGGGCCAGCGGGTCGGGCTGCGCGACGTGTCGTTCGAATTGCGAGCAGGTGAAATCCTCGGCGTGGCGGGTATGTCCGGCAACGGACAAGGCTTGCTGTTCTCTGCGTTGTCGGGCGAGGAGACGGGCGTTCCCCACGACGCCATCCACCTGATGGGCCGGCCTGCTGGGAACCTGGGGCCGGTCGAGCGGCGCGCCCTGGGCCTGCGCGCCATACCTGAGGAGCGCCTGGGGCGCGGGTCCGTGCCGGACATGGGCCTGGACGAGAACGTGCTGTTGACCCTACCGGCCGCGCAGGCGACGCGGCGGGGCTGGCTGCGCCGGCGCCACCTCGTCGCTGCGGCAGCCCGCATCATCGACCGATATGGGGTGAAGGCGGTTTCCCCGCGCACGCCTGCCCGCAACCTGTCGGGCGGCAACCTGCAGAAGTTCGTGGTGGGCCGGGAATTGGAGGGGGCCCCCCGCGTCCTGGTCGCGGCCCAGCCCACCTGGGGCGTGGACGTCGGCGCGGCGATGCGCATCCGCGAGGCGCTGATCGGTTTGCGCCATGCCGGCGGCGCGGCGTTGATCATTTCCGAGGACATCGATGAGCTGCTCGCCATCTGTGATCGCGTCGCGGTCATGGCGGGCGGCAGCCTTTCGCCCGCCATGGCACGCGATCGCCTGAACGCCGAGATATTGAGCCGATGGATGGAAGGAAGGTGGGATCATGATCCAGCTTGAGCCGCGCGTATCCGCCTCGCGGTGGGCGGCATGGCTGTCGCCGCTCGCGGCGTTGGCGCTGACCATGGCGGGCGGCGCCGCGCTCTTTGCGCTATTGGGCGTCGATCCGTGGCAGGGGCTGCGCCTATTCCTGGTCGAGCCGTTCAATGGCCTCTATGCATGGGGCGAACTGGCCGTCAAGTCTGCACCCCTCGCCCTGTGTGCGGTGGGGCTATCGATTTGCTTTCGGGCCAATGTCTGGAACATCGGCGCCGAGGGCCAGTTGGTGGCGGGCGCGGTGGCCGGCGCCGGCGTGGCGCTCCTGGCTGGCCCCGAAACCTGGCGAGGATACGTGTGCCTGGTCATGGTGGCAGGCATGCTCGGGGGCATGGCGTGGGCGGCGGTCACCGCGTGGCTCAAGGACAGGTATGGCGCCAACGAGATGTTGGTGAGCCTGATGCTCACTTACGTCATTCAGTTGTTGCTCGGATATCTCGTGTTCGGGCCCTGGCGTGATCCGTACGGCTTTAACTTTCCGCAATCCCGCTCGTTCGAGGAGGCCGCCTTGCTGCCGGCGCTTTGGGAGGGCACGCGCGCGCACGCCGGATGGTTGTTGGCTCTGCTCGCCGTCGTGGGGGCCTGGCTGTTCCTGTCCCGCTTTCACGCCGGGTTTCGCCTGCGCGTGGCAGGGGCGGCGCCTGCGGCGGCTCGATATGCCGGCTACTCGTCGCGCCAAGCCTTGTGGGCGTCGATGTTGACCTGCGGGGCCTTGGCCGGCCTGGCCGGGATCGGGGAGGTTGCCGGACCGATGCAGCGGCTTACGAGCTCCGTGTCGCCGGGCTACGGCTTTGCCGCCGTGATCGCCGCATTCCTGGGGCGCTTGCATCCGGCCGGGGCATTCGCGGCCAGCATCGTGATGGCGGCGCTGTACATCGGCGGCGAGCTGGCGCAGTCGCGCCTGGGCATGCCGGCTTCCATCGTCGGCATATTCCAGGGCCTGGCGCTGGCCTTGCTGTTGCTGGGCGATACCTTGGTGCGGTATCGCATCCGGTTGCGCCATCCCTTCGGCGCGGCGAGGGGATGGCATGGATAGCCTGCTCTCGCTCCTTGCCGCGACCTTGAATGCGGGCACGCCGCTCGCATTGGCGGCCCTTGGCCTCACGTTGCACGAACGGGCCGGCGTCATCAACCTGGGCGCCGAGGGCATGATGTCGCTCGCCGCCGCGGCCGGCTTTGCCATGGCGTTCCACGCGGGAAGCACGTGGGCGGGCTTGGCGGCCGGGGCGGGGGCTGGCGCTGTGCTGGCGGCCGGCTTCGCGCTGTGGGTGGTCACCTTCAATGCCAGCCAGTACGGAAGCGGCCTTGCGGTCATGCTGCTCGGTTCGGGTCTGTCGTCTTTTGCCGGAGTTTCTTACGCTGGGCGATCGCTTGCGCGCAGCGACACCGGCATCCCGGTGCTCAAAGACCTGCCGGGGGTGGGCGCTACCCTGTTCGCGCTCCACCCCCTCGTGTACGCGACGATGGGGTTGGCCGGCGCTCTGGCTTGGTTCTTGTATCGCACGCGGGCCGGAACGCTGTTGCGCGCAGTGGGCGAATCGCCCGAGGCCGCGCACGAGCTAGGCCATCCCGTGGCGCGCATCCGCACTCTCGCCATTCTCGCGGGCGGGGCGTGCTGCGGCCTTGCCGGCGCGTATCTGTCGGTGGTTTACACCCAACTCTGGAGCGAAGGCATGGTCGCGGGACGAGGGTGGATGGCCTTGGCGCTGATTGCGTTCGGCATGTGGCATCCGCTGTGGATCCTGCTCGGCGCTTATCTTTTCGGCGGGTTGACCATGCTGCAGTTCCAATTGCAGGGCATGGGCGTACAGCTGCCTTCGCAGTTCCTCGCGATGTTGCCCTATGTGTGCACGATCGCCGTGCTCGCGCTGCGGGGTGCCCATCCTGCCTGGCTGAGCCGGAACATGCCGCGCGCCTTGGGAAGGCCCTTCCTGCCCGAGCGTTAGTTCGATCCGCTCGAGCCGGTCAATCGGCAGGAGCCCGGGGGACGAGCGTCAACCGGTGAGCGTCCGGTCCCGGCAGGAAGGGGCTCGCTTTGCCGTGTACCCAGGCATCGTGGCCGGCGAGGAAAAAAGGTGAAAGCGGATGGCCCGAGGCGCCGCCGGGCATCTGGAGTATGCCGAGCGCTTCGCGTCCGGGCGAGACCACGAAGCGTTCCGAGGCACCAAAGGCAGCGCCCTGGATGCGGGGCATGTGGATGTCTCCCGGCATGGGCGTCGACGGCGCGGACAGCCAGTGCTGCAGCGGGCGCGGCAGGACCCGGGCCAGGGGATGGGCGATGGCGAGGCGGTTGCGGTCGCCCCAGCGCACGGTTTCCAGCGCTTGGCCGCCTATGGTCATTTCCGCGATGGCCGTGTCGAGGCGCTCGAGCATGAACTCGCGCCAATCGGCGGCGTAAGCGGGTTTCCATGCCTGCGCCCGCACCAGGTCCTCCATGACGGCGAGCAGGCGGGAGGAGGCGCGGCGTACGGACAGGCCCGCACCTTTTTCCGCGAGTTTGTCGTCCAGCGCGCCGAACCAGGCGTCGTAGAGCGCGTCGTAGAAGGTGCGCAGCAGGGCGTAGCCTGCGCTGTCGGCATCGGCCCGCCCATCCCAGGCTTGCAAGATACGGCGCGCTGCGGCGCGCTGCGGATGGCCCGCCACGGCACTGTCATCAAGCGCGCGCAGCGCCTGGTCATGCAAGAAGCCGATCCACTGCGCACGATGGCCGAGCTGGATGGCAAGCAGATCGCGTTCGTCCACGCGCTCCGCGGCGAACAGCGCGTCGCGTATCTGCGTGGCCCGTACGCCGATGTCTGCCCCGCCGTCGCCTATCCGGCGTTGCGCCCGGGCATCCGCGAGCTGGGTATTGTTTGCCGTCCACAAGCGCCCGTACCCGGGATCGATCACGGTCGGATAGGCTTCCGGCGGCAGTCGCTCGAGGGGCAGGTCCGCAGCTTCCGCTGCGACTGGAAAACCGAGCGGATCGAGCATGGCGGCAGGCAAGGGGCCGGCCAGCGTCCACCCTATGCGGCCCTGGCGATCAGCAACCACCAAGTTCTGGGTGGGGATGCCGGCCTTGTGCCCGACGTGCAGCGCCCCTTCGACGCCGCGCGCGCGTTCCATGTCGGCCAGCACGACGTTGGCCGCGCCCGGCGCGTGGGCGATCCACCGGATGGCATAGGCGCGTCCGTCGAGCTCCAGCACGGGCCCCCAGCGGCTCTCCCGCACGGGCATGGTCACCGGTGCCGCGCCCCGGACTTCGATGCGTTCCAATGTTTCGGAGAAGGACTCCCATGCGCCCGCCGGGCCGCGGTAGCGACTCGGGTCCGCTTCATCGACGGTCAGGCGCACCAATTCCAGGAAGTGTCCGTAGCTGTTGGTAAAGCCCCAGGCGATGTCGCCGTTGCTGCCCGCCACCACGATGGGGGCGCCCGGCAAGCTCACGCCGCTGATACGGCGTGGGCCTTCTGCAGTCGGAAATTCCAAGGTGAGGCGATACCAGATGTTGGGCAGGCGCAATCCGAGGTGCATGTCGTTGGCAACGAGGGCGCCGCCGTGGGCACTGTGCCGAGCATCGACGGCCCAGCCGTTGCTGCCCACGGCGAAATCCGCGGCGTGTGAGTCGGCCAGCAGTTCGCCCGGCGTCGTGCGCCGGGCAGGGCCAGGCCGGCGCGCGTCTATCCAGCCGGGATGCGCCGAAACCAGCGCCGGGTCGGGCGCAGCGGCGGGGGAGGCGCCAGATGCGGGCCGATCCAGCGGCGCATCCCAGCGGCTGTGCGAGGGCATCAAGGCCTGGAGCAAGGGCGCGGGCAACAGGTCGCGCAGCGCTTCCCGCGACCGCGTCCGGCCCAGTTCGCCGCCTTGCAGGTCGAGGTACATCGCATAAATGGCGAGCAGGGTGTCGACCGGCCGCCAAGGTTCGGGCCGCGTGCGCAGCAGGACATATTCGAAGGGGCGTGCAGGCAGCCTATCCAGCCCGGCGTTGGCGCCCTCGGCATAGCGCTCGAGCAAGGCGCGGTGCGGAGCGGGCAGTTCGGCGTAGGCGCGTTCGGCTCGCGCGCGGAAACGATGCACCCGCACGCGGCGGTCCAGGGGTAGCGCAGCGTCACCGACGAGGGCGGCGAGCTCGCCGGCAGCCGAACGCCGCACGAGGTCCATTTGGAAAAACCTGTCTTGGGCGTGCGCAAAGCCGGTGGCGAACGCTGCGTCGAGCCGGTCGTCCGCCCGGATGGTGACGTTGCCGATTGCGTCGCGGGCGATGGAGACGGGGTGGCCGATGCCCACTGCCTCCATGCGGCCATCCAATTGCGGCAGGCTGGCCCGCAGGTACAGCCAGGTGCCGCCTGCGCTTGCCGCGATCAGCGTCAGGGCGCCGGCCAGGGTCCAGGCCAACATGCGGGCGGGACGGGATGGGTAGCGGCGCGTCATGGCGCGGGGCCGGGCTGGCCGTCAGAGGAGGCCCAGGCCCCTCGCGACACCTTCGCCGTAACGCGGATCCGCCTGGCGGAAGTGCGCGATTTGGCGCTCCTGGATTTCGCGTGGCACCGTTTTCATCGAGTTGACGATGTTTTCGATCAACAGGGCCTGCTGTTCCGCGGTCATCAGGCGGAACAGATTGCCCGCCTGCGTATAGTCGTCGTTGCCCGTGCGATGGTCGTAGCGGTCGGCCTCGCCATCGAGCCGCAGGACCGGTTCGCGGTACGCGGGATCCTGCCTGGGCGCATCGGCCACGCTATTGGGCTCGTAGTTCGGTCCGCCGCCGAAATTGCCATCGAAGCGCATGGCGCCGTCGCGCTGGTAGGTGTTCACCGGCGCCTGGGGACGGTTGACGGGGAGGGACTGGTAGTTGGTGCCTACCCGATACAAATGCGCATCGTGATAGGCGAACAGGCGCGCCTGCAGCATTTTGTCCGGGCTGAATCCGAGTCCGCGCACGATGGACGACGGCGAGAAGGCGGCCTGCTCGATCTCGGCAAAGTAATTCTGCGGGTTCCGGTTGAGCGTGATGATGCCGACCTCGATCAGGGGGAAGTCCCCGTGCGGCCAGACCTTGGTCAAGTCGAAGGGGTCATAGGGCGTCTTGCGCGCCTGATCCTCGGTCATGACCTGGATGCACACGCGCCACCTGGGAAATTCGCCGCGCTCGATGGCCTGGAACAGGTCGCGCTGCGCATAGTCGGGGTCCTCTCCGGCGAGCCGGACGGCCTCGCGCGGGTGCAGGTTCTTGATGCCCTGCATGCTCAGGACGTGATATTTCACCCACACGCGCTCGCCGCGGTCGTTGATCATGCTGAACGTGTGGCTGCCGAAACCGTGCATGTGCCGATAGCCGTCTGGCGTGCCCCGGTCCGAAAACAGGATCGTGACTTGGTGCAGCGACTCGGGCGAGAGCGACCAGAAGTCCCACATCGCGGTCGGGCTCTTCAGGTTGGTGCGCGGGTCCCGCTTCTGGGTATGGATGAAGTCCGGGAACTTGATGCCGTCGCGTATGAAAAAGACGGGCGTATTGTTGCCGACCAAGTCCCAATTGCCTTCGTCGGTGTAGAACTTGATCGCGAAACCGCGCGGGTCACGCTCGGTATCGGCGGAGCCTTTTTCCCCGCCCACGGTCGAGAAGCGGATCAGCACGTCGGTTTTCTTGCCCACGTGCGAGAAAACGCTGGCGCAGGTGTAGCGAGTGATGTCCTGGGTGACCTCGAATACCCCATAGGCGCCCGAGCCCTTGGCGTGGACGACCCGCTCGGGGATACGCTCGCGGTTGAAGTGCTGCAGTTTTTCGATGAGGTGGAAATCTTCCAGCAATACCGGGCCCCGCGGTCCCGCGGTGCGCGAGTTTTGGTTGTCGGCGACGGGTGCGCCCGTGGCGGTGGTGAGTTTCGTCATCGTCGGCTCTTTGATCTGCATTGAAGAGCGCTCAAGATAGGCCGCCTGCGGGTGTTAGTAAATTGAATTGATTAAATTGATTCGATAGATCGAGATAATCGTCCACCTCGGTCGCCGGATCAGCCCTGCAAGCGGATGCCGCCGCACCGCTTGGTACACTTAGGGTTTGCCCTCGTCCGGCCCGCGCGCTTCCCGCAGGCCGGATCGTTCAACCCCGGAAGCCGTGTTCGAGGAGAACCTGCGTGAAAAACCTCGTTTGGGTGCCGCCCGTGCACCGCGAATCCCCTTGTCCCCGCAATACTGAAGCCCCGAATTCCCCAGCCTGTGGCCGGCGTCGCCGCATGCTCGCTTGGTTGGCCGGTGTGCCGGCCGCTTACGCCGTCTCGGCCGTGCCGCGGCCGGTCCGGGCGGCGGCCGGGCCGCTTTCGATAGGCTTTGTCTACATGTCGCCGATCACCGACGCCGGTTGGACCCGCCAGCACGAAGACGGCAGGCTGGAGCTGGTGCGGGCGCTGGGTGATCGCGTCGCGACCAAGGTGGTGGAGAACGTTCCCGAAAACGCCGATGCCGAGCGGGTGATCCGCGACTTGGCCAGGCAAGGCTGCAAGCTCATTTTCACGACCTCATTCGGGTACATGGATGCCGTGATGCGCGTCGCGCGCGAATTTCCCGGCGTCGTGTTCGAGCAGGCGTCGGGGTACCGCCTGGCGCGCAACCTGGGCGCCTACAACATCCGTTTTTATGAAGGGCGCTATCTCGCGGGCTTGGTGGCCGGCGCGATGACGCGCAGCAATGTGCTTGGCTACGTGGCCGCGCTGCCCATCCCCGAGGTCATCCAAGGCATCAACGCATTCACGCTTGCCGCGCGCAGCGTCAATCCCAAGGTGCAGGTCCGCGTGGTCTGGACGCAGAATTGGTTCGACCCGCCGCGCGAGCGCGACGCGGCCCAGGCCGTGATACGGCAGGGGGCGGACGTCCTGACGAATCATTCCGGTTCGTCGGCCGTGGCGCAGGCTGCCGAAGCAGCGGGCGTGTGGATGCTGGGCTATACCTCCGACATGAGCAAGTATGCGCCGACCCGGCAGCTCGGCGCCGTCGTGCACCGCTGGGGCGACCATTACATCCGGGCCACGCGCGCGGTGTTGGAAGGCTCATGGCGGTCGCAAGCCTTCATGGGCGGCCTGAAGGACGGCATGATCGGGCTCGAGGCGATTTCTACCCGGGTGCCGCCAGACGTGAAGGCCTCCGTGGAGCGCGCGCGCCAGCGGATTGCATCGGGGGAGCTGCATCCCTTCGGCGGCCGCCTCGTCGATAACCAGGGCAAGGTCCGGCAGCAATCAGGCGTGCTTGCCGAGCGCGACGTGGAGCACATGGACTGGTTTGTGGAAGGCGTCGTGGGCAAGGCGGTGGCCTGAGAGGGGGCATTTCCGGGCGCTTCCTTCCAGTCCCGCTAAAGTATGGGTCGGCAGTGAACTGCCGGCGCCTGGCGTAGTCCCACTCGAATGCGCCGTGGCCGCGCATGCGCTTTGCCCGTCGGCGAACGCGTGGGGCGTTCGCCTCTCCAGCTCGTCTTCCTATCGTCCCGTCCATGAAACCAGACGTCCGCCCGTTTTCTTCGCTGTCTTTCCTGGCGCAAGCCTGGCGCATGACCGTCCGCGATTGGCGGGCAGGGGAGTTGCGCCTGCTCGCACTGGCCCTGGTGGTTGCGGTGGCTTCGGTGGCTAGCGTGGGTTTTCTCGCCGATCGCATACGCCTGGCACTGGAGCGCGACGCGGCGCAATTGCTCGGTGGCGATCTGGTCCTGGTATCGGATGCGCCCATCTCGGAAATCCAGCGCGAGCAAGCGGCCAGGTTGGGCCTGGAGGTGACCGAGACCCTGCAGTTTCCCTCCATGGCCGCCGCCGGTACGGGGGATGCGCTGCGTTCGCAACTGACGGCGCTCAAGGCCGTACAGCAGGGCTATCCCCTGCGCGGCCGGCTGCGCGTGGCCGACGGCCCCGCGATGCCGGACGAGGTCGCGTGGGACATTCCGGCGCGAGGTGCGGTCTGGGTCGACCCGCAACTGCTGTCGTTGCTGGAGGTCAGGGTGGGGGACGAGCTGCAGTTGGGGGACAAGCGATTCCGCATCGAACGCGTGATCGCCGTGGAGCCCGATCGCGGCATGAACTTTATCAACGTCGCTCCCCGCGTCATGATGCGCGCCGACGACCTGGACGGGACAGGGCTGGTGACGTTCGGCAGCCGCATCTCGTATCGGTTGCTGGTTGCAGGGCAGCCTGCGCAGGTGCGCGAGTATGCAGACTGGTTGCAGGCCCGGCTCGAGCGCGGCCAGCGCGTGGAAACGCTGGAGTCGGGGCGGCCTGAGATGCGTCGCACCATCGACCGCGCCCAGCAATTCCTCTCGCTCGTGGCCCTGCTTGCGGCCTTGGTCGCCGCCGTGGCCGTCGCCCTGGCGGCGCGTCGGTTCACGCTGCGGCATTTCGACAGCGTGGCCGTCATGCGTTGCCTGGGCGCGACGCAGTCGGCGCTGACCCGCTTATTCGCCCTCGAGTTCCTCATTATCGCGCTGGGAGCCGCCGCGGCGGGAAGCCTGCTCGGCTACGTCGCGCACCAGGGCCTGATCGCGGCGCTGGGCGGATTGATCACGACCGATTTGCCCGCGGCAACACTGCTGCCGGCGGTGCAGGGCTTTCTGGCCGGTGTCTGGCTGCTGCTCGGGTTTGCGCTGCCGCCGCTCGCGCAACTGCGACACGTCTCGCCCGTGCGCGTGCTGCGACGGGAAACCGGCGTGGCGCCGGCCCGCACGGCCGTGGGGTATGGCATCGGTGCGCTGGGGTTCGCGTTGCTGCTGCTTTGGTTCGCGCGTGACCTGAAGCTGGGTGCGATGGTCGCCGGCGGTTTCCTCGCGGGCTTTGCCTTGTCCTGCGGGCTCGCATGGCTGGGCGTGCGGTGGCTCGAGCCATTGCGTCAATGGCAGCGCGGGCCGGTCGCGCTGCGATTCGCGCTGGCCGGCGTCGTCCGGCGCAGGGGGGCTACGGTGGCGCAGATCTGCGCGCTTGCAGTGGGGCTGATGGCCTTGCTGCTGTTATCGATCACGCGCGGCGATTTGGTCGACGGGTGGCGGCAGGCCGCGCCGCCCGATGCGCCGAACCGGTTTCTCATCAACATCCAGCCCGATCAGCGCGAAGCGGTGGGGCAACGGCTCGCGGACGCGGGGCTGGGCGAGACGGAACTCTATCCCATGGTGCGGGGCCGCCTGCTAGAGATCAACGGCCGTGCCGTGGGGCCGGCAGACTATGAGGATGAGCGGGCGCGTCGACTCGTGGACAGGGAATTCAATCTTTCCTACATGGATGAGATGCCGGGGCACAACCGGGTGGTGGCCGGACGCTGGCTGGACCCATCGGCCGCCGAGCTCTCCATGGAGGAGGGCATCGCCCAGACCTTGGGCGTCAAGCTGGGCGATACGCTCAGGTTCGATGTGGCCGGCAATGCGGTCGAGGTGACCGTCACAGGGCTGCGTGCCGTGGATTGGGATTCCATGCGGGTCAATTTCTTCGCCATCCTGTCGCCGGCCGTGCTGCGCGACATGCCGCAGAGTTGGATCACCGCATTGCATTTGCCGGAAGACAAGGCCGACTTGTCGAGCGCGTTGATTCGCGAGTTTCCCAACCTGACCATCTTCGACACCGGCGCCATCCTGCGCCAGGTGCAAGGTGTTCTGGACCAGGTCGTGGCGGCAGTCCAGTTCCTGTTCCTGTTCACGCTGGCCGCAGGCTGCCTGGTGTTGTATGCGGCGCTCGCCTCGACCCGGGACGAGCGCGTGCGCGAGGCTGGCTTGCTGCGTGCGCTGGGCGCCACGCGGCGCCAGCTTTCAGCCGCACAGTGGCTGGAATTGGGCGCCATCGGCGGTGCTGCCGGCTTGCTGGCGGCAGGCGGTGCTTCGGCGATCGCCTGGCTATTGGCGCGATTCGTGTTCAAGTTTGCGCTGGCGTCCAATCCTTGGGTGTGGGTCGCCGGCGTGTCTGTCGGCGTGGTATGCGCGTGGGCGGGGGGATGGATGGGCCTGCGCGGCGTGCTGAGGCATCCGCCCTTGGCGACGCTGCGGGAGGTATGATGCGCCGCGCTTGCGACAATCTCTATGCAGGATGATCAAACCATGGTGACACAGGAGCCCGGCGAGGCCGCCTCCGCCGAGCCGACCGTTTTCGAACGCATAGGCGGGGAAGCCCGGGTGCGCGAACTCGTCGACCGTTTCTACGACTTGATGGACCTGGACGCGGATTTGGCGGACCTGCGCGCCGCTCACGGACCCTCCCTGGACCAGGCGCGGCAGAAATTGTTTTGGTTCCTGTGCGGCTGGATGGGCGGGCCCAATTACTACATCGAACGTTTCGGCCACCCGCGGCTGCGCGCCCGCCACCTGCCGTTCTCCATCGGCACCAAAGAGCGCGACCAGTGGGTGATCTGCATGGGGCGCGCGATGCAGCAGATAGGCGTGGAGCCAGCGCTGGCCGACAGGCTGCTCGCCGCGTTCTATGACACGGCCGACTGGATGCGCAACCGCCCCGAATAAGGGCGCGCCTCACGCGCCGGGTGCCGCTGGTCCCGTACGCTCCCAGGGCGGCGTGCCGCCCAGGTGCTCCCGCAGCCAGGCGAGCAATACCTCGATGCGCGGCAGTCCGCGCTTGCGCGCGGGAATCAGGGCCTTGAGCCAAACGTCCTGCAATGGATAGCCTTCCAGCAAGGCGACCAGACTGCCGTCGGCCAATGCCCGGCCGGCCACGTAGGCGGGCAGCACGGCGATGCCGTTGCCGGCGCGCGCTGCCGCGTAGAGGGCATAGTTGTCGTTCGCGCCCAAGCGCGCCGGGACATCCACCCGGATCGGCCCCCGGTCGCTGTTGAAATGCCAGGTGTGGCCCGTGGGATTGAACACCAGGCAGTCGTGATCGGCGAGGTCACGCGGGTGGCGTGGCGCCGGGCGACGGGCCAGGTAGGCCGGTGACGCGCACACCACCTGCCTGAGCGGGCACAGCGGCTCGTCTACGACGCCTTCGTAGCTGTCGGCCCGGCCGCTTACGGAAATGTCGAAGCCTTCTTCGGCCGGGTTGGCGGAGCGGTCCAGCAAGGTGATTTCCAGGGTCAGCCGATCGTAGCGCTGCTGGAATGCGGCCAAGATGTCGGCCAGGTACAGGACCGTCAACGAGGTGGGCGCGCGCAGGCGTATGTGGCCTTCGAGGGCGTTCTGGTCGCGCTTGAGTTCGGACGCGATGGCATCGAAGTCGGCGACCAGGGCGCGGGCGCGCGCATGGAACTTGTGGCCGGCTTCCGTGAGGGTGACGCGGCGGCTGGAGCGCTCGAACAAGCGTGCGCCCAGGGTCCACTCCAAATGCCCGATCCGTTTGGCGATGACCGACGGAACCGTATCCAGTTGGCGTGCCGCTTCCGAAAAATTGCCGCCGCGCACGGTGGCGAGAAAGGCCCGCAAGTTGGCCAGTGTATCCATATCTTTTCTAAACTGCGAAAACAGGTGCTGCAAATTAGACCAGATAATCCGATTTGAAATAGATACCATGCGGGGCTCCAAGGGTTATGAGATGAGGCAGTGAACATGGCGACCCCGGCAAGCATTTCCGAGCCGGCCCGGCAAACACCGGTGCTGGGTGAGTACGACGTCGTCGTCCTGGGGGGCGGGCCAGCCGGCATGACGGCCGCGGCGGCGGCAGCCCGCCGCGGATGCCGCACGTTGTTGATCGAGCGGTATGGATTCCTCGGCGGCATGGGAACGGCGGCCGGGGTGACGAATTTCTGCGGCTTGCACGCCAACGTGTTCGGAGAGCACCGGCGCGTGATCCGAGGCCTGGCAGACGAGTTGCTCGGCAGCTTGGAGCGTTTGGGCGGCCTGTGCGAGCCGCATCGCATGTTCCAAGACAAAATCATGGCCCAGGCCTATGACAACGCTGCCTTCAAGCTGGCTGCCGACGAGCTGGTCGCGGGCAGCGGCAGCAAGCTGCTGTTCCATGCCTATGCCGCTGGTGTCGTGATGCGCTCGGCCAGTGAGGTCGCCGCCTTGCTCGTGGAAACCAAGTCTGGGCGCGGTGCCGTGATCGGCAGGATTTACATCGATTGCTCGGGAGACGGCGACGTTGCCGCGGCGGCCGGCGTTCCGTATGAGAAGGGTGACGGCCAGGGTGGGATGCTGTATCCGTCCACCATGTTCCGCGTCAACAATGTCGATCCTGCCCGGGCGGGCAATGCCTGGGAGCACTTCGGCCGCCTGATGGAGGAGGCGTCGCGGGACGGACGCCGCTTTGCGCGCAAGACACCCATCGTCCGGCCGCAGAGAAATCCCTCGGAGTGGCGCGCCAACGTGACGCAACTGAGTAATCCCGACGGTTCGGCCATCGACGGGACTGACGCCTGGCAGTTGACCGAGGGCGAGTTGCAGGGACGCCGCCAGGTGCGCGAATTCTTCGAATTCCTGCGCGACTATGCCCCGGGCTTCGAGTCTTCGTACATCCTCGAGATCGCGCCGCAGGTCGGCATCCGCGAAACGCGACGCATCGTCGGCGAATATCAGTTGAGCGAGGAAGACGTGCTCGGCTGCGCGAGCTTCGACGACACCATAGGGGTAAACGGCTGGCCCGTGGAAGCGCACGTGGCAGGCGACATCGTTTTCAAGTTCGTCGACGTGCCCAACTGCCGCGGCTTCAATCACCTGCCGTACCGCATGTTGCTGCCGCAGAGGGTGGACAACCTCTTGGTTGCCGGACGCTGCGCGTCCATGACCCATATGGGGCAGTCGGCGGCGCGGGTGACGGGGCCGTGCTTTGCCATGGGCCAGGCGGCCGGAACTGCCGCGGCCCTCGCCCTGCAGGCCGGAGTGGTGCCGCGCCGGCTCGACGTGGCGCGACTGCAGGACGCGCTCGAGCAAGACGGCGCCTATCTGGGCCGGGACATCTAGCGCCCGGGGCCTACTCTATTCATTCACTACAAGGAGACGATACCGTGATCAGGAAACTGGCTGCGGCCATGCTTTTCGTGCCCATGATCGCCTTGCCGGCCCATGCTGAGTGGCCGGAGCGGACGGTGCGCATCATTGCGCCTTTTGCGCCGGCCTCCACGCCGGATACGCTGGCCCGGGTTCTGTCCGAGCGCCTGTCCAAGCAGCTCAAGCAGACCTTCGTCGTCGAGAACAAGGCGGGGGCGGGCGGCATGATAGGCACCGACCACGTCGCCAAGGCGGCGCCGGACGGGTATACCCTGGGCGTGAGCATCACCGGGCCGCTGGTCAACAACAAGGTGTTGTACAAGAAGATGCCGTACGACCCGGATAAAGACCTGACGCCCATCACGGTTGCCGTGATGCAGCCCAGCGTCCTCGTGGCGCGCGCCGGTCTACCGGCAAAGGACCTCGCGCAGCTGATTGAGCTGCTCAAGCAATCGCCAGGCAAGTTCAATTACGCGTCCATCGGCAACGGCTCGCTGTCCCATCTCGCGATGGAGCTGGTCGCTTCGCGCAGCGGGACCAGCATCGTGCATGTGCCCTACGGCGGCTCCAGCCAGGCCGTGACCGCGCTGATCGCAGGTGACGTGGACATGGCCTGCCTGCCCGCGGCGGCGGTGCAGTCTTTCGTCAAGGCCGGAAAACTCCGCGCCATTGCCGTCACGACCGGCAAGCGCACCCGCTTCATGCCGGAGGTGCCGACCCTCGCCGAGCAGGGCATGGACGGGGTCGATACGGGTGCCTGGATGGGCATTGTCGCTCCCGGCGGCATGGATGAGGGATTGAAGGCCCGCATCCACGCGGAAGTGGTGCGCGCCCTGCGCGACCCGGAGGCTCGCAAGGCATTCGATGCGCAGATGATGGAAGTGGTGGCCGGGACACCCGAGGAGTTTGCGGCGTACTTGAAGGATGAGGCGGAGCGCTGGTTCCCCATCATCCGCAAGAATGACATCCGTCTCGACTGACCTGCGCGCGTAGACGCGGCGGATACCCGCCCGCGCCACGGCAACATGCTTGCCTGGCATCCGTGCCCATGCGTGCGGCCGGCAACGGGCCCGGGCGATGCTGCCTTGCGGTCAGGCTCTAAAATCCCATTTTTGGGGGTCGAGTCTTGACTGAATATTTGTTGTGGGGCAGCACCGTTGCTGCCGCGCTTGCCGCGCTTTTCGCGCTGCTGGCGCTGTTGCGCAAGCCCGGGTCCGGCGATCCTCGTCCGGACCAGATCCTGGAGGCGCAGGAAAGGCTGGAGCGTTCGCTGCGGGCGGAGATCACGGAGAGCCAGCGGGGGCTGCGTTCCGAGCTGGCCGAGTCGACGCGCGGGCTGCGCACCGAGCTCGGGCAGGCGCTGGCCCAAGGCCTTCAGGCCATGGGCAGCCAGCAGGCGCAGCAGGCCCAGGTGCTCAACCAGCAGCTCGACGCCTTCGCGCAGAATCTCACTGTGCTCACGGCGCAATTGCAGGAGCGCTTCGAGGCTTTGCGGCTCTCGCTCACTCGCGATGCCGCCGTCACCCGTGAGGAAAGCGCCCTGGCCCTGCAACGGTTCGCGGACCGATTTTCCGAGCAACTGCGCGTGCTGACTGAAGCGAACGAGCGCCGCATGGCGGAGGTGCGCGCCACGGTCGAGCAGCGCCTCAAAGACTTGCAGTCCGACAACGCCGCCAAGCTGGAAGAGATGCGGCGCACCGTGGACGAGAAACTGCACGCGACGCTGGAGCAGCGGCTCGGCGAGTCTTTCAAGCTGGTTTCCGACCGGCTGGAGGCCGTGCACAAGGGGCTGGGCGAAATGCAAACGCTCGCCGCAGGCGTGGGCGACCTCAAGCGCGTGCTGACCAACGTCAAGACCCGCGGCACCTGGGGGGAGGTGCAATTGGGCATGCTGATCGAACAGACCATGACGCCCGCCCAATACGGCCGCAACGTCAAGCCGGTGCCAGGCCGGGACGACCTGGTGGAGTTCGCCATCCGGTTGCCGGGGCGGGACGAGTCCGGCCCGGTTTGGCTGCCGATCGACGCCAAATTCCCCAAGGAAGAATACGAGCGCCTGGTGGACGCCCAGGAGCGGGCCGACCCCGAGGCCGTGCGTGCGGCCGGCGCGGCGTTCGAGCGAGGCGTGGAACTGGAGGCGCGCCGCATTGCGACCAAGTACATCGCGCCGCCGCACACTACCGATTTCGCCATTATGTTCCTGCCGACCGAAAGCCTCTACGCCGAGGTGTTGCGGCGTCCGGGCCTGATCGACAAGCTCCATGCCTTGCGCATCAATGTGGCGGGTCCGAGCAACCTGGCGGCCTTGCTCAACAGCTTGCAAATGGGCTTCCGTACCCTGGCCATCGAACAGCGTTCGTCGGAGGTGTGGAAGGTGCTCGGCGCGGTCAAGGCCGAGTTCGGGAAATTCGGCGAGGTGCTGGCGAGCGTGAAGAAGACACTGGAGACCGCGAGCAACAAGATCGGGCAAACCGAGGTGCGCACGCGGGCCATGCTCCGTAATCTCAAGACCGTCGAAGCCCTGCCCGAGAACGAGGCCCAGCAATTGCTTGGGGCGGACGGCGACGAGGACGCCCAGGGGTAGGCTCGCTGCACCCGGCGAGGTCGCCCGGCCCAAGGGCCGCGCTACACTGAAGCCCGGCGCCGCGGCGGCGGTAGGGAGCAGGCATGAGGCAAGCGGGATTGGACGACGCGGTCAACGTAGTGGGCCCCCGTAGCGGTTATTCCCTGTACGACACCGACGTCGCATTGCAGGAGGCCGTCGCCCGCGAAGGTGCGGCCCATGCGCAGGAGGCGTTGCGCGAGCACGGCGCTTGGCTGGGCCGGCCCGAGGTGATGGAGGCGGGCCGCGACGCCAATGCGCATCCGCCGCAATTCATTCCCGTCGATCCCGTTGGGCGACGGGTCGATGCGCTGCGTTTCCACCCGGCGTGGCACTTCCTGATGTCTGGCATTTTCCAGCGCGGGCTGCATTGCGCGCCGTGGTCATCTCCGGCCCCCGGCGCCATGGCGGCCCGCGCCGCAGGCTACCTCATGCAGGGACAGGTCGAGGCGGGTACCCTTTGCCCGACCACCATGACCTTCGGCGCCATTCCCGTGCTGGCCAAGGAGCCGGCCGGAGAAGTCGATTTCGCCCGCGACTGGCTGGCCCTCCTGTATTCCCGTTGCTACGACCCGGCCGATGCGCCCGTTGCGTCCAAGCGAGGCGTGTTGGTCGGCATGGGCATGACCGAGAAGCAGGGAGGCTCCGACGTGCGTGCCAATACGACGCACGCCGAGCCGTGTGCGGCGCCCGGCCGCGGCCGCTCCTATCTGCTCACGGGCCACAAATGGTTTTATTCCGTGCCGCAGTCAGACGCCCATCTGGTGCTGGCCCAGGCAGGCGAAGGCTTGTCGTGCTTTTTCGTGCCCCGGTATCGCCCCGATGGCCGGCGCAACGCCGTCCGCATCGTGCGGCTGAAGGACAAGCTGGGCAACCGCAGCAACGCAAGCGCCGAGGTCGAGTTCTGCGGCGCCTGGGGCGTGATGGTAGGGGATCCCGGCCGCGGCGTGCCGACCATCCTGGAGATGGCGTCTCATACTCGGCTCGATTGCGTGCTGGGCAGCGCGGCCTTGCTGCGGCAGGCGACCGTCCAGGCGCTGCACTTTTGCTCGCGGCGCCAGGCGTTCGGAAAACTGCTCATCCGGCAGTCCCTGATGCGGCACCTCCTGGCAGACCTCGCCCTAGAGAGCGAAGCTGCCACGGCACTTGCCATGCGCCTTGCGCGCGCGTTCGAGTCCGACGCCCCGCTCGAGCGGGCGCTCCGGCGCATCGTGACGCCAGCGGCCAAATACTGGGTCTGCAAGCGGGCCGGGGCGGCCATCGGCGAATGCATGGAAGCATGCGGCGGAAACGGCTACGTCGAGGACGGCCCGATGCCGCGGCTCTACCGGGAGGCGCCCGTCAATGCGATCTGGGAAGGGGCGGGAAACATCATGTGCCTGGACGTGCTGCGGGCGATGCTGCGGGATCCGGAAGCGCTCGAAGCCCTCGAGGAACACCTGCGGGACAGGGGACGGGGCAGCGACGAGTTCCGCGCGGCGTGGCAGGCCTGGGTCGATCTGATCGCCGCGAGGGACGAGGCGGAGTTCAAGGCGCGCCGCATCGCCGGCTTGACGGCTGCGCTGGTGCAGGCGGCGGTGCTGATGGACATCCCCGGCGGCATGGCGGCGGATACCTTCATTGCGGCACGGCTGGCGCAGCCGAGCTGGCTGTACGGCGACAGCGACACCGGGCATGGGGAGGCGGCGTGCGCCTTCCTGCTTGCCCGGGCTTGGCCGGAATCCGGGTAGCGGGCGCCGGCGCGGCCTGCATGCCCGCAAGTGCTAAAGTGTCCGCTGGAACCCCTCGCAATAGTTTGGTCACCACTATCATGCTTTCTCAACAGCAGCTCAAACAGCAAGCCGCCGATGCGGCGCTCGCCTTCGTCGCCGAGGTGGCGGCGCCCGACGTGGTCATCGGCGTCGGCACCGGCTCGACCGCCGATCTATTCATCGACGGGCTCGCGGCCTACAAGGGCCGCATTCGCGGCACCGTCGCCAGCTCCGAGCGCAGCGCCGCGCGGCTCGCGGGGCACGGGCTTGCGGTCCTTGACCTGAACGACGTGGACTACATGCCCATCTACGTCGACGGCGCCGACGAGATCGACGACCACCTGCACATGATCAAGGGCGGTGGCGGCGCGCTCACGCGCGAAAAAATCGTCGCGTCGGTGGCCGAGCGCTTCATTTGCATTGCCGACGAATCCAAGCTGGTCGCACAGCTGGGCGCGTTTCCGCTGCCGGTCGAAGTCATTCCCATGGCGCGGGAGGCGGTGGCACGCACCTTGCGCCTGCTGGGAGGTCAGCCTCGGCTGCGCGAGGGGTTCGTCACGGATAACGGCAACGTCATCCTCGACGTGCACGGCTTGCGGATTGCCGAGGCGCAAGGCTTGGAGAAAGTGATCAATGACGTCCCGGGCGTGGTGACCTGCGGTCTGTTCGCACTGCGCGGCGCAGACGTGGCGCTCCTCGCCACCCAGTCCGGCGTTCGCAGGCTGGAAAAACCGCATCACGCATAGCCTCCCGCGCGCTGCGCCGGCGCCGACATATCCGTGTCATATGGCGTTCATAAACTGAGATGCATTGCCATGGGCCGGGGCATGACGTCCGGCCCGCCGTTTTTTGGGCTGGGAGCGGACATGACTGAACACACGCACAAGCAGTACGACGCAGAGCTGGAGGAAATCCGGTCGCGCTTGCTGCAAATGGGAGGCCTGGTCGAGGCACAAATCACCGGCGCCATCGACGGCCTGGCCAACGGCGACCTGGCGACGCTCGAACAAGTGATCGTGCGGGACGTCGAGGTCAACAAGTTCGAGATCGAACTGGACGAGGCCTGCAGTCACATCCTGGCGCGGCGGCAGCCCGCGGCCGGCGACTTGCGGATGATCATTACCGTCATCAAGATGATCACCGACATGGAACGGGCGGGCGACGAAGCCGAAAAAATCGCCCGCATGGCGAAGATGATCCACGAGGCCGGCCGAATGAACATGCCCGCCGTCGAGCTCTGGCACATGGCCAACACCGTGGTCACGATGCTGCGAAGGGCGCTGGATGCCTTTGCCCGCCTCGATGTCCAGGCTGCGGTCCAGGTGGTCAGGCAGGACAAGGCCGTGGATGCGGAGTGGCAAGGCATCATCCGCCAGCTCATCACCTACATGATCGAGGATCCGCGCAAAATCTCGCGGTCCATCGAATTGCTCTTCATCGCCAAGGCGCTGGAACGGATCGGCGACCATGCGAAGAACATGTGCGAACTGGTCGTCTACATGGTCAAAGGCCGGGACGTGCGCCACACCGGCGTGGACAACGTCGAGCGGGAGGCGTCGGCGTAGCCGCCCAAGCCCGGGACGCCCCTGTGGCCTGCCCCTGGGGGCGGGCTGCGCCGGCCACGCGTGGCGCCCCGTGCGGGAGGCCCGGGACGCGCAGCAGGCGGGTCTTATTTCGGGGGAACGTAGCCTTGCGCCTCGACGTGGCCATCTTCGAATAAATACCGCTGCATTTGCTGCTGCAGGTACTTGCGGGCCCGGGCGTCGGCAAGGTTGAGCCGGTTTTCATTGACCAGGCGGGTCTGGGTCTGGACCCATTCCTGCCAGGCCTCCTTGGAAATGTTCTGCCAGATCTTGGTGCCGAGTTCGCCAGGGTAGGGCGGGTAGTCCAACCCTTCCGCCTCTTTCTTGAGCTTGACGCAGTAGACCATGCGAGTCATGTGAGCACCTGTTCCGCGGTTGATTGCAATGCGGCTATTGTAGCGAAGCGCGGTTTGCGGCATCGCGGAAATCGCCGGCGGGCAGGCCCTTACGCGCGCCGGGTGGGGCGCCGCGCGACCGCCCGGACGCGCTCTACCATGACGCGGGAGAGTTCGGCGGCCGCCGCCGACAGCGGCTGCCTGGGCCGCGTGACGCACATCACTTCCCGGTACAGGGCTGGGTCTTTGACGCGGTGGGCCCGCACAAGGCCGCGTTCTATGCTCCGTGCGACCGCGCTTCGGGGCAACAAGGTGGTGAAATCGGTGGAGGCCACCAGGTCCAGTATGGCGCTGATGGAGTCGACTTCCAGCGCCGGGCGCAGTTCCAGCCCCGCTCCCGACGCCAGGTTTTCCAGTATGCCCCGCAGGCCGTGATCGACGGTGGGCAGGACCATCTTCATGGCGGCGACCTGCTTGAACGGCAGCGTACCGGGCAGCTCTGGATACTCCGCGCCTACGGTCAGGACCAATTCCTCTTTGACGATGGGTTGCAGGTCGAGGGAGGGCGCGCGGCGGGGTTTGTTGACGATCGCCACGTCGAGCTGTCCCTTGGCGACGGCTTCTATCAATGCGTGGCTATAGGCTTCGACGACTTCGATCGTGACCTTGGGATGCTGAGCGGAGAACGCCGACAGGGCGTCGGCCAGCATGCCCTGCGCGATCGTCACGACCATGCCCATCCGTACATGCCCCACCAGTTCCCCGCTTTTCTGCGCGGCTTCGTCCCGCGCCCGCGCGAAGTCTGCCAGCACGGGCATGAACAATCTGTACAGGCGCGTGGCTTCGGGCGTGGGCTGCATGCCTCGCGCGCTGCGCACGAACAGGGGCTGGCCCACTTCATCTTCTAGCTTGGCCAGTTGCATGCTCAAGGCCGGCTGCACGATGTTGAGCCTGCGCGCGGCGCGGGTCACCGAGCCTTCCTCATAAAGGCATACGAAATACTGAGCCTGCTTGTATTCGATCACGGCAACCGAAGGTATCAAATTAATTGATGTTTTGAATCATATAACAGTATTTGACCTGATAGATGGCGCCGTCTAAAGTCCCCGCCACGCCAGAAGAACAGAAGAGAAGAAAACCGATCAATGGAGGAGAAAGATGGAAGCCAAGCGATTTGCCGCATCACCCAGGTTCCGCGCCGTCTTCATGCAAGCGATCGGCGGTCTCGCGCTCTCGTTCGCGCTTGTTCCGGCGGCGAGCCATGCCGAGGAGGCCAAGTTTCCCAGCAAACCGATCAAGATCGTCGTGCCCTTCCCGCCAGGCGGGTTCAACGATACTCTGGCGCGCCTGGTGGGCAAGGAGCTGCAGCAGGCCTGGGGCCAGCCGGTCGTGATCGAGAACAAGGCGGGCGCCGGCACGATCATCGGGACGCAGGCCGTCGCCACTGCGCCTGCGGACGGCCACACGTTATTGGTCGCCGCATTTGGCTTCGCGACCAATCCGTGGGTGCGAAGCGATTTGCCGTACGACACCGCCAAGGATTTCGAGCCCGTCGTGCTGGCGGCTCGGTCCGCGACGGTCCTGGTTACTTATGCGTCGTCGCCGTACAAGAACGTGCTCGACGTCCTGAATGCGGCCAAGGGCCAGCCTGGGAAGTTGAACTACGGTACGGCGGGCATTGCCGCCTCTAATCATCTCGCGATGGTGTTGTTCCAGGAGCTCTCGCATACGCAGCTGAATCACGTTCCCTATAAGGGAGGTGCTCCTGCCATGACGGATCTGGCGAGCGGCCGCCTGGATGTCTCGTTCGACCTGCTGCCCAACGCGGTTCCCTTCATCCAGGCAGGCAAGCTGCGCGCGCTTGCCGTGGCCGACCGCAAGCGGTCTCCGTTGATGCCGGACGTGCCGACCGTGGAAGAGGCGGGCGGCCCGAAGATCGACGTGCCCGGCTGGCATGGCTTCGTCGTGCCGGCGGGCACCCCGGCTGCCATCGTGGCCAAGCTGAACAAGGAAATCAATCGCATCGTGGCCATGCCTGAAATGCAGAAAGAGTTTCTTAAACAGGGCGTGGCGCCGGAGGGCGGAACAGTGGAGGAGTTCAGGGCCTTCATCCAAGGTCAGCTTTCCCTGTGGAAGGGGGTGATCCAGAGAAACGGCATTCGCGTCGATTGACGCCAACTTCTTGCGGCAAGCGCCGCGCGGATGACCGGCGCGCACGCCGGTCATAGTCATGGATAGCTATCGATGGTGTATACGGATCTTCGCCAGTGGCTCAAGCATCTCGACGCAACCGGACGTCTGGCGGTCGCCAAAGAGGGCATATCGCTCGAGCATCGCCTGGCGGCCGTGGCCAAAGCCCTGGACGGCGAGCAGGCCACGCTTTTCCCCAAGGCGGGCGGCATGGACATACCGGTGGTGTCGGGGTTCATCTCGAATCGCGCCTGGATTGCTGAGGCCATGGGCGTACCGCAGCCGGAACTCTTGCAACACTTCCTCGAGGCCGCGGCTCGCCCCATTCCGTGGCGCGAGGTGCCAAGCGGACGCGCCCCTTGCCAGGAGGTCGTTTTCCGGGGACGAGAGCTGGGGGACCTGCGCGCGCATCTTCCCATTCCTATCCATAGCGAGCACGATAGCGGGCCTTACTTGACCGGAGCCATCGTCGTGGCGAAAAATCCGTCGACCGGCGTGCAGAACGTGTCCATGCATCGGATCCAGGTGACGAGTCCGGATAGGCTGGGCATCTGCATGCTGCCGCGCCATCTGTGGCATTTTTTCCGGGAGGCGGAAGCCAGGGGCGAAGCGCTCGAGGTGGCCATCGTCATCGGCTTGGATCCGCTCACGCTGCTCGCTTCGCAGGCCATCGCTCCGCTGGACGTCGACGAGTTTCACATTGCAGGTGCGCTGCACGGCAAGCCGCTCGAGATGGTCAAGTGCCTGTCCAGCGAAATCCGGGTGCCTGCAGCCAGCGAAATCGTCATCGAGGGGCGCATCCTGCCCGGCGTGCGGGAGAAGGAAGGGCCGTTCGGCGAGTTCCCGCGTTACTACAGTTCGAGCGAACAGCGTGAAGTCATTGCGGTGGATTGCCTGACCCACCGCAAGTCGCCGATTTATCACACCATCGTGCCCGCCGAACGCGAGCATCTGCTACTTGGTGCCGTGGCCCGGGAGGCCACCCTGCTTGCGCATCTGCAGCGTAGTTTTCCCAACGTGCTGGACGTCCACCTCTCGCTCGGCGGCGTCGGCCGCTATCACTTGTTCATCAAGCTGCGCAAGACGCACGAGGGGCAGCCGCGCAACGTTATGTGCGCAGCCATGGGGGCCCACTACGACATCAAGCACGTAGTAGTGCTCGATGAGGATGTTGACATCCATGACCCGTCGCAGGTGGAGTGGGCGATTGCCACGCGCTTCCAGGCGGACCGGGACCTGATCGTGGTGCCGGGCACGCAAGGATCGCTGCTCGATCCGTCCACCACCAAGAGGGCCGGAGGCGGGCAGGAGCCGCCGCACACGGCAGGTACCAGCGCCAAGATGGGCCTGGATGCGACCCGGCCGCTGGTCTATGACGAACACATCTTCACCAAAGTCACCATCCCCGGCGAGGACGAAATCGATCTCGGCCAAGAGCTGCTCGCCAACGCTCGCGTCGAGTGGAGCGAAGCGCTGGGGGTCCGCGTATCCCAATCTGCAAACGGAAGAGAATTGCGATGAATACCAAGAGGCTTGAGGGCAAGACGGCCATCGTGACGGGGGCAGCGCAGGGAATCGGCCGGGTCTATGCATTGGCGCTCGCGCGCGAGGGCGCGAACGTATGCGTTTCCGACGTTGCCGATACGCAGGCGACCGTCGACGAGATCCGCGCGTCGGGCGGCCAGGCCATGGGGCTGCGTTGCGACGTCACCGATGCGGCGTCTGTCGATGCGATGATCGCCGCCGCGTGCGAGGGCTTCGGGGGAGTGGACATCGTTGTCAACAATGCGGCGCTGTTCGCGCAATTGAAGATGCGCCCCTTCACGGAAATCGATGCTGCCGAGTGGGACAGGGTCATGGCCGTGAACGTGCGCGGTACCTGGCAAGTCATCAAATCGTCCTTGCCCGCCATGGCTGCCTGCGGTGGGGGCAGCATCGTCAATATCGCCTCGGCAACAGTCTTCAAAGGGTCCCCGTATCTCGCGCACTACGTCGCCTCCAAGGGAGCAGTCGTTGCCCTGACACGCGCATTGGCGCGGGAAGCGGCGGCAAGCCGCGTCCGGATCAATGCCATTGCACCCGGCCTGGTCCTGAGCGAAGGCGTGCAGGAAAACGCCGGGTGGATGGAAAGCCATTCCGCCATCGTCGCCAGCCGGGCGATCAAGCGCGATTCGCGTCCAGAAGACATGGTCGGGGCGCTGCTTTACCTGGCCAGCGATGACAGCGCATTCGTGACCGGCCAGACGCTGGTCGTCGATGGCGGGTCGGTCATGCATTGACCGTTTCGCAGCGAATTGGAGGAATGAGCGCATGATTCATTTTGACGTCCAGGGGCAGGAGGCACGTGCAGTCGACGTCGATCCGTTCGGCGATGCCTATCTGGCCAATCCCTATCCCTATCACGAAGTCCTCAGGCATGCCGGGCCGGTCGTGTACTTGCCGCAGTGGGGCTGCTACGCGACTGGCCGACATGCAGTCGTGAAGGCCATCCTGCAGGATCCGGCGACGTTTTGTTCCGGTGCAGGGGTGGGGCTGAGCAATTTTAGGAAGGAGCCGCCTTGGCGGCCGCCCAGCCTGGTGCTGGAGACAGATCCACCCGAACATACGAAAAACCGGGCGATCATCAGCCGGACGCTCTCACCGAAAGTGCTGAGGGAGCTGAAAGACCGCTTTGCGGCTCAGGCGCGCGAGCTGGTCGATCAGCTGGTCGCTAGGTCCAGCTTTGACGGAGTCAAAGATCTCGGCGAGGCTTTTCCGCTCAAGGTCTTCCCCGACGCGGTCGGGTTGCGGTCCGACGGCAGGGAGCATCTGATTGCCTACGGCAACATGGTGTTCAACGGCATGGGGCCGCGCAACGCCTTGTACGAACAGGCCATGCGCAATGCCGAGATGGTCAACGCCTGGGTCTGGGCGGCATGTCAGCGGGAGAATCTTTCGCCCGACGGATTGGGGGCGGCGATCTACACCGCTGTGGACGACGGGCAGTTGACTCACGAGCAAGGGGCAATGTTGGTCCGGTCGTTTCTTTCTGCAGGCATAGACACGACGGCCAACGCCATCGGCCTGGCTGCGCATTGCTTTGCCATGCATCCGGAACAGTGGGAGCGCTTGCGCAGCGAATCTTCCCTGGTCCGGCAAGCCTTTGAAGAAGTCCTGCGCTACGGCTCCCCGTTCCAGACCTATTTCCGTACCACTACGCGAGACGTATCGGTGGGGGGCATTGCGATTCCTGCTGGGGAGAAGGTCATGGTGTCGGTCGCGGCTGCCAACCGGGACCCGGATTTCTGGCCGGACCCGGACCGCTTCGACATAGGGCGGTCTACGGCCGGCCATCTCGCATTCGGGGCGGGGATCCACGGCTGCGTGGGCCAGATGATGGCCAGGTTGGAAGTAGAGGTGCTGCTCACGGCCTTGGCCGAGCGGGTCCGGCGCATCGAACTGGCGGGTGAGCCCCGCCTGATGCCACACAACACGCTCAGGGGCTTCCAGGTGCTGCCGCTGCGCCTGCATACCTAAGAACGGGGCGCAACAGCCATGACCAAGATCATCTATGTCGATGCCTCGGGATGCCGGCGCGAGGTGCAGGCCCGCGATGGGACTTCCGTCATGCAGGCGGCGGTTTCGCATGGCATCTCCGGCATCGTTGCCGAATGCGGCGGGTCGGCCATGTGCGCCACCTGTCACGTGTATGTTGAGTCCGGACCCGTCGACCGCCTACCCGCCCCCAACGCCGTGGAGCATGAAATGCTCGATTCCACGGCCGAGCCGCGCCAGCCCAACAGCCGGTTGAGCTGCCAGCTGGTCGTGCGGCCGGAGCTGGACGGGTTGGTGCTCCGCCTGCCGCAGCGCCAAACGTGAGGACCTTCGGACGCCCGCGCCGCCAGGCAGGTTGTTCCGTTTACTGAGAAACTGGAAGATGGATACTGCAGAGCATTACATAGCCGGCCGCTGGCTTTCCTCCGTGAGCGGCGAAGCACGGTTCGGGATCTCCCTGGATCCGGCCAGCGGGGAGCCTGTAGCTAGGTTCGCCGAGGGCGGGGCGGCAGAGGCCGAAGCCGCCATCGAGGCTGCCAGGTCCGCGTTCACGGAGACCGCGTGGGCGCACAGCCCCCGGCTGCGCGCCGATGTGTTGACGCGTTTTGCCGAACGGCTCTCCGCGCGTCAGGAGCGAGTTGCCGACGCCATCGTCATGCTCAACGGCAAGCTGCGGCGCGAGGCGTGCGCGGAAGTGGCGGCCGCCGTCTCGGAACTCCACTACTATGCCGGGCTTGCCCGAAATCTCTCGGGCCGCGTCCTTGAGGTCGAGCCGGGTTGTTTTTCGTCGCTCGAGCGGGAGGCTGCTGGCGTGGCCGTCATCATCGTGCCTTGGAACGGCCCTGTTACGCTGCTCATTCGTTCGCTCGCGCCGGCCATCGCCGCGGGGTGTACGTCCATCGTCAAGCCCGCGCACCAGACTGCTTGGGCAACCAGACTGGTGCTCGAAGCCTTGTTCGAAGACGATCGCCTTCCTCCCGGAGCCGTAAACGTGGTGATCGAGTCCGGGGCCCAGGCTGCGCGCGCCTTGTGCGCTTCGCCACGCATCGACGTCATCAGCTTCACCGGCTCCACCGCGGTGGGGCGGGCAATTGCAGAGGCGGCGTCTAAGAACCTGGCGCGCCTGTCGCTGGAGCTGGGCGGCAAGGCACCGGGCCTGGTGTTCGAGGATTGCGAGCTGGACGCGACGGTCGCCGGCGTGGTAGCCGGCGCGCTGATCCTCGCCGGCCAGCAATGCACTGCGTTGTCGCGCGTGTTGGTCCAGGCGTCGATCTACGAGACTTTTGCAGAGCGCTTGGCGCAGGCATTGCGTGCGGTCAAGGTCGGGCCCGGGATGGAGCCCACTTCCATGATGGGTGCCCTTATCGACGTGCGCAACAGGGATCGTATCGATGCACTGGTCGAGCAGGCCGAGCGGGCGGAGAAGGTTCTGGTGCGCGGGCGGGTGCCCGGCGGCCGCCTGGCGCGCGGGGCCTTCATCGAGCCCAGCTTGGTGGAAGTCGAGGACCTGCAAAGCCGTTTCGTGCAGGAAGAGCTGTTCGGCCCCTTGTTGGTCATCGAGCGCTTTGCTGACGAAGCCGACGCGATCCGCCGCGCCAATGCGACGGAGTACGGCCTGGCCGCCAGCGTCTGGACCCGCGACGCTCTAAAGGCCAGGCGCGTCGCAGGCGCGCTGCGCTTCGGCACTGTCTGGGTCAATACCCACAACAAGTTGTTTGCCGAAGCCGAGGCCGGCGGGCATCATGCAAGCGGCTTTGGTCGTCTGCACGGCGTCGAAGCGCTGAACGACTTCCTCGCCACCAAACACTATTATTTCGAAACGGGGCGGGCATAGCGGGCCTTGCCGGCATGTCACGTCGCGGCATCAACCGGAAGGGAACATGGCGCATACGCACAACCTGAGCGCATCGCATTTGTTGTTGGAGGGGCTGGTCGAGCTGGGGGTGGAATATCTGTTCTGCAACCTGGGAACCGATCACGCGCCATTGGTGGAAGAGCTGGCGCGCTGGGGCCGGGAGGGGCTCGCAGCTCCCAAGGTCGTGGTGTGCCCGCACGAGAACACCGCCGTCCACATGGCCGGTGGGTACGCATTGGCGACTGGGCGAGCCCAGGCAGTACTGGTCCATGTGGACGCAGGTACCGCCAATGCGTCGATGGGCTTGCACAACCTCTCCCGCGCGCGGCTGCCCGTGCTGCTCATTGCCGGCCGGGCGCCTTTCACGATACACGGCGAGTTGCTTGGGTCGCGGGATACCTACGTGCAATTCATCCAGGAGCCGTTCGACCAGGCGAGCATCGTGCGGCCCTACGCCAAATGGGAATACACCCTGCCGGCCCCGGTGGTCGCCAAGGAAGTGTTAGCCAGGGCGTGCTCCGTCGCGCAAACCGATCCTCCCGGCCCGGTCTACCTCATGCTTCCGCGCGAGGTGCTCGCCGCGACCTGCGACGCTTCTGCCGTGCGGACCGCGCGTATGCAGCCCGTTGCCGCCGGGGGCGTTGCACAGCGCTCCGTGCGCGATGTGGCGCACCGCCTGCTCGAGGCACGCAGCCCCATGATCGTGACAGGCTACGCCGGCCGCAAGCCGGCTGCGGCGAAGTTGCTGAGAGAGTTGGCCGAGTTTGCTGGCATCCGCGTTTGCGAGTTCAATCCCTTGCACTTGAACATCGCACGCGAAAGCGTTTGCTACGCCGGCCACGATCCGGCGCACTATTTCGACGACACCGACTTCGGCATGCTGCTGGATGTCGACGTGCCCTGGATCCCGCAGACCGCCCGGCCGCGCGCGGATACGTTCTGGGTACAGGTCGACGTGGACGCGATCAAGCGCGATATTCCCATGTGGAGTTTCCCGTCCGACTTGCGGTTCGAGGCAGACGCAGGATCGTTCCTGGCCGACCTCCTGGAGGCGGTGAGGGCACTTGCGACCGAAGGCTTCAAGGCCGCCGCGGCGGCGCGCATGGAGGCCCTGCGTAAAGAGCACGGGCAAAGGCTGCTGCTCGCGCAACGCAAGGCAGCCGAACCGGGCACCTTCGATGCCGTCAATCCGCATGCGCTTTGCGCCGCGCTGGGAAGGGCCTTGACACCGGACGCCGTCATTGTCAATGAGGCGATCCGCAACACGCCCGCTGTGCTTGAGCAGATACGACTGTCCGAGTCGGGGCGGATTATCGGCCTGGCCGGAGGCGGGCTGGGATTTTCCGCGGGAATGGCGCTCGGATACAAACTCGCGCAGCCTCACCGGACCGTGGTGCAAATCGTGGGCGACGGTTCGTACTACTTCTGCAATCCGAGCGCAGCCTTGGCCGTGTCGCGGCGCTACGGGCTGCCTATTTTCACGGTCGTGCTGGACAACGGAGGCTGGGCTGCGGTGAAGGAGGCCACAGTCCGGATGTACCCGGACGGCGTGGCGAACGAGCGCGACGAATTCGCCTCGGTGCTGCCTCCTTCTACCGACTTCGCCCAATTGGCCGAGGCCGCGGGCGCATACGGAGAGCGGCTGCGCGACCCGGCCGGCACCGAGGCAGCCATCGGGCGCTGCCTCGATGCCGTCAGGGGCGGGCGCTCCGCCGTCTTGCATGTCGCGATCCCCAGGTTTTGAGCGTGGGCGGCCGGCGTCGCCGCTACTTTCCGCCTTTTCCCCTGGCCTCCATTCTGGCCTGATAAATCCGCCGCTTGTTATCGCGGCTGCGCCGCACGTGTTCGCGCATCAGGCTCTCCGCGCGCGTGCCTTCGCCACGCTCGATGGCCCCGACCAGGTCTTCGTGGTCCTGGTGGGCGCGATGGATAAAGGTGTATTCCGAGCTGGGCATGGTCTCGTCCAGGCCCAGGCCCAGCACGACGGCGCCCACTAGCGGAATCTGCGAGACCTGCTCCAAGATGCCGGCTAGCAGCGGGTTGCCCGCTGCCCGGATCAAGGTCGCGTGGAAACGCGCATTCATCGCCGACCAGCGAGGCGTTTCGACGCGGTAGCCGTTCTCCGCGGCGTCCTCCAGCAGCCGCCAGCCTTCCTCTATGCAGTCGCGAAGCGTCTCGATGACGTCGGGGGAGGGCCCGCGTTCGGTGGCGAGCCTCGCGGCCATGCCTTCCAGCGTACTGCGCACGTCGAGCGCCTGGGAGAGGTCGTCCAGATTGAATGCCTTGACCCGGAAGCCGCGGGTAGGCAGGCGCTCGAGCAGGCCTTCCTTGACCAATTCCTCGAACGCGAGCCGGATGGGCGTGCGGGAGACGCCGAGCTCTGCCGCGAGTTGCAGTTCCACGAGGCGCTCGCCCTGGGAATAGGCGCCCGACATGATGCGCCGGCGCAGCTCGGCGGCAACCGTATTGATTTGTGTGGCCATTTGCCGGATCGGTCGTTGTGGGGTTTTCGTCGCCAGGGATGGTAGTCCCTATGGCAGCATCCTTAAATTTGCATGCAGAATGACGAAATATTTGCACGTAAAACGAAAATAACCAATAATTTGCATGCAATTTAATTAGATCTCTTAGTATGAGGCGCTCATGATCCCCTCTTCGGCATACGTCGGCCTGCCGCCTCCGCTGGCCGATTCCGTTGTCAAGACCAAGCATTTTTTCCAGGCGCTGGATAACTTCGCCAAAGTGTTCGCGATCCGTCCAGGCGAGCGCGTCTTGATGTTGACTGACCAGTTGCTGGACACGCGCGTCGTCGATGCCGTGATCGGCCTGGCGCGCGCCCGGGGCGCGCAGGTGCGCGTCTATACCGAGCCCAATTCGCGCGTGACCGCCGTGCCCGAGCCGGTAAAAGGCTTGCTGGAGCAAGCAGACTTCGTGGTGTCGACCTGGTTCTGTTCGATCGAGGATCCGTTCTGCATCGCCATGCGCAAGCGGGGCCAGCGTTGGGTCAAGATCACGTATTTCCGCGACCTGGACCTGCTCCATACCCCGCAGGCCCGTTTCCCCATCGAGATCGTCGGCGCGCTGTGCCGGGCCACCGCCAAGCGCTACCCGCAAGGCGAGAGCTTCGACCTGCACTTCACCGATCCGCGAGGCACCGATTTCCGCATCGGTTTCACCCCCGAGACGCGCGACACCATGCTGTCGTCCAACCGCTGGCGCGGTGTTACCACGGCGGACGAGCCCGGCTGCTACGTGCATTACCTGCCTACCCACGGGCCCAATCTATGGGACCGGACGGCGGTCCGTAATGACCATTCGGTCAAGACGCCGATGTCGGGTGTCATCTATCCGCAATGGGCGGTCGGCTTTGCCAAGCCATTCGAAGAGCGCATCGCCGTGCGCTTCGAGGGCGAGTACGTCAGCGCGGTCGAGGGAGAGTCCGAAGAAGCGCGCATCCTGCACGACATGCTGGTGGGTGGACGCATGATCGAAGGCGGCGGTTGCGGCTTCAACCCCAAGGCGCCGCGCCATACCGTTTATCCGGCCGGCTCCAACGCGCCGGGGGCGCTGCATTTCGGCATCGACCTGGTCAAGCCCAGCGACTACATACGGCGCGTGCTACCCGATTGGGAAGAGCCGCCCGTGCACATGGACCTGGTTTGCCTGGATGCCACCGTCAAGGCCGGGCCAAACACGCTGATCGATCGAGGATTCCTGTGTGCGTTGCGCGATCCGGAAGTGGTCGAGATCGCTTCTCGCTACGGCGACCCGGTGGAGTTGCTCGAAGCCGGCGTGGACTGAATCACACCCTTGTCTTGGGCCGGCCTCACGAAGACAAGCAATGCCGGCATGAAGACAACTCAAACAGCAAAGGAGACGCGTATGAACCCAGTAAAACCCGGGCGCACCCCGGTTCGTTGGCTTGCCGCCATGGCACTGTCGGTCGCGGGGGTCGCGGGCGTGGGCGCCGCGGAGAATGATGCGCAATGGCCGCAACGCCCCATTACCATGATCGTGCCCTTCGTGGCCGGCGGAGGCGGGGACACGCTGGCCCGCCTGTATGCCCGCGAGATGGAGGGCAAGATCCGGCAACCCATCATTATCGATAACCGCGCCGGGGCGGGCGGCAACATCGGGACGGCGGCTGCCGCGCGGGCCACGCCGGACGGGCACACCGTGGTGTTCGGGACCAACGGCACCATGGCCACCAATCATTGGCTCTATAAATCGGTCGGCTACTCGCCGGACGATTTCGAGCCGATCGCGCGGTTCTCGGTGATCTCGATGGTCATGTTCGTGAGCCCGGATTCGCGTTTTAACTCCGCCAAGGAATTGATCGAATACGCCAGGCAGCATCCGCGCGAGCTGACCTGCGCGTCGGCCGGCAACGGCACGGCTTCGCACATGGCTTGCGGGCTGTTGCAGCACATGGCGAAGGTCGAGTTCACCCACGTGCCGTACAAAGGGGGGGCGCCCGCGTCCACCGACGTGCGTTCGGGCCGGGTATCGTTCATGATCGACGTGGCGCCGTATCTGGTACCCCTGGCCAAGAGCAAGCAGATCAAGGTGCTGGCCGTCTCCACGCCGCAGCGCATTCCGGCGTTGCCAGATGTACCCACCATTGCCGAGAGCGGCGTGCCGGGTTACGAGCTTTTCGCGTGGGACGGATTGTTTGCTCCCAAGGGAACGCCGGCCGACCGCTTGGACCGCCTGCACCAGGCAGTGAACGAGGTGCTCAAGGATCCGGCCTTCGACCGCACCATGCAGGAGCGCGGCTCCATCAATTCGCCCATGAGCCGGAGCGAGTTCGCGCAGTTCGTGCGCAAGGAATATGAGCTGCACGGCGAAATCGTCAAGTTCACCGGCGCGCGGATAGATTGAGCGTTGCGCGGCCGGGCGCCAGGCCTGGCGGCGCAACGGAGGCGGCGTTTGCCGGGCAGGCGCTCGCTAGCGCGCCGGGCCGCCGGAGCGGGTTTCCTGGGCGGGCAGCACGATGAATCCCCCTTCTTCGGGAAGCGTGCGCTTTTGACGGACGGTAGCGTTCTCTCCCGCATCTAGGCGTACCGAGAATGCGCTGTTTCTCCCGTTTGCCCTGAGATACACGTTCAGGTAATGCACGCCTGGTCCGAGGACCGTGACGGGCACTTCGAGCACGGCCCGGCGCTGCGCATCGAGGGGGACGGTCGCAGGCGTGGCGGCGTCCACGCGCAGGGCACCTTCCGTGCCGTAGCGCACTTCTACGGCGCTCACGCCGGGCGATCCGGTCAATGCGAGCCTCACCGTGGCCGGACCGGCGGGAAGCGGGGCAGGCGGCGTGCGCACCGCCACGGCGACGAGGTCTCCCGGCTTGCGGGGACGCGGCTCGAAACCGTCATGCCTTGCGGAGGACGTCGCCTCCTGCGCAGCGTGCTGCGATTCGTGCGCGCACGCGGGTAGGGCGGACAGCGACGTGGACAGCACGACCACTAGGGCGGCCATGTTGCGTCGAGCCGGCACGCGCGCGGCTTGAGGATTCGGTGTCGGTCGCATCACTGGCCTCCGGCGGAAATGCGTTCAAAAGTCACTTCATAACAGACTTGCGTCCCCGGCGGGGCGCGCTCGACGTCGTCATCGTCGTCGTCCGCGTCTTCGGCGATGGAGTAGTCCAGCAGCGTGGCGGTATAGGTGCCGGGCTCGAGTTCGCCTTCGACTTCTTCGTCGTCCATGTCGATGGATTCGCCTGAGCGGGAAAGCATGAGGAACGCCTTGGTCTTCGCACCTTCCGGCGAGAGGAGCCGGGCGCCCAGCCTGTAGCTTCCCGGTTCCTCGACCTGCAGGCGCAGGAACCGGCCTTGGTCGAGCTTGTTGGATTCGTTCCCGAGCAAGTTGGATACGCATGCTTGCTGCCTTGTGGGCGTCTTCGCCTGCGGCGCGGCGAACTTGAGATAGGGTGTGGCCGAGATGGGAGGGTCGGTGGGAATCGTGTACGACGCGGCACTGCCCCACTCGTCCAACTCGCCCAGGGCAGGCGTGCCGACATCGGCCAGCAGTTGGTTGACGCGGCCGATGACGACGCCGTCGGTCAGGTGCTTGGCCAACGCGGCACCGAACGGGAAGATGCTCGTGTAGGCAGGCGTGTGCCTTTGCTCGTTCCGGAGGATGGAGACCGTGGACTTGAAGCCGTCCGGCTCTTGCGCAAGCTGGTAAAGGAAATACTGAATCGCCGCTTCGTTGTACCAGGCAGCGTCGTCGGGCGGGGCGGGCGGCGCGCTGACGTCGAAGTAGAAGCTGTACTGTTGCCTCGGGCCCGACGTGTCGACATAGAAAGGATCATCGCGCACGATGCCCGACAGGCCGTTGCCCCAGCCTTCGCCCCAAGCAATCCGCATGTCGAGCTTGTCGCCCTCCGTGTGCGGTCCGCCTGGAGAATCAGAGCGCGAGATGTGCGCCTCGAAATAGTGGCCCCATTCGTGGACGACGACGCCAGTGTCGTACTCGTCGGTGTCGACGTCGGCCTTGCCGAGGATGTACAAGCCGGGCGCCGGGCCGCCCGACGTGAAGTGGCTGGTGCCGATGTCGCCGTCGGCAGGATTGCCGTTGGCGCTGCGGTTGTTCACGCTCCAGTAGATGTCCAGGTGAGGGAAGTTGATGTCGGGCGCCACGGCGAGGAAGCGCTGCATGGAGGCGTAGGCCTGGTCCAGCACGGAAAAGGGGCCGGCGGCGCGCGGGCCGGCATACCTGCCTGACGCGTTGGAGCCCGTCCAGCCCGAGGCAGCGTGCAGGTCGAGGGTCATGCCAACCTGCGGCACGGACAACGGGCTGCTCACGAGCGCATACACCGGGGCATTGGACGGGACCGCCCGATACCCCGGATGCGTGTTGTCGCGCACGGCCACGCTCCACGCGCCTTGCGGGCTTTCGCGCAGCAGGCGCGCCTGCACCCGTATTTGCACGTTGCGGCCAGGCGGTAGCGCGAGGGCATACCAGCCTTGTTCGTCGGTGACAGTGCTGGCCAGGACCTCCTCTCCGCTGATGGCTTCGACCACCGCGCCGCGCACGGGCAGCGCACGGGTCGCGCCGTAGTCCAGGCCCGCCGACTTCTTGGCCGGAACGGCATCGTAGGTCACGGTTCCCGAGACGGAGCCAGGTTCGGGTTGCGGGTTGGAGCCGCTACCGCCTCCGCATGCGGCGAGGAGCATCGACAGGGACAGGGCCGCGGCGGCGAGAAGCCGGCCTGGGCGGCAGCGTAGGGGAGGATCGGCCGAGGCGTTCGGTCCGGCCGCGTGGGTATCGCTCATGGATGCATTTCCCTCTGGATGGTCGAACACAAATGATACATTGCGTCACAAATTGAAATATCGCGACGATGTGTTTATCCCGGCAGGCGCGGACGCATAATGGGCATAGAGGAAGGGTGACTGCGCTTTTTCCCAGAGGTGAACCATGGCCGACGCCCAGGCGCGCCCGCCCCGCAGGCGCTACCACAGCTTCGACGAGTTCTACGATTTCTACCTGAGCGAGCACGCACATCCGGTTTCCCGGCGCATGCACGTGGCAGGCACCAGCGCGGCGCTGGCGTTGGCGGTGTTGGGCGTTGCGCTTGGCCGGCCGTGGCTGTTCGCGGCGGCGGTGGCCTGCGGCTACGGCTTGGCCTGGGCCGGACACTTCTTTTTCGAGAAGAACCGGCCGGCCACGTTTGCGCACCCGTGGTGGTCCCTGAAGGGAGACTTCAGGCTGTGGGCGGAAACGCTCACGGGACGCCGGAGGTGGTGAGGCCGCCGCCGTCAGCCCCGGCGCAGCGGCGCCAGCAGCGAGGCCAGGCCGTTGTGGTCGATCTCGTGCATCAGGGCCAGCAGGCGCCCCAGTTCTCCGGGCGGAAAACCCTCGCGGGCGAACCAGGCGAGGTAGGGGCCGGGCAGGTCGGCAATTTTCCTGCCCTTGTATTTGCCGTACGGCATTTCGACCGTGACCAACCGCTGGAGCGCTTCGGCATCGAGCGGCGTAGGAAGCGGTGGCTCCATGAGGTGATAGGCTCCAATGCGGGACAGCGGCCCGTCCGGCAATGCCACGGCAAGCGCGGCGGCTAGGATTGCTCCGCTCGCATTGTGCCATGGCGGCAAGGGGCGTCGCTGCCGGAGCGCCGGCCCGCGGGCTGCGTCCCGGGAAAATGTTTTCCGGCTCGAGGCACAGCAAAAGAAACTCAACGAATACGGCATCACCAGCATCCGCGTTCCCGGCACGACCGTGGCCGCGTATCGCCAGTTCCAGCAGTTGCGCGACAGCGGCAGGGCGGCCGTGCGCTACAGCATCCTGTTCCGGCCGCGGGACCTCGCAGACTTCCGCTCCAGCATCGTCGAGGCGGGCATACGCCAGGGAGAGGGCGACGAGTGGGTGCGCGTATGGGGCCTCAAGATCAGCGTGGACGGCGGCTTTGAGGGGGGGCGCATGACCCGGCCGTATGAGGGAGAGCTGGGCAAGGGCGGCACCTATTACGGGCTGCAGCTCGTGCCGCAGGAAAGTTTCGACGCCTACGTGGCGGCTATCAATCGGGCAGGATGGCGCGCAGCCGTGCATGCCGTGGGCGACGCCGCGGTGGACCAGGTGCTGCAGGGGTTCGAGCGGGCGGATGCGGAGCGAGACATCAACGGGCGGGGCTGGACCATCGAGCACGCCTTCGTCACGCGGCCGGACCAATACCTGCGCATCAAGGCCATGGATCTGCGGTTGTCGGTGCAGGACCACCTCTACCTCGCGGCGCCCGTGCTCAAGCGGTATTGGGGACCAAGCGGTGCCCTCGCGCGAGGCGGTGCTCAGGCTCATGACCATCAACAACGCCCGCTTGACGGACGAAGAGGCAATCAAGGGGTCGATCGAAGCCGGCAAGCTTGCCGACTTCGTCGTGCTATCGGCCGATTACCTCAGCATTCCCGCCTCGGAGGTGCAGCATCTGAAGGCGCTGGCGACCTACGTCGGCGGCCGGGAAGTCTATCGTTCCGCCGCCTTTTAGGGGCGGTGCCGTCACGGCTTGAGCACGACTTTCACGCAGCCGTTTTCTTTGTCGCGGAAGATCTCGTACATGGTGGGTCCGTCCTCGAGCGCTTCGGTATGGGTGATGACGAAGGATGGGTCCAGGCGGCCTTCGGCGACGAGGTTTAGGAGTTCTTCGCTCCAGCGCAGCACGTGAGTCTGCCCCATGCGCCAGGTCAGGCCTTTGTTCATCGAAGCGCCGAAGGGGATTTTGTCGATCAACCCGCCGTAAACCCCCGGGATAGAAAGTACGCCGGCTGGCCGGCAGACGTAAATCATCTCCCGCAGGACGTGGGGCCGGTCGCTTTCCAGCATGACGGCCTGCTTGGCGCGATCGTACATTGCGTCCAGCGAGCGCGCTGCATGGGATTCCATGCCCACCGCGTCGATGCATTTTTCCGGCCCCTTGCCCGCCGTCAGGTCACGTAGCCGCTCCACCACGCTTTCTTGCTCGAAGTCGATGACCGTTGCGCCGGCCTTGGCGGCCATGGCCAGCCGTTCGGCGACGCGGTCGATGACGATGATTTGGCGCGCGCCCAGCAACTGGGCGCTGCGCATCGCCATCAGCCCGACCGGCCCGGCGCCCCAGATCGCCACCGTATCCGTGGGCGCGATGTCGCATTGAACGGCTGCCTGCCATCCGGTCGGCAGAATGTCGCCGAGGAACAAGACCTGCTCATCCGTGAGGTCGGCCGGAACTTTGATGTGCGTCGTGTCCGCATAGGGCACCCGGACGTATTCGGCCTGCCCGCCGGCGTAGCCGCCGGTCAGGTGGGTGTAGCCGAACAGCCCCGCGGTCGTGTGGCCAAAGGCTTTCGTCGCCAGGTCTTTGTTGCGGTTCGTGCGCTCGCACACGGAGTAATTGCCGCGCCTGCATTGGTCGCACGCGCCGCAGCAGATGGTGAAGGGGACGACTACCCGGTCCCCCACCTTGAGTTTGCGCGCAGCCGGGCCGACCTCCACCACTTCGCCCATGAACTCATGGCCCATGACGTCGCCCGCTTTCATGCCCGGCATGAAACCGTCGAATAAGTGCAGGTCCGAACCGCAGATGGCGCAGGCGGAGACTTTGACGATGGCGTCGCCGGGCTCCTCGATGCGGGGGTCGGGGACGGTGTCGTAGCGGATGTCTTTCTTGCCGTGCCAGCACAACGCTTTCATGCTGCTCTCCTTTCGTTGGAAGCCGGGCACCGTCAGCAAGCGCTGTGCCTACCGCCTCTTGCCCCCTTGACGGTGGCGAAGGCCATCGGACATACTCGTGTTAAACGTTTGTTTAAAACGATCGTTTATTAGATTTAAAAGGAGGTGCCGATGAAGGTGACGCGCGACGATCTGAGGAAGGCCGCAGAGCGGTTCAAGAATTGGGGGAAGTGGGGGCCGGACGACGAAATCGGGACCCTCAACTATGTGCAGCCCGAAGACATCATCCGGGCCGCGCAGCTCGTCAGGCAGGGCAAGGTCATCTCGTTGGCGCTGAATTTCGACCAGCACGGCCCGCAGGGAGCGAAAAGCAAATATCCCGCGATGGGGCGCATCAACCCGCTGCATCTCATGCTGCGCACCGGCACGGATGCCTACTCGGGCGTGTTGGATTCCCGGGGTATACGCGCTGCCGACGACATCGTCGTGATGCCGCTCCAGTGCGGCACGCAATGGGACGGCCTGGGCCATGTCTTCTACGAAAACTGGATGTGGAACGGCTACGATTGCCGCGAGGTGACGTCGGCAGGCGCGCAAAAGGCCGGAATAGAAAAGACCAAGAACAAGATGGTGGGGCGAGGCGTGCTGCTTGACGTCGCGCGGGCCAAAGGCGTAGACCAGCTCGAGGACGGGTACCCCATCACCAGCGACGACCTGGAGGAAACCGCCCGCAAGCAAGGCGTGCAGGTGGGGCGCGGCGATTTCGTCATCGTGCGGACCGGCCAGATGGAAGCCAAGCTCAAGCAGGGCAGCTGGGACGGTTATCCTGGGGGCGACGCGCCAGGGTTTTCCTTCCAAACGCTCGAGTGGGTGCATGGTTCGCAGATCGCTGCACTGGCGAGCGATACATGGGGGTGCGAAGTGCGCCCCAATGAGTCTGAGCCGGGCATCAACCAGCCCTGGCATTGGATCACCATTCCCATCATCGGCCTGACGATGGGCGAAATCTTTTATGTGGCGGACCTCGCCGACGATTGCGCGGCCGACGGTCAGTACGAGTTTCTTTTCGTGGCCCCGACGCTGCCGATTACCGGCGCCGTCGGTTCTCCAACCAACCCGCTGGCCATCAAGTAATCGGCAAGGAGGCGATCTTGGCTAAGACGACCGGCGCGCAGGTCATCGCCGACATGTTCAAGGCGTACGGCGTGACCCACGTATTCATGGTGCCTGCCATCCTGCGGCGGACTTTCGCCGAACTCGAGTTCCGGACAAACATCGCGCGCGTCCATACGCACGGGGAAAAATCGGCGGCCTATATGGCCGACGGCTATGCCCGCGCCAGCGGCAAGCCGGGCATTTGCATGGCGCAAATCGTCGGGGCGCTGAATCTGGCCGCAGGCTTGCGAGATGCTTGGCTGGCGCAATCGCCCGTCATCGCGATCACCGGAGGGCGCGATCCACGCACGAAATTCCGCAAGCTTTACCAGGAGGTCGACGACGTCCCGGCGTTCGAGCCCGTGACGAAGTGGAACGCCACCGTCGACGCCCCGGAGCGCATCCCCGACATGCTGCGCCAGGCATTCCGCGCGGCCGTGAGCGGGGCGCCCGGCCCGGTGCACCTGCAATTCCGGGGTAACGAAGGGCAGATCGATGCGGAGGAAGCCGACATGGAGGCGGAAATTGACGAGCGCTTTGCGCGCGTGCCTCCGTATCGTCCCGAACCCGAGCCCGAGCAGGTCGATCGGGTGCTGGGCTTGTTGCGGGAAGCGTCGCGACCGATATTCGTCGTCGGCGGCGGGGTGCGCAACTCCCGCGCCCAGGCCGAGCTTCGCGCGCTGGCCGAGGCGCTGCAGATTCCCGTGGCGACTTCGCTCAATGCCAAGGATGCGATTCCTGGCAATCATCCCTTGAGCGTGGGGGTGGTCGGCTCCTACTCGCGCGAAAGCGCCAACCTCACGGTTCAGCGGGCCGACCTCGTGTGCTTCGTGGGCACGGAGGCCGGCGGGATGACGACCCACGTCTGGCAGGTGCCCGCGCCCGGCGTTGCCGCCATCCAGATCGACATCAACCCGGAAGTCATCGGCCGCAACTATCCCTTGCGTGCGTCGCTGTGCGCCGATGCGCGCGCTGCGCTGGCGAGGCTGCTCGAACGTGCGCGGAACCAGCCTGCGGTAGACCGGCGAGCTTGGCTGGACGAAGTCGCCAAGCTCAAGCACGATTGGTACGAGAAATACAGGCCGGCCCTGACGTCGGACGCCGTTCCCATCCGTCCGGAGCGTATCTGCCATGAGCTTACGCAGCATGTGCCCGACGACGCGATGGTGGTGGTCGATACCGGGCATGCGGGCATGTGGATGGGCGGCATGTTCGACCTGCGCTCGACGAGCCAAAGCTATATCCGCAGCGCGGGCCACTTGGGCTGGGCATTTCCGGCCGGACTGGGCGCCAAATGCGCGCAGCCGGAGCGCCCAGTGGTCGTCTTCACCGGCGATGCCGGCTTTTGGTACCACATCGCCGAGCTGGAAACGGCGGTGCGCTGGAAGATTAACACCGTCGTGGTGGTCAACAACAACAGCGGCGGCAATCAGTCCAAGCGGGGTTTTGATCGCGCCTATGGCGGTCAGCAGACCGAAAGGGGGCGCGAGCTCTGGACCTATACCCCGGTCAATTTCGCCGAAATCGCCAACACGATCGGCGCGCTCGGCATCCGCGTGACGCAACCCGGACAGCTTCCCGCGGCGCTCGAGCAAGCGCTGGCCGCGGGGCGGCCGGCCGTGATCGATGTCGTGACGGACATCGAAGTGCTGGCACCGCCCCCAGTGGCGTGAGCAAGGAGGGGCCGCAGGTTTAGGTTGATGGTTTGGAACGTCCGTCGGCAGCCCGGCCGGTCAGAGCGGGCGCCGTCGGCATGTGGCGGTATTCACTAGGACGAGGAGGAGATGATGCATCGCACGTTGAAGCGTTTGATCTTGGGCTCTGCCGCTTGTCTTGCTGCCTTTGGCGCATGGGCCGCCGAGTCGGATTACCCAACCAAGCCCGTCAAGCTGATCGTGGCCTTTCCGCCCGGCGGGCCGGCAGATGTGACGGCCCGCATCGTTTCCCAGAAACTGAGCGAGCGGCTTGGGCAGGCGGTTGTAATCGAGAACCGGGGCGGCGCGGGCGGCAACGTCGGCGCGCAGGCTGTGGCCAAGGCCGATCCGGACGGCTATACCTACCTGGTCACGACGACATCTTTCGCCGTGAACCCGGCGCTGTCCGGCAAGGATGCGGGCTATGACGCAGAGAAGGATTTCGCGCCCGTTTCCATCATCGCCACGCAGCCGAACGCGATCGCGGTCCACAAGAGCCTGGGCGTGCAGACCTTGGCGCAGCTGCGCGAGAAGGCGTCCAAGGAGAAGCTGTCGTTCGCCAGCCCCGGCACCGGTACCACGCCACACCTCACCGGGGAAAACCTGTTCAAGATCAAGTGGCGCACGGAAATGACGCACGTGCCCTATCGGGGTGCCGGCCCGGCCGCCGCGGCCCTGGCGGCGGGAGAGCCGCCCGTGGGGTCGCTGGCCGTGGCGGGCGTGCTGCCCTTCGTCAAGAGCGGCCGCGTGGAGGCGCTCGCCGTCTCGAGCAAGGAGCGCATCCCCATGCTGCCTGACGTCCCGACGCTCGCGGAGCTGGGCTATCCCGATATCCTGGACTACACCTGGACTGCCGTTCTCGCTCCCGCAGGCACGCCCAAGGACCGCATCGAGAAGGTCAGCCGGGCCATCGACGAAACGCTCAAGGAGGCAGACATCAAGAACAACCTGGCCATGCAGGCGCTGATCCCGGTGGGGGGCACGCCCGACGAGTTCGGCACCTACCTGAAGGACGAGCTCAAGCGCTGGGCCACCATCGTGCGCGAAACCGGCGCCAAGCTGGAGCAGTAAGTGCAGCGGTAAGGCGCCGCGGCTAGAAGCCGTGTTCGCAGAAATCCAGGATCTCGGCCAGCGCCTGCGCCAGGTCCGTACCCTTGCACGTTCCCCGGGAAATGATCTCGATGCGCCCGGTGTTGGACGCCACGTAGATGTAGATCCCCATGACGAACGTCAGGCGCCAGTAGATCGACTCCGGGGATCGGTCGGGAAAGCAGGCGCGCAGGGCATCCACGAACTTGAAGGTGGTTTGGTCGTAGTAGCGGGCACGTAGCGCCTGCTCGAGTTCTTTGGGCTCGTGGTGCAGGCGCGCCTGCAGCTTCACGAAGGCTCGGCCACCGGGGCCGTCGTCGTTGGCCATGCGCAGGGGCGGGTAGACGAAGGCATAGATGATGTCGCGTAGCGCGACTTTTCCGCTTTCGGCTCCGCGCCGCAGGGCCTCTGCCAACAGTTCTTCCCTCTCTTGCATCAGCACGCGGCAGCGCCGCTCGAATACCGCCATGAACAGACCCTGCTTGGTCTGGAAATGGTAGTTGATGAGCGCCTGGTTGACGCCGGCCGATTGCGCAATCTGCCGGACCGAAGCCGCCGTATAGCCGTGTTCGGCGAAAAGGAGCTCGGCGACGTCGAGGAGCCGTGTAACGACTTGAGGGGGAACGTGGGAGGCGAGTTTGGAGTTGTTCACGTGCAAACCGGCAAACCCTCGATAGACGTGGGATTATGCCATGCCAGGGGCGCGTACAGGCGGCCAGGATGTGCCCGGCGCCGCGCCACGCCTCAGTGCAGCGATGACAGAAATTGCTGGAGTTCGGGCGTCCGTGGGCTGTTGAACAATTCTTCGGGCGGCCCCATTTCGTGCACCTTTCCCTGGCGCATGAACACCACGCGGTCGCTGACCTTGCGCGCGAAGCATTTCGTGGGTCACCATGACGAGCGTCATGCCGTCGCGGGCCAGGCTACAGCAGGCCGACGCAACTGAACACCACAAACGGCTTGAAGGTGGCATTGGCGATCATGGTGCCAGCTTTGGTTAGTTCGATGAGTCCGATGACCGAGGCGAGCGCCGTGCCTTTGATCACCTGTACCAGGAAGCCCCGGTCGGGGCGATCGCCAGGCGGGACGCCCCGTTCTGGACCCGCGGGAGGCGCTTGATGCCCCGTTCTGGCGCGGTTGGGTGGGGGCTTACAGCCGCTTGATGAAGACCTGGCTGTTGCGGCTGCGGTCGTAATGCGCCTGTTTGTCCTTGGGCAGGTCCGCCACGCTTCCTTGGGCGAAGCCGCGCTTGATGAACCAGTGCGCCGTGCGCGTGGTCAGCACGAACAAACGCGTAATGCCCGCCGCGCGCGCGCGCGCCTCGATATGCCGCAGCAGCTTGTCTCCCTCGCCGGCGCCTTGCCAGGCGGGGTTGACCGTCAGGGCGGCCATTTCGGCCATTTTTTCTTCCGGGTAGGTGTACAGGGCCGCGCAGCCGTAGATCACGCCGTCGTGCTCGGCCACCGAGAATTTCTCGATGTCGCGCTCGATGCTGCCGCGGCCCCGGCGCACCAGCGTGCCGTCCACTTCGAGGGGTTCGATCAGGTGGAGGATCGCGCCCACGTCGTCGATGGTGGCGGGGCGCAGGTCGTCCAGCGTGTCTTCGACCACCATGGTGCCTACGCCGTCGTGCGTGAAGACTTCCAGCAATACACTGCCGTCGAGGTCGTGCGGGACGAGGTGCGCGCGCGCCACGCCTTGCTTGACGGCACGCGAGGCGTGGCGCAGGAAAACGGCGGTGCCCGGGTCCAGGTTGCCCTGGGCGAGAAGGGCGTCGGCGTCTTCGCGCGCCAGTTCGGAGTCGACGTTGCCGTCTTTGTCGAGGACGAGGGGCGTGTCGGTCAGGAAAATGAGCTTTTCGGCGCGCAACGCGACGGCCACCGAAGTGGCGAGATCCTCCATGGAGAGATTGAAAGCTTCGCCAGTGGGGGAGAAGCCCAGCGGGGACAGCAGCACGATGGATCCGTGGTCCAGCGCCAGCCGCAGCGCCTCGGCGTCCACCTTGCGGACCTGTCCGGTATGGCGGTAGTCCACGCCGTCGATGACGCCGACCGGGCGCGCCGTGATGAAGTTGCCCGAAACGACCCGGATGTGCGAATGCGACATCGGGGTGTTGGGCAGGCCCTGGCTGAAGGCGGCTTCGATGTCGAGCCGGATTTCGCCGGCGGCTTCCTTGGCACACTCGAGCGCCGCCGCGTCGGTGACCTGGAGGCCGCGGTCGAACTGGAAGGGAATGCCTTTCAGGCGGAGCTGCTCATTGACCTGGGGCCGCGAGCCGTGCACCAGCACCAGCCGGATGCCCAGGGCGCTAAGCAAGGACAGGTCCTGGATCAGGCTGTTGAGCGCGCCGGCCTGGACCAGCTCCCCGCCGAAAGCCACCACGAAGGTCTTGCCGCGGAAGGCGTGCACGTAAGGGGCGACCTCGCGGAACCACTGTACGAACCGGGCGTTCAGGTCGAGGTTGGCAGAGTCGGGGTCAGAAGGTTGGGCGGCAGCGTTCATCCCAAAATTATAATGACGGGTTAATCCAAGTTCTTCTCATGGTCGCAGAATCCACCAAGAATGTGCCTTCGGCACGACGGCGCAATCCCGTTCCGCCCATCACCTACCCCGAGGATCTGCCCGTCAGCGGCCGGCGCGAGGAGATCGCGCGCGCGTTGGCGGCCCACCAGGTCATCATCGTAAGCGGCGAGACCGGCTCCGGCAAAACCACCCAGCTGCCCAAGATCTGCCTCGAGCTGGGACGAGGCGCGGCCGGCATGATCGGCCACACCCAGCCTCGCCGGCTCGCGGCGACGTCGGTGGCGCGACGCATCGCCGAGGAATTGGGCACCCCGCTGGGCGAGGTGGTGGGATACCAGGTCCGCTTCAACGACAAGACCGCGCCGGGCGCTTCGGTCAAGCTCATGACCGATGGCATCTTGCTGGCCGAGACACAGCGCGACCCCGAGTTGCGCGCCTACGATACGCTCATCATCGACGAGGCACATGAGCGCAGCCTGAACATCGACTTCTTGCTGGGCTACCTGCGGCAGTTGCTGCCGCGCCGCCCCGACCTGAAGCTCGTCATCACCTCGGCGACCATCGACGCCGAGCGTTTCGCCCGCCATTTCTCTTTGCCCGGGAAACCCGAGGTGCCGGTCATCAATGTTTCGGGGCGGCTGTATCCGGTAGAGGTGCGGTACCGTCCCGTGGACACCCGGGGCATGCAGGCCAGCGATGCCGAAGACGCGGCGCCGCGCAAGTCCGAGCGCCCGCGCGAGAAAGAGCAGCTGTCCCGCGACGAAGAACGGGACTTGATCGACGCCATCGTCGACGCCGTGGACGAATGTGCCCGCCATGGGCCGGGAGATGTGCTGGTTTTCCTCCCGGGCGAGCGCGAAATCCGGGAGGCGGCGGAGGCGCTGCGCAAACACCATCCTCCGGGGACGGAGGTGTTGCCCTTGTTCGCGCGCCTGTCGCAGGCCGAGCAGGAGCGGGTGTTCCACCCCAAAGGCAGCGGCCGCCGCGTGGTGCTCGCGACCAACGTGGCGGAGACCTCGCTGACGGTACCCGGCATCCGTTTCGTCGTGGATACCGGCCTGGTCCGGATGAAGCGCTATTCCTGGCGCAATAAGGTCGAGCAGTTGCGCATCGAGCCGGTGAGCCAGGCCTCGGCCAACCAACGCGCGGGACGCTGCGGCCGCATCGGGCCGGGGGTCTGCATCCGGCTTTACGAAGAAAGCGATTTCGAGGCGCGTCCCCGCTTCACCGATCCGGAAATCCTTCGCTCTTCGCTGGCGAGCGTCATCCTGCGCATGAAATCGCTCAACCTGGCGGACATCGAGCAGTTCCCCTTCGTGGAGGCGCCGCCCGGGCGGGCGATCGCCGACGGTTACCACTTGCTGCAAGAGCTGGGGGCCATCGACGAGAACAATGCGCTGACACCTGTCGGGCGCGAGCTCGCGCGCCTGCCGGTGGACCCGCGCATCGGCCGGATGATCCTGGCCGCCCGGGACCACGATTGCCTGTCCGAGATGCTGGTCATCGCGTCGGCGCTTTCGGTGCAGGATCCGCGCGACCGACCGCTCGATGCACAGGAAGCGGCTGACCAGGCGCATGCCCAATTCGCCGATGACCGGTCTGAATTCATGGCGTTCCTGAAGCTGTGGAAGTGGTTCAATGAGGCGCTAGAGCACAAACAGTCGCAGCGCAAGTTGGTAGAAAAACTGCGCCAGCATTTTTTGTCGCCGGTGCGCATGCGGGAATGGCGTGACGTGCACTCCCAGCTCGCGGCGGTCGTTGGCGAACAGGGATGGCGCCTGAACCAGTCCGAGGCCACGCTGGAGCAAGTCCACCTTGCCCTGCTGACAGGGTTGCTCGGCAACATTGGCTACAAGTCCGACGAGGACGCGCAGTATCTCGGCGCCCGGGGCATTCGCTTCGTCATCCATCCCGGGTCGAGGTTGGCGAAGAAGGCGGGGCGCTGGGTCGTTGCAGCCGAACTCGTAGAAACCTCGCGCCTGTTCGCACGCTGCGTGGCCCGCATCGACCCCACCTGGGTGGAGCGCGCGGGCCGCCATTTGTTGCGCAAGAACTGGTCTGATCCGCGCTGGGAGAAGAAAGAGGGCAGGGTGGTCGCCAATGAACGGGCGACGTTGTATGGCCTGACGGTCTACGCCGGCCGTCGCGTCGATTATGGACGCATCGATCCGCGCCATGCACGCGAAATCTTCATTCGCCAGGCGCTAGTGACCGGAGAGCTCGACAGCCGGCTGCCGTTCATCGCGCACAACCGCCGGCTCGTCGCCGAGATCGAGAAGCTGGAGCACAAATCGCGGCGGCCCGACATCCTGGTCGATGACGAGCTGATCTTCGCCTTCTACGACAGGCAGGTTCCGGCCGACGTGAATCGCGTCGTCATGCTGGAAAAATGGTACCGGGAGGCGAGCGCGCAGGCCGGCGAGGGCTCCAAGCTGCTGTTCCTGTCGCGCGAGGAGCTGATGCGGCACGAAGCTGCCGGCGTGACTACCGAGGTCTTCCCCAAGAAACTGGCGCTGCACGGCATCGAGATGGCGCTGGATTATCACTTCGAGCCCGGTTCGCCGCGCGACGGCGTGACGCTGACCGTGCCGCTGTTCGCGCTCAACCAGCTCGACCCGGCCCGCTGCGAGTGGCTGGTGCCGGGCATGCTGAAGGAAAAGGTCCATCTGCTGCTCAAATCCCTGCCGCAGAAGCTGCGCCGCCATTGCGTGCCGCTGCCCGAGTACGCGGCGGCCTTCTACGACCGTTGGTTCGACCGGGCACTGAAACCGGACCGCAGCCTGATCGAGGCGCTGATCGCGGACGTGCGCGAGCAAACCGGCGTGCAGCTGGCGCCGGCCGATTTCAAGCTGGAAACGCTGCCGCCCCACCTGTTCATGAACTTCCGGGTGGTGGACGAGCACGGGCGGATGTTGGACATGAGCCGCAATTTGTCGCAACTGAAAGCGGAGCTGGGACGCGAAGCGCAGGCCACGTTCCAGCAGGTGGCCGCGCGCGACATGGACGTGGCGCAGGCCTTGGCCCACGAGAACCTGACGGATTGGACGTTCGGCCCTTTGCCGGAACTGATGGAAATCCGGCGCGGCGGCTTGTCGGTCATCGGCTATCCGGCGCTGGTGGACCGCGGCACGCACTGCGATCTCGACGTCTACGACGATCCCGACGAGGCGGCTCGGCATCACCGAGCGGGATTGCTGCGCCTGTTCCGCCTGCAACTGAAAGACCAGGTCAAGTTCCTGGAGAAAAACCTGAACGGCCTGACCCAGATGAGCATGCTGTACATGCCGCTCGGGACGCAGGAGGAATTGCGGGACCAGATCATCGACGCAGCGCTGGCACAGGCCTGCCTGGCCGATCCGCTGCCGACGGACGCGCAAGCCTTCGCGCAGCGGCGGGCCGAAGGCAAGGGGCGGGTGGGGTTGCTGGCCCAAGAGATCGCACGCCTGGCGTCGACCATACTGACCGAATGGGCGGCGGCGCAGCGCAAGCTACCCCAGGCCAAGGCGCACGCGGCAGCCCATGCGGACATCGAACAGCAATTGCGCGGCCTGATGACAAAGTGGTTCATTCGCGACACCCCTTATCCGCAACTGGCGCATTTCCCGCGTTACCTCAAGGCGGTACAGGCACGGATCGACAAGCTGCGTGCCGATCCTCCCCGCGACGCGCGCCTGCTGGCAGACCTGAATCAACTGCTCGTGCCCTATCAACGGGCCCGCGCCGCGCGCAAAGGCGTCCCGGATCCGCGCCTGGACGAATTCCGCTGGATGCTGGAAGAGTTGCGCGTGGCCCTGTTCGCCCAGGAGCTGCGCACGCCCATGCCGGTGTCGGTCAAGCGCTTGCAAAAGAGCTGGGAGGCCATCAACCGGTAAGTGCGGCGCCTCAGCGTTTCACGTATTCCCGGATGAAGTGGGAAAAGGTTTGCGCGGCCGGCGACAGGGACCGTTGGCGATGGCTTAGCAACGAGATGGGGCGCACGATGCTTTCTGGTTCGAATAGACGCATCTCGACGTTGCTGTACTTTTCTACGATGGGGCGGGCGTGGCCAGGAATCAGGGCCACGCCGAGTCCGGCATCGACGAGGCCTATCGCTGTCCATACAAAAGAAACTTCGAAGGCCGGCTTTAAGCGAACGTTGGCTTGCATCGCGTGGTAGTCGACGAAGTGGCGGGTCGGGTTCAACGTACCCAAGGCGATGTACGCATGGGCCGTGACGTCAGACCAGGAAGGCTTGTGGCGCCGATTCCACCTATAGCTGCGTGGGTAGATGAGCGCGAGGTGGTCGGTCAGGAACGGTTCTTCACGAACGAACGGTGATTCTGACGGCGGGACGCTGAGCGCGAGATCTGCTTCGCCGCTCGCGACCAAATCGACGATTTCGCCGCCCGCGCTGTCGCGCAAGACGACAGTCACGTTCGGGTGTCGTTCCGAGAATGCCCCGATTACGCGGGGAAGCCAGAGCGACGCGAGGACCGGCGAGCACGCAAATCTCACTCGTCCCCTGCTACGGGCGGCAAGCCCGCGGAATTCGCTGACGGCGCTTCCGAGGTCTTGGATGACCCGGGTCGCCGTGGGGCGCAGCTCTTCGCCTGCCTCCGTCAGTTGAACCGAACGCGTGGTCCGGTCGAACAACTTGAGCCCCAGCTCGGCCTCGAGTTCTCGCACCAGCAGGCTTACGGCCGATTGCGACAGGTTCAGGACGGCCGCGGCTTCCGTAAAGCTATGCGTCTCTGCAACACAGACGAAGGCGCGCAATTGCTTGAGGGAAAGGTTGCCGAGCTCGGAATAGAAGTTATTCATTGGCGAACCTATTTAATTAATGAGAATAACTCGCTTGGATGATAAATCAGGGCGAGTTACTGTCCATCCCAAAGAAAACAACATGGGAGACGGGGATGGAAGCGCGAGTCACAAGTAAACCTGGTGCCGGCCGATTGATTCGTTGGCTGGGTGTGGGTCTATTCGGTGGGTGGGCGTTATCGCCGGCAGTCGCATCGGCTGCGGGCTATCCCGCCCACATGGTCAAGATCATTAGCCCCGCTTCCGCCGGGACGACCGGCGATCAGATGGCGCGCTTGCTGGCTTCCAAGTTGTCGCCGCGTTGGGGGGTGCCGGTCGTGGTCGACAACAAAGTCGGTGCCGGAGGCGCGATCGGCTTCGATGCCGTGGCCAAGGCGCCTGCCGATGGCTATACGTTGCTGATGTCGATCACCGCCTTCAGCACCCTTGCCGCGGTGCGTTCCAAGTTGCCCTATGACCCGGCCAGTGCTTTTGTCCCCGTTGCGTTAGTCGGCAAGAGTCCGCTGGTCTTGGTCGTCAGCAATGACGTTCCCGCGCATAGCGTGGACGAGTTCCTCGCGCACGTGAAGAAACAAGCGGCAGGCAAGCTCAACTATGCCTCGCCTGGAATAGGCAGCGTGCATCATCTCACGATGGAGCTGTTCCAGCAGGAAACCGGCGTTTCGATGACGCACGTGCCCTACAAGGCCACCAGCGGCGTGCTCAACGACCTGGCTTCGGGCCAAGTCCAGGCCAGTTTCGTGGTACTGCAGACAGCGGCATCGTTGGTCCAGGCCGGCAAGATGCGCATGTTGGCCGCGGTGTCGGATCGCAGGCTGAGCCAGTTTCCCCAGGTGCCGACGCTCAGCGAACTGGGCCTGAAGCGGATGGAGTTCGAAACTTGGGTCGGGCTGCATGCGCCAGCAGGCACCTCGCGGGAAGTCATCGAGCGGGTCAATCGCGATATCAACGATTTGCTTCGGACGGCCGACGTCAAGGCAGGGTTCGAACAAATGGGCGTGACCGCCGTAGGCGGCAGTCCGGAAGTCTTGGACGACTGGGTTCGCCGGGAAATCCAGACCTGGCGCCAGGTCGCGTCCCAAGCCGGTTTGTCGGCCGATTGAGATTGAACGGTTTTCCACCCACTACATACGTCATGGTCACTCAAGCACAGAACGCAAAATTGGTCCGGACCGGACCAGGTACGCCCATGGGCAACCTGTTCCGCCGCTATTGGATTCCCGCTTTCTTGTCCGAAGAAGTACCCACTCCCGATTGCCCGCCAGTCCGCGTCAAGCTCCTCTCCGAAGATCTCTTGGCCTTTCGCGACTCGGAGGGGCGCGTTGGGCTCGTCGATGAGTTTTGCCCCCATCGCCGCGTCTCGCTTTGGTTCGGCCGAAACGAAATGGGGGGCATCCGTTGCGCCTACCACGGTTGGAAGTTCTCCGCCTCGGGCGAATGCCTGGAAGTTCCGTCGGAAGAGGCGAGCGGCACATTCAAGAAGAGCGTAAGGCTTCTGTCTTATCCGTGCATCGAGCAGGGCGGGGTCGTGTGGACTTACATGGGGCCGCCAGAGCTGAAGCCGCCGTTTCCCGAATTCGAGTGGATGCAAGTGCCGGCCTCCCACCGCTACGTGTGCAAGCGGATCCAGGAGAGCAATTACCTTCAGGCGATGGAGGGAGGCATCGATTCGAGCCATGTGTCCTTCCTGCACAGCGGGGAATTGCACACCGACCCCCTGCACAAGGGCACCCAGGGCGCCCAGTATCAGCGCGACGCTACGCCGCAATTTGAAGTCATGGAGTCAGCCGGCGGGTTGTTGATCGGTGCGCGTAGGCGCGCAGACGGCGGCAAGAGTTACTGGCGGATTACGCAGTGGATCATGCCTTGGTACACGATGATTCCGCCCTACGGTGACCACGCGCTTCATGGCCATGCGTGGGTGCCCATGGATGATGAGAATTGCTACGTGTGGAGCATGACCCATCACCCGTCCCGTCCGCTCAGCACGGACGAGCGCGCCGCCATGGAAAGCGGACAAGGCATTTATGCCGAGTTGATCCCAGGCACTTACCGGACGGTCGCCAACAAGCGCAATGACTATCTGATCGACCGCGAGGCGCAGAAAAAGGGAATCTATTACAGCGGCGTGAAGGGGATCGCGATGCAAGATGCATCGCTGCAAGAGAGCATGGGGCCTATCGTAGACCGGTCCTTGGAGCGCCTGGCGAGCACGGATATCGCCATTGTCAAGGCCCGCCGGCGCTTATTGGCTGCCGCAGACGCCGTGGCGGACGGCACGCAGCCTCCCGGCCTGGATCCCGCGACCCATCGGGTGCGTTCGGCGTCCTTCGTCCTGCCCCCCGAAGTGCCATTGGCCGACGTGGTGGAGGAGGTGACCGCGGTAGTCGAAGGTGCCCATACCTCCATCTAGGAACGCCATGTCCACTAGTATGACTTCGTCCATACGGGCCGCCGTGGCTCTCGACGGGCTGCGAACCGAAGTGCGCGCCTTTGCACGCCCCGAAATTCCGGTCGATGGCGGTCTGTTGAAAGTCGAGATGACGGGAATATGCGGAAGCGATTGGCCATACTTCGTCAACTACCCTCGGAGTAAGGGGCCCTTGATCCTGGGCCATGAAACCGTGGGGAGGATCGAGGCGCTCGGCCGCTCCGCTGCAACCAGATGGGGATTAAAGGAGGGAGATCGCGTCGCCCTGGAGGAGTATCTTCCTTGTGGTCATTGCGATTATTGCCGCAGCGGCGACTTTCGATTATGCGACGCCACCGACTCCCTGCTGGGCAACGGCGTTCGCTATGGGTCGACGCCCATCTCGGTCGCTCCTTCGTTATGGGGGGGCTATGGGGAGTACCAGTTCTTGCATCCCAGCTCGGTGTTCCACCGGGTGCCGGAATCGGTCTCCCCGACGCTAGCCACGCTGGCCCTTCCGTTGGGCAATGGGTTCGAATGGGCGCATTTACAGGGCCGGGCGACCGTGGGACAAGCGGTGCTCATCCAGGGGCCTGGCCAGCAGGGGTTGGCGTGCGTGGTCGCCGCCCGCGAAGCGGGGGCGAGCTGCATCATCGTGACGGGCTTGTCGGCGGACCGCCACAGGCTGGAGTTGGCGCGCGAACTGGGAGCCCACCACACCATCGATATCGAGAAGGAAGATCTCTTAGAGACCGTCGCCGACCTGACTGGCGGGCTGATGGCCGACTTGGTCATCGACTGCGCCTCCGGGGGGCCGGCCACCATCGTCGCCGCGGTCCAACTGGCTCGCAAGCATGGAACCATCCTGCTGGGGGGGCGCAAAGGTGAGCCGGTGCCGAAATTCGACAGCGATATCCTGTTCAAGAAATGCCTGACTCTGAAGGGGGTGCGTGGGCATAGCTACCAGGCCGTGGAGCTGGGGCTTGCGACCATTGCGTCGGGGCGCTACCCGTTGCACAAACTCTGCACCCACGTTTTCGGCCTCGACCAGGTCGACGCCGCGTTGCACACCGTGGGGGGCCAGGCGGGGCGGGCGGCGATTCATTGTTGCGTAGACCCCTGGCGCACCGGGGGCGGGGCCGTTTCCGAGCCAGGTGCGACGCAGCAGTGACGCTTTCCGCCTCGCTTTTCGAGCGTCCTAGGTGAGGGCGCGCCGCAGCTCCGGCGCGCCGGGCAGGTTGGGGGCCGGACTGTCGGTCTCCAGGCTTTCGAGCAGGCGCTGCAGGTGGCCGATGTGGGGCAGCATCGGGCCATAGAAGAGGGTCTGGTGCCCGGTTTGGATCAGCAGGGTGGGGAAGTCTTCGATGTCCTGGTCGTCCAGCAGGTCGGGGTGTTCCTCGACGTCCACCCAGAGGAACACGTGATCGGTGAACTGCTCGGACAGTTCCTCGAACTTGGGCTGGTATTCGCGGCAAGTGCCACACCAAGCCGCGCAGAGGCACGCGACCAGCAAGGTTTGCGGATCATCGAGGCGCCGCGCGAGCTCACCGGCGCCGGTGTCGGGAAAGTAGACGGCCATGATGTGAGTGACGTAAGGGTTTTGGTAGCCATTATGCCTGCGCCTTGCGTCATACTTGCAACCGTGACTGAAATCACGGAGATCGAATGGCTTCCTCTTCCGATGAACGCACTGCGGCCAGCGCGGGGTTGCAGGGGGTCGGCCTGGCCTTTGGCCGGGCCGTCGTATCGCAGTTCCGCGGGCCCATGCTGCTTGCGTTGCTGCTGCCTTTCCTGGTCGCCTTGGCCGCGGCGATCGCCCTGATTTGGTTCTTCTGGACACCGCTTACCGAATGGCTGCAAGGCACGCTGTTCGGGATTCCGTTCGTGAGCGATCTGGACGGCGTGCTGGTCGCCGTGGGGATCGCCTCGCTCAAGCTGTGGCTGATTCCCGTCGTGGCCACGCTGATCCTGCTGCCGCTATCGGGCATCCTGGGGCTCGTGGTCGCGGCGGTGCTCATCATGCCGCTGGTGCTGCGCAATCTGGAGAAGAACGACTACCCCGAGCTGGAGCGGCGTGGCCGCAATGCGACGGTCGCGAGCGTCTGGAATGCCGTGTGGGTCACGACGCTGTTCGTGTTCGGCTGGCTGTTCACCATGCCGCTCTGGCTGCTTCCTCCACTGGCCGTGCTGCTGCCCATCGCCTGGTGGGCTTTTGCCTTTACTCGCATGCTCCGGCTCGACGCGATGATCGAGCATGCTTCGCCCGAAGAGCGGCGCCTGCTGCTCGCGCGGCACAATCGGGGATTCTGGGCGTTAGGGCTGATCTGTTCCCTGTTGAACCTCTTGCCTCCCGCCTGGTTCATACTGCCGGTGTTTTCGGCGCTCCTGTTTTCGCATTTTGCACTCGAGGCGCTGCGCCGCCTGCGTAGCGAGACCACGTCATGAACGCATCGCTTGCTTCTCGCCGTATCGGCTTGTTCATCATCGGAGACGAGATTCTTTCCGGGCGCCGCCAAGACCGGCATTTCGCCAAGGTCGTGGAGCTGTTGGGCGCGCGCGGCCTGCGGCTCGCCTGGGCCCAGTTCCTGGGCGACGACCGCGAGGCGCTCACCGACGCGCTGCGTCGCAGTTTTGCCAGTGGCGACATTGTGTTTTCGTGCGGCGGCATTGGCGCCACGCCCGACGATCACACGCGCCAAGCCGCGGCGGCTGCCTTGGGCGTACCGCTGGTATTGCACGAGGAAGCGCGGATTCTGATCACCGAGCGCTGCGCGGAGACGGCCGCCGAGGGCTCGGGCAGCGCCGACATGACGACGCCGGAAAACCAGCGGCGCCTGAAAATGGGCGAGTTTCCGGAAGGCAGCGAGATCGTGCCCAATCCCTACAACAAAATTCCGGGATTTTTCATACGAGACCACACCTTCGTGCCGGGCTTTCCGGTGATGGCCTGGCCGATGATCGAATGGACGCTCGACAACCGTTATGCCGGCTTGCACCATGCGGTGCCGCACGTCGAGCATTCATTCATGGTGTTCGAGCTGCCAGAGTCGCGCATCGCGCCGGTGATGGAGGCCATCGAGCGGCGTTGGCCCGGCGTCAAGGCGTTCAGCCTGCCCAGCGTGGGAGGCGACGGGAAGCGCCGCCACATCGAGTTGGGTGTCAAAGGCGAGCCGGCCGCGGCGGCCGAGGCGCTGGCCTGCATGCGCGAAGAGGTGCGCCGGCTCGGCGGCCTGTTCAACGCCGCCGAGTAATCGGGTCTTGCGTGCAGGGCTTAGGCCGCGGCGGCCTTGCGGCTGCGCGCTGCGCGGCCGTCGGCGGCGGCCTTGAACGTGGCATTCGTGGCCGCGTTCAGGTTGGACTCGGCCAGTTCCGCCGCTTGCTTGGCCGCTTTGCTCACCGACTCGTATGCCGACGTGAGCGTGGCGAGCGAGGACTTGACCAGCGCGATGGCGCTTTCCGAGCCGGCCGGCGCGTTCTTGGCCAGCTGGTCGACGGCTTCGGCAAGTTGGCGGTGCTGTTCGGCCAGCTGCGCTTCGCCCAGGCGCGTGAATTCGGTCTGCACGCCAGATACGATGTCATAAACGTGCTTGCCGTAGGCGACCGCCTTCTCGGCGCTCGGTTGGACCAGCGAGGAGACGAAGGCGAACACTTCTTGGCCGTCTTTCAGGCCAAAGGCTTCTTGTGCCTTCAGCGACGCTTCTTCGAACGTGGCCTTGGTAACCTTCAGGTGCAGGTCGACCAGTTTTTCGAAACCTTCGAACGCGGTGTTCTGGGCGGTGAGTAGGGTTTCAAAGGCCGCTTTTTGCGAGGCCAGTGCGCGTTCAGGGGTAGCGAACATAGTTGGGCTCCTTGTGGACTGTCTAGGACGAGGCGACCGGGAAACCAGGGAAGTACGCCCCCAAACAGCCCGATCCGTCAATGCGCATCGATGTCGATTGCTGCATCGCACAAAAACTATTGTAGGTGTACTGTGGGGAAAGTCAAGTTTTTTCCCCTGTGGATTGTTGCGATGCGTCAGGCGCCTTCCCCGCCCGCGGAAGGGGGCCCAAAGGGCTCTGCACATAGCGCGCGTGGGCGGTGTCCCGCTACACTTCGGCGTCCCATACCGAAGGCCGCGCCGTGGGTTCTCCGCTCCTGTCCCGCTTGATCGCACCCTTTTTCGTCATTATCTGGAGCACGGGCTTCGTCGTCGCCCGCTTTGGGCTGCCGTATGCCGAGCCCATGACCTTCCTGGCCGCGCGGTTCGCGGGCGTGCTCGCCGTCATGGTGCCGCTGTCGTTTCTGTTGTCCATCCAGTGGCCAGGGCGTCGAGAAAGCCTGCATGTCGCCGTGGCCGGCGTGCTGCTCCAGGCCGGATATCTCGGCGGCGTCTGGACGGCGATCCACCAGGGCATGGGGGCAGGGTTGGCCGCGCTGGTCGTGGGCCTGCAGCCCCTGCTGACGGGCGTGGCCGGCCGCTGGATGGGCGAGGCGCCCAGCATGCGCCAATGGATCGGGCTGGCACTGGGGTTCCTGGGCGTGGCGTTGGTGGTGGAGAACCGCCTCGGTGGCGACGGGCTCACCTGGCGGGCGCTGGCGTTTGCCGTGGGGGCATTGGTCTCCATCACCGCCGGCACGATTTACCAGAGGCGGTTCTGTCCCGGGGTGGACTTGCGCGCCGGCCTGGTGCTGCAGTTTGCCGCATCGCTGGCCGTCGTTGCGCCGGCCGCCTGGGTGTTCGAAACGATGCAGGTCGAGTGGACCTGGTCCTTCGTGGGCGCGTGGGCCTGGTCGGTGTTTGCGCTGTCCATCGGCGCGATCTGCCTGTTGTTCCTGCTGATTCGGCGCGGTGCCGCCACCCGGGTGGCGAGCCTCATGTATCTGACGCCGACCGTGACCGCGCTCATGGCCTGGGCGGCGTTCGACGAGCCACTCACCCTGACCATGCTGGCCGGCATGGCGATCTCGGCGTTCGCTGTGGCGTGGACTCAGGGGAAACGATAGGGAGATTCGTTCTCGCGCGCAGATTGCGATCCCTTACACTCTTTTCACTGTCGCGGGAGTCGTCTCCCGCGGCACCCTTTCACGAGCAGGAGACAAAAATGGGCCTTCAAAAAAATGCAGCGCCCGCGGCGATCGCGGCCGCAGTCCTGGCCGGCGTGGCCGGCCTCGCGCCTGCGCACGCGGCGGAGCAGAACTATCCCACCCGTCCGGTGACGATGATCGTTCCCTTCGCGGCCGGTGGTCCCACCGACGTGGTGGCGCGCTCGCTGGCCGAAGCCATGCGCAAGTCGCTCGGCCAAACGGTGGTGGTCGAGAACGTCGGCGGTGCCGGCGGCACGATCGGCACCGCAAGGGTGGCCAAGGCGCCGAACGACGGCTATACCGTGCTTCTCATGCACATCGGCTTCTCCACTGCGCCGGCGCTCTATCGCAAGCTGAGCTACGACCAGGCCAACGATTTCCAACCGATCGGGCTCACGGTCGACGTGCCCATGACGATAGTCGCGCGCGATAACTTCCCCGCGAATAACATCAAGGAGTTCCTCGACTACGTCAAGGCCAACGCCAGCAAGCTCTCCATGGCCAACGCGGGGATCGGCTCGGCCTCGCACCTGTGCGGCCTGATGTTCATGAGCTCCATCGGCACGGAGTTCCAGACCATCCCTTATAAAGGCACCGCGCCGGCCATGAACGACCTGCTGGGCAAGCAGGTGGACTTCATGTGCGACCAAACTACCAACACCACCGGGCAAATCAAGGCCGGCAAGGTCAAGGCCTATGCCGTGACGAGCACGAGCCGGGTGCCGAGCCTGCCCGACCTGCCCACGCTGGACGAATCCGGCCTGAAGGGGTTCTCGGTCGGCATCTGGCACGGCTTGTGGGCACCCAAGGGGACTTCGCCCGCCGTGGTCGCCAAGCTGCAGAGCGCACTGAAGGCTGGCTTGGACGATCCCGCGTTCCAGAAGCGCATGAGCGAGCTCGGCGCCATCGTCTTGGCTGACAAGGCCACGCCTGCCGCCCTCGACACGCTGGTGAAGTCCGAGACCGCCAAGTGGGGCGCCGTGATCAAGAAGGCGGGTGTCTACGCAGATTGACGCCGAGCACCGCCCAGGCGCGACGCCTCCGGTAGCCCGGCAGCTACCCTGCCAAGGCGTGTTTCGGAGCGTCGCCCATGGGCTCCTGGAAAGCCAAGGCCCGGCCTGTGCCGGGCTTTGCAATATTTGCAGTCGGTTTTTAAGTAGAAGCTTAAAAAAAGCGAGCTAAGTCGTTCATTTAATAGAGATTTCCGCGGAAAAATCTGATAAGCTGCCACCCCTGGGCCGAGTCGTTACCGGAGGAAACATGGCGCGCATCAGGAACCGCATTTTATCGATCTCGCTGCTCTGCGCCCTCACAGCCACGTTTATCCTTCCCGCCGCCGTCCCGGTGGCCCACGCCGCTACCTCGTCCGCGTCGCAAGCCAAGCAGGCCAAGAAGGCGGCATCGGGGAAGGCCCGTTCCTCCAAGAAGCCGGCCAAGGTCGCCAAGTCTTCCAAGACTGCCCCTGCCAAGTCCTCCAAGGTTGCCTCCGCCAAGAAGGCCAAACCGGTCGCGGCGGGGAAAAAGCGCGCTGCCAAGCCGGTTGCGCACAAGGAAGCCGCGGCCGGCATACAGCGCGCTTCGTACGGTCCTGCTTCCTCGCTCGAGCTCGACGACGGCCATCTGGCAGTTCGCTCCAGCGTGGCCTTCGTCCAAGACCTGGCCTCGTCGGACGTGCTGTTTGCCAAGAACGAGAATACCGTGGCGCCCATTGCTTCGATCACCAAGCTGATGACAGCCCTGGTCGTGATCGAGGCGGGGCAACCGCTGGATGAAGAACTCGAGATTACGTCCGAAGATATCGACACCCACAAGTTCACGCATTCGCGCCTGGCGGTCGGCACCCGGCTCTCGCGGGCCGACATGCTGCACCTGGCCTTGATGTCGTCGGAGAATCGGGCGGCCAATGCGCTGGGCCGCCATTATCCCGGCGGCCTGCCGGCCTTCGTGCAAGCCATGAATGCCAAGGCCGCCGCGCTGGGCATGCAAGACACGCGCTACGTCGAACCCACGGGGCTGTCCAGCGAAAACGTCTCGAGCCCGCGCGACCTGGCCGTCCTGGTGCGCGAAGCGGCCCGGCATCCGCTGATCCGGCACTACACGACAGACACTGAATATGTGGTCGAGGTGAAGGGTAGGCCCCAGACCTTCCGCAATACCAACCGCCTGGTGGCACGCCCGGATTGGGATATCAGCGTATCGAAAACCGGTTTCATCAACGAGGCCGGCCGCTGCCTCGTCATGCTGGCGACCATAGGAGGCCGCGACTTGGCCATCGTGCTGCTTGATTCCGTCGGCTCGCTGACCCGCACGGCTGACGCCCAGCGCATTCGCCAGTGGGTGCAGCGCGAAATCGGCGCGATGTAAGCCTCGCGGGGGCGGCTGGCGGCACGGCCAGCCGCGGCCCGGTGCCGCCGGGCGTAGCGGGCGCCGGTCAGGGCTCGTAGCCCAGGGCGTCCGAAATCTGGCTGGCAGTTTCCACCAGCGTATCGATCCAGCTGTCCTGCATGCGGTCCGCCGGCGCGGAAATGGAGAGGCCGGCGATGAGCTTGCCGGTGTCATCGCGTATGCCCGCGGCGATGCAGCGCACGCCCATTTCGAGTTCTTCGTTGTCCCGCGCGTAGCCCTTGGCGCGCACTTCTTCGAGTTCGCGCTCGAGGTCCTCGAGCGTGGTCAGGCTGTTGGCCGTGTGTCCGTGCAGGCCGGTGCGCGCTGCGTATGCGCGCACCAGCAGGGGATCGTCGGCGGACAAGAACAGCTTGCCCGTGGACGTAAGGTGCAGGGGAGCCCGGCCGCCGATGGCGCGCACGACCTGCATGCCGGAGCGTTCGCTGTATGCGCGGTCGATGTAGACGATTTCGTCTCCCTGCCGGACCGACAGGTTGACCGTTTGCCCGGTGAGGCGGTGTAGCGTGCGCATCGGCGTGATGGCTGCGTCGCGGACGTTGAGCCGGCCCTTCACCAGGTGGCCGAGCTCGAGCAGGCGCATGCCCAGGCTATACATGCCGCTTTCCACGCGGTCGACGTAGCGTCCTGCGACCAGGTCGTTCAGGATGCGGTGGGCGGTGGAGGGGTGCAGGCCGGTTGCTTGGGCGAGTTCCTTGAGGCTAACCGGATCGGGGTGCTGGGCGAGGGCATCGAGCAGACGCATGGTGCGTTCGAGCACTTGGATGGCGATCTGCGGCGCGGGAGCCGCGGAGGAAGGCGCTAAAGCCGCCTCCTCGGAAGTCATGGCTCTGGGCATTGTTATTTGAGTCTCTACGCGATGATGCTAGTTTATCCCATATGGTGAAATGTCGTAAACGCGACCTCACCTTGATGGGGTGGGCTTGCCGCGATGCAGCAGCCCATTTTTTGTTCCCGGAGTATACCGCCGCCCGGTCAGGTTTATTGCATCGCACCATTCGTCGGAGCGCGCTGGCCGGCTGCGCGGCTCAGCGTCCAGGCGCCAGCGCGGCAACGCAATCGTTGACTAGGGCGGGGCCGCGGTAGACGAGGCCGGTGTAGAGCTGGACCGCATCGGCGCCGGCCGCGATTTTGTCGGCGGCGTGCCGACCCTCCGTGATGCCGCCTACGCCGATGATGGCAAGGGAGGAGCCTGCGCTGCGCCGCAGCCTCTCGATCACGCGCAGCGACATCTCTCGCACCGGCGGCCCCGACAAGCCGCCCGCTTGGTCGGCATTGCGCAAGCCCCGGACGGCGTCCCGCGAGAGGGTGGTGTTGGTGGCGATCACCCCGTCGATGCCGTATCGCGGCAGCAGTTCGGCAATGGCGTCGATCTGGCTTTCGTCCAGGTCGGGCGCGATCTTGACGGCAAGCGGCACGCGCCGGCCATGCCGCGAGGCGAGTTCGTCGCGCGCTTCGCCGAGCCGGCACAGCAATTGCGACAGTTCGTCTGCCCCTTGGAGGCTGCGGAGATTTTTCGTATTGGGCGACGAGATGTTGATGGTGACGTAGTCGGCGTGCGGATATACGGCCGAGAGTCCGGCCAGGTAGTCATCCGCGGCCTTTTCCATGGGCGTGTGGGCATTCTTGCCAATGTTCAGGCCGAGGATCCCGCCATGGGCCTGGTAACGGCTGCGGCGGACGTTCGCGAGGAAGGCGTCCAGTCCGTCATTGTTGAAGCCCATGCGGTTGATCAGGGCTTCAGCCGGGGACAGGCGGAATAGCCGCGGCAGCGGATTACCGGCCTGCGGCCGGGGCGTGACGGTGCCGATTTCCATGAAGCCGAAGCCCAGGCCAGCAAGCGCGTCAATGTGCGCTCCGTTCTTGTCCAGGCCGGCTGCCAGGCCTACCCCATTGGCTAATTTCAATCCCATGAGCTCGACCGGGCGGCCGGGGGTAGGGGCGCGCCGGGTCAGCCCCAGGTCATGAAGCCGTTGCAGCGCGGTGAGCGTCAGGGCATGGGCGGTTTCGGGCTCAAGGGCGAACAGGGCGGGCCGCAGTAGCGGGTAGGCACGGAAAAACGCGGACATGGGTGGAATCGAGTCAGTTGGGGGAAGACGGCACATCGTTGAGATGGCCGTCCCGGTCGGGAGTCTTTAGGCGGGAAGTGTCGACGACGGCGACGGAAGCCTTGCCGGGCGGTGGGCCTGCGTAGTCCCGCCATTCGCCGTTGACGAGCATTTCTATGGGGCGGAAATTGACCTTGTAGGCCATTTTCGGGCTTTGTTCTATCCAGTAACCCAGGTAGAGATAAGGGAGCTCCAGCAGCCGGCATTGCTCCAGCTGCCAAAGGATGTTCCAGGTGCCGAGGCTGCCTTTCAGGTCCGGGTCGAAGAAGGTGTAGACCGAGGACAGTCCGTCGGACAGGATGTCCATGATGGAGACCATGCGCAGGCTTCCCTGCGGGTCCCGGAATTCGACCAACCGCGTGTTGACACGGCTTTGCAGCAGGAACTGGGCGTATTGCTCACGGCTGTCCTGATCCATGCCGCCGCCGCGGTGGCGAGTCGACTGATAGCGCTGGTAGAGCGCATAGTGCTCGGCGGAATAGGCGAGCTCGGCGATGAATACCTGGAGATCTGAATGGCGTTTCCAGGTGCGGGCCTGGGTGCGGTTGGGCCGGAAGCGGGTGACTGGTATGCGCACGGGGATGCATGCGCGGCAGCTGTCGCAGTGCGGGCGGTAGGTAAACACGCCGCTGCGGCGGAATCCCAGGCGCACCAGCTCGGAATAGACGTCCGCGTTGATGAGGTGGCTCGGGGTGGCGACTTGCGACCTCGCCATGCGGTCCCCCAGATAACTGCACGGGTAGGGGGCTGTCGCATAGAACTGCAGCGCGGCGAAGGGTAGTTCTCGAAGGTGCGTCATGCGCGTTCAGCCGGAGAGGCCGCGGCGGGAGGGGTATCCAGGTCGACGATTTCGCCGTTCGGAAGCAGCCTGCCGGGTCGCCACGGAAGAGGGGGCAGGCGGACGGATTTTACAATCAGCCGCTCGAACTCTGCGCGTGCAATGACGGTCCCCCCGAGCGAGGCGAGGTGCCGCGTATCCTGCTGGCAATCGATGACGTCGGCCCCGTGGCGCCGCAAGAACCGCACCAGATACGCGAGCGCGATTTTCGAGGCATCGGAAACCCGGGCGAACATCGATTCGCCGTAGAACACCCTGCCCAGCGAGACGCCGTACAGTCCCCCCGCGAGTTTGCCGTCCACCCAGGTTTCCACCGAATGGACCTCGCCCAGTTCATGCCAGGCGCGATAGGCGCGTTGCATGGGCGCAGTGATCCAGGTCGCCGGCCGTTCTTCGCTGCGCGGCGCCGCGCAGGCCAGCAGCACCTCGTCGAACGCGGTGTCCACGCGGACCTCGACCGACGCACGGCGCTCGATCTGCCTGAGCTTCTTGCGCAGGGAGTGGGACGGCGCGAAGCGATCGGTGAATAGCACCATGCGCGGATCCGGGCTCCACCACAGGATGGGTTCGCCCGGCAGGTACCACGGGAAGATCCCGCGCGCGTAGGCGTCCCTGAGTCGCTCGACGGACAGGTCGGCCCCGACCGCCAGCAGTCCTGGAGGATCTTCCAGGGCCTGGTCGAGCGGAGGAAAAGGCGTATCGGGCCCCAGCAGGGCCGGCATGCGGTAGCGAGACGGTGACGGGCTCAAGGGGCGGGCGCAGAAGACGCGTAAACGGGTTCCGGACCGCGCAGCAGCGTATCGCTGTGGACCTGGAACGCCCCGCGCGCGCGATCCGCGAAGAACAGCTTCAGGGCGGTGGAGACCGATCGGAACGCGAGTTCGTCCCAGGGGATCTCCTCTTCATTGAAGAGGCGAGCCTCCAGGCTTTCGGGCCCGGGTTCGAACTGGGGGTCGGTGAGCCGGGCCAGGTAGAAAATGTGGACCTGGTCGACGTGGGGGATGTCCAGTACGGCGAACAGGGGCCCCATTTCGATGCGGGCGCCGGCTTCTTCCTGGGTTTCGCGCGCGGCGCCCTGGGCCGTGGTTTCCCCGAGCTCCATGAACCCGGCCGGGAGGGTCCAATAGCCGTGGCGGGGTTCGATCGCGCGGCGGCAGAGCAGGACCTGTTTCTCCCACACGGGGATGGTGCCGAGCACCATGCGCGGATTCTGGTAGTGGATCGCCCCGCACTGGTCGCAAATGTCTCGTACGCGGTTGTCGTCCTCGGGAATGCGGCGCGTCAGCAGGTTGCCGCACTGGGAACAGTAGCGTTGAGAGCGCGGGGCCGGGAAGTAGGTAATGGCGCGTGGAGAAGCGGTCATGGCGTGTCCAGAGGGCCGAGGCGGCGCAGCGCTCCGGCAATTGCGGGAAATCGTGAGATCTCCTACCTCAAGTATACGTAACCTGTTCGGCGTCGATGCGAGACCTGGGGTATGCCCGCAGGGCCCGGGAGCGGGCCTGCGTCGAGGTTCCCGCGCAGCGCACCGTGCGCATTATAGGAGTTGCTGGGCGCGTGGGTGCCGGCGGCAGGATGAGCCATCGGGAACGTTCGTTGCTGCAATCGCCACTGCTAACAAAAGGAGGCATGATGCGAGCAACTCGTTATTTCCTATGTGCGGCCTTGGTGCTGGCTCCGCCGCTGGCACTGGCCGGCGAACGCTCTTCCGGTGACGCACTCGATGCCGCCAAGCCCACGCAAGGCCGCGGCAAGACGCATGACACGGGGGCGGAGCAAAAAGGCGCGCAAGAGCTCCCGTCCGGGGCGCAGACTGGTGGCATGCGCACCGGCATTCCTGAAGGAGCGGGAAAAGGCGGTAAGGATCCGACCGCGAACAAACCGAGCACGACTGGCCCCGATGAACCAGCCCGTCCCGACAATCGACGCGGCGCGGGCACGCAGGACAGTCGCACGCCAGCCAGTCGTTGACCAGCTCAACCGTCGTGATCAGCGATGATCGCGACGATACAGTTCCCATTCTTCGATCGTCGTCCCATCCGCGAACAAGCACATTCCGGCCTGCCCGGTTGGGGTGTCGACGATGCGCAGCGTGCCGCCTTGCTCGCGACAGTAAACGGACGCCGGATTGGCCATGCCGATCGGTCCTCGTTCGCCGGGCGACGTGCATGCGGCAAGGAGCGTGCATAGGGCAGCGGCGAGCGGTTTCATGGACGTTCTTCCTGGGGGGCTCGGGCAAGGCGCATGGAGTGCGCTTGGAAAAGAAAACGGCCTCGATGCTTGGGCAATCGAGGCCGTTCGAATTTGGTTGCGGGGACAGGATTTGAACCTGTGACCTTCGGGTTATGAGCCCGACGAGCTGCCAGACTGCTCCACCCCGCGTCTGCATGAAGAAATTATATATCGGTCTTCCTGGCAATGCAAACCGCAGCCGTCGAGCGCATCATGCGCGCTCCTGGGATGTGACAGGGTTTGATGGCGGCACCGGCGCGACGCCCATGGGGCGCCCAGTTCGATCGCGCCCCGCAGCGAGCGCGCGCGCCGCGTAGAAGGACAGGTGCGCAGCGGTGTCCTGGAAGTGGCGCGCCGGTGCGGACGCGCCGTGCGCGGCATGGGTGCGCGATTCGCCAGCGTAGCGTTGCAGCGTATCGATGATTTCGCAAGCAGTGGCCTGCGGCTTGCCCATCACATACAGCGCATCGCGCAAGCACGTGGCTTCCGCAGCGCCGGGCGATCGGCGGAGCAGGGCGCCCGCGCGCATCACTGCCTGGCCGAGCGTCAATGAAGCGATGGCGCCATCGATGGCGGCCGCGTCCCGCTCGCGCGTCATGCCCAAGATCAAGAAGCGCAGCCGGGCGAGGTGGCGGGCCGCCCGTTGTGGCGCATCGATGTGGCGTGCAATGGCGGCAATCTCGGCACGCATCGCGCGCTGTTGAAGTAGGCGGCGATGTCCTCTCGTGATTGGAGTCAAGTACAGGTAGGCGCAATACGTCGCCGCAAAACCCATCAGTATCCATGTCTCGGTGCCCGCTCCGCCGGCCAGGATGCGTGGGCATTGCACCAGTGCCGCGAACAGCATGTTGAACGAGAGGCCGGCGCACGCGGTGCGCCGGTCCGCCTGGATGGCTGCAGCGGCGAAGGTGATCGGGACGAGCCATGCGATCGGCTGCCAGGCTTCGTGGAGTTTGGGCGCGATGCCGATCAGCCAACCCAGGGCGGACGCCGCGGCGATGCCGGCGAGTGGCCACTGGGCAAGTGATGTTTGCCGGTCGCACGCTCCGGCCGCGGCGACAAAGAGGCTGGCGCCCAGCAGGATGAGTTGCGCAGTGTGTTCCCCCCAGGCGATCCATCCGGCTGCAACCAAGGCGCATACCGCCATCGCGCGCAAAGCCGCCTGGCGCACATTCACGCTTGCCGGCCCCAGCGGCGGGGCGAGGGGCGTGGCCGACGGAGTGTCTTGCAATGAGGCCGTCATGGCGCGATGACTCGTCGCGATGGCTGCCAGCGTGCGCTCCAAGTCTTCCAGGCAGGCGTCGCATAGCGGGTCGGCTCCCCGCAATTGCCGCGTTGCGGTGCGCACGACGGCAAGGGGCATGCCGCGCCCTGCCTCGAGGGTCTCCGCCAGGTCGTACAGGCTGGCCTCCAGCTGCTGCAAATCTTCATTGCGTTCGTTGCGCAGCGTCGCAGCTCGATGGTGCAGGGCGGGCGCCAAAGCGATGAGGTCCAGCAGCGCGCTGAGCAGTTCGCGCAAAGGCTTGAGGCGACGTCGAAGAAACAGCGATCCCGCCATGCCATCTTCTGCCGCAGCCTCGAGCTCGGCCAGGGAGGCGGCGAAAGCGCGGTCCGGCGCCGGGGTGTCGTGCTGCGCAGGCATCGCAATCGTGGCGGCCGTGCGAAGCAGTGCTTCGCGCACCAGCGCATCGGCTTTCTCGATCGCGGCGGTGGCGCAGGAAGAAGGATTCCACGCCGTGACCAGGAGCAGCGAAGCAGAGATGGCGATGCCCGTGTCCAGCATGCGCGCCAGCCCAAAAAGGGCGACGGCGGTCGGCGTGCCATCCGTCAGGACAGCCGCCATCGTCGCCATGAGGCCACCCAATGCGGCGGCATGGGCGCGTTGGTCACGCAGTAGGCTACTGGTGCCGCAGCACACGGCGGTCCATGCGGCAAGCGCGGGCAATAGCAGGGCGGGTGCTTCTCGCGTGCTTACAGTCAATGCTATGGCGGCGAGGCCGCCGGCCGCGACGCCGAACAATTGGGCGACCGCACGTTCGATGGCCCGGCCGCGCGTCGGCTGGCCGAGCATCCATACTGCCATGGCGGTCCACCAAGGGTTCGCATAAGGCGCTGCATGGGCGAGCGCCATTGCCGACAGCACGGCGACCGCCAGGCGCAGCGCATAGCTGCGAGGCGAAGGAAAGCGTAATGCAGGGAATAAGCGGAAAAGCTGGCGGTGCATCGATGGCCCATCGAAACTGAGCCTCCTCCAGCTCTGCCGGATCGTGGCGCCCGGCTATGCAGACCCGTCAAGCAGGTCGTGGTGACGATTATAGAGGGTACGGCGTGCAGGCGCGGTGCTTGCCTGCATCCGGTCAGTCGGGGGAGATCACCACGCAATCCCGACCGCGGCGCTTGGCCTCGAGCAGCGCCGCGTCTGCGCGTTCGACGGTCTCGGAATAGTGCTCGCCTGGGCGGTGGGTGCTGACCCCCACGCTGGCGCTGACGGTCCTGGGGTTATCGGGGGCCCATGCGTGACTGCGTATCCGTTGGCAAACGCGATCGACCAGGGCCTGGGCTGCGTCCGGAGATGCATCGGGCAGCACCAGCATGAATTCCTCGCCTCCCCAGCGGCCGCACAAGTCGTTCTCCCGCAGCGAGGATTCGAGAATGCGGCTGACGCCTGCCAGGACGCGATCCCCGGCCGCGTGCCCCAGGGTATCGTTGATTTGCTTGAAGTGATCGATGTCCAGCATCGCCACCGAGAAAGGACGGCCGGAACGTGCCGAGCGTTCGCTTTCCTCTTTCAGCTTTTGCAAGAGGTGCCGGCGGTTGGGCAATCCGGTCAGCACGTCGCGCTTGGACGCATCGCTGAGCGCCGCGTTCAGGTCTTGCATCATCCGTTGGTAATGGTCGGAGATGCGGGCCAGTTTTTCCAGCTTGCGCAACTGTTTGCGAAAACGTTCGTCGAGATCGTTTTCCCGCTCCTTGGCCAGCGCTTGGTAGCGGTCGGAAATGTGCGTGACTCGTTCGAGCCGCGCAGACTGGTCGACATAAGCCTGCCAGAGTTGGCCCAGGGCCTCGTGGAGCGGGTGCCCCTGGTACTCCGGCATGGCGAGCAGACGCTCGATGCGCTGGCAAAGGTCGGCGTCGCGTTTCATGATGGCGGGCGGTTCAATCGTGGGGGATGATGGAAAAAGGGAAGCTGCAGTCTTCCAGGAATTCTTCCGCCAATTCCGCGACGCGCTCGTTGCGTCGGTCGTAGTGCCAATTGACAGCCACTTCGTGTCCGGCCTGGTGCGCTTCTTCCAGGAGGTCAAAGACGTCCATGACCGCCCGGACGCTGCTCGTATTCAAGTAGAGCAAATGCAATTCGAGCGTCAGCGGCTTCTGGGTTTGCGCCAAAAAGCGCTCGACCCAGTCAATGACCTGGTTGAACAGGTCGAACGAGTTTTCCGGATAGGAGTCTCCCGACATGGTCAGGACGCCTGTCTCCCAATCTCCATTGATGGCGGGAGTGGACTGGCTACCGGGGATCGTCAAATTACTCATGCACGTGCTCTTTACTCAAATGACGGCCCGCAGGCTGAAAAAACCCCGTCCGGAACTGGTTTCGCGCAACGAGGCGACGAGCGGCTCGCTGGCCTTGCGGGCAATGTCGATCAGCCCTAACCCGGCGCCAGTGCTGGCGTTGGCGTCGCGGGGCTTGCGCAGCTGTTCCTTGTAGGTTGCCTTGAGCTGCGCTTTGTCGAGCTTGGCCAGTGCGTTGATGCGTTCGACCAGGGCGCGCCCGTCCGCCAGTTCGACCACGTTGCCGGCAGAAACCACGTGGCGGCCGTCTTCTTTGTGGGCGACCACCACCGTGGCGGTGGCTTCATGCTCGGCGTAGCCATGCGAGAGCGCGTAATGGCGGATGTTCTGGGTCATCTCGATATAGGCGCCGAAGACGTCCATGGCCGCGGAGGGCTGGACGTGTTCCGCCTCGAGGTAATTGCGCAAGGCGTTGCCGATCTCCTCGATCAGGCTACGCGAGATCGGCCCGTTGAAGCAAAGCATGATGCGGTCGCGGTTGAACGCCTCGCGCATTGCGAACAAATCGGTCGAATCCATTCGTGACTCCGCGCAAAGGTGGCTACTCAAACTTGAATGACAAAATGGTGATGTCGTCGCGCTGCGGTTGGCTGCCCTGGTAGTCTACCAAGGCTTGGCCGATGGCCCGGGATTGGGCGTCGAGCGGCAGGCCGCCCACTTTCCTGAGCAGATCCATCAGGCGACGGTTGCCGAACGAGAACCCATGTTCCCCGCCCGATTGGTCCAGGAGTCCATCGGTGACGAAGTAGAAGGTGCGTCCGGCCAGCGGCACCGTGGTATTCGCGTATTGGCCCACGCGCCGTTCGCCCAGGGAACGGCGGCCGCCCTTGTATTCCTCCACTTCATCGCCGCGGCTCGCATACAGGGACATGCGCGCGCCGGCGAAATACAGCACCCCCTCCTGGCGATCAACATAGGCGAGTCCCGCATCCATGTTCGTGGCCGGCGCGCGCGGCAGCTCGGCATTCTGGAGCATGGACCGCATCGTGGCGTCCGTGCGCGCCAGGATCTCGGCTGGGTCACGGGGGCCGGCCTCCGAGATGGCATGGTCGATGGCGGCCCGCGCGAGCATGGTCATGAGGGCACCGGGAACCCCGTGGCCGGCGCAATCCACGACCCCCAGCAGGCAGTTCTGCCCATCGGCGCGGAACACGTAAAAATCGCCGCCGACGATGTCGCGCGGTTTCCAAATGACGAAGTGGCGTGATCCCAGCGATTGCACCAGCTGGCGATCGGGCAGGATGGCGCGCTGGATCAGGCTCGCGTAGTCGATGGAGTCATCGATGGTCTTATGGGTGGCGATGATGCGGCGGTTGGCTTCTTCCAGGGCCTGCGTGCGTTCTTGCACCCGCATTTCCAGCTCCGCCGTGTGCGACCGAACTTTTTCCGCCATGATGCCGAAGGCGCGGCTCAGCTCGCCGATCTCGTCGCTTCCCTGTTGCGGCAGCTTGACGTCATAGCGGCCTGCCGCCATGGCCTGGGCGGTTTGCTGCAGCCGGCGCAGCGGCGTCAGCACCAGCCGGTCGACGGCATAGCCGAAGCCCAGGACCAGCAGCGCGATGACTGCCGCGAGGGACGAGACGGCCGGCACCAGCCATTGGGAGCCGATCAGGTTGGCGACGTTCAGCTCCACGGCGGTCAGCACGTACCAACGCAGCTCCGGCAGGTAGGTCAAGGCGACGACGGATTTGGCGCCGTTCTGGCGGCCGAAGAGGGTAACCGTCTCGCCTGGTGCGGTCGCGGCGTCGGAGATGGCCTTTTGGAGTGCCTCCCGCCCCGGTCCAGGGTCGAGCAGGCTCAGGACGGAGCGGCGGGAGGCCTCTTCGGCCGACATGGACTTGAAGGCGATGCGCTCGCGATCCCGATGCGCAACGATGTTGCCCTCGCGGTCGAATATCACCGGCGTCACGCCCGGGCCGTCCCCCTCGAGGAATCGGTCCAGGAAGGTCGTGAGGTCCAGGCCCGTGCCGACCATGCCCAGTTTGCGGTCGCCGTCCCGCACCTGGACGTTGAACCAGACCTTCGTGAGGCCGAGTTTCCAATTGAGATCCACCTGGATGTCGTAAGGGGAGGGATCCTCCATCGTCGAGAAAAACCAGGCGTCTTTGGCCTCTTCGCGCCGCAGCCTATAGTGCGGTGTCTCGAGGGTGGGCTGGCCTGCAGCGTTGTAGTAATACGCCGGGGTGCCGTCGACGACGAAATAGGAATGGTCGGCGAAGTCGCGCAGGTAGCCTTCCGCTTCTTGGAAAAAACGGTGGCGCTTGGCGGGATCGGCCGGATCCCGGAGCCACTCGAGGGTCAGTGTCGAGCCTGCCATGCGCTGGGCGAGGACCAGTTCGCGCATGACCGGCGCGAGCAGTCTCTGCAGGCTGAGCAGGGTATGGTTTCGGGCGTACGCAAGGCCGAAGTGTTCCCTGACCGTATTGATGCCCTGCCAGGCGAGCAGTGCTGCGGGGAGCAATGCGAGGGCGCAGGCCAAAAGCAGTGCCAGCAATGACTTTCCCCTCAGCCCCAGCGCGCTCATGACGAATTTCCCCGGACGATTGCAACGCGACGTTGCCGCAAAAGCCGCGATTGTGCCGGGTACGCACGGCACATGCAACGAAACGTTGCGAGTGGCGGTGCCTGCGCTAAGTTTCCGGTTATACGTCCCGTTACGCCCCGGTGGGTGGACGGGCGGCGCTGAACGGCCTAGAGTCGAAGATCGCGACGTGCGAATGACAGACTCACGCTTCCCGGAGACAAGGCTATGACGACGGAGCTTGCAAAAGAGGTCCGGCCGGTCGTACTCGGCGGCGCTGTTCGCTTCACCGCCCGGCTCGAGGGCCGGAAATGCCAGGAGTTCGAGATTTCCGCAGACGTGCTGCGGGAGCACTTCGGCGCTGCCGACTCTTCCCCGGAGGCGTTGCTGGCGGCGTTCCACCGGGGGCGGCAGGAGATTCTGTCGGTAGCCAGCGAGACGGCGCGCCTTCCGACCAGCGGCATCGTGCAGCTCGGAACCGGCGACTTCCGCAACTGATTCCCCTGGACGGCTTCGTTCACGAGGCCTTGGCCGCGGTGCGCCGCTTGGCGGCCGTGGCCAGCCCTATGCCCACCGCGATCAGCAGTGCGCCAGCCAAATGGAAAGCATGGACGCGCTCGCCGAGGAAGATCACCGCGAGCAGCGTGCCGAAAAGCGGCATCAGGTGCGTGAACAAGCTGGCGGTGCCGGGGCCCACCAGTTCCACGCCGCGATTGAAGAAGAAGTTGGCGACGATGCCAGGAAATACGATGACGTAGCCGATCGCCAGGATGCCGGGCAGCCCCGCGGCGATGCGCGCGCCCTGCAGGTATTCGCGCACGTAGAGCGGCAGCAGCATCAGCGCACCCAAGGTGAAGGTGACGGTCAGCAGGCTGAGCGGATGAATGGCCGGGCGCCGCGTCAACAGGGTGGTATAGAGGCCCCAGACGATGACGGCGGCGATGATCCATGCATCGCCCGGGTTCAGCGCCAGCGCCATGACGTCCTGCGGCTGCCCGCGCGTGGCGATGGTGGCCACGCCGGCGAGCGAGGCGACCACGCCCGCGATTTGCAACAGGGTGGTTTTTTGTCCCAGCAGCAGGAAGGAGAGCAACAGCGTAACCATGGGCACCGCTGACTGCATCAGCAAGGCGTTGACGGCCGCGGTGTCCTGCAATCCGATATAGACGAGCGTGTTGAATCCTGCGATGCCGAGCAGCGCGAGTAATAGCAGCAGGGGGAGGTGGCGTTTGATGACGGGCAAGTCGGCCCGCACGTGGTGGCGAAATAGCACGAATAGGATCGCCGTTCCACCCGCCCAGCGCCAGAACGCGAGAGCAATGGGCGGGACGATGCCGTCGACCGCGCGTCCGACGATGAAGTTTCCCGACCAGAGCAGGGCCGTGGCGGTGAGTAGAAAATAAGCAGAGTTCCAGAGTCGGGAAAACAGCATGGGCGAATTCAGGCAATGACGGAGGTCCGCCGGCTGTCCGGCGCACGGCGGCCGGAAAGTCCTTGGCTCTCCTGGGGATTTTCGAAAGCTTGTGACAACCGCGGCCAAGCGCTACACTAGAACCGCTGCAAGAGCGACCGCTCTCGCCAACGAGCGGGGCAGCCAATGCCGGCGGCCATCACAAGCCGGTGCCGAGATCGCTCTTGCATCATCACAGGCCGGTTCAGCATAACGTAGAACTCAGCCCGCTCGCCCAGAAGGTCGGTCGAGCCGGCCGTCCAGGCCGCATTGCTCTAAAGAATCAGAACCCGTATTGGGAATCATACGGATTACGCCCGTTTGATCACACGCTCATGAACACCAGCGAGGCAAGACTCGTGCTGGAGACTGCGCTCTTGTGCGCGCAGGAACCGTTGCAGTTGTCGGAATTGCGCAAGCTGTTTGCCGATGAAGTCGGCAACGACACGATCCGTGGCCTCCTGCAAGATATTCGCGAGGCGTGGAGCGATCGGGGCATAGAACTGGTTGCGCTGGCGGGCGGCTGGCGATTTCAGAGCCGTCCGTCGATGCGGCCTTATCTCGAAAGGCTGAATCCGGAGAAGCCGCCCAAGTATTCCCGGGCGGTCATGGAAACGTTGGCCATCGTGGCTTACAGGCAGCCCGTGACGCGGGGCGACATCGAAGAGATCCGTGGCGTGACGGTATCTTCGCAAGTCATCAAGACCCTCGAAGACCGCGGCTGGATCGAGGTCATCGGGCATCGGGATGCGCCTGGCCGGCCGGCGTTGTTTGGCACCACGCGCCAGTTCCTGGACGATTTGGGGCTGAAGGCCTTGGACGAGCTGCCTCCGCTCGAGTCAGCCGAGTCTGTGGCGGCATTGAGTGGCCTGGATGGCTCGGGCGATCTGTCGCTGGCCGTGGACGCCGCTGACCCGGGCGCTGCGGCAGCCGCGAACGAAGAGGCGCAGCCCCAGGACGAAGTCGGGGAGGAACAGGCCGCGGCTTCCGGTTTGCCCGGGCCCGAGGCAGAAATGTCCGCAGCCCCTGCGCATGAGGATGCACCGGGCGCGAACCCGGGGGCTGCAGTCGAGGAAGCCGGCCCTGACAGTACGAACATGCAGTCGCCCGACGCCGAGCCGGCGTCCGGCGCCGAGGACGGTGCGTCCTCCGATACGAAGACAAGCGACGAAGACTATAGATGAACGACACAACGCAAGAAATGCCCGCTGCCGAAAGCGTGGAGGCGCCCGTGGTTCCGCTGGAGACAGGCGCTCCCACGCAGGAAAAGGCGCGGGGGCGGCGGAATTTGCGCACGCCATTCCGCCGCCGCCGGCCCGCCGAAGAGGCGCAGCCCGCAACGGAGGCGGCCCCCACCGCCGAAGGCGATCTTCCCTCCTCGCCAGCCGGGGAAGCCAAGGCTCCCCGCCGCAAATCCCGCAACGGGAAAAAAACCAAGTCGAACCGCGGTGAATTGCCCCCGCAGGGCGTTGCCGAGGCGATGCAGCCGGCGTTGCCCGAGTTGAGTCCGGAAGAGCAGAAGGCAGCGGAAAAGGAAGCCGAGCAGGCGTTGTCCTACCTAGACAAGGCGCCGGACCTGAAGCGCCGCCTGAGCAAGTATCTCGCGAGCGAGGCGGTCATGCCCAAGCTGCACAAGGTGCTGGCCGATGCAGGCATAGGCTCGCGGCGCGAAATGGAAGAGCTGATCATCGCCGGCCGCGTCTCGGTCAACGGCGAGCCCGCGCATATCGGTCAGCGCGTCGGGCCGAACGACCAAGTGCGCGTCAACGGCAAGTTGGTGCAGCGGCGCAATGCCTCGCGGCCTCCGCGTGTGCTGCTGTATCACAAGCCCGCCGGGGAAATCGTCACGCAGGACGACCCGGAAGGCCGCTCGACGGTGTTCTCCCGCCTGCCCAAGATCAAGAACGGCAAGTGGATTTCCGTGGGGCGCCTCGACCTCAATACGGAAGGTTTGCTGATCTTCACCACCTCCGGCGACCTCGCCAACCGCCTGATGCATCCTCGCTACGGATTGGAGCGCGAATACGCGGTCCGCGTGCTGGGCGAGGTGACCGAGGAGCAGCGCAATGCCCTCCTGCAGGGCGTGCAGCTCGACGATGGCGTGGCGTCGTTCGGCTCCATGGAGTATCTGGGCGGCGAAGGCGCCAACCGCTGGTACCGCGTCACGCTCCAGGAGGGGCGCAATCGCGAAGTGCGGCGCATGTTCGAATCGCAGGGCGTGGTCGTGAGCCGCCTGCTGCGCACCCGCTTCGGCGACATTTCCCTTCCGCGCGGCCTGCGCCGCGGGCGATGGGAAGAGCTCGATCCGGCGCTGGTCACCGCCCTGCAGGTGCAGTTGGGGCTGATCCGGGCCGATGACGAAGGCGGTCGGCGCGGCCGCCGGGGCGCCCAGCCTGTTTCCCACGAAGCGGCGCTGCCGCCCGGCTTTGGCACGCTCACCCAGAACGGCATGCATGGCGCGCGCATCGGGCGCAAAGGACGGCTCCAGGGCGGCAAGGCCGGAGTGGTCGCCCTGAACCAAACCTTTCCTTCCGACCCCTTCGGCACGGGCTTGAGCTTCGCCGGCGGGTTGCCCAACGGGCATCCTTATGTCGCGCCGGAGCGCGGGCCCGGCCGCAAGCGCGGCAAGAAGGCTGCCCGCCCGGGGCAGCCGGGCGTCAAGCCGGAGGGCGACGTTTCCGCCAACGGCCGAGCGCAGCGCGGCCGCAAGTCCGGCAACCGGGGCAAGTCGGGCAAGGGTGGGGCACGCGGCGCGGACGAGCGCCAACCCCGCAGCCCGTCGGCCCACGAGTCGCACCTGGGCTTCCTAGGGGGCGTTGCCGGGCGCGCCCGGCGTGGACGCTGAGCGGCATCTATTGGCGAAATGGCGGTGTTGGCTTGAAAAAAAGGCCAATTTAGCTTAACATTTACAGGCTAGACACCGCGTTTAGGGTCCAGTGCACGAATAGCCGCTTTCCAAGCCGGTTTCAGTGATTCCACCTTGCGCGATGGTGGCGGCCTGCAATGCCCTGGCGTTTGTTGGGCGACGGGCCACCAGTGTGTGTATGGCGGGAGGGTTCTCCGGCTGTGGCGGCTTTCGGCATCCGTGCCCAAGGCTGGTCTTCGGTTGAGTCCTCCGACAACAGAACAGGCGAGCGTTCGGTACTTTGCAGCGCAGCTGCGCTCGGTCCGGGCGATGTCGCAAAATGGGCTGGGCCGTGCAGCCCATTTTTTTTTGGTTTTCCGGTTCGCGTCCGTCGGGCCGTCGGCATCTGCCGGACGATGGACTGCGGCGGGTACGCGGCATGCGATGCGTGCCGGTTACGAACGAGGGCGCATAACGAGGCATGGCAGATCTTTTTCAGCTTACCGAACAATCCCTGGCTGGGATGGGGATTGAACTGGTCGACGTGGAACGCGCCGGGCAGGGGCTGCTGCGTGTCACGATAGATAAGGAAGGCGGAGTGCGCATAGAAGATTGCGAGGCGGTGTCTAGGCAACTGTCGCGCGTCTACGAGGTCGAAAACATTGATTACGCGCGGCTGGAAGTCGGCTCGCCCGGCATCGACCGGCCGTTGCGCACCGCCAGGGACTTCATGCGTTTTGCCGGCGAGCGTGCGCAAATCAAGCTGCGCCAGCCGTTCGAGGGCCGCAAGGTCTTCATTGGCACGCTGGTCGGTCCGGAATCCGATCCGGACGGCGACGCAGGTACGGGATCCGAACCGGCGACGTTCGGTATCGAATTCGAAGCAAAGGAAGGGGAGATCCAGGTTTTGCGGTTTACGCTCGACGAGGTCGAGCGCGCCAAGCTGGATCCGGTTCTGAATTTCAGGGGCAAAAAGCGATGAGCCGCGAGATTCTATTGTTGGTGGATGCGCTGGCGCGCGAAAAGAATGTCACGCGCGACGTGGTGTTCGGCGCACTCGAGAGCGCGCTGGCTTCCGCCATGAAGAAGCTCTACAAAGAAGATGTCGATATCCGTGTCGCGATCAACCGCGACACGGGCTCTCACGAGGCGTTTCGCCGGTGGCTCGTCGTGCCTGACGAGGCTGGTCTGCAGATGCCGGACCAGCAGACGCTGCTGTCTGACGCGCGCGACGTGGATCCCGACATCGAAGTGGGGCAATACATTGAAGAGCCGCTCGAACCCATCGAGTTCGGGCGCATTGGCGCGCAGGCCGCCAAGCAGGTCATCCTGCAGAAAATCCGCGATGCCGAGCGGGAGCAACTGCTCAACGATTTCCTGGAGCGCGGCGAGTCCATCGTCTCCGGCACCATCAAGCGCATGGACAAGGGCGACGCCATCATCGAGATCGGCAAGATCGAAGCCCGCTTGCCGCGCTCGGAAATGATCCCGAAGGAAAACCTGCGCGTGGGCGACCGCGTGCGTGCGTACCTGAAGGGCATCGACCGCCAGGCACGCGGGCAGCAGATCATCCTGTCGCGCGCCGCGCCGCAGTTCATTGCGAAGCTGTTCGAAAACGAAGTGCCGGAGATCGAGCAGGGCCTGCTGGAGCTCAAGGGCGCGGCCCGCGATCCGGGCGTGCGCGCCAAGATCGCCGTCGTGGCGCACGACCGCCGCATCGACCCGATCGGCACGTGCGTCGGCATGCGCGGTTCGCGCGTGCAGGCTGTGCGCAACGAGCTCGGAGGCGAACAGGTCGATATCGTGCTATGGTCCGAGGATCCGGCGCAGTTCGTGATCGGCGCGCTGGCTCCGGCCAACGTCCAATCCATCGTGGTCGACGAGGATCGCCACGCGATGGACGTCGTGGTCGACGAGGACAACCTGGCGATTGCAATCGGCCGCAGCGGCCAAAACGTGCGCCTGGCTTCCGAGCTTACCGGCTGGCAGATCAACATCATGACGCCGGAAGAAAGCCAGGCCAAGCAGGAGCAGGAGCACAATGCCCTGCGCGAGACCTTCATGACCAAGCTGGACGTCGACCAAGAAGTGGCCGACATCCTGATCGAGGAAGGTTTCACCGGCCTGGAGGAAATCGCCTACGTGCCGATCCAGGAACTGCTGGAAATCGAAGCGTTCGACGAAGATACGATCAATGAACTGCGCAATCGCGCACGCAACGCACTGTTGACCGAAGCGATCGCGCAGGAAGAGCGGGTCGAGACGGCGCAGGACCTGCTGGGCCTGGAGGGCGTGACGCCGGAGCTGGCCGCCAAGCTGGCGGAAGGGCAGGTGTACACGCGCGACGACCTCGCGGACCTGTCCGTCGACGAGCTGACCGAATTGACAGGCATCGACGCAGAGGCAGCCAAGCAGCTCATCGTACGTGCCCGTGCGCACTGGTTTGAGCAGGCTTGAGCCAACCCATACCGTCGATCAGCCACACCGGGGAAGAGAAACGAATGTCGAGTAACACTGTCGCCCAGTTCGCAAATGAGCTGAAATTGCCCGCCAATGTACTGCTGGAACAGCTGCGCGCCGCGGGCGTAAGCATCAATTCGGTCGACGACACCGTCACCGAAAGCGACAAGGCACAACTGCTCGAATCGTTGCGCCGCGCCCACGGTGCGTCGGAAGACCGCAAGAAAATCACGGTGACCCGCAAGCAGACTTCCGAGATCAAGCAGGCCGACGCCACCGGCAAGGCCCGCACGATCCAGGTCGAGGTCCGCAAGAAGCGCGTGTTCATCAAGCGCGATATAGCCGACGGCGCCGAAGCCGAGTCGGGCACGCCGGTTCGTGCTGACGAGGAAACGCGCGCTACGGCCGACGCCGAAGCGGCCGCGCGCGAGCAGGAAGAAGCCCGTGCGCGCGCGGAGGCCGAGGAGCGCGAGCGTCGCGAAGCCGAGGCCCGCCTGCGCGAGGCGGAGGAAAAGGCCCGCCAGGAGGCCGAACGAGCGGCCAAGGAAGCCGAGCGAGCCGCGGCGGAAGCCGAACGAGCCAAACAGGCTGCCGCCGAGGCGGCAGCTGCCCAATCCACCCACCCTGCCGTGCCCGAGGGAGGGGCTGCAGTGAGCGATGTCGTAGCAAGCCAGGCTGCGTCGAGCGCCGAGGCGGCGCGCGTCAAGGCCGACGAGGCCCGTAAGAAAGCCGAAGAAATGCGTCAGGCCGATGCCAAGGCCGCAGAGGCGCGCGAGAGGGCGCGTCGCGCCGCCGAGGCGGAAGCCGCGGCCCTGCGCGAGATGCTGAACCGTCCGCGCAAGGTCCTGCACGCGCCGCAGCCGCCAGCCCAACCCGCGGCACCCATCGCCGGCACGCTGCACAAGCCTGCCGCGAAGGCGGGCGCCCAGGCCCAGGATGCCAATAAGGAAAGCGCTCCGGCCAAGAAGGACGACAAGCCCGCGGCCGGCAAGAAGGTTTTGAAGGCCGGTGCGGTCGCGTCCACGTGGTCGGAAGATGCCAATCGCAAGAAGGGCCTGAAGACCCGCGGCGACGCCTCGGCCGGCGCGAGCCGTGACGGATGGCGCGGCGGCGGCCGCGGTGGAAAGCACCGCCAGCAGGAACAGAAGCAGCACCAACAGGTCGTCGAGAACATCGTGCGCGAAGTGCACGTGCCCGAGACGATCTCGGTGGCCGACCTTGCCCACAAGATGGCGGTCAAGGCTGCCGAGGTGATCAAGGTGCTCATGAAGATGGGCCAGATGGTCACCATCAACCAGGTGCTGGACCAAGAAACCGCGATGATCGTGGTCGAAGAGCTCGGGCATACCGCGATCGCCGCGAAGCTGGACGATCCGGAGGCATTCCTCGACGAGGCGCCCGCCACCGACGCGGCCCAGCTGCCGCGCGCGCCGGTCGTCACCGTCATGGGCCACGTCGACCACGGCAAGACCTCGCTGCTGGACTACATCCGCCGTTCGAAGGTCGCTTCGGGCGAGGCCGGTGGCATTACCCAGCACATCGGCGCGTATCACGTGGAAACCGAACGCGGCGTGATCACCTTCCTCGACACCCCGGGCCACGAGGCGTTCACCGCGATGCGCGCGCGTGGCGCCCAGGCCACGGATATCGTGATCCTGGTGGTCGCTGCCGATGACGGCGTGATGCCCCAGACCAAGGAGGCGATCCATCACGCCAAGGCAGCGGGCGTGCCCATCGTCGTGGCGGTCAACAAGATCGACAAGCCCGAGGCCAACCCCGAGCGCGTCAAGCAGGAGCTGGTTGCCGAAGAGGTCGTGCCCGAAGAGTACGGTGGCGATTCGCCGTTCGTGCCTGTGTCCGCCAAGACCGGTGCCGGCATCGACGAGCTGCTCGAACAAGTGTTGCTGCAGGCCGAAATCCTGGAGCTGAAGGCGCCCGTGGATGCGCCGGCCAAGGGGCTGGTGATCGAGGCCAAGCTCGACAAGGGCCGCGGGCCGGTCGCCACCATCCTGGTCCAGAGCGGGACGCTCAAGCGCGGCGACGTCGTGTTGGCCGGCGCGAGCTTCGGCCGTGTGCGCGCCATGCTCAACGAGGTTGGCAAGCCGATCACCGAGGCGGGGCCGTCGATTCCCGTCGAGATCCAGGGCCTAACCGAGGTGCCAGCCGCCGGCGACGAGCTCATCGTGCTCAACGACGAGCGCAAGGCCCGCGAAATCGCGCTGTTCCGCCAAGGCAAGTTCCGCGACGTCAAGCTGGCCCGCCAGCAAGCGGCCAAGCTCGAGTCCCTATTCGAGAACATGGGCGAAGGCGTGCAGACGCTCCCGCTCATCGTCAAGACCGACGTGCAGGGCTCGCAGGAGGCGTTGGTGCAGGCGCTCACGAAGCTCTCCACCGACGAGGTGCGCGTGCAGGTCGTGCACGCCGCGGTCGGGGGCGTTTCCGAGAGCGACATCAACCTGGCCATCGCTTCCAAGGCCGTGGTCATCGCGTTCAACGTGCGGGCCGATGCCAGCGCCAAGAAGCTGGCCGAAAACAACGGTGTCGACGTGCGCTACTACAACATCATCTATGACGCCGTAGATGACGTGAAGTCGGCCATGTCGGGCATGTTGGCTCCGGAAAAGCGCGAAGAGGTCATAGGCCTGGTCGAGATCCGCGAGGTCTACCACGTCTCGCGCATCGGCAACATCGCCGGCTGCATGGTGCTCGACGGCGTGGTGCGCCGCAACTCGCAGGTCCGCCTGCTGCGCAACAACGTGGTCATGTGGACGGGCGAAGTCGATTCGCTGCGCCGGTTCAAGGACGACGTGCGCGAAGTCAAGGCTGGCTTCGACTGCGGCCTTACGCTGCGCAACTACAACGACATCGCGATCGGCGACCAGCTCGAGGTGTTCGAGGTGAAGGAAGTGGCACGCACGCTGTAAAGGGCGCGTCGTAGATACATGAGTCGTCATAGACAGAGAAAGGTGCCGGGCGGCCGCAACCAGCGGCTCGCCGACCAGATCCAGAAGGATCTGGCCGAGATGATCCAGCGCGAGGTCGACGTGAGCCGCGCGGGCTTGGTCACGCTCACGGGTGTGGATCTGTCCGCCGACTACGCCCATGCCAAGGTTTACTTCACCGTCATGGGGGCCGAGCCGGCCGATGCCGAAGCGGCCCTGAACGAGAAGGCGGGCTGGCTGCATTCGCTGCTCTTCAAGCGCTTGCACATCCACACAGTGCCCACGCTGCGTTTCGTGCACGACCGGCAGATGTCGCGCGGCATCGCCATGAGCCAGCTCATTACCCAGGCCAACACGCCGGGGGTCAAGGCCGACGCGATCGAGGCTTCCCGCTCGGCCGAGGACGGCCGCGAGGAAATTGAGCCGGCCGAACCGTCCGCGCCTGACGACGATCGCGCGTAAGCCGCGCTGCGTCTTTTTATTTCGACGATTGCGATGGCTTCCCGACGCGGACGTGCGCTGGACGGTGTGTTGTTGCTGGATAAACCCGAGGGCTTGTCCAGCAACCATGCGCTGCAGCGGGCGCGCCGCATTCTGGATGCGCGCAAGGCCGGACATACGGGAACGCTGGATCCGTTCGCGACGGGACTCATGGTGCTCTGCTTTGGCGAAGCGACCAAGTTCTCCGGCGCCATGTTCCATGCCGACAAGCGTTATACGGCCACGCTCGCGCTGGGCGAGGAAACGGATAGCGGCGATTGCACCGGCCTGCCGGTTGCTTTTCCGGGGCAAGAGCCCGGTCGCGTCGTGGACGAAGCTGAGCTGCGCGATGTGCTGCGCCGATTCGTCGGCAGGATCTCCCAGGTTCCGCCCATGTATTCGGCACTCAAGCGCGACGGCAAGCCGCTGTACGAGTACGCGCGCGAGGGCGTCACGCTCGAGCGCGAGCCGCGCGAGGTCCATATCTACGAACTGGAACTCGTGTCGATGCAGGGTCGCGCCGCGACGATAGACGTGCGTTGCAGCAAGGGGACTTACATCCGCACGCTTGCCCAAGACATCGGTCGGGCACTGGGCTGCGGCGCCCATCTCACGGCGTTGCGGCGCACGAGTACCGCCGGCTTTGGCTTGGAGCAGGCATGGACGTTGGAGGCCCTGGAGTCCTTGGACGATCCAGCGTCGGCCCTGCTTGCGGCGGACAAGATGCTGGAAGACCTGGACGCCGTGACGCTCGACGCGGCCGCGGCATCCCGCTTCATGCAGGGGCGCAAGCAAAGTGCGGCGGCGGTCGGTGCGTCGGGCTCGACCGACAAGGTTCGGGTATACGACCCGCAAGGAAAGTTTCTGGGAACGGCCCGTCGCGAGGACGGCTGGCTGCAGCCAGATAGATTGATTTCATTCAAGGAAACGACATGACACGCGCATTGCGCAACGTGGCGATCATCGCGCACGTGGACCATGGCAAGACCACTTTGGTGGACCAGCTGCTCCGGCAGGCGGGAACGTTCCGTGAGAACGAGCAGGTCGCCGAACGCGTCATGGATTCCAATGACATCGAAAAAGAGCGCGGCATCACGATTTTGGCCAAGAACTGTGCGGTCGAATACCAAGGCACGCACATCAACATCGTCGACACCCCGGGGCACGCGGACTTCGGTGGCGAAGTGGAGCGCGTGCTTTCCATGGTCGACGGCGTGCTGCTGTTGGTCGATGCCGTCGAAGGCCCCATGCCGCAAACGCGCTTCGTCACGCGCAAGGCGCTGGCCCTGGGGCTCAAGCCCATCGTGGTCATCAATAAGATCGACCGCCCCGGCGCCCGTCCAGATTGGGTCATCAACCAGACCTTCGATCTATTCGACAAGCTGGGCGCAACGGAAGAGCAGCTGGACTTTCCGGTCGTCTATGCTTCCGGCCTGAACGGCTACGCCGGCCTGAGCGCCGACGTGCGCGACGGCGACATGAAGCCCTTGTTCGACGTCATCCTGGACAAGGTGCCCGTGCGCGCCGACGATGCCGACGGCCCCCTGCAATTGCAGATCGTTTCGCTGGATTACTCGAGCTACGTGGGCAAGATCGGCATCGGCCGCATCAACCGCGGTCGCGTCCGCCCGTTGCAGGACGTGGTGGTCAAGTTCGGCCCGGAAGGCGAACCCATCAAGGGACGCGTCAACCAAGTGCTCAAGTTCCGCGGACTCGAGCGCGAAATCGTGCCCGAGGCGCAAGCCGGCGACATCGTGCTCATCAACGGCATCGACGAGTTGGGAATAGGCTGCACCGTCTGCGCGCCCGAGGCGCCTGAGGCGCTGCCGATGATCAAGGTGGACGAACCCACCCTGACCATGAACTTCTGCGTGAACACGTCGCCGCTGGCGGGCCGGGAAGGCAAGTTCGTCACCAGCCGGCAATTGCGCGAGCGCCTGGAGCGCGAGCTCAAGTCCAACGTAGCGCTGCGCGTGCGCGACACCGGAGACGATACGGTGTTCGAAGTGTCAGGCCGCGGCGAGCTGCACCTGACCATTCTGCTGGAGAATATGCGGCGTGAGGGTTACGAGCTGGCCGTCTCCCGCCCGCGCGTGGTGTACAAGGAAATCGACGGCGTCAAGTGCGAGCCCTACGAGCTCCTCACGGTGGACGTCGAAGACGGCCACCAGGGGGCCGTGATGGAGGAGCTGGGCCGCCGCAAGGGCGAGCTGCTCGACATGGCCTCGGACGGCAAGGGCCGCACCCGGCTGGAATACCGCATTCCTGCGCGCGGCCTGATCGGCTTCCAGGGTGAGTTCCTTACCCTGACGCGGGGCACGGGCCTGATGAGCCACGTGTTCGACGAATATGCGCCGGTTCGCGAGGGCACGTTGGGCGAACGCCGCAACGGCGTGCTCATCAGCCAGGAGGACGGCGACGCCGTGGCCTATGCATTATGGAAGCTGCAGGAGCGTGGCCGCATGTTCGTCTCGCCGGGCGAAGCACTGTACGAAGGCATGATCATCGGCATCCATAGCCGCGACAACGACTTGGTCGTCAATCCGATCAAGGGCAAGCAGCTCACGAACATTCGCGCGTCGGGCAGCGATGAAGCCGTGCGCCTGATTCCGCCTATCCAGCTTACGCTGGAGTACGCGGTGGAATTCATCGCGGACGACGAGCTGGTCGAAATCACGCCCAAGAGCATACGCCTGAGGAAAAAGCACCTGAAGGAGCACGAGCGCAAGCGCGCAAGCCGCGAAGCGGCCTGAGCCCGCGCAGGAGCGTGAGGAGAAAAGGGGGCGAGCAGCCCCCTTTCTCTTTTGAGGCGAACCGTGTTTCGCCCATACAGATCCCGCCCGGCATGCCGTTAATGGTAGGCATGGTTTTTCGTTTCCGGGCCGGCGCGCATTGCACCGGCCTGTGCGAGCAAGGGGTCTCAATGAGTGCGGTAATGCATGATACAAGTCGCTATTCCGCCGGCGCGGGAGGCGACGTTTCGGCGTCCATCGTGAACCGGCTGTCCTTGCGGGGCAAGCTGTGGGCGCTGGTGGCCTTGGCGGTCATCCTGCTCCTGGTCGACCGCGGCTGGGCGCTCTACCACGACAGGCAAGTGCTATTGGATTCCAAGAAGGCCGAAATCCTGGCCGTGGCGCAAGGTGCCTGGAGCGTCGCCAACCATTACTACGAGCTGCAGCGGAAGGGGGTGATGAGCCGGGAGCAAGCGCAGGAGGCCGCCAAGACGGCGCTACTCGGGTTCCGGTACGGCGGGGGCAACGGCAAGGCGGAATATGTCTTCATCACCGACGCCGACGGCATCATGGTGATGAACGGCGGCAATCCTGCGCTCGTGGGCGCGGATTCGGTTGCCCTGACCGGGGACAAGCGCGACCGGGCGCTGGTGATGCAGGAGCGTTTCGCCGCCATGCGCGAAGGCGGCGGGCATGCGTTCCTGCCCGTCATGTTCGCGCGTCCCGGCGAAAGCAAGCTCATCCCCAAGCTGAACGTCTTCAAGAGCTTCGAGCCGTGGAACTGGGTCGTGGGCACCGGGGTGTACATCGATGATCTCGATGCTGCACTGTTCCGGCAACTCATGCTCGGCGCCGGCTCGACCGTGATCCTCGCAGTGGTACTGCTGCTGGGCGGCGGCTTCATTGCACGGGGAGTCATCCGGCAGATAGGCGACGAGCCGCTGGCGGTGATCGAAATCATGCGCCGGGCCGCGCTCGGCGATTTCCGGCAGCGGCTGCCGAACGCCCCACCCGGCAGCCTGCTCGATGCGTTCGCCAGCATGTCGAACTCCGTGCGCGAACTGATAGCCTCGGTGCGGGACGAGGCCGGCGCCATGAAGCGCGACGCCCAGCGCATCGCTGATTCCGTGAGCCAAGTGACGACGGCCGCCGCGCAGCAGAGCGATGCCACCTCTTCGATGGCCGCGGCTGTCGAAGAGCTGACCGTTTCCGTGGCGCACATCTCCGATGCCGCCATGCAGACGCAGCAGAACTCGGAGGGTGTCGCCGAGCGTTGCCGCAACGGCGAAGCCGGCGTCATGAGTGCAGCCGAAAGCATGAAGCGCATCGCCGCCGCCGTAGGGGAAGCGTCCGAAAAAATCCGGGGCCTGGAGGCCCGCGCCTTGCAGATCAACTCGATTGCCGCATCGATCAAGGAAATCGCGGGGCAAACCAACCTGTTGGCGCTCAACGCCGCCATCGAGGCTGCCCGGGCAGGGGAGCAGGGCCGAGGTTTCAGCGTCGTGGCGGACGAGGTCCGCAAGCTGGCCGAGCGCACGTCCTCGGCGACCGTCGAGATCGAGGAAATGGTGAGCGCCGTCCAGCGGGAAACCGCTGAATCCGCCGCCACGATGGAGCACATCCTGCCCATGGTGGCCGAAGGCACGGACCTGGCCGACCAAGTCGCCATGTCCTTGCGCGAGATCAGCTCCAGTGCCGACACCTCGCTCGAGCGCGTGCGCGAAGTGGCCCATGCTACCCGAGAGCAGTCGTCGGCCAGCACGTCCATCGCCCAGCAGGTCGAAAGCATCGCTCAGATGGTGGAAGAAACCACGGCCGCGATGCGGGAGACGACCCGGTCGGCCCAGGAGATGCGTGACATGGCCGCGCGTTTGGACGCCATGGTCGGCCGGTTCAAAGTCTGACCAGGCTGCGCCGCCGCAGCATGGTGTGCGCGGCGGCGCCAGTTCAATCGCCGGCTGAGCCCAGGCGCGCGAGCGCGTCGCCCGTCACGCGCACAATGCGCCAGTCGGGCAGCACGTCGGCTCCCATTGCGCGATAAAAATCGATGGCAGGCTGGTTCCAGTCCAAAACGCTCCACTCGAAGCGGCCGCACCCGCGTTCGACGGCGATGGCGGCGAGCGTCTTGAGCATGCGCTTGCCGAGCCCGCGACCGCGGTGGTCGGGGCGTACGTAGAGATCTTCCAAGTACAAGCCGCGCCGCCCGAGGAAGGTGGAGTAGTTATGAAAGAACAGTGCGTAGCCCACCACGCCACTGTCGACCTCGGCGACCAGGCATTCAGCGGCGGGACGGGCGCCGAACAACGCATCGAAAAGATCTTCCTCGCGCGCCTTGAATAAATGCGTCAGGTGCTCGTACTCCGCGAGTCCACGCATCAGGGACAGAACCGGACCGACGTCCTCGGGCCGTGCGGGCCGGATCGAGGCCTCGCCAGGGTGGGGCGCGAATCCTTCGCTCATATGCCCCCCAGGCACACGTACTTCAGTTCCAGGTAATCGTCCATGCCGTAGACCGAACCTTCCCGGCCGAGACCGGATTGCTTGACGCCGCCGAAAGGCGCGACTTCGTTGGAGATCAAGCCGGTATTGACGCCCACCATGCCGTATTCCAGCGCCTCGGCCACGCGGAAAATGCGCCCCATGTCGCGGCTGTAGAAGTAGGAGGCGAGGCCGAACTGCGTGTCGTTGGCGAGCCGGATGACCTCGGCCTCATCCCGGAACCGCATGACGGGCGCCACCGGACCGAAGGTTTCCTCGCGCATGCACAGCATGTCCCGCGTGACGTCCGCCAGGACCGTCGGCTCGAAAAAGCGGCCCCCCAGCGCGTGGCGCTTGCCGCCCGCCAGGACGGCAGCCCCTTTGGCGACCGCGTCGTTGACGTGTTCTTCGACCTTGGCGACGGCCGCTTCGTCGATCAGCGGCCCCTGCACGACGCCGGGGTCGAAGCCGTTGCCGACCTTCAGCGAGCGGGATTTTTCGGCCAGCTTCTGGACGAATGCATCGTAAATGTCGTCATGCACGTAGAAGCGGTTGGTGCAGACGCAGGTTTGCCCGGTATTGCGGTACTTCGAGGCGACGGCCCCGTCTACCGCGGCGTCGAGGTCGGCATCCTCGAATACGATGAACGGCGCCAGCCCGCCCAACTCCAGTGAGAGCTTCTTGATGGTGGGCGCACTTTGCTGCATGAGGATGCGGCCCACCGGCGTAGAGCCCGTGAAGCTGAGCTTGCGCACGACCGGGCTGGCGCAGAGGGTCTTGCCGAGGGCGATGGAGCGCTCGCTGCCCGCGGTGACGATGTTGAGCACGCCGGGCGGCAGGCCGGCGCGGTGCGCCAGCTCGGCGAGCGCCAGGGCGGAAAGCGGCGTCTGTTCTGCCGGCTTGAGGACCATGGTGCAGCCTGCGGCCAAGGCAGGACCCGCCTTGCGGGTAATCATGGCGAGCGGAAAGTTCCAGGGCGTGATGGCGGCGCATACTCCTATCGGTTCGCGTAGCACCAGCATGCGCGTATTGGGTGCCACCGGCGAGAGGGTGTCGCCGGCGACCCGCTTGCCTTGCTCCGCGAACCATTCGATGAACGAGGCGGCGTAGGCCACTTCGCCCTTGGCTTCGGCAAGGGGCTTGCCTTGCTCCAAGGTCATGAGGGCCGCTAGGTCATCGGCGTGGGCGAGCATCAGCTCGAACCAGCGTCGCAGGAGCGCGGCGCGATCCTTGGCCGTGCGCGCACGCCAGGGGCCGAAGGCGGCCTGTGCCGCCGCGATGGCAGCCTCCGCCTGCGCAGGTTCGACGTCCGCGACACGTGCGACCAGGGTGCCGTCAGCAGGATTGTCGACCGCGAAGCTGGCGCCGTCGCTGGCGTCGACCCAGGCACCGTTTATGTACGCCTGGGTCTTGAAAAGAGTGGGGTCAGATAGTCGAGATGGGGCGGTTGCGCAGCTCATGGCTTATCTCAGGTCTTTTTGCAGGGGGCTCCGACCTGGAGCGACCGATCCATTCTAGCGGATCGAAGCGTGGCCCATTGAGGCGCCCCGTCCGGTCCGGGGGCGGGCGCGGACCGTTGACAAGCAGCGGCGCGTCGCGAGAAGATGCAGCCTGTAACAAGCGAGGCGTAGTCCTCGCCGCCTTACGGTCGCCGCGGTGCTTTATTGGCGCGACCTTCTTGCTCACAGCGCCCGCAGTGGTGAGCGATTGTCTCTAGCAGGAAGGGCATGGAAGCCTACATTCTTGATTGGGCCAATCTGTTGCTGCGCTGGCTGCATGTGATCACCGCCATCGCCTGGATTGGCTCTTCGTTCTACTTCGTCTGGCTCGACAACAGCCTTCTGAAACCCCAGGACCCGGAACTCCTCGAGAAAGGCGTGTCGGGCGAGCTCTGGGCGGTGCACGGGGGCGGTTTCTACAACCCGCAGAAGTATCTGGTAGCGCCGAAGCAGCTGCCCGAGCATCTCCACTGGTTCTATTGGGAGAGCTACTCCACCTGGATGTCCGGCTTCGCGCTGCTGGTGGTGCTGTACCTGTTCAACGCGCGCACCTACCTCATCGATCCGAACGTCTTCAATTGGGGCCCGGCTGCGGCCGTGGTCGCTGCGCTGTGCTTCCTGGTAGTGGGGTGGCTGGTGTATGACGCCATCTGCCGCATCGCGGGTACGGGGGAGCGGGCCGACCGCACCGTGGGCATTGCCGTTGCGGTTTTCGTGGCCGCCGCGGCATGGCTCGCGTGCCACCTGTTCGCGGGCCGCGCGGCTTTCCTGATCGTGGGCGCCATGATTGCCACCATCATGAGCGCCAACGTGCTGATGGTCATCATCCCCGGGCAGCGGAAAGTCGTCGCCGCCATGCGTGCCGGCGAGCCGGTCGATCCCATCCACGGCCAGCTGGGCAAGCAGCGCAGCGTGCACAATACGTATTTCACGCTGCCGGTCCTGTTCGCCATGCTGTCCAACCACTACAGCATGGTGTATTCGGCCAAGTACAACTGGCTGGTGTTGATCGCCATCATGCTGGCGGGGGCGCTGATCCGGCAGTTTTTCGTGCTGCGCCACAAGCAGGTCTACAACTTCTGGTATCCCGCCGCCGGCGTGGCGCTGCTGGCGGCCGTGGCATGGTCGCTTGCGCCATCCGGGGCGGGCACTGGGGCGGCGGCCTTTCACGAGCCCCTGGAGCCCCAGGACATCACGCAGGTCCAGCAAGTCGTGGCCCAGCGCTGCGTGGTGTGCCACAACGCACAACTTCCCAACAAGGGCATTCAGCTGCAGACGCCGGAGCTGCTCAAGTCGCATGCGCAGGTGGTGTATCAGCAGGCCGTCGTCCAGCGCACCATGCCGTTGAATAACGCGACGGCGATGACGGAGGAAGAGCGGGCGCTGCTGGGCAGGTGGTTCCAAGCCGGCGCACCACTCGCCGCAAGCCGGTAGCACAGCAGCGGTAGCCCGGGACCGGCTGCACCAGGCATCCCGGGCGGCGCCGCAGCGCGCCGCGCTTTTTGGGGGCTGCCAATGAAACGGCCCCGGGGCGCAGGCATCCGCGCGTCCGGGGCCAGGGGTAAGTCGGGCGCCAGGGGTCAGGCCAGCGGCTTGAATCCGTACAGCCGTTCCGGGTTTTCGACCAACAGCTTATGGCGCAGCGCCGGATCCGGGCAGAAATCCAGCATCAGGTTGACCAGCTCGCCATCGTTGGGCATGTCTTTGGAGATATTGGGGTGCGGCCAGTCGGTGCCCCACAGTACGCGGTCCGGCGCGGCTTCGATGAGCTTGGCCGCGAATGGGGCGGCATCGGCAAAGGGGCGCTTGCCGACCGACACGCGCTCTCCTCCGCACACCTTCACCCAGGCCAGGGGATTCTTCATCAACTCGAGTAGCGCGCGGAAGGGCTCCTGGTCCATGCCCAGGGCCGCCTGGACGCGTCCCATGTGATCGATCACGAATGGCACGTTGATGCGGTTGATGCGATCGCGGTAGGTGACGATGTCTTGCGCGTCCAGGTGCAGCACCACGTGCCAGCCGAGTTCGCTCAGCCGCCCGATGGTCTTGTCGAAAATCTCCAGGTCGGGGGCACCTCCCAGGTGCTGGACGAAGTTGAAGCGCACGCCGCGCACGCCGCCGGCGTGCAGGTCGGCCAGCTGTTCATCGGTTTCGTTGCCGTTGACGATGGCCACGCCGAGATAGCGGCCTTCGCTGCGCGCGATGGCGTCGAGCATGGCGGAGTTGTCGTCGCCATGGCAGCTCGCCTGCACGATGACGGCGCGGTCCAGGCCCAGCCAGTCATGGAGTTGCCGCAGGCGTTCGAACGGCGCGTCGGGCGGCGTGTAGCTTCGGTCTGGATGGTACGGGAAGCGGTCGGCGGGACCGAATACGTGGCAGTGGGCATCGCACGAACCGGGAGGCAAGGGTTCGCGCGGTTTGATGGGATTCGGATCAGGTGCAGCGCAAGTTTTCATGATTCAGCAATCGTGAGTGGAGGGGAGGCCGGGTCCGGGTCCGGCCCGAGGTAGACGGCCTGAGGCGCGGCGTCAGTCTTTCAGCTCGTCCAGCGAGTCGACATAGCGCAGCCCCGCCGCCTCCAGCTTGGGGCGCATCTGGTAGATGTCCAGGCCTAGTTCGCCGGCCGCCAGGCGGGCGCGCTTGCTTTCTTCTTCCTGGATGCGTTTGTCGGCCTTCTGGATGACGGCGCTGACCTGCGCATTGGGGACGATGGCTACGCCGTCGTCATCGGCGACGATGGCATCTCCGGGATGAACCAGCGCGCCGGCACAGACGATGGGGACGTTGACCGACCCGATGGTTGCCTTGACCGTGCCGCGGGCGTTGATGGCCTTGGACCAAACCGGGAAGCGCATCTCGGTGAGCGCGGCCACGTCCCGCACGCCGGCGTCGATGATGAGGCCGCGCACGCCGCGCGCCCTGAGCGAGGTCGCGAGCAGCTCGCCGAACATGCCGTCGGCGTTCTCGGTCGTGCAGCCAACCACCAGGATGTCGCCCGGCGAGCATTGTTCGACGGCCACGTGCAGCATCCAGTTGTCGCCGGGCTGGGCGAGCACGGTCACGGCCGGGCCGGCGATCGCCGCGCCGGGGTAAATGGGACGCATGTAAGGCTTCATAAGCCCCACGCTGCGGCCCTGCGCTTCATGCACGGTGGCCACGCCCTGCGCAGCCAGCTTTTCCGCCGCGCCTTCGGGCAGCGACGGCTTTTTCCTAACGACAACACCCAACATCATGGTTCTCCAATAAGCAGGCCCATCCCCGGCAGGTTGCGGCACATGGATGGGCCCGAAGCGGGACGGCAGCGCCGGCTGTGCCGCCTGTCCGGGGCATGCCGGCATGCCCCGGGCGATCCGGCGGCTGGCGCCCGTCGGCAAGCGGATTATTGTTTTTCAATCTTGGCCATTTCAATCACCTTGCTCCATTTCTGGATCTCGGCGGCCAGGAAGCTCTGGAACTCCTTGGGCGTATTGGTTTGCGGGATCATGCCCACGTCGATCAGCTTCTTGTTGATGGCCGGATCGGCGACCACTTCGCGCACCGCCGCGCTGAGCTTTTCGATGATGGCGGGCGGGGTGTCGGCCGGGGCGGCAAGGCCGTTCCACGAAACGGCGACGTAGCCCGGTACCGTTTCGGCGATGGTGGGCGTGTCGGGGAACACCTGGCTCCGTTTCTCCGACGCGACGCCCAGCACGCGCAGGCTGCCGCCCTTGATGTTGCCGATCACGGCCGGCACGGTTTCGAACAAGACCTGCACGTTGTTGCCTTTGACGGCAGAGATCACTTCGCCGCTGGACTTGAACGGAATGGTGGGCACGGACAACCCGGCCATGGCCCGGAACATCTCGGCCGACAGGTGCTGGGTGCTACCCACGCCGATGGTGCCGAGGTTAAAGCCTTGGGGATTCTTCTTGGCGGCTTCAATGGCGTCGCCGACGGTCTTCAGCGGGCTGTTTTGGTCCACCGCCATGACGATGTCGAACGAGCCGACCATGGAAATCATCGCCAACTGCTTGACCGGGTCGTAAGGCAGCGACTTGAACAAGGAGGGGCTGACCGCCTGCTGGTTGCTGACCAGGAACAGCGTGTGGCCGTCGGGGGTGGCGCGGATGACGGTCGTCGCGCCGGTGATGCCGCCGGCGCTCGGCATGTTTTCGACGACTACCGGTTTGCCGAACTTGTCCGACAGGCCCTGGGCGACGATGCGGGCCGTGACGTCAGCCACGCCGCCAGGCCCGAAGGGCACGATCAGGCGCAGTTGCTTGGAAGGAAATTCCTGGGCATAGGCGCCTGCGGCGACCAAGGTGGCGGTAGCGCCGAGGCACAAGCGGGCGAGTAGTGTGCGGATCATTGTCTTCCTCGAGTCGTTGGTGTGGGGTGGCCCATCTTTTGATGCTGCTTGGCGCGCTGGGCGCCAAGCGGGCGAATTTGCATTGTGGACTGTAACTGGCGTTTGGAAAACGCAAATCGGGACTAGCTGTTATGCTTAAAAAACATGAATCGGGGTTTCCAAATGGACCTGAAACAGCTCGAATGCTTCGTGCGCGTGGTCGAGTTCGGCAGTGTGACGCGGGCGGCCGTCACGCTCAACCTGTCGCAGCCGGTGGTGAGCCGGCATGTGCGACAGCTCGAGATCGAGCTCAAGGAGCACCTGCTCGAGCGCAATGGCCGGGGGGTGGTGCCCACTGACGCCGGCAAGCGGCTGCTCGAGCGCGGCCGGGGCATCCTGCACCAGGTGCGCCTGGCCAAGCAGGAGATCGAAGAGCTCAGGGGCTCCCCGGCAGGCAAGGTGGTGGTCGGCATGCCGCCCAGCGTCGGCAAATCGATCACGGTGGACCTCGTCACCGATTTCCGGGCCGAGTTTCCCCGCGCGTCGCTGGGAGTGGTGGAGGCGCTGACGGTGTCCATGTACGAATGGCTGCTGCTGGGGCGCCTGGACTTTGCGCTGCTCTACAACCCGCCGGTCAGCCAGCAGGCCGTCTACGAACACGTGTGGTCCGAGGACTTGTATCTGATCGGCCGCAAAGGCCTGGGCGGCAAGGCCATGCCTGAGACTGTCAAGATGCGCGACCTGGCCCAGTACCCCTTGATCACCCCCGGGCAGCCGAATGCCATCCGCAACCTGCTGGACGTGCATTGCGCCCGGCTCGGCGTGCAGTTGTCCATCGCCCTGGAGGTGGACGCCATCGAGTCGCTGCTCGACCTCGTCGACCGGGGCATGGGGTATGCCGTACTTTCCCGCAACGCCATATACGGCCGCTCGCAGCGGCCGCACTTGCGGGCGGCGCGCATCGTCTCTCCGGGGCTGACCAGTCAGCTCGTGATCGCGACGGCCGCGCAGCGGCCGCTGACGCGCCTTGCCCAGGCCACCATGGACTTGATCAAGAAGCGCATCCAGGCGGGGGCATTGGATGGCCAGCCACCAGGGCCTGGCTCGGAGCAGCCCAGCGCCTGAGCGTGCGCTCCGCCGGCGGGAACGACTCATGCGCATTGTGGTCCGATGGCCCGAGGCCCCCTCCCCGGGGAGCGGTGCGTACGGCTTTGTTGCAGCGCGATAACCCCGCGTCCATAATCGACGCATGCTTCGGAGGTAGTCATGGACTTCCAGACGAACAGGCAAACGTCCCAGGCGGAACTGCCGCCTGCTCCACGTTGCACGTTGGTCATTTTCGGCGCGACCGGCGACCTGACGGGCCGGCTCCTGGTCCCGGCCCTCTACAACCTGGCACGCCTGAAGGCGCTGCATCCCGAGTTCCGCGTCATTGGCATCGGCCATCGCGCGTTGGATGACGAAGGGTTCCGGCGGCGCTTGAAGGAGGCCGCCGACCAGGTTTTCGCCTCGCGCGGGGAAGAGGCGCAGGCCAGCTTCGAGGCCCCCGTCTGGAAATGGCTGATGGGCCGGACGTCTTACCTGCAGGGCGATTTCGAGGAAGAACGCACGTACGCGGACTTGAGCCACGCGCTGGCGGCCGAACCGGGCGGGGTCATTTTCTACTTTGCGACCGCGCCCGGCTACTTCCAGACCATCGCCCGGCACCTGTACGAAGCAGGCCTGCTGAAGCAGGCCGGAGGCCGCTGGCGCCGCGTGGTCATCGAGAAGCCGTTCGGAAGAGATCTCGCTTCCGCATGCGAGTTGAACAAGCAGTTGACGCGGGTCGTCCACGAAAACCAGATATTCCGCATCGATCACTTCCTGGGCAAGGAAACCGTCCAGAACATCCTGGTCTCGCGCTTCGCCAACAGCGTGTTCGAGAGCAACTGGAACCGGCTGTATATCGATCACGTGCAAATCACGGCAGCAGAGTCGATAGGCGTAGAGCGGCGTTCTGCCTTTTACGAGCAGACGGGCGCCTTGCGGGACATGGTGCCGAACCACCTATTCCAGCTGCTGGCCATGGTGGCCATGGAACCGCCCAATTCTTTCGACGCCGATGCCGTGCGTACGGAGAAGGAAAAGCTGCTCGACGCCATACACATCCAGACACCGGCCGAGGCGTTGCAGAACAGCGTGCGTGGGCAGTACCAGTCCGGGCTCGTGAACGGCAAGCCCATGCGTGGCTACCGGGAGGAGGAGGGCGTCGCGCCCGACAGCACGACCGAAACGTATGTCGCGCTCAAGCTCAGCATCGATAACTGGCGCTGGGCCGGCGTGCCGTTCTACCTGCGCACGGGCAAGGCGCTCGCGCGCAGGCAGACGCAAATCGTGATCGCGTTCAAGGATGCCGGCCATGCGCTGTTTCGCCAGAGCGCGCAGGAGAAACCCCCGGCCAATACCTTGGTGCTGCAGATCCAGCCGGACGAGGGATTGTTCTTCCACATGAAGGCCAAGGTGCCCGGCTCCAAGATCCGCATTGCGCCGGTGAGCATGGACTTCCGCTACGCTGATCACTTTCCGCCTTCCCATAGCTCAGGGTACGAGACCTTGATCTACGACTGCATGGTCGGCGACGCCACGCTATTCCAGCGGGCCGCCGACATCGAGCTGGGGTGGGAGGCGGTGCAGCCTTTCCAACAGGCCTGGGCCGAGAGCGGCGAGATCCATTTCTATCGCGCCGGCAGCCACGGCCCGGCGGCCGCGGATGTCCTCCTGGCCCGCGACGGGCGGCGCTGGTTGTCGCTGGAGTAGCGGGAACGGTTCTTGCGGTGCGCTCCGCATGAACCAGGATAACGATGATAAAGGACCGCCGGATGCGCAGGGCCGGATGAGCTTCCGGGTATTGACGGTCAACGTCCACAAGGGATTTAGTTTTTTCAACCGTCGGCTGATTCTGCACGATTTGCGCGAGGCGGTGCGCAGCGTGTCTGCAGATATGGTGTTCCTGCAGGAAGTGCTAGGCACGCATGCCAGGCACGCGCTGCGCTTCGCCGATTGGCCGGCGGCGCCGCAATACGAGTTCTTGGCCGATACGATCTGGTCTGATTTCGCGTATGGCCGCAATGCGGTGTACCCCGACGGGCATCACGGCAACGCGGTGCTCTCCAAGTTTCCGATCTCCCATTTCGAGAACCGCGACGTCTCGATAAGCGGGCCCGAGCGACGGGGGCTCTTGCATTGCATCGTCAAGGCGCCCAACACCGGTGGAGAGCTCCACGCCATCTGCGTGCACCTCGGTCTGCAAGAGCGCCACCGCCGCAAGCAGTTGCAGTTGTTATGCCATCTCGTCCAGGAAGAAATTCCGCCGGACGCGCCGCTGGTGGTGGCGGGCGACTTCAATGACTGGTTGCAGCGCGCCGGCCGCGTGCTGAACGGGTGCGCGGGCCTGCGTGAGGTCTATGAACATGCCACGGGGCGCTTGGCCCGCACCTTTCCCGCGTGGCATCCCCTGCTGCCGCTCGACAGGATCTACGTGCGCGGGGCACGGGCGATGCGGCCTATCCACCTCGGGCCCCATCCGTGGAAATCCTTGTCGGACCATGCGCCGCTGGCTGCGGAGATCGTGCTATGAGTAGTTCGTTTCCACGTAAGCCTTATTCGCAAGAAGGGAGCGCCAATGGCTTGTTCGGCCGCGGGCGATGGCGAGGATGGCCTCGCGGCGAGGAAGCAGGGCGCGTTCGCGGCCAGTCCGCCGCACCTGCGAGCGTGCAATGGACGCAGGGCAACGCGATTGCGCTGCTTGAGAACGGCGAGGCTTTTTTCCCGCGGGTCTTTGAGGCCATCAGCCAGGCGCGCGCCGAGGTGTTGCTCGAGACGTTCATTCTGTTCGACGACAAGGTGGGCAATGCGCTGCGCAACGTCTTGATCGATGCCGCCCGCCGGGGCGTCTATGTTTCGGTCCTCGTCGACGGATATGGGTCGACGGATCTACCCGAGGAGTTCCTGGCTGGCCTGATCGAAGCCGGCGTGCAGTTCCGGGTATTCGACCCGCGGCCCAAGCTGCTGGGGATGCGTACCAACGTGTTTCGTCGCCTGCATCGCAAGCTGCTCGTGGTGGATGGTGAAACGGCCTTCGTGGGCGGCATCAACTTCTCCGCCGATCACCTCGCGGATTTCGGTCCGAGCGCCAAACAGGATTACGCGATCGAAGTGCGCGGGCCGATCGTGGCCCAGATCCGCGATTTCGTCCGCAACGGCACGGTGCCGCGGGACAAGGCGCGCCGTCGGGCCGCCAGGCCGGCTTCTCCCGCCAAGGAACAGCCGTTGAACGAGGCGGGCGCGGAGTGCCTGCTGGTCGTGCGCGACAACAACGCCCACCGGACGGACATCGAGCAACATTACCGGATCGCCATCCGGGCGGCGCAGCGCGAGGTGACCATCGCCAATGCCTATTTCTTCCCCGGTTACCGGCTGCTGCGCGACATGCGCAAAGCGGCCAGGCGCGGCGTGCAGGTCAGGCTCATTCTCCAGGGCGAGCCGGACATGCCCATCGTCAAGGTGGCCGCGCACATGCTGCACGATTACCTGCTCAGCGCGGGCGTGAAGATCTATGAGTATTGCGAGCGTCCGCTGCATGGCAAGGTCGCGGTCGTGGACGACGTGTGGGCCACGGTGGGGTCGAGCAACCTGGATCCGCTTAGCCTGTCATTGAACCTGGAAGCCAATCTCATCATTCGCGATCCGGCATTCAGCTGCACCTTGCGCGAACGGCTGGATGCGCTGGTCGAGCGCCATTGTCGGGAAGTTTCTGCGCGCGACACGCGGCCGCGCTCGCGTTGGCGGATGGCGACGTCGTTCATCGTTTTCCATTTCCTGCGACGCTTCCCCGCGTGGGCCGGCTGGCTGCCTGCGCATGCTCCCAGGCTCGAAAAAGTCGAGCCCGGCCCATCACGCCCGACGGAGACACCAGATGCCCACTCTCGTGAGATCGGATAGGGAGGCCGCGCCTTCAGGGCGTGACGACACTCGGCCGTCCAGCCGTCGTGCCTGGTGGCGTTGGGGGCGGCACGCGCTCACCCTCGGATTCCTGGCGCTCGTGACCTTCCTGCTTGCCCAGCAATGGGAGAAGGTCGAATGGGAGCGCGTGCTGCAATCGATCCGGTCCTATTCCCCGCAGATGCTTCTCGCCGCGGGAGGGCTGACGGTGGCAAGCCATTTGCTGTTCGGCGCGTTTGACCAGCTGGGAAAGCGCTACGTCGGCCACAAGCTCGGCGTGGCGCGTGTCGCCATGATTGCCGGCGTCTGCTATGCGTTTACCTTGAATCTTGGTGCCTTGATCGGCGGCGTGGGCTTCCGTTACCGGCTCTATTCGCGGGAGGGACTCTCCGCACCCGACATATCCAAGATTTATGCCTTGAGCGTCGTGACCAATTGGCTGGGCTACCTGATTCTGCTAGGCGTGGTCTTGGTGTGGGGCGGATTGCAGCCTCCGCGGCAATGGGGCATTCCCGCAGGAATGCTGCCCGTGGCCGGCGTCGCGGCATGGGCCGTGGCGGCGGCTTATCTTGCGATGTGTGCGGTGCGGGGGAGGCGCAGCTTCGAGGTGCGAAAGGTGGAGGTCACCGTGCCCGGACGCCGCCTGGCACTGGCGCAGGTCGTCATGTCGGTGGCCAATTGGATGATCATGGGCGGGATCCTCTATGTGCTGCTCGGGGGTGAGGTCGACTACTGGCGGGTGCTCGCCGTGTTGCTAGTCAGCGCCGTGGCCGGAGCGCTGACGCACGTTCCCGCAGGACTGGGCGTATTGGAAACGGTATTCCTTGCGCTGCTCTCTGCGCAGGTGCCTGCCCACCAACTGCTGGGCGCGCTCCTGGCCTATCGCGCGGTGTATTACCTCGGTCCGCTCGTCCTCGCGGTTTGCCTCTACGCAGGCCTCGAAGCGCGTGCCCGGCGTTGATTTTCCCAGCGCGCTGCGCAGCCATTCAGTCGTGGTGCAGCCGCTCCCAGGCGCAAAGTGTTGCGCCGGCGTCGCGTGGTTCGCCACAGGACTGTATGGAACGTAAACGTTTGCTATCGGCCGGGATCCGGGGCCGAAAGTTTCTTTCTGATGAGCTAGCATCGAATCACAGCACTCCTGGAGACTGGCCATGAATCATGTCGTCGACCATCTCGCCGTACAGTATTTCCTGAAGGCCCGGGTCCACGATCTCCCTGAAGGGCAGTTCCGTGGGTATGTTGAGGTCACGGCCCGCTCGGGCAAGGATATGCTGGACAGCCGGCTCAAATACTGTCCGCTGATCCGCGGGACGTGGAATGAAGCGCTCGAGGATGCGGAGCGGTTGGCAACGAACCTGCGTGACACCGATTATCGCGACGGCGATTGCTTCGTGTTTTCCGTGCGGGAGGCCAGCAGCTTCGACGCGCTGATGACCTTGCTCGGCCGGTAAGCCATTGTCGCCGCCGCGGGCTCAACCGTTGATGATCTCCCCTCCGTTCGGGTGCAAGACTTGGCCCGTCATATAGCTCGCGTCGTCCGACGCGAGGAAGACGTAGCACGGCGCGACTTCTTCGGGTTGCCCGGGGCGTTTCATTGGAACGCTGGCGCCGAAGGTAGCCACTTCTTCGGCGCTGAATGAAGCGGGAATCAACGGCGTCCAGATGGGGCCGGGCGCGACGGCGTTGACGCGTATGCCGCGTTCGACAACCGCCGCCGAGAGCGAGCGGGTAAATGCCACGATCGCGCCCTTGGTCGAGGCGTAATCGATCAGGTGCGCGCTGCCGCGGTAGGCCGTCACCGATGTCGTGTTGATGATGGCAGCTCCGGCAGTCAGGTGCGGCAACGCCTCCCGGGTCAGGTTGAACATGCCGAAGAAATTGGTGCGGAAGGTCCGTTCCAGTTGGGCGCTATCGATGTCTTCCAGGGCGTTTTGCGGATGTTGTTCGGCCGCGTTGTTGACCAGGATGTCAATGCGTCCGAATTCCCTCAAGGCGCGCCGCACGACTTCCCTGGCGTGGGACTCGCTGCCCAGGTCTCCCGCCATGCTTACGCAGCGTCGGCCGGTCTTCTCGATCTGCCGGCGGGTGTCTTCGGCGTCGCCACTCTCATCGAGGTAAGTGAACAGGACGTCCGCGCCTTCCATGGCAAAGGCGACCGCGACGGCTCGGCCAATGCCGCTATCGCCGCCCGTGACGATGGCGCACCGGCCTTTCAGCTTGTCGGACCCGCGATATCCCGGGCCGGTGGACTTCGGCTGCGGATGCATCGCGCTTTGGATCCCCGGCTGCTTGGATTGCGCCTGTGGGGGCAGCGTGCATTGTTCTGGATCGCCCGGCATGGTCGTCTCCTGGAGAAGTGTGCATGCCGGGCCTGCAGCAACTACCGTGCCGCGCGAGGCATCTAGGCTGGGACCGCGTCGACGGCGGGGCCGCCTTCGTAGGGCACGTCGAGCAGCTCGAAAACCTGCATCGCCAATTCAAGGCAGGCGTTGGTCAGCTGCCAGGGCAGCGTACGGGGAATGCGGTCTTGCAGCAGGAGTTTGGTGGCGTGCAGATGCGGGATCGGGTCGAGCAGGCGATGCTGATAGTCGCCCAGCAGCAGGGAGACCGATGCCTCGGCTTCCCGCCTGGCCGGCTCGTCCGTCGGCCATTGCGAGGGGAGCCCCCAGGCGCGAGGCATCCATTCGAGGTCGCGCAGCACCGTGCGCATGTCTTCGTGAGAGTCGCGAAAGGGCAGTAGCACCAGGTCGGCCTGGTTGGCGAGATGGCTGTCGATGTCGGGGCGATTGCCGCCGCCGTCGATGACGCCGAACCAGTCGTCGACATGATTCAGCGTCGCGACGACTTTGGACAGGTTGCCGGGCTCCCTTGCGTCGAATGGCAGGTACCGCCGCCCATCCTTGGAGAGGCGCTCGCGCTCGAGATCCGTGAGCACGCACACGACGCGCTTGCCGAGCAGCGCCATGCCGTGCGAGATCATGTGGGACAGCGTCGTCTTGCCGGTGCCGCCCTTGTTACCCAGGATGCACACGATCTGGGCCATGCCTGTATACCCTTGCCCTCATGCGCCGTGAGTCCCGGCGGCGTGGGCGCCGCATGAACGGAAAATGACCGCGGGGCACGGGCGCAGCGTACCCGGGCAGGAGTATGGCGTGAACGGGCAGGCCGCAAAGCCTGGATTAGAAGGCTTTCGGCGCGTTAGTTCCGTAATGGGGCTTCGTGGGGCGCTGCATCGCTCACGCAGCGCGCCGCCGGTTGGCTTGCGCGACGGTCGACCAGGCGTCCCCGATCAGTGCGGGATCATTGGCTGCGAGCAGGCGGCTGTCGGAGAGCATCTGGCGCCACCGTCGCGCCCCGCCCTGGCCGTTGAACAAACCCAGCATGTGCCGCACGATCGCCCGCAAAGGCACGCCGCGGGCGACCTGCTCACCGGCGTAGGCGGTCATCGCGGCGATGACCGCCTCATCGTCGGGTATGGGGGTCTCAGGCCAGAGTTCCTGCGAGATTTCCGACAGCACGCGGGGGCGCTGGTAGGCCTCCCGGCCCAGCATGACGCCATCGAGCTCGCCGCCGCCGTGCCCGATGTGCGAGAGGGCGGACCCGGCTTCGACCAGGCCGCCGTTGAGCACGAAGGATGCTTGCGGAAAGTCCCGCTTGAGCTGGCGGGCCACGTGATAGCGCAGCGGCGGGATTTCTCGGTTTTCTTTCGGGGAGAGCCCTTTCAGGACGGCGTTGCGGGCGTGCACGATGAACACTTCGCAGCCCGCCGCGTGCACCGTTCCCACGAAGTCGCGCACGAATTCGTAGGACTCGTCGTAGTCCAATCCGATCCGGTGTTTGACCGTGACAGGGATGTCGACGGCATCGCGCATGGCCTTGACGCAATCGGCAACCAGCGCCGGGTCGGCCATGAGGCAGGCGCCAAAGGCCCCTTTTTGCACCCGGTCCGAAGGGCAGCCGCAGTTCAGGTTGATCTCGTCATAGCCCCAATCCCGCCCGGCTTTGGCGGCACGGGCGAGGGCATGCGGCTCGTTGCCGCCCAATTGCAGCGCAACCGGATGTTCGGCCGGATCGAAATCCAAGTGCCGGGCCGCGTCGCCGTACAAAATGGCGCCGGTGGCGATCATCTCGGTATAGAGGCGCGCCCGCGGCGCGAGAAGTCGATGGAAGAACCGGCAATGACGGTCCGTCCAGTCGATCATGGGGGCTACGCACAGCGCCCAGCCGGCAGGTCGTTGGTGGGAAAGCATAAGGGGAAATGATAACCCGCCGGCGCAGGGGCTCCCGCGTGTGCGGGGGGCCAGGCGCCACAATCGGGCAATCGCCGGCCGTGCCATCGGGGCTCCCGCGTGTGCGGTGGGCCAGGACGCGATATCATCTCGTCACCTTTCACCTGGAGCCCTCCCCATGCGCACCTCCTTCCTCGCCGCTTCGCTCCTGTTGCTCGCCGGCATGGGTGCGGCCCAGGCCGACAACCTGAGTTTTCTGAACGAATCCATTCTCCTGCACATTCCCAAGGCGCAGGTGTCGAATTTCTCGAACGAAGTCGGGCGTGTGCTCAACGAGGTCGCAGACGGCCAGCGCGCCACGTGGGCCAGCACCCCGGTGCGCCAGGTGCCTCCGGTCACGGTTTCCTTTGCGCCCCGCAACACCGTGCAAACCGCCAAGGGCCAGACCTGCCGCTTCCTGGCCGCGGACGTCACCCAGGGCAAGTCGAGGGAAAACTGGGGCTTCTGGTTCTGCAAGCAGGACGACGGTACTTGGAAGGCGAGCGCCCGGTGAGTCCTGCTCAGGGCGGCAGGATCTTGCCCGGGTTCATCAGGCCTTCGGGATCGAGCGCGCGCTTGATCCGATGCATCAGGTCGAGTTCAAGCGCGCTCTTGTAGCGCGCCATTTCTTCGCGCTTGAGCTGGCCGATGCCATGCTCGGCGCTGATGGAGCCGCCGTGGGCATGGACGCTGTCATGCACCAAGCGGTAGACCTCGTCTTGCCGGGCCAGGAAGTCGGCCTCGGGAATTTCTGGCGGGCGGCTGACGTTGTAGTGCAGGTTGCCGTCGCCGAGATGGCCGAACGTGATGTGGCGCACACCCGGAACCGCGGCCTGGAGCATGGCGTCGGTGGCGGCCACGAAGGCGGCGATGCGGGAAGTGGGCACGGAAATATCGTGCTTGATGTTCTTGCCTTCCCACGCCTGGGCGGCTGAAATGTTCTCGCGCAGCAGCCACAGCGCCCGGCTCTGCGCAATGCTGGAGGCCACCACAGCGTCTTCCACGGTGCCTTGTTCCACCGCGGCCTGCAGTACCTCTTGGAAGCGAGCCTGTGCGTGCTCCTCGCTCTCGCTGTCGGAAACTTCCAGCAACGCGTACCAAGGGGCCGCCGGAAGCGGCAGCTTCTGGTCGGGAAATGCCCGGGTGACGACTTCGAGACTGGCATATGACATGACCTCGAACCCCGTCAAGTCCGCCCCCAGGCCCGCGCGCGCCTGATTGAGCAAGGCCACGGCGGCCTCCAGCGACGGCAGGCTGACCATCGCCGTGCATTGGGCTTTCGGCAGGGGAAAGAGTCTCAACGTGGCGGCGGTGATGATGCCGAGCGTCCCTTCGCTGCCGATGTAGAGGTTGCGCAGGTCGTAGCCGGTGTTGTCCTTGCGCAGGCCGCGCAATCCATCCCAGACTTCGCCTTCGGCCGTGACCACCTCGAGCCCCAGTGCCAGTTCCCGGGCGTTGCCGTAGCGAAGCACCTGGGTGCCGCCGGCGTTGGTGGCGAGGTTGCCGCCCACCGTGCAGCTGCCCTCGGAGGCGAGGCTGAGCGGGAAGAGCCGCCCCGCCTGACGCGCCCAATCCTGTACCGTTTGCAGGACGCAGCCCGCCTCCACGGTGATGGTGTCGTTGTCGGTATCGATGGCGCGCAGGCGGTCCAGGCGCCGGGTCGATATGACGACGGCACGGCCGCTGCCGTCAGGCGTTGCACCACCGGCCAGGCCGGTGTTGCCGCCCTGGGGCACGATGGGCGCGCCATACCGGCGGCAGAGCTTGACGACTTGGGCGACTTCGTGCGTGTTGGCCGGCCGCGTGACGGCATAGGCCGAGCCGGTATAGCGCCCGCGCCAGTCGGTGAGGTAGGGTGCGGCGTCGGCGCCGGTAAGCACCTGTTCGGCGCCCAACGCGCTCTTGAGCTCGGTCAGCAAATCCATGCATCCTCCATTGGCGCCCGGCCGGGCGAAACACGGGACATGGCGCGGCCCTCAACGCGGAGGGCCGGCGGCTGCCTTTTGGGCTGCCTTGGCGGCTCGCTTCGCCGGTCGCACGTACAAGATCGCACACCAGAAAAAAATCGTCGTCAGTACAACCTCGGCCCACGCCACCTGCGCAGAAAAGCCGGGGTCGCTCGTGGCCCTGACCACGCCTTCCATGAAGTAGACCAGGATCAGCATGGAGGCCCATTGATAGGTATATAGGCTACCCCGCAGTATGCCTCGCAAGGGCAGCAGGAGCGGAACGGCCTTGAGGACCAGCATCGATCCTCCCGGCCTCAGCGGGGCCAGCACCGTTTCCCAGACGATGCACAGTACGATGAGGGCGATGAGCGAGGCCGATGCGGCGAGCCGCAGCCGGCGGCTCAGGATGACGGGCGCGGCCTTCATCGCGCGCGGGCCTGCCGGCCGGCGTGAAGTTCCAGGGCGGTGCGGGCGAGGCGGGCGCCCAGCGCTTCGGCCAGCTGGAGCTCATCCCGGTGGAAAGGCTGGCGGTTGTCCACGCCCGCGACGTGTGAGGCGCCATAGGGCGTGCCGCCTTGCCGGGTGCTCATCAGGGCGCTTTCGGTGAAGGGCAAGCCAACCAACAGCATCCCGTGGTGGAGCAAGGGCAGCATCATGCTCAGCAAAGTGCTTTCCTGGCCCCCGTGCATCGAGCCCGTGGACGTGAAGACGGCCGCCGGCTTGCCCGCCAGGCTTCCGGCCAGCCATTGCTCAATGGTATGGTCGATGAAATACTTCATCGGCGCCGCCATGTTGCCGAAACGGGTGGGAGATCCGAGCGCAAGCCCGGCGCATTCCTCGAGGTCGGAGGCTTCCACGTACGGCGGGCCGCTGTCGGGAATGGCCGGCGCCGTGGCTTCGCATACGGTCGAGACGGGCGGAACGGTGCGCAAGCGGGCATGTGCGCCGGGCGTTCGCTCCACGCCCAGCGCAATGTGCTCGGCCAGTTGACGGGTCGAGCCGTGCCGGCTGTAGTACAAGATCAGGATGTCCATAGGCCGCTATTATCTCCCCTCATGGTCCAGAACGCTTCCGAAATGTCCAACGTTTCCGCGGCCACGCCCGCCCTTTCCGGTCCCGACGCCGCGGAGCGTCCGGAATCCCGCACCGCCGCGTTGCGCCGCCGCCTCCTGGCCCGGGAGTCTTGGCTGGCGCGGCTGGGGCGCTTGCTCCGGTTTGCGATGCAGCGGGCGGCAGAGGAGCGCATTGCACAGGTAGCCTCCAGCCTGACCTTCACCTCGGTATTGTCCATGGTGCCCCTGCTTGCCGTGGCGTTGGCGCTGTTCACCGCGTTTCCGCTGTTCCGTGAGTTCCAAGGAGCCTTGGAAGGGTTTCTAGTCGGCAACCTCATGCCCCCCGCAGTGGCCGACAACATCATGGACTACCTCAACGACTTTGCCCAGAAAGCGAGTAAGTTGACGGCAGTCGGGGGCATATTCCTGATGTTCACTGCCGTCTCGCTGATGCTGACCATCGACAAGGCGCTCAACGAGATCTGGCACGTGCGCAAGCGCCGCCCCTTGCCGCAGCGCGTGTTGATCTACTGGGCGACCCTGACGCTCGGCCCCGTGCTGATCGGTGCCAGCCTCTGGGCCACTTCATTCCTCGTGCGCGAGTCCATGGGGCTGGTGGGAGACGTGCCCGCGCCCATCGGCGTCCTCGTCTCGTTCATCCCCCTGATCCTGACCGGCTTTGCATTCGCGGCCCTGTTCATGGTCGTGCCCAATCGGCATGTCGAGGCGCGCGACGCGCTGACGGGGGGCTTTGCGGCGGCCATCGTGCTCGAAATCATGAAATCGGGCTTTGCGTTCTACCTTTCACGTTTTCCGACCTACACCATTGTGTATGGCGCCTTCGCGACGCTGCCCATCTTCCTGTTGTGGGTGTACCTTTCCTGGCTCGTGACGCTCTTCGGCGCGACGCTGGCCGCCAGCCTGCCCCTGATTCGCATGGGCCGCTGGGAGACGGTGCGGCACCCTGGGGCGGCTTTCGTGGATGCGCTGTCGATCTTGCGGGCCCTGGCCGTTGCGCGCGACCGCAATCCGCCCGGCCTGAGCACGATCGCGCTGCGCGCCCGCCTCAACCTTCACCATGACGAATTGATGGTCGTGCTCGATACCCTCGCCAGCATCGGGTACATCGCCCGGATCGGTGATGCCGGCAGCGCGCGCGAACGGTGGGCGATGGTGTGCGATCCCACCGTCGCCACGCTCGAGCCCGTGGTGGAGAAACTCCTGCTCGATCGCAAGCCCCTGGCTGGCGACCCTGCGCTGCTGCGCGCGGTGAATGCCGCGTGGGAGGAGGGTTCGATAACCATCGCCGAGGCCCTTGCGCAGCGGCCGGAAGACATCGAGGAAGAGCGCGAGCTCGATCGGGAGCTGGAACGGAAATTGGAAGCGGCGACAGATCCGGCAGAAACCGGCCAAGACGCCGCCGAAGCCGTGCATGACGAGCGCCTGCGCCGCGCGCGCGCATCCTGAGGCTAGAGGCCGGGCATTGCGCCCGGCAAGCTTACGGCACCCCTAGTTCAGCCGCCAATACACCCCACCCATGCCGCAGCGCATCGGCGCGGAAGGAACATAAAACACCGTCTCCGCGCGCGTATTGCCGCATACGCTCGCCGCGCCCATCGCCGCCACCCAGGCCAGCAATTCGCCCGCGCCGCCGTCGCCGCCGGTCAGCAGCTTTTCGAAGGTGAGCTCGCGCTTGACGCGTTCGGCGTCCCCCGATTCCATGAGCTCCAGGAACCAGCGGTCGAACGCCTCGTGCACGGTGAAATAGTCCTTGCCGCCTGGGTCGTGCGACAGGCCGCCCGTGCCCATGATCACGACGCGCTCGTCGGAGGGGAATTGCTGCACGATACGCGCAAGGCTTTCCCCCACTGCATAGCAGTGCGACGCCGTCGGGACGGGAGGCACGATGCAGTTCATGTGTATGGGAACGAAGCGCACGTCGTAGCGCGGGAATAGGAACTTGAGCGGCACCGACCAGTTGTCGTCGAACAGCAGTTTTTCCGCGAAGGCGTGATTGAAGCCGGCCTTGGCCGATTCACGCACCAGCGCCCTGCCGAGCTCTCGATGGCCCGCTACCTTGTAATCGGGAATGTTGAGCCAGTCGCGGAACCACGGCGCTGGGCCCTCCCATTCGTCTCCGATGCCGACGCAGAAGTCCGGGATGTTGTCGAGCGAGAAATTGAGCAGGTGATCATTGGCGATGCCAATCACCACGTCCGGCTCGACCTCTTCCATGAGCTGGTGGAATTTCGCATAGCCGGCCAGCACGCCTTCCTGCTCGTGCTGCGGCGCCTTGTCTATCCAACCGGTGACGCCTGGAGCGTGGGCCACGCCCAGGGCTGCTACGATTTTTGCCATACGAATCTCCGCGTTCAGTTCTTGGTCGCGATACCCATTTTCTCGGCGTACAGGCGAGCCGCTTCGCTATCGTTGTGATTGCGCGCGGCGCCCTTGAAGAGCCGCGACACCTGGGGCAGGAAATAAGGATGGACGCCCAGCTTGCCGAGCGCCTCGATGTCCATGGCTCGCCAGGCGCGTTTTTCCTCCTCGCTCAGGCCGTAAGCCGTCATGGTGGCTTCGAGGTCTTCCTTGAAGGCACGGTATTTCTGCTCGTCGCGCCGCAGTTCGAACACCATGCGGTTGGAGGGCAGAGTCTTGTCGGTGTCTCGGATTCCCATGCTGACTCCTTGGTTCGATGAAAACGATGGGTCGGTCAACGTGCCGCGGCAGGCAATGCCGGTTTTCCTTCCCTGTCCCGGCTCCTGCGGAGGTGATGGCCGGCGAGCCCGGACGGCGCGGGAATGCCGCGACAGTGGGCTGCTCTCAAGCCTTGTCCCAGATTTGACGCAGCGTCGTACTCGGACACACGTCGCCGAACAGGAAGCGGACGTTGGCCAGTGTCGCCGCGTGTTCGGCAGGGCTGTGGGAGGCGACGGCGTCTTCGGCGACCACGCAGTAATAGCCTAAGGTATGGGCGGCACGCAGCGTCGTTTCGACGCATATGTGCGTTTGCACGCCCGTGAAGACAATAGTCCGTATGCCGCGCGCTTGCAGCGTTTCATGCAAGCCTGTCCCGTGAAAGCCGCTGTACGTATGTTTGGTGAATACCGGTTCGTGGGGCTGCGGCGCCACGCCGAACCAGTCGCTTCCCCACGTGCCCGGGACGCAGCAGTCGCTCGTGATACCTCGGGCTTGCAGCTTGACTTGCATCGGGGGCGGGATCCGATGCCGCGTGTAGTCCGCGCGTACCCAGAAGACCGGGACGTCCGCCGCCCGCGCGGAGGCCGCCAGCGCGGCGATGGCGTCGACGATGGCCGCTGCCGAGGAGACGTCTTTGCCCATGATGGTGTCGATATATCCGCCGGGCGCGCAAAAGTCATTCTGCATGTCGATGACCAGCAAGGCAGACGACTCCGGGGACAGCCGCTCTTCCAGCGATACCGGCAGGGTTCCGCTTGCCGCGGCTGTCGCGGCAGATATGCCGGACTGGGGATGTTGCAACATGTGGGCGCTGCCTCCTATTGGGGGGTAGGTTCCGACGACCATGGGGCCGGTGTGGGATTGTGAATAATCGATTATAGAAACTGTAAACGATTTTTTTATGAGAGGGGAGTGGGAAGATTGCGTCGCGTCCATGGCGTCGGCCGGATTGCCGCGGATCGGTTACTTTGCGCGGCGTCGCGGGAGCGCGGTGGCAGAATCGATGGGGGCTGCGTGCTACGATTCGCCGAGCGACGCGGCCATGCCGTTCGTCTGAAAGGAGAATGATGAAATCCGTCGTTTCTGCCGAGCCTCCGACTGCCGAGGCGGGCCAGAACTTCGCCAGTGTGATCGCAACGCGCCTGCGCAATGACATTGCTTCGGGGCGGCGTCCGCCGGGCACGAAGCTGTCCATCGAGGTGCTCAAGGGGGAGTTCGGCGTCAGCTTGTCTCCCCTGCGCGAAGCGCTGGCGCGCTTGGCCACGGAAGGCTTTGTCGTCAATGAGGACAAAAAAGGCTTCCGGGTGGCCCCGGTGTCGCGTGAAAACCTCGCGGAAGTGGCGAAACTGCAGGCCACCCTCGAACCGATGGCCTTGCGCGAATCCATCCGGCATGGCGACAACGCCTGGGAAGAAAGCGTCGTCCTGACCCACCACCGGCTCATGCGTTACGAGCGGCCGGAGCGGAAAGAAGGGCGGGACGTGGATGAGTGGGAAGCACACCATCGCGGCTTCCATCTCGCGCTCATCTCTGCGTGCCGCATGCCAATGGTGCTCAGCATTTGCGAGTCGCTGCAGTATTTCAGCGCGCGCTATCGGCGGCTCTTCCTTGCGTACCAGCCATTCGATCGCGACGTCCGGGGCGAGCACCAGGCGCTCGTGGAAGCCGTGCTCGACCGCAGCGAAGATGACGCGGCCGAGCTGCTCTGCACCCATATCGAGCGAACGGCGCGCAACATCATGGACGCACTCGACGCCGGGGCGGTCGCGGCCGCCGCCGTGCCGAGTTGAAGCACGCTGTCAGGCGCGCTAGCATAGGGAAATCGCCAGGCACGAGCCGATAAATATTCACCAACCGTTTCACGCCAGCGCCGGCGTCGTGCCGAGGAGGCAGTCATGATCAAAGTCAGTGAAATCCTGCGCGTCAAAGGCGATGCGCTTTACACGGCCAGCCCGGATACTCCCGTCGCCCAGGTCGTCGATACCATGGCGCTGCAGGACATCGGTTCTCTCGTCATCATGGAATTCGGCGAGTTGGTGGGCATGCTGACGTTCCGCGAAATCATTCGCCACCTGCATGTCAACGGCGGCTCGCTGGGCACGACCACCATTCGCTCCATCATGGACGACGCGCCGGTCACGGTGTCGCCCAACACCGAAGTCAATGAGGTGCGTCGCTTGATGCTCGACAAGCACGCCCGGTACATCCCCGTCATGGACGGGCGCATGTTGCTGGGGGTCATCTCCTTCTACGACGTGGCCAAGGCCGTATTGGAAGCCCAAAGCTTCGAAAACCGCATGCTCAAGGCTTATATCCGCGACTGGCCGGGCGAGCAGCGGGAAGCCGAAAGCCAGCTCTGAAGTGCCGACGGGGGCTGGATGCACCGGATCGGTGATCCGGTGCGATAATCACGGGTCACGCGCGTCCGCGTCCCTTTCGGAGCCAGATTCCCCATGCCAGGCAGCACCCTCGGAGAACTCTTTCGCGTCACCAATTTCGGCGAGTCGCACGGGCCCGCGGTCGGCTGTGTGATCGACGGCTGCCCGCCGGGGTTGGAGCTCACCGAGGCGGACATCCAGGTCGAGCTCGACCGGCGGCGTCCCGGCACCTCGCGCCACGTGACGCAGCGGCAGGAACCGGACCAGGTTGAAATCCTTTCGGGCGTCTACGAAGGCAAGACGACGGGCACGCCTATCGCGCTCCTGATCCGGAACCAGGATGCCCGCAGCAAGGATTACAGCAGCATCGCCGAAACCTTCCGTCCCGGTCACGCCGACTACACCTACTGGCACAAGTTCGGGATCCGTGATCCTCGCGGCGGCGGACGCTCGTCGGCCCGCCTGACGGCCCCGACGGTCGCAGCCGGGGCCGTGGCCAAGAAATGGCTGGCGCAGCGCTACGGCGTGCTGGTGCGCGGCTACATGAGCCAGCTGGGCAGTATCGAAATCCCCTTCGAAAGCTGGGAGGCGGTCCATACCAATCCCTTCTTTGCGCCCGGCCACAGTAAGTTGGCCGAGCTCGAGGCCTACATGGACCAGCTGCGCCGCGATGGCGATTCCGTGGGGGCCCGCATCGAAGTGGTGGCCGAGAACGTGCCCGTGGGCTTGGGGGAACCGATCTACGGCCGGTTGGATGCCGACATCGCCTACGCGATGATGGGCCTGAATGCCGTGAAGGCGGTGGAGATCGGCGCAGGGTTCCACAGCGTGCAGCAACGCGGCACCGAGCACGGCGACGAACTCACGCCGGACGGTTTCCTGTCGAACAATGCCGGCGGGATCCTGGGCGGCATTTCGACCGGGCAGCCGATCACGGTCTCATTGGGCATCAAGCCTACCTCCAGCATCCGGAGCCCGCGCCGTTCCATCGACAAAGCCGGCAACCCGACGGTCGTGCAAACCCTTGGACGCCACGATCCCTGCGTGGGCATCCGGGCGACTCCGATTGCCGAAGCCTTGCTGGCCCTGGTGATCGCCGACCACGCCCTGCGCCACCGTGCCCAATGCGTCGATGTCGCCGTGTCGACGCCGGACATCGCCCGCGCCGCCCGATAGCAGGATTGCGCCGCTTTTGGTGCAAAATTGCCTCTGGCTTTCTTGCCGGGGGCATCATGAGGATCACCACGAAGTATTCTGCGTTCGCCCGCCGCGTCACGATGGCGGCGCTGTTGGCGCTGGCGGTTGCCGGCTGCGAATCCGTCCAGACCACGCAAAGCGGGGCCATAGGCATCAACCGCACCCAGCGCATGTCGAGCCTGGTTTCCGAGGCCCAGTTGAACCAGCAGGCGGCCCAGCTCTACCAGCAGACGCTCACGGGGGCGCGCAGCAAGGGGCAGCTCAACACCAACGCTTCCCAGTTGTCGCGCGTCAGGGCCATTTCCCAGCGCCTGATCGCCCAGGTCGGCGCGTTCCGTCCGGACGCCGCAAACTGGAAATGGGAAGTCAATGTCATCGATAGCAAAGAGGTCAACGCCTGGTGCATGCCCGGCGGCAAGATTGCCGTCTATACCGGGCTCTTGGACACGATCAAGCCTACGGACGACGAGCTGGCCGCGGTGTTGGGGCATGAAATCGCCCATGCGCTGCGCGAGCATGCGCGCGAACGCGCCTCGGAGCAAATGGCGACCAACGTGGGGCTCAGCGTGCTGGCCGCCATTACCGGCTCGCAGGCGACGTCGGACTTAGGCGGCGCGCTGGCCAATGTGATGTTCGCCTTGCCCAACAGCCGTCTGCACGAGACCGAGGCCGATCGCATGGGCGTGGAGCTGGCGGCCCGGGCGGGATACGATCCCCGCGCGGCTGTGACGCTGTGGACCAAAATGGGGCAGGTAGGTGGCTCCGCGCCGCCCGAAATCCTGTCCACCCACCCTTCGGCGGAGTCGCGGATCGCGGACCTGAAACAGGCATCCGAGAAAGTCCTGCCGCTGTACCAGCAGGCGAGGGCGAAGCGGTGACGCCTGGCAGCTTTCGCCTCTCGGGATCCCCTGGGCGCCCGTGGCCGGCGCCCAGGGGGGTTCATATATAATCAAGAGTTCCCTATACCCTGAGCGGGTTTTGTCGAGGCCGGTCCTCGCGCCAGGGCGGCGCCTCGAGGCACCGCCCCGAGCGGCAGTATGAGCCCGTTCAATTTTTTGGCCGGAAACTCATGCCTCAGACTCTTTACGACAAGTTGTGGGACGCCCACGTCGTCCATCAGGAAGAAGATGGTACCTGTCTGATCTACATCGATCGCCACCTGGTGCACGAAGTCACCAGCCCGCAGGCGTTCGAGGGTCTGAAGCTAGCCGGCCGCAAGGTCTGGCGCATCAGCGCCAACCTCGCCGTGGCCGACCACAACGTGCCGACGCACAACCGTGACCAAGGCATCGCCGACCCGATTTCCCGGCTGCAGGTCACCACGCTGGATGCCAACTGCCGCGACTTCGGCATCGTCGAGTTCGACATGGGCGATCGCCGGCAGGGCATCGTGCACGTGATCGGGCCGGAGCAGGGCGCCACGCTGCCCGGCATGACCGTGGTCTGCGGGGACTCGCACACCAGTACCCACGGCGCCGTGGCCGCCATGGCCTTCGGCATCGGCACCTCCGAGGTCGAGCATGCATTGGCCACGCAGACGCTGCTCGCCAAGAAGAACAAGAACATGATGGTGCGTGTCGAGGGCAAGCTGCCCGCTGGCTGCACGGCCAAGGACCTCGTGCTGCACGTGATCGGAAAGATCGGCACGGCCGGGGGCACGGGGCACGCCATCGAGTTCGCGGGCAGCACCATCCGCGACCTCTCCATCGAGGGCCGCATGACGATTTGCAACATGGCCATCGAGGCGGGTGCGCGCGTCGGGCTGGTGGCGGTGGACGAGAAAACCATCGAATACTTCCGCGGCCGTCCTTATGCGCCCAAGGGCGAGGCCTGGGACAAGGCCGTCGCGTATTGGAAGACGCTGCATTCCGACGAGGGTGCGCATTTCGACCGCGTGGTCGAGATCGATGCCTCTGAGATCGAGCCGCAGGTGACCTGGGGCACTTCTCCCGAAATGGTGCTGCCGGTGAGCGCCCGCCTGCCCGACCCGGCGCAGGAGCAGGACGAAACGCGCCGCGCGGGCATGGAACGCGCGTTCGAATACATGGGCCTGACCCCGAACATGCCGATCACCGACATCAAGATCGACAAGGTGTTCATCGGCTCGTGCACGAACTCGCGCATCGAGGACTTCCGCGCCGCCGCCGCAGTGCTGCGCGGCAAGCGCATCGCGCCCAACGTCAAGCTGGCCCTGGCCGTTCCGGGATCTGGCTTGGTCAAGGCCCAGGCCGAGCAAGAGGGCCTGGACAAGGTCTTCATCGAAGCCGGTTTCGAGTGGCGGGATCCGGGCTGCTCCATGTGCCTGGCCATGAACGACGACCGGCTGGAGCCGGGCGAGCGTTGCGCGTCCACCTCGAACCGTAATTTCGAAGGCCGGCAGGGTGCGGGCGGCCGCACGCACCTGGTCAGCCCCGCGATGGCGGCCGCGGCAGCGGTCGCAGGCCATTTCGTCGACGTCCGCAAGGTCAACTGAGGTAGAACATCATGCAAGCATTTACCACTCATGAGGGCCTGGTGGCACCGCTGGACCGCGAGAACGTCGATACGGACCAGATCATTCCCAAGCAGTTCCTGAAGTCCATCCATCGCACCGGTTTCGGCCCCAATCTTTTCGACGCCTGGCGTTACTTGGACGAAGGGCAGCCGGGCATGGACAACAGCAAGCGCCCGCTGAACCCGGACTTCGTGCTGAACAAGCCCCGCTACCAAGGTGCTTCCATCCTGCTGGCGCGCAAGAACTTCGGTTGCGGCTCCAGCCGCGAGCATGCCCCGTGGGCGCTGGAGCAATATGGCTTTCGCGCGGTAATCGCGCCGTCGTTTGCCGACATCTTCTTCAACAACTGCTTCAAGAACGGCCTGCTGCCCGTCGTGCTGTCCGAAGAAGAGGTCGATCTCCTGTTCAGCGAGGTCGAGGCCCAGGAAGGCTACAAGCTCACCATCGATCTCGAGCGCCAGGTGGTGGTGACGCCGTCGGGGCGCGAGTTCTCCTTCCGCATCGACAACTTCCGCAAATACTGCATGTTGAACGGACTGGACGAAATCGGCCTGACCCTTCGCCACGCAGACAAGATCAAGGCCTTCGAAGAGAAACGCCTGGCCGCGCATCCGTGGCTGGACGTTCCCGAGCTCCGGGGCACCGCACGTTAATGGGCCCTTGTGGGCGCGGCGGCCGGCGGGCCGGTGCGCCGCGCCGACGGGCAGAGAATCGAGTCAGTTTTTTGGATTGAAGCATGACACAACACATCGCAGTGCTGCCGGGAGACGGCATCGGTCCTGAAATCGTCGAGCAAGCCGTCCGCGTGCTGACTGCGCTGGGCGAATCGTTTACGCTCGAGACCCAGCCGGTGGGCGGCGCTGCGTACGAGGCGTCGGGGCATCCGCTGCCGCCTGCCACGCTCGAATTGGCCAAGAAGGCCGACGCCGTGCTGTTCGGTGCCGTGGGCGATTGGAAGTACGACAAGCTCGAGCGTGCCCTGCGGCCCGAGCAGGCCATTCTCGGCCTGCGCAAGCACCTGGGCTTGTTCGCCAATTTGCGGCCCGCCGTGTTGTATCCCGAGCTCGCCAACGCGTCCTCGCTCAAGCCCGAGGTCGTTTCTGGGCTGGACATACTGATCATCCGCGAACTGACGGGCGACATTTATTTCGGCCAGCCGCGCGGCGTTCGCACGGCGCCCGACGGTCCGTTTGCGGGCGAGCGCGAGGGCTTCGACACCATGCGCTACGCGGAACCCGAGATTCGCCGTATCGCCCACGTCGCGTTCCAGACTGCCCGCAAGCGCCGCAAGAAGTTGTGCAGCGTCGACAAATCCAACGTGCTCGAGACGTTCCAGTTCTGGAAAGACATCGTCACCGAGGTCGGCAAGGAGTATCCTGACGTCGAGCTCAGCCACATGTACGTGGACAATGCCGCCATGCAACTCGTGCGCGCGCCCAAGCAATTCGACGTCATCGTGACCGGCAACATGTTCGGCGACATCCTCTCCGACCAAGCCTCGATGCTGACGGGCTCCATCGGCATGCTGCCCTCCGCATCGTTGAACGAAACGGGCAAGGGGCTCTACGAGCCCAGCCACGGATCTGCGCCCGACATTGCCGGCAAGGACATCGCCAACCCGTTGGCCACGATTCTTTCGGCGGCGATGATGCTGCGTTATTCCCTCGACAAGGCGGCCCAGGCCGACCGGATCGAGGCAGCCGTCAAGAAGGTGCTGGAGCAGGGTTTGCGCACGGCCGACATCTACGAAGAAGGCACGATTAAAGTCGGCACTGCCGAGATGGGCAGTGCCGTGATCAAAGCTCTGTAACCAGCCTGCGTATCGCGCCCCCCGGGTGTGATGCGCCCGGCAAACAGATTCAATCTGGACTACTTGTTAGGGGTGTGTAAATGAAAGCAGTTGGTCTGGTCGGCTGGCGAGGCATGGTCGGTTCCGTGCTCATGCAGCGCATGCGCGACGAAAACGATTTCTCTCTGATCGAGCCGGTGTTCTTCTCGACCAGCAACGCCGGAGGCGCCGCGCCCGCCTGGGCGGAAGGCGCCGGCCCGTTGCAGAATGCATACGACATCGACGCGCTGAAAAAGCTGCCCATCATCGTGACGGCGCAAGGCGGCGATTACACCACCGAGGTTTTTCCCAAGCTGCGTGCGGCGGGCTGGGACGGCATCTGGATCGATGCCGCCAGCACCCTGCGCATGAAAGACGATGCCATCATCGTGCTGGATCCGGTCAACCGCAAGGTGATCGACGAGGCGCTCAAGAAGGGCGTCAAGAACTACATCGGCGGTAATTGCACGGTCAGCTGCATGCTGATGGGCCTGGGCGGCCTATTCCAGCACGACCTGGTCGAGTGGATGACCAGCATGACCTATCAGGCCGCCTCGGGCGGCGGCGCGCAGCACATGCGCGAACTGTTGACGCAATTCGGCCTGATCAACGCCACGGTGGCCGATCTGCTGGCCGATCCCGCCTCGGCCATCCTGGAGATCGACCGCACCGTGCTCGCCAAGCAGCAGGACGGCTCGCTGCCCCAGGAGCACTTTGGCGTGCCCTTGGCCGGCAACCTCATCCCGTGGATCGACAAGGACCTCGGCAACGGCACCTCGCGCGAAGAGTGGAAGGGCGGGGCCGAAACCAACAAGATCCTTGGCCGCGGCGAGGGGTTCGGCTCGACGCCCGTGCCCATCGACGGCTTGTGCGTGCGCATCGGTGCGATGCGGTGCCACAGCCAGGCGCTGACCATCAAGCTGAAGCGGGACGTGCCGCTGGACGAGATCGAGGATATCCTTCGCCAGAACAATCCGTGGGCCAAAGTCATCCCGAATACGCGCGAAGCGTCGATGCAGTCGCTCACGCCGGTAGCCGTGACAGGTACGCTGGATATTCCTGTCGGCCGCATGCGCAAGCTGGCGATGGGGCCGGAATACCTGAGCGCCTTCACCGTGGGCGATCAATTGCTGTGGGGCGCCGCCGAGCCGCTGCGCCGCATGCTGCGCATCGTGCTGGGCGAGCTCTGATCCAGCGAATCGGCGGTGCGCGTCCGTGGAGGCGCGCCGCCGTGCGACGAATTTCCCCCGGGGGGGCCGACGCCTGGCGGAAAAAGGGGGGCTTCGGCTTTGACCGGATCAAAGCCGGCAGCACGTTGGGAAAGGAACTGGCGCACGGGACGAGGATGAAAGCACTTCCCTATCTGAAAGCAGGTTCGGTTCGAAAACGTGGTGTTTCGCGTCGGGGCAGGCCATCGTCCCGGTTCGCGGCATTCGGGATGGCGCTGGGCGCCGTGGCCTCGGTCCATGCCGCGGATCTCGGCGGCTTGAAGATTTTGTCCGCCGCGGGGGACCCCTTGCGGGCAGAGATCGCGGTCACCGCGCTCACGCCGCAGGAAGCCAGCACGTTGAAGGCGGCCGTCGCACCGCGCGACGTCTACCGCCAGACCCGGCTCGAGTATGCCGAGGCGCTTTCCCAGTTGAAGCTGTCCGTCGAAGATCGCCCGGGCGGGCGCAAGGTCGTCGTGGTGACCTCTGCGGCTCCACTGGACGTCCACGTGCTGGACTTGCTCGTGGAGCTGACGTGGAACATGGGGCGCTTCATTCGTCAGTACACCTTCATCCTCGACACCCCCGCGCCCCGCGCGCTGGCGCCGGAATCCGGCGTTCCTGCGAGCGGCTCCATTGCGGTGAATCCTGGCGACACCCTATATGGAATCGCCGGCAGACTGCAGCCAGAAGGCACATCGGTGCTGCAGGTGATGGCTGCATTGTTCCATGCCAATCCCCAGGCGTTCATTCAAGGAAACATGAACTTGCTGCGTGCCGGCGCATCGCTGGCCGCGCCGACCGCCGAGGCGATCGCGGCGATCGACCCGGCCGAGGCGCAGGCCTTGTTCGCTTCCCATGCCCAGGCATTCGAAGCCTATCGCCAACGCATCGCGGGCCAGGCGGGCCAGCAGCCGGCCGCGGCAGAAAGCCGGGGCGCCGAGGCTCGCGGAGAGATAGCTAAGTCGGCCGCCGCGCCCGTGGTGCCGCCGGTTTCGGAAGGGGACGCGGTCAGGCTTTCGGGAGGCGGCCAGGCAAGCGACGAGCGCGGGATGCGCGACAGGTTGGAAGAGGAGCGCGATGCCACCGCCAAGGCAGTACGCGAGGCGGAAGAGCGCATGCGGCTCCTGCAGAGCAACGTAGAAGCCATGCGCGGTTTGCTCGAGGCCCAGAACGAGACTCTGGCCCGCATGGAGCAGCAGGCCCGCGAGCGCGCCGGGGCAGAGGCGGTGGCCGTGCCGCCCCCGACCCCGGCGGTGCCGGAAGGCGCCTCGGACGCTGCCCCCGCCTCGCCATCATCCGAGCCGCCGGGTCCGGCCTCCACCGATTCCGCGACTTCCGCGGCGGATGAGGCGCCATCGGCATCGCCCGCTCCTGCCGGTTCGGGCGAAGGCGGGGCCGAGGCGCAGCCGGCCGGGGGGCAGGCCGAACAGGGCGGGTTGCAGGACGCTCCGCTCGTCCGCAAGATCCAGGACCACAGCGTGGCCGTCTTCGGTGCCATCGTCGCCTTGCTCGCGGTCATCTTCAGCGCACTGGCATTGCGGCGCCGCGGTGCACGCGCGGAAGAAGACCAGGCCCGCGAAGCCGAGTTGCGGGAGGACGGCGACGCGCAGGACGATCCCGACTCGCTGCCGCCTTCGGAACCGCAACCCGTCAACCATTTGCGCGACTGGGACGATATCCCGCCATTTCCCATTCCTGCCGCGACCGACCGCGTCGCGGGCGAAGCCAAGGATTACCCGGACGACGACGAGCCGGTCGCTGATGCGGCCCCGCCCGCCGGGCCCATACCGCCTGCCGCGGCGGCAGCGTTCGCGCTTGACCTGAACCTCGGCGGCCAGCCGCCTTCCTCCTCGACGAACCGGGCCCCCGGCGGCGAACCCGGGTCGCCCGCGCTCGACCTGAGCCCCGACCTGGGCGCTGGGACCGACCCGGCTGCCAAGCTGGACTTGGCCAAGGCCTATGCCGACATGGGCGATCGCGAGGGCGCGCGCGAATTGCTGGAAGAAGTCCTGCGCGATGGGGACGCCGTTCAGCGCGAGCGGGCCAGGGCCCTATTGGCGACGTGGTAGGGGAGGATATGGCGCGTATCGCCCTGGGGCTGAGTTACGACGGCGCGCCGTGGCTGGGCTGGCAGACGCAACCGCATCGGCGCACCGTCCAGGATGCCTTGGAAGCGGCGCTGGCTGCGTTCGTCGGCCGACCCGTGAGCACCGTTTGCGCGGGGCGCACCGACACCGGCGTCCATGCTGTGCAGCAAGTCGTCCATCTCGATACCGATGTGGAACGGCCCGAGCAGGCCTGGGTGCGCGGCGTGAACGCGCACCTGCCGCCCAGCATCGCCGTGCGTTGGGCGCGGGTGGTCGGGGAGGATTTCCATGCTCGCTTTTCCGCCCGTTCGCGCGCGTATGTGTACCTGTTGCTGGAAGATCCGGTGCGATCGCCGCTGTGGGCGGGCAGGGCCGGATGGAGTTTCCGTCCAATCGACGTCGAGGCGATGCGAGCCGGTGCGGCCCATCTCCTTGGTGAGCACGACTTCAGCAGCTTTCGTTCGTCGGAGTGCCAGGCCGCTTCACCCGTGCGCACGCTCCACGAGCTGAGCATCGAGCGCCGCGGCCGTCTCATCGTATTCACGGTGCGCGCCAACGCTTTCCTGCACCACATGGTGCGGAATATCGTGGGCGCGCTGGTATACGTGGGGCAGGGTAGGCAGCCCGCGGACTGGATGCCGGCGCTACTCGCCGAGCGCAACCGCACCAAGGCGCCGCCGACTTTCTCGCCCGATGGCCTGTACCTGACCGGCGTGTCCTATCCGGAATGCCACGGATTGCCTCCTACCGACGCGACCGACGAGGTCCGCCTGGGCATTTGAGCAGCGCGCCGCCGGCAGCCGGCCTCTATCCTGGGCGGGCGGTATGATTACGCCTATGTCCCGTACCCGTATCAAGATCTGCGGCCTGACCCGCGAGCAAGACATCGCCGCGGCCGTTTCCGCTGGCGTCGACGCCATCGGCTTCGTGTTTTATCCCCCTAGCCGGCGTGCGCTGGCCCCGGCGCGCGCCGCCGAGCTGCGGCGGCTGGTGCCGCCTTTCGTCGACGTCGTCGCGTTATTCGTCAATGCCTCCGAGGCCGAGGTTCGGGAGGTGCTCGAGACCGTCCAGCCGGACTTGCTCCAGTTCCATGGCGACGAAGCGCCCGAGGAGTGCGAGCGCTACGGACGCCGTTACCTACGGGCCTTCCGCGTCGGGGCGCCGGGTATGGAGACCTCCCCGGCTTTGTTAAAATCGTGTGAACGTTACGGTTCTGCCGCCGGCTGGCTGTTCGACAGCCATTCCGAAGGTTACGGCGGCAGCGGGAGAGTGTTCGATTGGTCCCTGCTCGGCAGCGAAAGCGTGCGTCCGGTCGTTTTGTCTGGTGGGTTGCATGCCGGAAATGTGGCGGCAGCCATTGAAGCCGTGCGCCCTTTTGCCGTCGACGTCAGCAGCGGCGTAGAGCTGTCGCCAGGCATCAAGTGCGCGGACAAGATCGCGCAGTTCGTGGCCCAGGTGAAGCGGGCCGATGGCTGTCGATGACGTTGCCTTTCACAATCCGTGCGGCGCATGCCCCCTGGGCACTGCCCCGTCCCTCACCGGAACTCTCAAGTGAACACCTACGATTTTCCTGACGCAAGCGGCCATTTCGGTCCATATGGCGGCGTGTTCGTGGCGGAAACGCTGATGCACGCCTTGGATGAGCTGCGTCAGACTTACGCGCGCTACCAAAACGATCCCGAATTCCTCGAAGAGTTCAGGTATGAACTTGCCCACTTCGTCGGCCGCCCCAGCCCCGTCTACCATGCCAAGCGCTGGTCGGAGGAGCTGGGGGGCGCGCAGATCTGGTTCAAGCGCGAAGACCTGAACCACACCGGCGCCCACAAGGTCAACAACTGCATTGGCCAGGCCCTCTTGGCGCGCCGCATGGGCAAGCGCCGCGTGATTGCCGAAACGGGCGCCGGGCAGCATGGCGTGGCCACGGCCACGGTGGCGGCGCGTTACGGCATGGAATGCGTGGTCTACATGGGCAGTGAAGACGTCAAGCGCCAGGCGGCCAACGTCTACCGCATGAAGCTGCTCGGCGCCACCGTGGTGCCCGTGGAATCAGGCTCGCGCACGCTCAAGGATGCGCTGAACGAGGCCATGCGCGACTGGGTCACCAATGTGGAGAGCACTTTCTACATCATCGGCACCGTCGCGGGTCCGCATCCTTACCCCATGCTGGTGCGGGATTTCCAGACGGTCATTGGCAAAGAGTGCCTGGTGCAGATGCCGGAGGCTGCTGGCCGCCAGCCGGACATGATCATCGCGGCGGTAGGCGGCGGCTCGAACGCCATGGGCATCTTCCATCCTTACCTCGGGCACGATAACGTGCAGTTGGTGGGGGTCGAGGCTGCGGGCGAAGGGCTGCACACCGGGCGCCACGCGGCGTCCCTGCAGGGCGGTGCGCCCGGCGTGTTGCACGGCAATCGCACCTACATCCTGCAGGATGAGAATGGCCAGGTGATCGATACCCATTCGATTTCGGCCGGCCTCGATTATCCCGGGGTCGGCCCGGAACACGCCTGGCTCAAGGACAGTGGCCGCGCGACTTACGTCGGCGTGACCGACGAAGAGGCGCTGGCGGCCTTCCACCATTGCTGCCGGGTCGAGGGCATCATCCCGGCGCTGGAGTCGTCGCATGCCATCGCGTATGCAGCGCGCGTGGCGCCGACCCTGCCCAAGGACAAAATCCTGCTGGTCAATCTCTCCGGACGCGGCGACAAGGACATGCACACCGTCGCCGAACGTTCCGGCATCGTGTTTTGAAGGCGGTCTTCATGTCGTCATCTTCCCGTATTGCGGCCGCTTTTGCCCGCCGCGGCGCCGCTGGCCGCACCAGCGCGCTGATTCCGTACATTACCGCCGGCTATCCCAGCCCGGCGGCGACGCTTCCCATCATGCACGCGCTGGTCGAGGCCGGGGCGGACGTGCTCGAACTGGGCGTGCCCTTTTCCGATCCCATGGCCGACGGGCCCGTCATTCAGCGTTCCAGCCAGCATGCGCTAGAGCAGGGCGTGGGGCTGCGCGACGTGCTGACCATGGTGAAAACCTTTCGCCAGGTCGATGACCGGACGCCAGTGGTGTTGATGGGCTACGCCAATCCGATCGAGCGCATGGGGCAGGCGGAGTTCGCCGCCGCCGCGCAGGCCGCCGGCGTGGACGGCTGCCTGGTGGTGGACTATCCCCCGGAAGAGACCGGGGAGTTCTCCGCCATGCTCGAGCGGCATGGCATCGATCCCATTTTCTTGCTCGCGCCCACTACCACGGATGAGCGCATCCAGGCCGTTGCCCGGGTGGCCCGCGGGTACGTTTATTACGTCTCCCTGAAGGGCGTCACCGGGGCCGGGCACCTCGACGTGGACGACGTTTCGCGCAGGTTGGCGCACATCCGGCGTTTCGTCTCCCTGCCGGTGGGCGTGGGCTTTGGCATCCGCGATGCCGCCAGCGCACAGGCCTTGGGCGCCGTCGCCGATGCCGTGGTCATCGGCAGCCGGCTGATCCAGGAAATCGAATCTGCCGCCCAAGGGGTGCCCGCGGATCAGCTGTCGGACGCCTGCGCTCGTGCGGCCGGCGCGTGGTTGCGTACAATCCGGGTGGCACTCGACGCTCCGCCCCCAGGCGGCGCCACCCATGAATCAAGGAAATCCGCATGAGCTGGATAGAAAAACTGCTCCCTCCCCGCATTAGGACTACCGACGGCTCGGCACGGCGTGTGCCGGAGGGGCTGTGGGTCAAGTGCCCATCGTGCGAGTCGGTGCTGTACCGCGACGATCTGGACAAGAACCTGAACGTTTGCCCAAAATGCGAACACCACATGCGCATCAGCGCGCGGCAGCGCATCGATGCGCTGCTCGATGCGGAAGGTCGGTACGAGATCGGCCTTGGCACCTTGCCCGTCGATAGCCTCAAGTTCAAGGACACCAAGAAGTATCCCGATCGCCTGCAGGACGCCATGGCCCAGACCGGGGAAACGGATGCGCTCGTCGTCATGGGCGGAGCCATCCACACGGTGCCCGTCGTGGTGGCTTGCTTCGAGTTCGAATTCATGGGCGGCTCCATGGGCTCGGTGGTCGGCGAGCGTTTCGTGCGCGG
>ENA-UOWJ01000046-UOWJ01000046.1-bioreactor-metagenome-genome-assembly--contig:-NODE-46-length-120646-cov-22.372947_pt1 | contig 120646 bp, 102 predicted proteins | sample MGYA00238156_ERZ761611 | MGnify/ENA primary metagenome ERZ761611 (study PRJEB28900, sample SAMN06268034) | bioreactor metagenome | isolation source: Joint BioEnergy Institute, California, USA...
GATGTGAGTGATCCGATGCCTCTTCGGTAACATTTTAGCTGAGTGATTGCGCGCCGTTGACTTTGCGCGCGCCCCGCCGTATAATGAAAACCAAGTTCATACCAGTGCGGAGATCGGGAGATTCACTTCAATTGTTTGGCCGGCAGCGGGCAGGCAATTTGAACGTGAATTTTTTTGTGATCGGAAGAGCCGAAGGGAGGCGGAGGCGTTGCGGTTCGAACCGCCGCAGGCGATTTTGCCGGCGGCCCGGAAGATGAAGGATCTGGAGAAGGCGCTGGCGTTCTCTTTCCCTTACGTCGTGCTGCTCGACAGCCACGTCGCGCAGATCAAACCGGTCGCGGATCTCGTCCGCAGCCGCGGCAAAAAGCTGCTGTTGCACGCCGACCTGATTGAAGGGCTGAAAAACGACGAGTACGCCGCCGAGTTTCTGTGCCAGGTCATCCGGCCTGCCGGCGTCATCTCCACGCGGGCGAGCGTCATCGCCAAGACGAAGCAGAACGGCCTGATCGCGATCCAGCGGCTGTTTCTGCTCGATACGAACGCGCTGGAGAAAAGCTACGCCCTGCTGGAGAAAACGAAGCCGGACTTCATCGAGGTGCTGCCCGGCGTCATGCCGCATATCATATCGGAAGTGCGGGAGCGGGCGGGCATCCCGATCTTCGCCGGCGGGCTGATCCGCACCGTCCGGGACGTCGAGCAGGCGCTGGCCGCCGGGGCGGCGGCCGTGACGACTTCCAACGTCGACTTGTGGAAGCACTACGATCCGTCGGCGAAGACGAACAAGTAGGGGGAGGGAAGGGCGATGGAGGAAACGTACGTCCTGTCGGTCGATCAGGGCACGACCAGCACGCGGGCGATCGTGTTCAACCGCGCCGGCGAGATCGTCTCGTCGGCGCAGCGCGAGATCGGGCAGCATTTTCCGCAGCCGGGCTGGGTGGAGCATGACGCGAACGAAATCTGGCTGTCGGTGCTCGGCGTCGTCGCCGCGGCGCTGACGGAGAAGGGGATCGATCCCGGCCGGATCGCCGCCATCGGCATCACCAACCAGCGGGAGACGGCGGTCGTCTGGAACCGGCACACGGGCATGCCCGTCTATCCCGCGATCGTCTGGCAGTCGCGCCAGACCGCTCCGATCTGCGAGGAGCTGCGGCGCGCCGGGACCGAGGGGAAGTTCCGCGACAAAACCGGGCTGCTGCTCGACCCCTATTTTTCCGGAACCAAGGTCAAATGGATTCTCGACCGCGTCGAAGGCGCGCGGGAACAGGCGGTGCGGGGCGACCTGCTGTTCGGCACCATCGACAGCTGGCTGATCTGGAAAATGACCGGAGGCCGGGCGCACGTGACCGACTACTCGAACGCCTCGCGGACGCTGATGTTCAACATCCGCGAGCTGCAATGGGACGACGAGCTGCTCGGCATTCTCGGCATCCCGAAGGCGATGCTGCCGGAAGTCCGCTCCTCGTCGGAAGTGTACGGGACGACCGTGCCCCACCATTTCTTCGGGCAGCGGATTCCGATCGCCGGGGCGGCCGGCGACCAGCAGGCGGCGCTGTTCGGGCAAGCCTGCTACGGGACCGGCATGGTCAAAAACACGTACGGCACCGGCTGCTTCATGCTGATGAACACGGGATCGTCCGCCATCGCCTCGAAGCACGGGCTGCTGACGACGATCGCCTGGGGCGTGGACGGCCGGGTCGACTACGCGCTGGAAGGCAGCGTGTTCGTCGCCGGCTCCGCCATCCAGTGGCTGCGCGACGGCCTGCGGATGATCGGGAGCGCCGAGGAAAGCGAAGCATACGCGGCCCGGGTCGATTCCGCCGAAGGCGTATACGTCGTCCCGGCCTTCGTCGGGCTGGGGACGCCCTATTGGGACAGCGACGCCCGCGGCGCGGTATTCGGGCTGACGCGCGGCACGACGAAGGAGCATCTGATCCGGGCCACGCTCGAATCGCTCGCCTATCAGACGAAAGACGTGCTGGACGCGATGGAGGAAGACGCCGGGCTGCGGCTCCGGACGCTCCGGGTGGACGGGGGCGCGGTCCGCAACGACCTGCTCATGCAGTTCCAGAGCGACATTCTGCAGCAGGCGGTGGAGCGGCCGGCGGTGAGCGAGACGACGGCGCTCGGCGCCGCGTATTTGGCCGGCCTGGCCGTCGGCTATTGGCGGGACCGCGAGGAGATCGCCGGCCTGCAGCGGATCGAGCGGCGGTTCGAGCCGGCGATGCCGGCCGGGCGCAGCCGGGAGCTGTACGAAGGCTGGCGGAAGGCGGTCCGCGCCACGCTGGCGTTCAAACCTTGACAAGTTAACAGCGGTTGGAGACTGGGAGAAACCACAGCGCCCTGCCGGGCATGCTAAGCCGGCGGGGAAGCCTGTGGTTTTTATTTTTGGCGATTCGCGGAAGGAGGACATACAAGCCATGACCCCATCGGCATTCGGTTTGAACCGCGCGTCGATCCGGCGGCGGCTGGCCGAGGAGACGTTCGACGTGCTCATTATCGGAGGCGGCATTACCGGGGCGGGCATCGCGCTGGACGCCCAGACCCGGGGGATGAAGACGGCGCTCGTCGAGATGCAGGATTTCGCCGCCGGCACGTCCAGCCGGTCGACCAAGCTCGTACACGGCGGCTTGCGGTATCTGAAGCAGTTCGAAGTGAAAATGGTGGCGGAAGTCGGCAAAGAGCGGGCGGTCGTCTACGAGAACGGGCCGCACGTCACCGTCCCGGAATGGATGCTGCTGCCGATCTACAAGGGAGGCACATTCGGCATGTTCACGACGTCGATCGGCCTGCGGCTGTACGACTTTCTGGCGGGCGTGAAGCGCAGCGAGCGGCGGACGATGCTGGACCGGAACGAAACGCTGCGCAAGGAGCCGCTGCTGAAGGAGGAAGGGCTGAAAGGCGGCGGCTACTACGTCGAATACCGGACCGACGACGCCCGGCTGACGATCGAGGTGATCAAAAAGGCGGTCTCGCACGGCGCCGCGGCGATCAACTATACGAAGGCGGAGGAGCTGCTGTCTGCGAACGGCAAGCTGGTCGGCGTCCGCGTACGGGACATGTTGGGCGGCGGCACGTACGCGATCCGCGCCCGCCGGGTCGTCAATGCGGCCGGCCCCTGGGTCGACGCGATCCGGGAAATGGACGGCTCCCGGCGGGGCAAGACGCTGCGCCTGACCAAGGGCGTGCACCTCGTGTTCGACGGCCGCCGTTTCCCGCTGCGGCAGGCGGTCTATTTCGACACGCCCGACGGGCGCATGGTGTTCGCCATTCCGCGCGACGGCAAGACGTATGTCGGCACGACGGATACCGACTACGACGGGGACCCGATTCACCCGACGATGTCGGCGGCCGACCGGGACTATCTGCTGCGCGCGGCGAACTTCATGTTCCCGAGCGTGAAACTGGCCGAGCGGGACGTGGAGTCGAGCTGGGCGGGACTGCGCCCGCTCATCTACCAGGAAGGCAAGTCGCCTTCCGAAGTGTCGCGCCGGGACGAGATTTTCCGGTCGGATTCGGGCCTGCTCACGATCGCCGGCGGCAAGCTGACGGGATATCGCAAAATGGCGGAGACGGTCGTCGACCTGCTGTCCCGGGAGCTGACGCGGGAAGGAAGAGGGCCGTTCGCGGCCTGCACGACCCGCCGGATCCCGATCTCGGGCGGGGATGTCGGCGGTTCGGCCCGCTTCCCGGAATTTCTGAAACGGCAATCCGAGCGGGGCGTCGGCCTGGGACTGTCCCCGGAGAGCGCCGGGCGGCTGGCGCACAAATACGGGACGAATGTCGAGCGGATCTATGAAATCATGGAGGAGCAGCGGGAGGAAGCGGCGCGTCTGGACCTGCCGGCGGACTTGTACGCGTCGGTCGTCTACGCGGTCGAGGACGAGATGGCGGTGAAGCCGGCCGATTTCTGGATTCGCCGGAGCGGCATGCTGTTTTTCGACCGGAGCCGGGTGCTGAAATGGAAAGGCGCCGTCGGACGGCTGATGGCGGAGAAGCTGAATTATACGGAGGAGCAGTCGCGGACGTACGAGGCCGAACTGGACGCGGCGCTGCGCGATGCGGTTACGCCGTCGCCGGCCGGCGGCTGATCCGTCGGCTGCCGGCCGGCCATGGGCGGGCTACACGATCCGGTGCGCGTGCGTGTACACGTTCATCTCGCCGCCGCGGATGAAGCCGACGCAGGTGATGCCGAGATCGTCGGCGAGCTTCAGCGCCAGATCCGTCGGCGCCGATTTGGACAATAGCAGGCCGACGCCGATTTTGGCCGCCTTCAGCGCCACTTCGGAGGAGATCCGGCCGCTGAAGGCGACGATTTTGTCGGCGGTCGGGATGCGGCTGCGCAGCGCGCTGCCGTATACTTTGTCCAGCGCGTTGTGGCGGCCGATGTCGGCGCGGACGACGAGCAGCTCTTCGGGCGTGCAGAGAGCGGCGTTGTGCACCCCGCCCGTCTGCCGGAAAGCCGCCGACCGCCGCTGCAGCTCCTCCATCAGCGCCGCGCACTGCGCGGGCGCAAGCCGCGTCCGGCTGACGGACGTGCGGGCGGTGCGGACGTCGCTTTGGAAGTAGAACTGGCGGCTTTTGCCGCAGCACGAGCCGATGAACCGCTTGCCGTAATACGCTTGGCTGAAAGAAGCCTTTCGGCGCAGCTCGGCGTAGACGAAACCCCGCTGCGGGTCGATGTCGAGCGACCGGAGGTCGTCCGGCGTGCGGATGACGCCTTCGGAGGCGAGAAACCCGACCGCGAGGTCCTCCAGATCCGACGGGGTGCAGACGATCGTGGCGAATTCTTCCCCGTCCAGGCGGAACGTCAGCGGGTATTCCGCCGCGATGTCGTCCTCCCGCTCGATCCGCTCTCCGCCGGCGATGCGGACGGTCCGCCAGCGCGCCGTCACGGCGTCGTCCATGCCGATTCCTCCCCCGTCGTCATTCCGCCGCCTTCGTTCCCGCGCACGGTTCCGTTCCCGTTTCCCATTCCGTTTCGGCGTCTTCGGCGTCCGCTTCCGCGTCCGGTTCCTGCACGCGCTTTTTCGCGTACCGGGTGTCTTTGAGCGCGAAGTAGGTCTCCGCCTTCTCCAGCACGACCGCGGCGCTGTATTCCGGGATGCCGGCCCAAGGCTCGTAGACGCCTTTCGGAAACAGCACGTTGCCTTCCGGCCAGTACAGCTCGACGTTGCCTGCGGCGACCGGGGCCGGCTTCGCCCTGCCGTGAAAGACGCCGTGCCGGTTGTACACGACGACGGCCTCTCCTTCGGCGATGCCGAGCGCCCGCGCGTCGTCCGGATTCACCAGCACGTCGCGGCGGTCCGCGGCGTTGAACGGGTCCATCTCGCCGTAAATCATCGAGTTGAACTGCTTGCCGCGCCGCGTCGTCGCGTAGAAGCGGCCTTCCGGCTTGCGCAGCTCGGGCAGCTCGATCGGCAGCAGCCGGCCGCGGCCGTCCGGCGTCGGGCAGACGCCGCCCTCGCACAGCCAGGCGCCGCCCCATTGGAAGAAGTCGCCCCGGCGGCGCAGATGCTGAATGCCGTCGTAGTTCGGGGCGGCCGCCGCGATCTCCTCGCGGATGTGCGCCGCGTCCCGGAACCGGATCAGATGCGCCTGCTCCGGCTTCACCCGCGCGGCCAGATCGGTGTAGATGTCCCACTCGGCGCGGGCTTCCGGCATGCGCGGCCCGGGAATCTCCGGCGAGAAGTACACCATCCGCTCGGTCGACGTGGACGTGCCGCCGCCCGGCTGCTCGTAGCGGGTCATCGCCGGCAGCACGATCACCGCCTCCGCGGCGTCGGCCAGCGTGGAGGTGTTCAGCACGATGTCCTGGTGCACCCGCAGCTCGACCGCCTGCAGGCAGGCGCGGACGAAATCCGGATCCGGCATCGTCTCCAGGAAATTGCCGCCGGACGTGTAAAACAGCCTCAGCTTGCGCTCGTGGCCGTCCGGCAGCAGGGCGTTCTCCAGCGATACCGGGGCGGTGTCCCCTTGCCACTTGGGCAGCTCGAAGCCCCACAGCCGCTCGATGCGGGCGATGTCTTCGGGCTGGAAGTCGCCGCCGGGCAAGCTGAACGGGTCGGCGCCCATCTCGCCGGAGCCCTGCACGCCGCTATGTCCGCGGATCGGCATCAGCCCGCAGTGCTCGCGGCCGAGAAAGCCGCGCAGCAGCGCGAGGTTGGCGACCTGCGACACGTTGTCGGTGCCGAAGCGGTGCTGCGTCAGCCCCATGCTCCACACGAACACGGCCGACCGGGCGCCCGCCAAGAGCTCGGCGAACTCGCGCATCCGCTCGCGCGGCAAGCCCGACGACCGCTCGAGACGGGACCATTCCTGCCGCTCGACGTGGGCGCGCAGCGCTTCGTAGCCGGTCGTGTGCCGGCGCACGAAATCATGGTCGATCGCCGAGCCCGGACGCTCGGCCTCCATCTCGAACCAGCGCTTCATGACGCCGTTCATGAAGGCGATGTCCCCGCCGATGTTCACCTGGTAAAAGTCGTCGGCAATCCGCGTCCCGAACAGCGCCGATTCCGGAATCGACGGAATCCAGTAGCCGTCCAGCGCCGGTTCGCGGTACGGGTTGACGACGACGATCTTCGTGCCGCGCCGCTTGGCCGCGTACATGTACTTCGTCGACACCGGCTGGTTGTTCGCCGCCACGCTGCCCCAGAAGACGAGCACGTCGGTGCCGATCCAGTCCTTGTAGCTGCAGCTCGACGCGCCGATGCCGACCGACCGTTTGAGCGCCGTTTTCGAGGGCGAATGGCAGATGCGGGAAGCGTTGTCGATGTTGTTCGTGCCGAGAAAACGGGCCGCCTTCGCGGCCGCGTAGTATGACTCGTTCGTAATGCCGCGCGCCGTCAGGTAGAACGCCAGCTGCTTCGGATCGATCGCGCGGATTTTGTCTGCGATCGCATCCAGCGCTTCGTCCCAGGAAAGGCGCGAGAACCGCCGCTCGCCCCGCCGCCGGATGAGCGGATAGGGCAGCCGGCCGAGCTTGCGCAGCCCGGCGCTGTCCAGCTTGCGCAGCTCGTCGATATCGGCGTGCAGCAGCTCCGGCTTGATCGCCGGCATCGTGTTCAGCCGCAGCAAATTGAGCCGCGTCGTGCACAGGTGCGGGCCGTCCAGCGTGCGGTCGCGCAGGCCGGCGACGCCGAGCGCGCAGCCGTCGCACACCCCTTGCGTCAATATGCGGTAAGCGTAGCCGAGGTTGTCGCGGTTCTCGGCGACGGTTTTCAGCATGTCGCGGAAGTGATGCGGCTTGATTCTGCCGAGCCCGAACGGCACTTTGCTGACCCACAGCTTCGGGTCCGGTCGCTTGGGCAGCTTGATCGGGCCGGTATGCAGCGTTTTCCCCATGAACGATCGTCTCCTGTACGCGCCACGCGGCGGTTTCCTGATGTTCCCATCTTAGCAAGAAAGCGCTGCACCGGCAAGGACGGCAGCCCGCTCGTCCGGCTTGCCGCCCTTCAACGCCAAATCTTCCGCCGCTTACCCGAACGAATAGCGCTGGCGGTATTTCCGCGGCGAGATGCCCTCCAGCCTGGCGAAGCAGGTGGAGAAGTACGCCGCTTGGCCGAAGCCGACCTCCTCGGCGATCCGCGCGATCGGACGGTCGCTCTGCACGAGCAGCAGCTTGGCCTGCTCGATGCGGATGCGCGTCAAATATTCCGTCGGCGAGCATCCGTACTCCTTGTGCATGCAGCGGGCGATATACACCGGATGGAAGTTGATGTGCTCGGCCAGGTCCCGCGCGGTGATCGGCTCGCGGTAGTGCTGGCGCAGATAGGAGGCCGCTTTCTCGGCGCATGCCGCCGTAGGCGACGGTCCCGCCGAGAAGGCGGAAGCGGACAGGTGGCGCAGCACGTCCTGGAACAGCGCCTGTTCGGCCATGCGGACGGCGGACAGATGGGCCCGCTCGCCGAGCTGGCCGAGCCGGCCCAGCAGGTCGTACATCCGTTCCGGCTGCAGCAGCCGCGTGAACTGGGGCAGGCGCAGGGCGAACGGCTGAGCCGCCATCGTGTTGCGGGGCTTGGCCAGGGAAGGGTCGGCCGGACGCGCCGCAGCCGCCGGCTCGTCCAAGACGGACCACGGACCGGCGGCGTCGAAATGGAGCCAGAAGTGCTCCGTCTCTTCCTCGCAGCCCTTCGTGCCGAAATGGCGGCTGTTCGGCCGCAAGATCAGGGCGTGCCCTTCGCCCACCTCGAACCGCCGGTCCTCTTCGCCGATGTACAGGCAGCCCCGCGCCACCACGATCAGATCGAACACGGGAATCCGGTGGCGGCTCATATGCTTGCCCCCGACCGGGAAAACGCCGCGCCCGCTGGCGATGTAATGGGGCACGGGCGGCACGACAAATTCCAGCAGCGTCAACGGACTCCGCCTCCAGCCGAAGGAAAGTTGCAAAATTGAAAGTTTTGGTTCGGTTTGTATATGTCGACCTTCAGTATAGCATCTATAATTTGAGCAGGCCACACAGAGAGATGCTTGAACGTCAAACAGGCCTGCGAGCGGAAAGAGCGGGAGGAAACGATGCTGGCGGACAAAAGGGAAATGACGCTGTGGCGGTTGTCGTGGCCGATCTTTATCGAGTTGTTATTGCAATTGTTGCTCGGCACGGCGGACACGCTGATGGTCAGCCGGGTTTCCGACGACGCGGTGGCGGTGGTCGGGTTCTCGAACCAGCTGTTCAACGCGATGACGACGCTGTTCATGACCGTGGCCAACGGCGCGGGCATCGTGATCGCGCAGAAGCTGGGCGCGGGCAAACGCGAGGACGCGCGCACCGTCGGCGTCATGGCGTTCAAAATCTGCCTGGGCATCGGCTTGCTGCTGAGCGCGGCGCTGTACGCCGGCGCACAGCCGATCGCCCGGCTGTTTCAGCTGGAAGACCGGCTGTTGCCGCTGGCCGGGACGTACATTTCCATCGTCGGCGGCGGGATGGTCCTTACCGCGCTGTCCGCGACGCTCGGCACGGTGATCCGCAATACCGGCAACACCAAAGGGCCGATGATCACGGCCGTCGGCATGAATATCATCCATATTTTCTGCAACATCGGGTTCATCTACGGCGCTTACGGCTTTCCAAAATGGGGGCTGACGGGAGTGGCGGTCTCGACGCTGTTCAGCCGGACGCTGGCCGCGCTGCTGCTGCTATACATGTTCCGCCATGCGTTCGAGCGCAAGATCGGTTTTTCCGATCTGCGCCTGTTCAACCGCCGGCTGTTCCGCGAAGTGATGCGCATCGGCTGGCCGCTCGGCGTCAACATGTCTTCCTGGTTTTTCACGCAACTGGCGATCTATATGTTTTTGGCGATGATGGGCGCGAAGGAGCTGTCGGCGCGCACCTACATGAATACGCTCGAATCGTTCTGCTTCATGCTCGGCTCGGCGGTGGCCATGGGCGTGCAGATTCAGATCGCTTACCTGTACGGCGCGAGGCGGACGAAGGAAGCGTACCGCAGCGCTTACCGGGGGCTGTGGATCGGCCTCGGCCTCGTGATGTTCAATGCCCTGATCGTTTATTTCGGCGGGCGCTACGTGCTCGGCTGGTTTACTTCGGATCCGGAGATCATCGCGCTGGGCGCGTCTTGCCTGGCGTTCAACCTGGTGCTGCAGCCGGGAAAAATGTGGAACATGGCGCTCGGCAATGCGCTGAACGCGGTCGGGGACACCCGCTTTACGATGATCATCTCCCTGCTGTCCATGTGGGGCGTGGCGACGGGGCTGTCCTACTGGCTCGGCATCCGGCAGGACTGGGGGCTGGCCGGCGTCTACGCCGGCATGATCGCCGACGAATATTTGCGCGGTGTCATCGTCAGCTTCCGCTGGCGGCAGCGGAAATTTCTGCGGCGGGCGGAGCGGGAAGGCAGCGGCCCCGGTCACCTGCCGCCCGGAGGAACGCCGCTTGCGATGGAGGGAGGCGTCGGTTGACCGCTTCCGCGCGGGGCAGTTCCGGCGGTGGCGGGCGGTGCCGCGGTTGGCTTCCCGTTCCGAAAACGGTACAATGGACCTACGGGGAATCCGCATGGCGCGGGCCGTCCCATTATGGCAGGAAGGTGATTGGCCGTTATGAACTTGTACGAGTCCATGGGAGGCGCCGAGACGCTTCGCAACATCGTCGAGCGCTTTTACCCGAAAGTCCAGGCGCATCCGCTGCTGGCCCCGCTGTTCCCTGAAGATATCCGGCCGGTTATGGAAAAGCAATACATGTTCCTGACGCAGTTTTTCGGAGGGCCGCAGCTGTACAGCGAGAAGTTCGGCCACCCGATGATGCGGGCGCGGCATCTGCCGTTTCCGATTACGCCGCGGCGGGCGGAAGCGTGGCTGGACTGCATGAGGAGGGCGTTGGAGGAAACGGTGCCGTCCGAGGAACTGCGGCGCCAGATTCTGGACCGGCTCCGCGGGCCGGCGCATTTCTTCGTCAATACCGAGGACGACGACGGCGAGTCAGGGAACCCGGCCTGAAGATCCGGCTTCCGGTCAGGTTCGGCCGTCCGGCTTCAGCGCCTTCATCAGCTGGCTGACTCTGGACGGGGAGACGCCGATCATGACGGCCCAATCTTTCTGCGAGCCGTCCGGATGCTGCCGCATGGCCTCGGCCAGATGCTGCATCGTATCTTTGCGCCTTCCGAAGCTTCGCCTCGCGGAAGGCCGGGCTTTGGGATCGCCGTCCGGTTCAGGCGAAGGCGGCCGTTCGGCGTCGGATTTGTCGGAAAGGCCGGATTCGCGCAGGCTGCGGAGGCATGTTTCGCACACGAGACGTCCCCGGAAGTAGTGCAGCGGCTCGATGTCCTGGCAGAAAACGCATTCTTTTGCCCGGTATTTGCGGAACATGATGCGCCCGTTCTCATCGTCGACGAAAAACTCCACCGATTCGCCTTCGCCAAGCCCCAGATTGCGCCTGATTTCGATCGGCAGCACCAATCTTCCCAGCTCGTCGACGGCGCGAACGATTCCGGTTTCTCTCAATTTCCAGGCCTCCTTTGGTTATGTAATTGTCTTATATTTTATCAAAATGTTACCTCATCTGGAATTACTATGATTGAAGGGAGCCTCAATCGATTGGATTCCGGCCAACGCTCTTCTTCCTATGTCCTTGCCGCATGCCTGCTCTGCTGCGTCGGTTTCGGCCTGGTCGCCGCTCTCGTAAGCGCGGGGGCGCTTGAAACATTTGACGAAAGGACGGCATCTTTCGTTCAATCGTGGGAAAGCCCCGGCATAACCGCCGCGATGAAGGCGATTACCAGCCTCGGGTACGGATGGGTGACGGTTTTGGTGTGCGTCGCCTTTTTGCTGTTTCAGTTCTTCGTGCTTCGCCAACGGAGAGAACTGCTCGTATATGTTGCAGCCGTTGCCGGCGCGGGCCTGCTGAACGAACTGCTGAAGGCCGTGTTCCGCCGCGCGCGGCCGACCGTTCACCGGATTGCCGAAGCGCACGGGTTCAGTTTTCCGAGCGGGCATTCGATGATCTCGTTCGCCTTGTTCGGCATGTCGGCCTATTTCGTCTGGAAACACGTGCCGACCGGCGCGGGCCGGTCGGCGGTGCTGGCGGCCGCGGCTCTGCTCGTGCTGTTGGTCGGGCTCAGCCGCATTTATCTCGGCGTCCATTACCCGAGCGACGTTATCGGCGGCTATCTGGCCAGCGGCGCTTGGCTCGCGGCGGCCATCCGGGCGGACCAGCGGCTTCGGCGCGCCCGCGACGGCGACGCATGACCGCCGGACCGGCCGGTCGCCCGCCAGTGCGGTTTGCAGCGCCTGTAGCGGCTCGGCTGCAAGTTTGTTTGACATACCCTACGGGGGTATATTATGATGGGGATGCAAATAGGAATGATCAAATCGCGTGGAGGGATTCCCGTGCAAACGGTTCGGTTGAAAGTGGAAGGCATGTCCTGCAGCCACTGCGTCCATTCGGTCGAAGGCGCGGTCGGCAAACTGGGCGCCAAAGCCAAGGTGGATCTGGACGCTCATTCGGTACAAGTGGAATACGACGACCGGCAAATTACGCTCGACGCCATCAAGGAAGCGATTGAGGAGCAAGGCTACGACATCGTTTCCTGAACCGTTGTCCTGCGCGGCGGGCCCCGTCAAACGCGGAATCGGTAGCCGACGCCCCAGACGGTTTCGATATGTTGGGGTTTCGACGGGTCCCGCTCGATTTTTTCCCGCAGACGGCTGACATGAACGGTCAGCGTCGCCAAATCTCCCATCGAATCCAGCCCCCATACCCGTTCGAACAGCTCGTCTTTGCGGAACACCCGATTCGGGTGCATCGCCATAAATAATAGCAGGTCGTATTCCTTGGCCGTGAGCGCGATTTCCCGGTCGCCGATGAACACCTTCCGGGAAGGCTTGTCGATGAGCAGGTTGCGGATGCGGATTTGCTCTCCGGGACGGGCGGTGGTTTCCCGTCCCTCGCCGGTCAGCCTGTCGAAGCGGGCCAGGTGGGCTTTTACCCGCGCCACCAACTCCCCGACGCTGAACGGCTTGATAATATAATCGTCCGCGCCCAGGCCGAGTCCGCGGATTTTGTCCACCTCTTCCTTTTTGGCGGAGACGATCAGAATCGGAATGTCTTTCGTTTCCCGAATTCGCGCGCAAATTTCGTATCCGTCCGTATGCGGAAGCATCAGGTCGAGCAATATCAGATCGAAAGACCCGTTCAGCGCCAGGCGCAGGCCGGTTTCCCCGTTTGCGGCCACCGCCACCTCGTATCCGCTCGCTTCCAGATAATCTTTCTGCACTTCCGCAATGACTCTGTCGTCCTCAATGATGAGTATCCTTTTCAAGCGCTTCGCCCTCCTCCGTGTCGCCGTTCGGCAGCGTTAGGCCGATGGTTGTGCCGCATCCGGGGACGCTTTCCGCCCACACCCTTCCGCCGTGGCTCTCCACGATCTGCTTCACGATCGCCAGTCCCAATCCGCTGCCGCCCGCCTCCGGGCTGCGGGACGGGTCTGCCCTATAAAACCGTTCGAACACGTGGGGAAGGGCTTCGGGATCGATGCCGCGGCCGTTGTCCCGCACGAGCAGCGTCGTTTCCGTCTTCCCCGGCAGCAGTTCGAAGCGGATTTCCTTGTCCGCTTTGTCCATATATTTCAGGCTGTTGTCCGCAATGTTCGCCAGGGCGCGTCCGAGCTTCTCCCGGTCGACCGTCGCCGGAACGGTTCGATCCGGCGGAAAGTCGAAACGAAGCCGAACGTCCCGGAATCTGGGATCGGCTTGCGTTTCGGCGGCCCAGTCGCGGACAAAAGCGGCGAGGTCGATGCGCTCGAAATCGAAAGGCGCCCTGTTCAGATCCAGCTTGGAAAAAAGCAGCAATTCGTCGATCATTCGGTCCATATCGCTTATTTTCCGATGAATCATGTCGATGTATTTCAGCCGCTTCTCCGGCGTGTCGGCGATTCCGTCGCGCAATCCTTCCACGCAGCCGGATATGGCGGCGATCGGCGTTTTGAGGTCATGGGAGATGTTGGACAGCATCTCTTTCCGGTTCTCCTCGTACTGCAGCTGCAGGGCGATCGACTCCTTGAGCCGCAGCCGCATTTCCTCGAACGCCTCGCCAAGCTGGCCGATCTCGTCCTTTTTGAAAGGCGGCAGCGCCTGGTCGAGATCCCCGTCCTTAATGTGCTCGGCAGCTTGCTTCAGCATCCGCAGCGGCCGAATGATGCTGCGCGACACCAAACTGGTCAGCAGGCCGTTCGTCAGCGCGATGGCCAGCAGCATCGACAGAAACAGCAGCGGGAAAACGGTGCGGAAAAAACGCTCGGTCCGCCCGTTGTCCTTCAGCCAATAGACAGCGCCGGCGCTGCCGTCCGCAAACTTGATCGCTTGGCGGTCTACCGCATAGGATGCGCCGCCGACGGCCAGTTTGCCGCGGGGAAGCCACGGCGGACCTTGGACGCGGTCCGGATTTCCTTCGGCCGCGTAATGTTGAAGCCGGTCGAGCGGAACGTCGGCTCCCAGCTGCGGGGAGGCGTACAGCAGCGTCCCGCCCTTCTCGACGACCATCCGGGTCGCCTGCCGATCGAGCTGCCGGTCGGCCGCAGCGAGAAAACGGGCATCCGTCCAAAGCCGGGGATCTTGCTCCACCGCAAAAAGCAGGCCGGACAGCCACGAATCCCTCTCCATCGGATTGTGAAACATTGGAGATCCGCCGCCGTCGTTCGATTGCCGGAACAGGACCGTGAGCAGCAGGACGACCGTCAGCGCGAACAGCACGACGGGAATGACGATCATGGCGATATAGGAAATGAGAAGCTTTTTTCGAATGGACATGGAAACTCTCCTCTGGGTGAGGCGGCATACTGTCTTCATCATACTACAGCAGATCTAAAAGCCAGGTTCTTCAGCCTCTATCAGCTTAACCGATCGGTTTGAACGGTTCCTAAAGGAAAGGTTACAAAAGTATAAAATTTCGCTCGGGTGTCGGTGCGGTGGGTATCGTGCCGGCCAGGAGTATCTCAATTCGAAAAAGGTACCATTATCCCCACGCCTAAGAAAAAACCGTCGCACCTGATGGTTGCTGAAGAAACAGGAAACGTCCCGCCTACAATAACATTTTCCTATCCCCATACAGTCGCACGATATTATCCCCTCGACTCAGAAAGTTTTGATGCTCTGGCATGAGCCGAAGAAACCATTTTAACCGCAAAACGGACTTTCATTCCGCCCACAGGCTGAGATGATATCCTTTCCATTTCGCCTTGCTTCCCCAGGCGAGCCAAGGAGCCGGCAACACCGGCTTGCTGCGGGTCAGTTCCCGATAGGTGGCCGCAGACGTCCGCGCGCACCACTCCACCGCCGGGCCAAACGCGCCAACCCCGCGATAGCCGCAGTTGAGCCGAAAGCAGAACTCGTCCAAATAAGCCTGCAAATGCTTCGGCCCGATGCCGCAAAACGTGCGGTTCAGCCATTCTCCGACTTGCCGGCCCATTTGCATCAAAATCCGGGGCCTCCTGTACGGGTAAACCAGCGAAATCGCCCGCGGATGCAAATGATTTTGGATGAACGACTTGACGCCCGGCTTCTCCACCCGCCTCTTAAAACCGTTCACGACGTGGTCGGGGTGGGGCTGCTTGATTTTGACCTGGCGCACCTCCTGCAGACTGCCGTCCAACGAAACGCCGGCGATCAGCGGCTGCCCGGCGTCCAAATAATCATCGTAACCGTAGCGAAAATGATAGATGTGCACGACGCCGGCAAGGGGATCGCGCTCGTCGGCCTTCTGCAGGGCGCGGCGGATTTTGCGGGCGATCAGCCAGGCGGTTTTGTAGGTGACCTGAAGGATTTGGGACAGACGGGTTGCGCTGATGCCGTTGGGCTGGGCGATCAGAAACATCGCTTGAAACCATTTGGTGAGCGGAGTCGTGCTTTTCTCCAAAATCGTGCCGGCGGTGACGGAAGTCTGATGGCGGCAGGAGCGGCACTCGTAGAGGGGCAGACGGCGCGTACGAATGCGATAGAAGCTGGAACGGCCGCAAACGGGGCAGCGAAAGCCGTCCGGCCAACGGGCCTGGAACAGAGCTTCGGCGCAGGCCTCTTCGGAGTGGAACTTTCGGCAAAAGAGTTGGAACGAGGGGGAATCCAGCATAGGGGGACCTCCCGAACATTTGTTCTGTCCTGATTTTACCAAACATACGTTCGGATTGCAAGCGATTTTGGGAAAAATATTTTCAGCCGGCGACCCGCTTCTGAGCGAAGGGGATAAGGATTTGCCCGGGGGGGATCTGCGTACTGACGATTCTGATGCGAGGGGATAATGGTACCTTTTTCGGATTGCGCGTGGTCGCCGGATTCGACAAACAAGGGGTGGGGTTGGAGAAACGCCGCATAAACTTGGAAAAAGCAATCCTGCAACACGGAAACACGGAGCGCGTCTGAGGTGCGGGGATAATGGTACCCCTTTCGCTAAAGCTGTTGCCGAAGGTTGACGATATGGACGAGCGAGGGCGAGGCGATGACCTTGATAATCCCGTGATCCCGGTCGTATGCGACGGTTCCCGAACCGGCGGGCGCCGTGGTGCTTTCTCCGCCCAGCACGTAGAAGAGGTCGTCCGCCAGCGTCCGCACGCACACGGCCTTGTCTCCTTCCGGCAAAGCGGCCCATTCGTCGCGATCCATTTCAAACGTGGTGTGAAAATCCGGAATATCGGCAAGCGCCCGCGACAAATCGTCGAGAATCGCGTCGTAGGGGCGGGTGTAGCGGATAGCCATGGCCGATTCCCTCCTTTTGGATATTGTAACATTGATCGGTGGAAATTGACAGACAGCCCCTGTCTTCGGTAAGATAGAAGTACGCTTAATTCCCGGGTGCCGCCGGGAAGCGGGGGAACCAAGTTTTTGGGGCGAATGGATCGCGATCGATCCTAGGGTACCATCTTGCCCGAGTCCGTCAGCTAACCTCGTCAGCAGGGGATGGGTCATTCATCGGCATTTTTACGTATATGATGACCCTGGTTTCAGGGTTCTTTCTGTTTTGTCAGGGGACCCCCGCTGGCTAAGCGTGCCTTCATGCTTCCGCGGCCGGTCCCTTTTTGCGCTCACAAAGGAGGGAAGGGCTGCCGGTCGTTCGGAGGCGGGCGAACTCTAATCTAACCGAGGAGGAGTTGCTATGCCGCAGCCGAAGTACATTACGAGCATCGACCGTCTGACTGCCCTGCCCGAAGAAGAACGCGCGCGCCTCAAAAAGATTACCGAAAAGTACGTGTTCCGCGTCAACGACTATTACCTGAACCTGATCGACTGGAACGATCCGAATGATCCGATTCGCCGGCTGGTCATCCCGAACGAAGGGGAACTGTTGGAATACGGAAGCTGGGACGCTTCGGACGAAGAAGCGAACTACGTCGTTCCGGGCTGCCAGCACAAGTACCGGACGACCGCTCTGCTGCTCGTGTCGGAAGTGTGCGGGGCCTACTGCCGGTACTGTTTCCGCAAGCGGCTGTTCCGCAACGATGTCAAGGAAGCGATGTCGGACGTATCGCCGGGGATTGAATACATCGCGGCGCACCCGGAGATCAACAACGTGCTGCTGACCGGCGGGGACAGCCTGATTCTGGCCACGTCGAAGCTGCGCCTGATCGTCGAGCGGCTGCGGGAAATTCCGCACGTCAAGATTATCCGTTTCGGCTCGAAAATGCCGGTGTTCAATCCGATGCGGATCTACGAGGACCCGGAACTGCTGGAACTGATCCGGACGCATTCGACGGCGGAAAAGCGGATTTACGTCATGGCCCATATCAACCATCCCCGCGAGATTACGCCCGAAGCGCGGAAAGGATTCGAGGCGCTTCACGACGCCGGCGCCATCGTCGTCAACCAAACTCCGCTCATCCGGGGCATCAACGACGATTCGGATGTGCTGGCGGAGCTGCTCGACCGGCTGTCCTGGGCCGGCGTGACGCCCTATTATTTCTTCATCAACCGGCCGGTGGCGGGCAACAAGGATTTCGTCATTCCGCTTGAGCGGGCCTACCGCCTGACCGAGGAAGCGAAAGCGAAGACGTCCGGCCTCGGGAAAAGGGTGCGCCTGTCGATGAGCCACGCTTCGGGCAAAATCGAAATTTTGGCGATCGAGAACGGCAAGGCCTATCTCAAATATCACCAGTCCCGCGACAATCAATACGGCAAGTTCATGATTTTGGATTGTCCGAAAGACGCGGCATGGTTCGACGACCTGCCGGGAAGCGAACGGTATTGGAACAAACCCGAACGCAAGGCGCCGGCCGGCTGAGCCGGCCCTTTTTTTGCTTCTTCAAATTCGCTATAATGAATGGGGTCCAATTATCGCTCCGCAAAGCTCCTCTTTGGGGTTGATTCTGTATGGCGTTACGACAACGGATAGTGTATTGGGCGTCCAAACCGTTTGTCTTTTTTTCGGCGATCATGGTTTGCAAAATTTTGCTTGCCTGGTACGTCATCTTCGGCGGAGGCAATCCGGGTTGGACGCTGGCGACGGGCATCCCTTCGGTGTGGGTTTTGTTCTGCCTGGTCGAATGGCTGGCTCCGCGGCGCAAGCTGGCCGTCTATCTCGTCGTCGACCTGCTGCTGACCTCCGTTTATTTCGCGGTCATCATGTATTACAAATATTTCGGGGTGATCGTCACCTACCATGCGCTGCAGCAGGTCAATCAGGTGACGGAAGTGAAAAGCAGCGTCTTCTCGCTGCTGCACCCTTATTTTCTGCTCATCTACACGGACGTCGCCGCGTTCGCGCTGGCCCTTGCGTTCAGCCGGAAGTTCCGCGCCTGGGGCAAGCGGCTGGCCGTGCGGGAACACCGGGGAACGGCCGCAGCCGGATTCACCCTGTCGCTCATTCTGTGCGTTTCGACGGTTTTGCCGTTTCGCGACAGCATGAACGAGATCAAGCAGGCGCAAAGCATGGGGATTCTGAACTACGAAGCTTACGCGGCATTTGCCGGATCGCGGGATGAGCCGGTCGATCCGAAGGATATCACCGCCCGACGGATCGAAGAGCTCAAAGGAATCACGGATCCGGCCGAGCCCGCGATGCACGGAATCGCTGCCGGCAAAAACGTCATCATTATCCAGCTCGAGGCGTTCCAGAACTTTCTGATCGATCTGAAAATCGACGGCCAGGAAATTACCCCCAACATGAACAAGCTGAAAAGGGAAAGCCAATACTTCCCGCATTTCTTCCAGCAAGTGGGGCAGGGGAATACGGCCGACGCCGAATTCGTGGTCAATACGTCCTTCTACGTGCCGCCGCACGGAGCGGCGTCCCAGGAGTATGCGGGCAAGGAGCTGCCGAGCATGCCGCGGACGCTGGCCGCGCACGGCTATCAGACGGCGACGTTCCATACGAACGACGTCGCTTTCTGGAACCGGGAGGAGCTGTACAAAGCGCTCGGATGGGACAAATATTACGCGAAGCCGTTTTTCGGCGACGAGGATACGGTCATGTTCTCCGCCTCGGACGAAGTGCTGTACGCCAAGACGGCGGATGAGCTGGCCCGCATGCAGCAGAGCGGCAAGCCGTTCTATGCGCAAGTCATCTCGATGTCCGGCCATCACCCGTTCGACATTCCCGCGCGGAAATACAAAATGAAGCTGCCGGACCGTTTCGAAGGGACGCTGGTCGGCGACTACATCCGCGCGCAAAATTACGCCGATTACGCCCTCGGGCAATTCGTCGAGAAGCTGAAAGCGAACGGCGTGTGGGAGAACAGCGTCGTCGTCCTGTACGGCGACCACCAGGGGCTGCCGATCTATTCGCTGACCAGCCGCGAAAAAGGGCTGATGCATGAAATTTTCGGCCGGAACTACACGATTACGGACATGATGAACATTCCGCTGATCGTCTCGATACCGGGCGTTCAGCCGCAGGTGCTGCCGCAGATCGGCGGCCAATCCGACCTGTTCCCGACGATCGCCAACCTGCTCGGCATTTCGCTGAAAGACCAGATCCATTTCGGGCAGGATATTTGGAACCAGAAGGACAACATACTGCCGGAACGGTATTATCTGCCGACCGGTTCGCTGATTACGCCGGCGGGCGCGTTCGTGCCGGGCAACAATTACGAGGACGGCACGACCTATCCGATCGGCGGCGGCTCATCCGGCAAGCCGGCCGTGACGAAAGATCAGTTTGAGCGGGCGCTGAAGCTGCTCAGCATGTCCGACGCCTATGTACAATCGTTGCCGAATCGATAATATGAACCGATAGAGAAAGAAAAAGGGGGGAGTCGCCATGTCTGTCCGGTCCGCGCTCCGTAAGTACGCGCCGCTGGGCTGGATGCTGGTTTTTCCCGTACTGGGCCTGTTGTACGCGTGGACGAACAAGGTCGACGGGCAGCCGCTGTACAGCCTGGTGACGCCGCTCGACCGCTGGATACCGTTTGTGAAATATTTTGCCGTCCCGTATGCGCTGTGGATTTTTTACATTTACCTGTGCCTGTTTTATTTTCTGAAAAAAGATATCCGCGTCTATTACCGGTCGGTGCTGACGTACATTGTGTGCACGCTGGTCTGCTACATCATCTATTCGGTGTTTCAGACGACCGTTCCGCGTCCGGTGCTGACCGGCAACGATCCGTTCACGGAGCTGGTCCGGTATTTGTACAACCGCGACCAGCCGTACAACTGCTTCCCGAGCATCCACTGTTTCTCCAGCTATATGGTGGCGAGGATGACGTTCGCCAGCGAGTTCCGCAACAAGCGGAACATGACGCTGATCGGCGGCATGTCGGCGCTGATCGTGCTGTCCACGCTGTTCATCAAGCAGCACGCGGTGCTCGACGCGATCGCCGCTTTCCTGCTCGTCGAAGCCGTCGTCCCGTTCATCCTCGCGCTTGAGCGGTCGCTGCTTCCCCGGATGCGGATCCGCCAGCGGCAACGCCAGTTGAGAACGTAGGCGTCCCCGTCTGCGGGAAAAGCGCGGGAAGCAACAGGCGCCGAAGCGCGGCGTTCCCGCCAAGCCCCCGAGCGGCCAACCCGCCCCGGACGGACTTTCGTCCAGCCGGGGCTTTTGCTTTTTCCCGTTCCGGCGCCGGCCGCAAAATCCGCATCGTTTCCTTCGATCCGGGCAAAAAAGGAGAAGTTTTTGCCGGCGGAATATTCTATGCTGGAAAGAAAGCAAGCCCATTTCAAACGGTTGCGGGAGGACGGATCCTATTGAAAGCGTTTATGGACGACGATTTTCTGCTGAACAGCCGCACGGCGGTCCGACTGTATCACGACTATGCGAAGCGGATGCCGATCATCGACTACCACTGCCATCTAAGCCCGCAGGAGATTGCGGACAACAAGCGCTTCGCCAATTTGGCCGAGGCGTGGCTGTACGGGGACCATTACAAGTGGCGGGCGATGCGTGCCAACGGCATCGACGAGAAATTCGTCACCGGCGGGGAAGGGGTCAGCGATTACGACCGGTTTCTCGCCTGGGCGAAAACGGTGCCGATGACGCTCGGCAATCCGCTGTACCATTGGTCGCACCTGGAGCTGAGGCGGATCTTCGGCATCGACGAGCTGATCAACGAGCGGAACGCGCCGGCCATCTGGGAGAAGGCGAACGCCAGGCTGAGCGGGGAAGGATTTGCCGTCCGAGACCTGATCCGCAAGGCGAACGTCCGCGTCGTCTGCACGACGGACGATCCGGCCGACTCGCTCGAATACCATCTGCGCATGCGGGACGATCCGAGCCTCGGCTTCCGGGTGCTGCCGGCTTTCCGTCCGGACAAGGCGCTGGAGCTGAACCGCCCGACGTTCCGGCCGTGGCTCGCGCAGCTGGAGCAGGCGGTTGGCGCCAAGATCGCCGATTACGGCAGCCTGCTGGAGGCGCTGACGGAGCGGATCGCGTTTTTCCACGCCGCCGGCTGCCGCTTGTCCGACCATGCGCTGGACGAAGTGCCCTACGCCGAAGCGACTTATGACGAAGCCGCGGCCGTCTTCGCCAAGGCGCTGGGCGGAAGCGCCGTCAGCGCCGAGGAAGAGCGCAAATACAAGACGCACACGCTGCTGCATCTCGGGCGGCAGTACGCCGAGCGCGGCTGGGCGATGCAGCTGCACATCCACGCGAACCGCAACAACAATACGCGCATGTTCGAGCGGCTCGGCCCCGACACCGGGTACGACTCGATCCGGTCCGGCCCGATCGCCGAACCGCTGGTGCGGCTGCTCGACGCTCTCGAGAAGGACGACAAGCTGCCGAGGACGATTTTGTACTCCCTGAACCCGGGGGATAACGAGGTGCTGGCCTCGATCATCGGCAGCTTCCAGGGCGGCGGCATCCCCGGCAAAATCCAGCTCGGCGCCGCCTGGTGGTTCAACGACACGAAGGACGGCATGCTCGCGCAGATGAAGGCGCTGGCCAACGCCGGCCTGCTCAGCCGGTTCGTCGGCATGCTGACCGACTCGCGCAGCTTCCTGTCCTATCCGCGGCACGAATATTTCCGCCGCGTGCTGTGCGACCTGCTCGGCGAATGGGTCGAGCGCGGGGAGGCCCCGAACGATCTTGAGCTGCTCGGCGGGATCGTCGAGCGGATCTGCTGCGTCAACGCGGAGGAGTATTTCCGCTTCGGCGCGGAGACGGATCAGCATGCCGGCTCCGATACGTCCGCGGCGGCATCCCGCACAGCTCCTTGAACACCCGGCCGAAATGGGTGATGCTGTCGAAGCCGCTCCGCATCGACACTTCGGTGATCGGCAGGCTCGTCGTCCGCAGCAGCCGCTGCGCTTCCTTGACGCGAACCCAGTGCATGTATTCGACCAGGCCGAATCCGGTCACCTTTTTGAAAGTCCGGCTCAAGTAGTAAGGGCTGATATGGAAAAGGGAGGACAGCGACTCGAGCGACAGCGGTTCGCCGTAGTGGTCGCCGATGTACCGCGCGATCTCCGACACTTTCCGGAACGTCGGGTTCGGATGCTCCGCCGGTTCCGTCGGGACACTGCCGCATTTGCGGCACAGAAACAAGAGCAGCTCCGCCAGCGAAAGCCGCAGCTGCAGCCGCCAGCCCTGAGGCCGAAGGCGGTCTTCGTCCAGCATCCGCTGCAGCAGGCCCTCGACGGTCATCTGTTCGCGGGCGTTCAGCGCGAGCACCGGGCAGCGCCGAAAAACCGCGTCGTAATTCAGCTCTTCGTCCTGGAAAGGGCGGATGAAACCGGCCCGGAAGTTGATCAGAATGCGCTCGTGGGCGCCGTCCGCAGCCTGCAGCGTCTGGTGAAGCTCGCCTGCGGGGATGAGCACGAGGTCGCCCCGGCGGACGCGATAGGTGCGGTCCTTGATAAAATAATGCCGTTCCCCGTCCAGCAAATAGTAGATTTCATAGGAATCGTGCGTATGATGGGAATCCATGCTGAACGCCTGGGTTCTCTTTATTTTTTCGATCAGAAAATCGCCGCCCGCGCTCGGGTCTTGCCGATCGTCCATCGGGCCCGCACCTGCCTTTCCGAATCGTTCCCTGCTCCGTTGGAAAGCCAACGCTGTCGACAGCAATAATTGTACAATATTTCGGGATGCGGGCAAAGAAGGTAAGGAAAGTGGCGCGAAATTGCGGTAGATTGGAAGCGGAAAAAGCCATGCGCGAAAGGAGCGCGATCGGATGAACATTGCATATATCGGCGGGGGCTCCCGGGGCTGGGCCTGGGGGCTGATGAGCGATCTGGCCAAGGAGCCGCAGCTTTCCGGCACGGTGAAGCTGTACGACCTCGATCTGGAGGCGGCCCGCGACAACGCCGTCATCGGCAACCGGCTGCAAGACCGAACCGACGTCGTCGGCAAGTGGCGGTACGAGGCCGTTCCGACTCTGGAGCAAGCGCTTCGGGGCGCGGATTTCGTCATCATCTCGATACTGCCGGGAACGTTCGAGGAGATGCGCTCGGACGTCCATACGCCGGAGGAATACGGGATTTATCAGTCCGTCGGCGATACGGTGGGGCCGGGCGGCATCGTCCGGGCGCTGCGGACGGTTCCGATGTTCGCCGAGATCGCCGAGCAGATCCGCCTGCACGCGCCGGGAGCTTGGGTCATCAACTACACGAACCCGATGTCGGTGTGCGTGCGGACGCTGTACGCCGTTTTCCCCGGCATCAAGGCGATCGGCTGCTGCCACGAAGTGTTCGGCACCCAGCGGCTGCTCGCCGACATGTTGCGCGACTTGCGCGGCATCGAAGGCGTCCGGCGCCGGGACATCGAGGTCAACGTGCTCGGCATCAACCATTTCACATGGCTGGACCGTGCCTATTATCGCGGCATGGACCTGATGCCGCTGTACGCGGAATTCGCCCGCAAATATTATGAGGAAGGCTACGAAGGAGACGAAAAAGGCCACTGGATGAACAGCTCGTTCCATTCCGCCAACCGCATCCACTTCGACCTGTTCCTCCGCTTCGGGCTGATCGCCGCGGCGGGCGACCGCCATCTGGCGGAGTTCATGCCCGGCGACTGGTACCTGAAAGATCCGGACACGGTGCGGCGGTGGAAGTTCGGGCTGACGCCCGTGGAATGGCGCATCCGCAACCGCGAGCGCCTGCGCGAGCAGAGCCGGCGGCTGGTCAGCGGGGAGGAGGCGTTTCCGCTGAAGGAGACGGGCGAGGAAGGGGTGCGGATGATCAAGGCGCTGGTCGGCCTGGACACGTTCGTCACCAACGTCAACTTGCCGAACCGCGGGCAGATGGCCGGCCTGCCGCAAGGAGCCGTCGTGGAGACGAACGCGCATTTCGGCAGCGATTCGGTGCGCCCGGTGCTGGCCGGAGAGCTGCCGCTGCCCGTGCACACGATGGTGGCCCGCCACGTGCACAACCAGGAGATGACGGTACAGGCGGCGCTTAAGCGGGACAAGGCGCTGGCGTTCAAGGCGTTCGCGAACGACCCGCTGGTGCGCCTCGAGCCGCGGCTTGCGGAGGAGCTGTTCGAGAAAATGCTGCAGCGGACGAAAGCGTACTTGCCCGGCTGGGATCTCGGCTGACGGATCTCGGCTGACGGATCGGCGGTGCCGGTGCGGCAGGAGGTACCATTGGGCAGCCGCCTCAGGAGCAGCCCATGGAGCAACCTCAGGAGCAGTTTCAGGCACGGCCTCAGGGATACCGCTTGCGGAACTGCTCCGGCGGCACGCCGGTCATCTTGCGGAAAACGGCCACGAAATGGCTCGCGTCGCGGAAGCCGACGCGCTGGGCGATCTGGTAGACCGGCAGGTCCGGCCGGCTCACCAGAATTTCCCGCGCGCGGCGGATGCGCAGCTGCAGCAGATAGGCGTAGGGCGGCAGCCGGAACAGCTCGCGGAACAGCGTGTTCAGCCGGCGGGAGGACAGGCCGGACACCTTGGCCATCTCGTTCAAGTCGATGTCCGGATCGGACAGACGCTCGTTCATCCAATCGATCAGCGGCCGAACTTGCCGCAGGCTGCGCGAGACGCGGCCGGGCTGGTTCGGCTGCCCGTATTTCCACAGCGTCAGCAGGAAACGGTACGCGTCGACCGACGCGTCCAGCCCGAACACGTCGGCTTCCGCCTCGACGCGGGCCAGCATCCGCGCCAGCAGCGAAGCCAGCGGCGAGTCCGCTTCCCAGCGGTACAAAGCCGAGGCCGTCATCCCGAGCGAGGCGAGCAGCCCTTCCGCGGCCGGTCCGCCGAACGTCAGGTACAGCGTCTGCCATTCGCCGGAAGGGAGCCGTTCGTAGCGGTGCGGCTCCCCCGGCATGAACAGGACGCCGCTCTCCGGCGGCAGCCGCTCCGTTCGCCCCGCGAACGTCACCTCGCCTTCGCCTTCGGCCGTTTGCAGCCAGTGGTACAGTGGATAGCCGTCCGGGCGGCGGATCGGCTCCTGGTTCGGATTGTGGCCGATGCTCTCGACGAAGAGCGGCAGCGGATCGTCGGCCAGCGGGGTGCGGACGAATCGGCGGTGCTTCATGGCGCGCACTTCCTTTTTCCGGATTTTTATATTCGGTTTCACAATGATTATATATCCTGAGCGTTCGTAAGCTTTTACAATGGAAATATATTTATACTATAAAAGGATGTGCCGTCCATGATCAATGGCAAGCTGCCGAAAATTTGGTACGGAGGCGACTACAACCCGGAGCAGTGGGACCGGGAGGTGTGGTCCGAAGACCACCGCATGTTCAAGCTGGCCGGAATCGACGTGGCGACGATCAACGTTTTCTCCTGGGCGCTCGATCAGCCGAGCGAGGAGACGTACGACTTCGCCTGGCTGGACGAGCAGATGGACCTGCTGCACAAGCAAGGCATCTACGTCTGCCTGGCGACCGGCACCGGCGCGCACCCCGCCTGGATGGCGAGAAAGTATCCCGACGTGCGGCGGGTCGATTATCAAGGCCGCAAAAGGCAGTTCGGCGGTCGCCACAATTCGTGCCCGAACAGCCCGACCTACCGGAAATACGCGGCCGCGCTGGCCGGCAAGCTGGCGGAGCGGTACAAGAACCATCCGGCGCTCCTGATCTGGCATGTGTCCAACGAGTACGGCGGATACTGCTATTGCGACAACTGCGCCGCCGCGTTCCGGCAATGGGCGAAGCGGAAGTACGGCACGCTGGACAAGCTGAACCGGGCGTGGAACACGCGCTTCTGGGGCCACACGTTCTACGATTGGGAGGAGATCGTGCCGCCCAACGCGCTGAGCGAGGAGTGGGACGGCAACCGGACGAACTTCCAGGGCATCTCGCTGGACTACCGCCGGTTCATGTCGGAAAGCCTGCTGGACTGCTACCGGCTCGAGCGCGACGCGATCAAGGCGCATACGCCGGACGTGCCGGTGACGACCAACCTGATGGGCTTTTACCCGGAGTTGGACTACTTTGCCTGGGCGAAGCACATGGATGTCGTGTCCTGGGACAATTACCCGAGCATCGACACGCCGTTCAGCTTCACGGCGATGACGCACGATCTGATGCGTGGGCTGAAAAGCGGGCAGCCGTTCATGCTGATGGAGCAGACGCCGAGCCAGCAGAACTGGCAGCCGTACAACTCGCTCAAGCGGCCGGGCGTCATGCGGCTGTGGAGCTATCAGGCGGTGGCGCGCGGCGCCGACACGGTGATGTTTTTCCAGCTGCGACGTTCGATCGGGGCGTGCGAGAAGTTTCACGGCGCCGTCATTGAGCACGCCGGCCACGAGCATACCCGCGTGTTTCGTGAATGCGCCGAGCTGGGGCGCGAGCTGCAGGCGCTCGGCGATACGCTGCTGGACGCCCGCGTCGAAGCGAAGGCGGCGATCGTGTACGACTGGGAGAACCGCTGGGCGATCGAGCTGTCGAGCGGCCCGTCCGTGGCGCTGAACTACGTGAAGGAAGTACACAAATATTACGACGCGCTGTTCAAGCGTCATATCCAGACCGACATGATCGGCGTCGAAGAAGCGCTCGACCGCTACGATCTGGTGATCGCGCCGGTGCTGTACATGGTCAAGCCGGGCTTTGCCGATAAAGTCGAGGCGTTCGTGCGCCGGGGCGGCACTTTCGTGACGACGTTCTTCAGCGGCATCGTGAACGAGAACGACCTGGTGACGCTCGGCGGCTATCCGGGCGAACTGCGCCAAGTGCTCGGCATCTGGGCCGAGGAGATCGACGCACTGCTGCCGGAGCAGCGCAACCGGATCGTGATGAAGCGGCCGCTCGGCGAACTGGACGGCGAGTACGAATGCGGCCTGCTGTGCGACCTGATCCATACCGAAGGAGCCGAAGCGGTGGCCGAGTACGGCGACGATTTCTACCGCGGGATGCCGGCGCTGACCGTCAACCGCTACGGGCAAGGGCAGGCGTGGTACGTGGCGACCAGCCCCGACGCGGCTTTCCTGGAGCGCTTCCTCGGCAACCTGTGCCGGGACAAAGGCATCGAGCCGGTCGTGCGGAAGGCGTCCCCGGGCGTCGAGGCGTCGGCCCGCGTCAAGAACGGCGAGACGTTCCTGTTCCTGCTCAACCACAACCCGGGCGAAGCGGCGGCGGACCTGGGCGGCCGCGGAGGCCGGGACCTGCTGACCGGCGAGGACGTTGCGGGGGAAACGGCGATTCCCGGCCGGGGCGTTCGCATCGTGCGGCTGAATCGATAAAATGTAAATAAGAGGATGAGGGAGGGACCGGCGGTGGAATGGGAGACGACGGAATCCGGAAGGCGAGCCGAGGGAGATCCGCGCTGGCGTCTGTGGTACCGGCAGCCGGCCCGGCGCTGGGAGGAGGCGCTGCCGGTCGGCAACGGGCGGATCGGCGGCATGGTGTTCGGGGGCGCGCGACGGGAGCGGATCGCGCTCAACGAGGATACGCTGTGGTCGGGATTCCCGCGGGACACGAACAACTACGAGGCTTTGCGCTGGCTGAAGCGGGTGCGGGAGCGGGTGGCGGAAGGGCGGTACAAGGAAGCGGAGCGGCTGATCGAGGCCCATATGACGGGCCGCGACGTGGAGGCGTACCAGCCGCTGGGCGACCTGATTCTCGAGCACCCGGGGATAGGCGCGGCGGAACGCGGCGAAGCCGATCATGCCGACGCCGCCTGGGATGCGGCGAATCCGGGCGACGGTTACGTGCGCGAGCTGCAACTGGACACCGGTATCGCCGCGGTTCGGTATCGGGCCGGCGGCCGGGGCTATATCCGGGAAGTGTTCATCAGCGCGCCGGATCAAGTGATGGCGGTATGCCTTCGCGCGGAAGACGGCGGGACGGTCGACGTTGTCGCCGCGCTGGACTCGCCGCATCCTTTCCGTTTCGAGCCGGCGCCGGACGGCGGCATCGCGCTGACCGGTCGCGCGCCGAGCCATGTCGCCGACAATTACCGCGGCGACCATCCGCAGCCGGTGCTGTACGAGCCGAACCGCGGCCTGTCGTTCCGCGTCGAGCTGGCGGCGCTGGTGGACGGCGGAACGGCGCTGGCGGACGGCGGCAAGCTGCGCGTCAGCGGCGCGCGCGCCGTCACGTTCCTGCTGGCGGCGGCGACCGACTTCGCGGGCTTCGACCTCATGCCCGCCGGCGACGCCGAAGCGCTGGCCGCCGCCTGCGCGCGGGACTTGCGCGCCGCCCGCTCGCTCGGCGCGGAGGCGCTCCGCCGCCGCCACGAAGCGGATCACCGGCGCCTGTTCGGGCGCCTCGATCTGGAGCTCGGGCGGTCGGGAAACGAGGCGCTGCCGACCGACGAGCGGCTGGAGGCGTACCGCCGCGGCGACGGCGATCCGTCCCTGGAGGCGCTGTACTTCCAGTACGGCCGCTACTTGCTGATGGCCAGCTCGCGGCCGGGCACGCAGCCCGCCAACCTGCAGGGCATCTGGAATCCGCACCGGCAGCCTCCGTGGTACAGCGATTACACGACGAACATCAATACGCAGATGAACTACTGGCTGGCCGAAATCGGCCATCTGAGCGAATGCCACGAGCCGCTGTTCGGCCTGATCGCCGATCTGAGCGCGACCGGCGCCCGCACCGCCGCCATCCATTACGGCTGCCGCGGCTGGACGGCGCATCACAACGTCGACCTGTGGCGGGCGTCCACGCCCAGCGCGGGCCAGGCGTGCTGGGCGTTCTGGCCGATGGGCGGCGCCTGGCTGTGCCGCCATCTGTGGGAGCATTACGCCTTCGGACAGGATCCGAATTTCCTGCGCGATACCGCCTACCCGCTGATGAAAGGAGCCGCCCTGTTCTGCCTCGACTGGCTCGTGGAAGCGCCCGACGGCACGCTGACGACATCGCCCTCCACATCGCCGGAGAACAAGTTTCTGACGCCGGAAGGCGAGCCGTGCAGCGTCGCGGCGGGATCGGCGATGGATCTGTCGATCGTTCGCGAGCTGTTCCTGCATTGCCTGGAGGCGTGCCGTCTGCTGGGCGAAGACGGCGAGTTCGCGGACCGGCTGCGGCAGGCGCTGGAGCGGCTTAAGCCGCTGCAGATCGGCAGCGACGGGCGAATCCTCGAATGGAGCGAGGAATTCGCCGAAGCCGAGCCCGGACACCGCCACATGTCCCATCTGTACGGCCTGTATCCGGCAGCGCTGATCGACATCCGCGAGACGCCGGAGCTGGCCGAAGCCGCCCGCCGGTCGATCGCATTCCGGATCGCGAACGGCGGCGGACATACCGGGTGGAGCTGCGCCTGGCTGATCAACCTGTACGCGCGGCTCGGCGACGGGGAGACCGCCTACTCGTTCGTGCGCACGCTGCTGGCGCGGTCGACCTACCCGAACCTGTTCGACGACCACCCGCCGTTCCAGATCGACGGCAACTTCGGCGGCGCCGCCGGCATCGCGGAGATGCTGGTGCAAAGCCACCGCGGCGCCATCGACCTGCTGCCCGCGCTGCCGAAGGCGTGGCGCGACGGCCGCGTCCGCGGCCTGCGGGCGAGAGGCGGCTTCGCCGTCGACATCGAATGGGCGGACGGCCGGCTCGTCCGCGCCGTCATCCGCTCCGAGCGGGGGAAGCCGTGCCGCGTCCGTTGCGGCGAAGGCGCGCTCAAAGTGACCGAATCCGGGACGGGGCGCGAATGCGTCTGGGGAGAGGACCGCGGCTTCGCAACGGTCGAAGGCGGAGCGTACATCGTCGAGTGGGTCTGAATCGAGGGCGGATTTCACCTTTTGAGCAGTACGTTAATTGGTGTGTAACAAAACGAACATGTGGTTAATTGACCCAATTTGAATAGAAATCAATGTTAGTCTACCTTCAATCCAAATTTCTTACAGATTGAAGGTATTTTTGTTAAAGAGTGATTCTTTGAACTCTTTTTAACTAGGTGGAAAAAATTTAAATTGGATGAAACTTTTGGAACCCATAATGTGTCATTACTAGTGAAAATAAGGAGGTGATCACAATTTTCCTTTTTGTCTAGGAAGCATCTAATATTGTAAATTAGGTGGTGATTTTTGGAAGGATTAGATCCCAACCGAATCAAAATGCTTTAATTAGTTTTCTTTAGAGTCACTGTTAATCAAAAAGACATGGATGGAGGAGTAAGTATGAAAAGAATTGTAGGGATTTTTACATTACAATTAGTTTTATTGCTTACACTCGTAGTTCCAGCTTTTGCAGAAGACAGTCAACCTCAATCAGGCCCGAAAATTGTATTCGAATCGGAAAAGGCAAAATCAACTATTACACAAGCAACTATTGATAATATTATTAAAGAACATCCTGAAGCCAAAACAATTACGTTTTATGACCCAGTTCCATCATCCGATACATCGCATTTGTATTTTAATACGGCGAGACCTCAATCTGTCATCGACAGTTACGAATTAACATTTTGGGCAGATAGATTTTACACAGTAGCTTGTCTACCAACTCAGTATATTACATCGGTTGCAAAAGGCGCCGTGTATCACTTTAGTTCTACCCAAACATACTCTGCAACAGTTTCGGCAGGAACTGAAGTAAGTGGTGCAGTAAAAGTAATTAATGTTAAAGCAACAGGTAATGTTTCCGGAACAGCTTCGGTATCGATTACATCTTCTTTTACTTTCAGTGGTCCTCCAGAAAGCAGTAGCGCAAATGTTAGAACATATTATTATTTAGTTAATCAGGAAGCATATGCTTACTCAATTGATCATTATATATTGGGAATTAAGTCAGATACTATTAGTGGTACAGCAGGAGTCCCAATTTTTACGATGATTTCAATAGATAGCTAATAGGACAAGCACTGCTTTAAAAACTCCCCTTATAGTATTGAACCACCAATGAATAACTACTATAAGGGGAATTCTTTTTGTGTCCTATGAGTATAACTAAAAAGAGGACTTCAAGTAAAGATTTGAAATGAAAAGCTTCCTTCTATACAATTTACCATAAAGATATAATAATATGCTTTTCCAAGGTAGTCACAGAGTTTATACGAAATGTCAGAACGATTTATACCGATCAAAAGTTATGGGAAGCTGTTGTGTCAAGCGTCAGTGAAAATGTCATTAAGAAATGCAACAAAGAACATTGATATACTTAGTATAGATCACAGCGAATGGGGGTAAATAAGATGTTTGATTTGAGCGGAAGGAAAGTTATTATTTCTCTTCTATTCACCCTTCTGTCCCTCATTGTCATTCTTCTGGCCTGCTTGCTGATAGTGGATGCTGAAAAAAAACAAGAAGTCGTTTTTCCCTCAGATCCGTATTTACGCGGAGACATCAGTCTAAGCAACGGAGGAGTGTACATGCAAAGCACATCTTCTGGAGATCTTTGGATTTATGCCACACAGTTGAACAAGGTATACTATATTCAAAAACCGGACGCAACTGGTGAAATTAAAGTCACGACACGTGATTTGCCCGCCAAATAACATGCACGCGCAGGACATTCCTAGCACTCCTGCGGTAAAGGCAACAGTGATTCGATCCTTGGACCCGATATAAGGATGCAAATTTCTGGTCCGTGGACAGAGTAATCACCTGACTGTTATCCAAGGTCACGCTGAGTTGTTCCGCTTTAATCGATGAAATCATCTTGTTGTCCGGAATGAACCATGTTCGGTTCGCCGGGAATTGGCGACGAAATTCCATGGTGGAATTGAAATCATCGTCCAGCCGGATTGCTGATCCGGGGGACGGAAAATATCCGTACAGGAGGGTGCTGTCGTTCACATGGAAAAATGCAAAGGCGTCGGTATAATGCTGCGTGTCTTTCAGCGCGCCGCCGGGCTGCATTTTCAAATGCCAACCTAACCGATCCTGTTTCAAGTAAAATGCTTGAATGTTCGTGCCGAAATTGACGATGGCGACTTTCCCGTCGGCGAAATTAAAGGTATGCACAATGCTCCCCATGGTCTTCTCTAAAGCCTTGGGGATGATGGAATGTTGGGCGTATGTCAAGCTGCAGCAGCCAATGGCAACCATGTGAATAAGCAGAACAAGCGCAACCGATATCGCGATGATTTTTCCCAGCAGACCACCTCGCACGATAAATGGAAATAACTATGATAACAGGGAATTATTGGTTCATTTTTTTAAAAAGTTGTATAACAATCTTGCAAAGAAGTCGATCCTCGAATCTGATAAAAAACGACATCCCCCGTCTCCTGCCCGGACGGCGATGCCGCTTATGGCTTAATGCAGCGGATTCGACCGGGAACGGGAGGACGCCGAGGCCGGAGCGGACGGAGCTTGCTTCGCTCGGTCGGCGAGGCCGCGGATGACCGTGAGCAGCACCAGCCCGGCGGCGGTTGCGACGTAACCGGCGAATACGAGCGGCTCGCGCGTGTCGGTCCCGCTGAACAGGCCGTGCAGCATCGCCAGCAGAAAGAACGGATAGGCCGACAGATGGATGGCCAGCCACAGCCGGCGCGGCAGCAGGCTGCGGAAATCGGTCGTCAGCAGGATGATCAGCAGGCCGTACATCGCCAGCGATCCGAACCCGTAAGCGGCGCGGTGCTGCGGATAGGAGAACGGGATGAGCAACTGGTCCCAGTCGAACGGCATGTAGCGGTCGATGGCGAGCAGCATCACATGGACGAGCACTGCGAGGACGCCGGCGGACTGGAACCGGGAATGCCATTGGTATATACGTTGCTTCGCCTTGCCTCGCAGGGAGGGAAGGCCGTACAGAATGCCCAGCGCGATGCCGATGAACATCAAATAGTACGACACGAGCCCGGCGACCCGAATGAGGGGCCAGGTGGGCAGACGCAGCAGCAGGTCGATCATCGGCGGATGCTCCTTTCCAGGCTCAAGTTAATCGAGCCGATGCGAATCACGTTGCGGTCGAAAGTAAAAAGAACCGCGCCGCCCTGCGGCCGCACGGCGCGGAACCAGGCGGCGCCGTCGCGGCTGCCGAGCAGGCAGATCGTCTTGGCGGCGACTTCGGCGTCCGCGGCCGTCTCGCCGACGACGGTGCATTGCGCCACGTCGGATGCGCCCGGCTTCCCTGTGCGCGGGTCGATCAGATGGTGCCGGCTTCCTTGCGGCGTCTGCCAGCGCCGTCCGAGAACGCTCGACGTGGCCACGGCGGCTTCGCGGATCTCCAGCGCGGCGCAAGACCGCTCCGGCACCCACGGATCGGCAATGTCGACGGTCCAGGGGGGCAGTCCGTCCGTTCCGTCGGCCCCGTCCGACCACGCCCGCAAATCCCCGCCGGCGCCCACGAGACCGGCTTCGGCGCCGCGGGCTTTCAGCCAGCCGGCGATTTTGTCGACGGCCCAGCCTTTGACGATTCCGCCCAGGTCGATGCGCGTTCCCTTCGGCAGCGATACCATCCGCAGGTCCGGGTGAATCGTCCACGGATCTCCCGTTTCCCGAACGCGGGGCGGCATTTCGCCTTCCGCGGCGTCCGCGCGCGCTCCGATCCGCTCGAAGCTGACCGCGTAGCCGGCCGCCTCCAAATTCGGCAAGATCGCCGGGTCGAACAGGCCGCCGGTCAGCTCGCGGCAAGCGGAAGCAAGCCGCAGCACTTCCAGCATCGCAGCCGATGCCGGAACCGGCGCTCCGCCGGCGGCGTTCAGCCGGCTCAGCTCGCTGTCCGGCAGGAAGCGGCTGAATTTCCGTTCCACGTAGGCGAACCAGTCGCGGACGTCGTCCCAGGGCGGCTCCCCGCCGCGGTGCCACCATACGGCCGCTTCGATGTCCGTGTTCATCGCCCGGAAGCGGATGGCGCGCAGCGTCCGGTCCCGCGTCATGAGGCCCGCGTGCGGGAGCGGAACGGCGTTTCCGTTTCGCTCTGGCCGAAGTCGCCGCCGCGCTCGTATAACCCGCCGCCGCGCCTTCGATGGGACTGCCATTCGTCCATGACCCCATCCTCCTGCTGCGGGCTTGTCATTTCCGGCGAGTCCGGCGCCCCCGACCGGGCCTGCGGCTCGATATTTTGGATTTTTTGGAAAGCGTCGCTTTCCTTGGCTTGTTGGAACAAGACGGCAACGGAAAGGGTGCATCCGATGCCGATGGCCCATTTCCGCAATGCCGCCAGCGTCGGTTTCCGCATAGCGGGGTTCCCCTCTCTGACGGTGGTTTCGAATCCAGTATAGCCTGCCAATATGAATAAAAGATTAAAGGTGCATCAGAACGCAGGCCGGAAAGCTTAAGGCGCAAGCGGCTTTTTCCGGACTCGCGGCAGAATTGACCGTTTGTTCGATTGAGAGCGAAAATTCAGCCGAAGAAGCATCCAGAAATGTTCTCGATTCTGTCATTTGACTTTCGACCGGCCGTTCGATAAGATGGCGTTGAAAATAGCAATAGGCGCGTAAAGAGAAGAAAGGGGAACGGTTGGAACGATGCGGAGCATTATCGAATTTTCGTTGAAAAACAAATTCGCGCTGTGGATGATTACGCTGGTCGTCCTGGCCGCGGGGTTGTACACGGGCGGAACGATGAAGCGGGAAAGCTTGCCGGATTTGACGGTTCCTTATTTAAGCGTGACCACCGTCTATCCCGGGGCGGCCCCCGACAGCGTGGTCGAGCAGGTTACCGCTCCGCTGGAAAACGCGCTCAAAAACGTCGAAGGGGTCAAAAACGTTCAATCGACTTCCATGGAGAGCGTCTCGAACCTGTTGGTCGAGTTCGATTACGGCCAGGACATGGACAAGGCGGCCAACCAAGTCCGCGAAGCGGCCTCGAGCGTCGTCTTTCCGTCGGGCGTCCAGGCGCCGAAAATCTCCAAATTCTCGTTCAACGCGTTCCCGGTCGTCTCGCTCAGCGCGGCGGCGACGAACGGGGACAGCATCGAAGATTTGACACGGATCGTCGAAGGCGAGATCGTGCCGGCGCTGTCGGGGCTGAAGGGCGTCGCTTCGGTGCAGGTGTCCGGCCAGTATGTCAAGGAAGCGGTGCTGAAGTTCAACGACGCGAAAATGGCGCAGCTCGGGCTCAGCCGGGATACGGTCGAAAACGTGATCAAGGCGTCGGCGGTGAAAGCGCCGCTCGGGCTGTTCGAATTGGATAAGTCGGAAAAGGAAGTGGTCGTGGACGGCCGGGTGACGACGCTGGACGACCTGAAAAATTTGGCGATCCCGCTTGTTCCGGGCGGCGCCGCGGCCTCCGGCGGCGCAGCGCCGGGAACGGGGACGGCGGGCGGAGGCGCTCCGGGCGCGGTTGGCGCGGCGAATCCGGGCGGCGCCGGTGCGGCGTCTTCCGGCGCGGCGGGCGCCGCGGCTGCCGGCGGCGGATTGCCGACGGTGAAGCTGGGCGATATCGCCGAAATCGCGTTGGTCGGCCATACCGAATCGGTCTCCCGGACGAACGGCCGGCCGTCGATCGGCATCCAGGTGGTGAAAGCGAACGACGCCAACACCGTCGATGTCGTGAACGCCGTCAAAGACCAGGCGAAGGAACTGGAAGCGAAGCATCCCGGCCTTCAGCTGACGGTGATGCTCGATCAGGGCAAGCCGATCGAGGACTCGGTGAAGACGATGCTGGAAAAGGCGCTGTACGGCGCGCTGTTCGCCGTCATCGTCATTCTGCTGTTTCTGCGCAACATCCGCTCGACGATCATCTCCGTCGTCTCGATTCCGCTGTCGCTCGTCATCGGCATCCTGCTGCTCGGGCGGTTCGGCATCACGCTGAACATCATGACGCTCGGCGCCATGACGGTGGCGATCGGCCGCGTCGTCGACGATTCGATCGTCGTCATCGAGAACATCTACCGCCGCATGTCGCTGACCGGCGAGAAGCTGAAAGGCAAGGAACTGATTCGCGAGGCGACCCGCGAAATGTTTATCCCGATCTTCTCGTCCACCCTCGTGACGGTGGCCGTGTTTCTGCCGCTCGGGCTGGTCAGCGGCATGGTCGGCCAGCTTTTCCTGCCGTTCGGGCTGACGATCGTGTTCGCGCTGGGGGCTTCGCTGCTCGTCGCCATTACCGTCGTGCCGATGCTCGGCCATATGCTTTTCCGGAACGGCCTGAAGCGCAAAGCGGCGGCGCACGAAGACAAGCCCGGCCGGCTGGCGGCCGTCTACCGCCGCATATTGGCTTCGGTGCTTCGCCACAAGGTGATCACTTCGATCGTCGCGGTCGTGCTGCTGCTCGGCAGCTTCGCCCTCGTTCCGCTGATCGGCGCCAGCTTTCTGCCCGAGCAGGAGGAGAAGTACGCCCTGATCACCTACACTCCCGATCCGGGCGATCGGCTGGAAGACGTCGAGCAGCGCGCGCTCAAGGCGGAAGCGTACCTGCTGGACGAAATGAAGAAAAACAAGGAGATTACGAACCTGCAATATTCGGTGGGCGGAACCAATCCGATGCAGCCCGGTCCGTCCAAGTCGGGACTGTTCTATTTGCAGTACGACAAAGATACGAAAAATTTCGCCGACAAGAAAAAGGCGCTTGTGGAGCATCTGAAGCAGATCGTGCCGCAAGGCGAATGGGCCGAGATGGACATGACCGGAGGCCTCGGCGGCAGCCAGTTCAGCTTGAGCGTATACGGGGACAAGCTGGATGACATCCGGCCGGTCGCGGACCGGATCGTCTCGCTCATGAAAGAGACGAAAGGGTTCGACAAAATCGGCACCAGCCTCTCCAAGACCTACGATCAGTACACGATTGCCGCCGATCCCGCGAAGCTTGCCCGGTACGGCCTGACGGCCGGCCAGATCGCGATGGCGCTGAATCCGGTTCGCGAAACCCCGGTGCTGGCGACCGTGCAGGAAGACGGCAAGTCGTACGACGTTCGGGCGGAAGTGCCGGCGGCGCCCTACGCCACCATTGACGATATCGCCGACGCGAAGCTCGCTTCGCCGCTCGGCATCGACGTGCCGATCAAGGACGTGGCGAAGATCGAGCAAGGGACGTCGCCGAACGCCATCGCGCGGGAGAACGGCCGCATCGTCGTGACGGTCAGCGCGCAAATTACCGAATCGAACGTGTCCAAAGTGTCGTCGGAATTGCAGGCCAAGGTGGATCGGCTGAACCTCCCGGCCAACGTGGAGGTTCGCTACGGCGGCGTCACCGAGCAGATGAACGAGACGTTCTCGCAGCTCGGCCTGGCGATTGCGGCGGCGATCGCGATCGTCTACCTCGTGCTCGTGCTGACGTTCGGCGGAGCGCTTGCTCCGTTCGCGATCATGTTCTCGCTGCCGTTCGCGATCATCGGCGGCCTGGTCGCGCTGTGGCTGGCCGGCGAGACGCTCAGCGTGTCGGCGCTGATGGGGGCGCTCATGCTGATCGGCATCGTCGTCACGAATGCGATCGTGCTCGTCGACCGGGTCATCCACAAGGAGCGGGAAGGGCTGCCGACGCGCGAGGCGCTGCTGGAAGCGGCCGGCACCCGCGTCCGCCCGATTCTGATGACGGCGCTCGCCACGATCGGCGCGCTGCTTCCGCTCGTGTTCGGCAACGAAGGCGCCGGCGTCATCTCGCGCGGCCTCGGCGTCGCGGTCATCGGCGGGCTGGTCAGCTCCACCTTGCTGACGCTGCTGATCGTGCCGATCGCGTACGAGACGCTGATGAAGTTCCGCCGCCGCCGTCCGGAGGAGTTCTGACATGCAGGACCGGAAGCGGCAAATCCTCGAAGCCGCGATGCGCTGCGTCGCGCGCAAAGGCTACCGCGCCGCCTCGATTCAGGAGATCGCCGACGAGCTGGGCATGGCGAAAGGTTCGATTTACTTTTATTTCAAGTCGAAAGAGGAGATTCTGCTGTCGGTGTTCCGGCTCCACGGCGAGCGGCTGATCGAATGCCTGGCGGAACGGCCGGAGGAGCGGTCTTTGCCGCCGCGGGAGAAGCTTCGCCTGCAGCTCGAGCGGCAGTTCGCGTACCTGAGGGAGCACCGCGACTTTATCGACATGCTGATGAAAGAGCCGCTGGGCGGGCTGGAGCCTTCCGTCCGCTCGCTGGCGCTCAATCTGCGCAGCCGGTTTTTCTCCTGGCTGCGCCGAAGCGTCGGGGACATCTACGGCAGCGGCGCGGAGCCGTACATCGCCGACGGCGTGCTTCTGTTCGGGGGGATGCTGGGCCAATATATGGAAGTCGTCGTCCGCGGCAGCGTCCGGGTCGACGACAGCCGGCTGTCCGCCTTTCTGGCGCGGCGGCTGGACGACGTGATGCAAGGGATGCTCGCGGCCGGGGACAGCCCGGTCGTCGGCTGGCGCGACGTCCGGGATCAGGCGGACCTCGGCGGGGAAGCCGACGAGCGCATGCGGGAGGCGCAGGCGGCGATGGCGGAATTGAAGGCCGCCCTGACTTCCCGCCCGCCGGAAGACGGAGCGGCGCCGGAACGGGAAGACCTGCTCGCGGCGCTCGACTGGCTGGAGCAGGAGATGTTAAGGCCCGTGCCGAACCGGGTGGCGGTCCGGGCTCTTCTTGCGCTGCTGAACGAAGCGGCGGATGTGCTGCCGAGCGAGCCGCTGGCCAAGCTGCAAGAAATATGGAAATAGATTCCAGGCGGTTATTTCGACGCCGGATCCAACCGGATCGTCAAATCGGCTTCCAACGCGTCGCCGGGGGCGACCGGGATCAGCCCCTCCTTGCGGTTCAACGCGCCGTTCAGCGCGGTCCACGGCTCCACGCAGACGAACGGCTTGCCCTCGACCGACCAGAGCACCACTTTGCCGAAAACTTTGCTGTAGCGCATCTCGACCCGGCCGATGCCGTCCAACTCGAACGCGATGCGGGGCGTCCGCGGGTCGAGCAGCGCGACCGATTCGACAAGGCCGCTCAGATCAATCGCGCCGTCGAACGGTTTTTCCCTTCCGTCGTTGTAATCCAAATAGCGGGTCGCGTCCGTGTCGTAACGCAGCTTTTTCGAAGCCGTCGCGAAATACGGGTGGAACCCGGCCTGCACCGGCATGCTGCGGTCGGACAAGTTCCGGTACGACTGCCGGATCGCCAGCGCCCCTCCGGACAGCGCGTAGGTGAACTGCAGCTCGAACGCGAACGGGTACGAGGCCATCGTCGCCTCGCCGCTTCGCAGCACGAGCGTCAAGGAAGCTTCGCCGTCGGTGCCGGTGCCGGCCACTTCCCACGGGGAGATGCGGGCGACGCCGTGATTTTTCATCGCGTAGCGGACGCCCTCCCACTCGTATTCCCCGCCTTCGAGCTGGCCGCAAATCGGAAACAGGACGGGAATGCCGCCGCGGATGTTGGCCGAAGGGTCGAGGAAAGTGCCGCGATCCAGATACAAGAGCTCGCGTCCGTGCAGCCGGCATCCGATCGCGATCCCTCCCCGTTCGGGGCACACCCGCACCGCCGAATCGGTCTCCGCTTCCGCCAGCTCGTAAATTTCGTACCGGTCTGTGTATGTACGAACGTTCCAGGTCATGTCGCAACCTCCACATTTTTCACATCGTCAGGGGCCTTCGCGGTCCCTCCCATGGATGATTCGATCATAGCAAACTTTCGCTTTTCCCGCCATTTTCCCAAACCTTGTCTGTCATTTCCTCGGAAATAACGTCGACCGTCAGCCCGGCGCGCAACCTGTCGGATGCCGTCTGCGTATATTAAGAGATCGACAAAAAGAGAGACGATGAGGAGTGTGGAAGCGCCATGCCTGCTACACCGACCCGTCCCCGAACGACTGCGCCCGCTTCCGGCACGCCGGCTGCGCTTCCTTCCCGGAGCAGGCAGGCTTCCCGCAAGCGCCGCCGGCGCGGAAGCTTCTGGCGGCTGGTCCAATATTCGTTTTTCCTCGGGCTGTTTCTGGCCGTCGGCCTGTTCGTCTATCTGTTTCTGACGCCGTCCGGCACCGAACTGCGCTACATGGCTGCCGATACGCTCATTACGACGCAGCATCGGGCGTGGGCCCAATATTTGATCGGCAAAAAAGGACTGCAGGAGCGGGTGGCCGCCTATAACAAGCAGTTCGAGCAAATGGGGGAGGAAACGGACCATCACCAGATCGATTTGCCCGCAACGTCGGACCCGGGGGGCGCCGGCGCGCAGGACGAGCTGCCGCTGACGCAGGTGGAGGAAATTAACGGCGCGAAATATCACGGCTACCTGCTGACCGTCCGGGACCCGCGCAAAATCCGGCTGGTCGTGCCGAACCGGCCGGGACGCGGGGAGAAAGTGTCGAGCATGGTCAAGCGCACCGGCGCCCTGGCCGGCGTCAACGCCGGCGGGTTTGCCGATCCGAACTGGAAGGGCAACGGTTTTCAGCCGATCGGCCTCGTCATTACGCAAGGCCAAATCTACTACAGCGACCTCGGCAACCAAAAAAGCGTGCAGATCGTCGGCATCGACAAGCAAGGCAAAATGATCGCCGGCCGCTATTCGCTGCAGCAGCTGATGGACATGGGCATCTCCGAGGCGGTCAGCTTCCAGCCGCGGATCATCGTCAACGGCAAAGGGCTGATCAAAAGCCATAAAGACGGATGGGGCATCGCCCCGCGGACGGTGATGGGGCAGCGGGAGGACGGGTCCATCCTGTTCCTCGTCATCGACGGCCGCCAGCCCGGCTACAGCATCGGCGCCGATCTGTACGACTGCCAGCAGGTGATGCTGGCGCACGGCGCGGTCATCGCCGCCAACCTGGACGGCGGCTCGTCGACCGTGCTCGTCGGCGAAGGCGGCCATATCATCAACAAGCCTTCTTCCGCGCACGGAGAACGGTACCTGCCCACCGCCTTCCTCGTGTTCGAGCATCCGGAGAACGTGAAGGTGCCGAACATTTGGGCCGGCCTGAAACCGGAAGACATCGATCCGTCCAAATGGTGAAAGCATGCCGAATCTGAAACGCCCCGAAACGACAGGGTCTGTCCCCGGAGGACGGCCCTGTCGTTTGTGCATGCGTACATCTTTTCCAACCGTCCGCATATATTATGGCGACTAGGAGTTGGAAAGGAAAGGGTGGTTCGTGTGGGCGTTCAGAACAATCTGCTTCACGCCATCGAAACGAACTGGGCCAGCTTCTTGATATCCGCGGCGGTCATCGTCGGCCTCTACTGGCTGACCCGCTACAAGATTTCATTCGGTTACCGGGTTTTGATCGGGCTCGGAGCCGGCATCGTCATCGGCATTCTTTTCCACGCGACTTCTCTCGCTTACGACAGCGTCAAGACGATCGGGCAAATTTACGTCAACCTCGTCAAAATGATCGTCATGCCGCTCGTGTTTTTGTCCATTATTTCCAGCATCGTCACGATATCCAATCCGAATCAGCTACGCAAGGTCGGCCTGAAGACGATCGGCTGGTTTTTGCTGACGACGGGAATTGCGGCGATTATCGGGCTGCTCGTGGCGCTCGCGTTCGATCCGGGCGCGGGCATCGCCCGGGATGCGGCGGAGAATGCCGCGCCCCGCGAGATTCCGACGTTCTCGCAGGTCATTCTCGATCTGACGCCGACCAATCCTTTCGGAGATCTGGCCGAAGGCCGGGTCGTGCCGGTCATCGTGTTCGCGCTGCTGTTCGCCGTCGCCATCGTCAGGGTTGGATCGCGCAAGCCGGAAGCGGTGCAGCCGGTGCGGCAGTTTATCGAGTCGGCCCAGCAAATCATGTTTCAGGTCGTCAAATCCGTCATCCGCCTGACCCCGTACGGCGTCTACACGCTGGTGGCGGCCATGGCGGCGCGCTACGGGGCGGAAACGCTGAAGCCGCTCATTCTGCTCGTCGTCGCGACCTATGTGGCGCTGCTGCTGCACTTCGTGCTGACGTTCGGCGGACTGGTGGCGTTCGTGGCCAAAGTCGATCCGCTCAAGTTTTTGCGCAAAGTCTACCCGACCGTCGCGGTGGCGTTCACGACGAGAAGCAGCTATGCGACGCTGCCGATCAATCTCGAGGTGATCACGAAGCGGCTGCGCGTGTCTCCTAGAATCGCCAGCTTCGTCGCGCCGCTCGGGGCGACGATGAACATGAACGGCTGCGGCGGCGTCTGGCCGGCCATCGTCGCGGTGTTCGTGGCGCGCGTGTACGGAATCGACCTCACCTTCACCGATGATCTGCTGCTCGTCGTCATTGCGGTGATCTCTTCCATCGGGGTGGCGGGAGTGCCGGGACCGGCTTCGATCTCCACCACCGTCGTGCTGACCGCGCTCGGCTTGCCGCTGGAAGGGCTGGGTCTGGTGCTGGCCATCGATTCTCTCGTCGACATGGGCCGCACGGCGGTGAACGCCACCGGGACGACGGTCACTTCCCTGCTGGTCGCAAACGCCGAAGGCGAATTCGACCGGGCGGCATTCGATCGGGATCGGGAGGACGAACTGGAACTGAACACCGCCTGAGCCGGCGGCGCCGGGGCGTCCGCGCGATCGTGCCGGGCGCTGACGCAGGAGGAGCATGACGCGACGTGCCGGTATATTTCCCCTCGGATCGGCAAGCTGCGGACGACCGGCCAGTGGCTGCGGGAGACCGAATCGCAAAGTTTCAGGCGTCGCCGCCGTTTCGGACCGGTTCCACCCGAACGGCGGCGATTTTGAATTCCGGCACCCGGCCGACGGGAGGGAGGGCGTCCGACGTGAGCCGGTTGACCGACTGCTCTCCGTCCCCATGAAACGGGACGAACACGGTCGTCGGATGGATGTCCGCCGCAATTTTGCAGGCGAACACCGCGCTGCCCCGGCGGGATGCGATGCGCAGCCGATCCCCGGGCTTCAGTCCCAGCTGCTGGGCGAGCGACGGGTGGATTTCCGCCACAGGGAAAGGCGCCCTGTGCCTCGGCGCTTCGCTTCTCCGGGTCCGGGCGCCGCTCGCATCATGGCTGCCAAGCCGTCCGGTCGTCAGCAGATAGGGGTATTCGGCGCTCGGCTCCTCCGCCGGCTTGCCCGGAACGATTCCGTGCAGCCGGGCTTTGCCGTCCGGATGCGCGAACGCGCGCTCGAACATGCGCGGCGTGCCGGGATGGCCGGGCGCCGGGCACGGCCAGAAAATGCCCTGCCGCTCCCGCAGCCGGGCATAGCTGAGCCCGCCGTAATCGGCCTTGCCTCCGCTGGAGGCGCGGCACAATTCGCGGAAAATCGCTTCCGCGCCGTCGTAGTCGAACCATTGTCCTTGGCCGAGCCGCCGCGCGAGCGCGCACAAAATTTCGTAGTCCTCCATCCCGCCGGGAGGCTTGCGGAACACCCGCGGGCGATGGAACACGCGCCCTTCCAGGTTGGTCAGCGTGCCTTCGGTCTCGAGAAAGGACGAGCCCGGCAGCAGCCAGTCCGCGCAAGCGGCCGTTTCGGTCTCGAACAGATCGATGACGACGCACAGTTCCAGGCGGGACATCGCCGACAGCGCGCGGCTGGCGTTGGGGCTGGAGACGACGGGGTTCGCTCCGAACGCGATCAGCCCTTTGATCTCGCCGGTCTCCATCTTTTCAAACAGCTCGCAGGCGGACACTCCTTTGCCGGGGATGGCGTCCGGTTCGACTCCCCATACGGCGGCCACGTGCCTCCGCGCCTCCGGATCCTCGATCGGGCGGCCGCCGGGAAGCTGGTCGGCCATCTGCCCGAGCTCGCATCCCCTCGGTTCGTTCGCCTGGCCCGCGATGGACCCGTAGCCGCAGCCGGGACGGCCGATTTTGCCGGTTAAGAGGCACAGATGGATGTAGCTCAGCGCATGCTCGACCCCGTTGGCCTGCTGCTCCAGCCCGCGGGCGGTCAGGACGACGCCGGTCTCGGCGCGGGCAAAGCCGCGGGCGATGCCGCGCGCCGCTTCCGCCGGCACGCCGGTATATGGCTGGACCGCCTCCGGCGCGAAAGGCCGAACCGTTTCCCGCAGCAGGTCGATGCCGACCGTCCGCTCCTCGACGAATCGGCGGTCGTACAGATTTTCCTCCAGCAGCACGTGCAGCAGCGAACGGACGAACACGTCGCCGAATCCCGGCTGCGGCCGGACGCAAGCGTCGGCGATTTTGGCGGTCATCGCGTCGTGCGGATCGATGGCGACGACGACCGCCCCTTGTTTTTTCGCGGCCATCAGATCGGGCATCATCGTCGGCTGGCATTCGGCGATGTTCGTCCCGGCCACCACAATGTAGCGGGCCAGCGGCAGGTCGTCCAGCGGGAAGGTCAGTCCCCGGTCCACGCCGAAAGCGAGCGTCTGGGCAGTCGCGGCCGACGGCATGCAGGACCGTCCGCTGCAGACGACGTAGCGGGTGCCGAGCCCGATGCGGGCGAACTTGCCGAGCAGGTAGCACGCTTCGTTCGTCAGCGGGCCGCCACCGAACACGGCGATGGAATCCGGGCCGTACCGCTCCTGCAGGGAGCGGATCGATCCGGCGATGCCGTCCAGCGCGAAGTCCCAGTCGACGGCGGTCCATCCGTCCGCCGGCAGGCCGTCCGGGGACCGGCCGCGGAACAGCGGCACTGTCAGCCGGTTCGGGTGGTCGACGTGGCCGATGGAATGGAAGCCTTTCCGGCACAGCCGGCCGGTCGCCACCGGAAAGACCGGGCTCGGCTTCACTTCGTAGCCGCTGCCGTCCGGTTTCGCATGGACTTCGATGCCGCACTGCATGCTGCAGTAACAGCAATGGGAGCGAAGGGGCAGATCGGCGGAGACGGGCTGCGGGGATGCGTGCGGCATGGCGGGACAACCTCCTTGGTTCAGGATGCGGGCTCTCCGATCCAAGACGCAGCAATGTCTACATTGTGTAATATAATATAACACATTGGAGAAATATTTTCTAGAAAATTCATTTTTAACGTAAATAATATTAACACGAAAAGCGGCTTGGCGGATCCGGACCGAATGATCCGTCGGGCGGCCGTCCGCTAAAATAGCGTCAGCTGCACCGGGGCCTCCTCCGCCGGCGCGGGACGCGGCCGTTCCTCCCGGCAGGCGGGCGGAAAGCCGTGCCGGGCCAGCGCGGCTTCGATGCGGCGCCCGACCCGCTTCCGGTATTCCGCCGGCGCGTACGCGCTCTTCCAGTACATCTCCCCGTACACCGGAACGAGATGGGGGTACGCCCGGCCGAGCACGGAGAAAAACCACGCCTTGACTTCCGGCGTGGACAGGCGCAGGAAAGAAGCCATCGCCCTGCGCGCTCCGGCTTCCCGGAACGCGGCGGCCAGCGCTTCCGCCGACTCCGCCGAATCGGTCAGATGCGGCAAGATCGGCGCCATGAACGCCTCCACGGGAATGCCGGCTTCCGCCAGCCGCGCCATCGCGCGGAGCCGGGCCTGCGGAGGCGGCGTGGAAGGCTCGAATTCCCGCCAGATCCGCCGGTCCAGCGTATGAAGGCTGATATTGACCGAGACGACGCGCATCCGCCGAAGCAGGTCGAGGTCCCGCAAGATGAGCGGGGACCGGGTTGTGACGCTGACCGGCACGCCGAACTCCGCGAACACTTCCAGGCAGCCGCGCGTCAGCCGCGCCTGCGCTTCCAGCGGCTGGTACGGATCGGTGGCGGTGCCGATGGCGACGTGCTCCGGCAGCCGCGACATCCGGCGAAGCTGGCGCCGCAGCACGTCCGGAGCGTTCCGCTTCCAATAGATGCGCCGCTGAAACGTGTCGTCGGCAGTTTCCCCCAGATAGGCGTGCGTGTTGCGCGCATAGCAGAAGCTGCAGCCGTGCTGGCATCCCCGGTACGGGTTGACCGACCAGCCGAACGGCATGGACGGCGCCTGCACGGCGTTGAGCACCGTTTTCGGGTCGAGCGGGGTGTATTCGGGATTCGGCATCGCGTTCCCTCCAGCGTTCCGGTTATCAACTCCATAGTGACATTATACCAAACATATGTTCTGACTATGCACATATCTCAGGGTTGGGGGTGAGGTTTGGATAAAGCACATGCATTCAGAAGCCGATCGAAAATTTCGTTCGGATTGAAACGGCGATTGAACCGGAAGCAGAATTCATCAAAGTACGACTGAAGGTATTTATCACCTAAGCCGTGATAAGTGCCCTGAATATACGCCTTTACATTTCCGATGACATTGTGCAACATTTTCAGAAAATCTTTTTTGTCCTCTTTGTAATACACTTTCGACTCATGGTCATAACCGATATCCGACAGTGGCTTGTAAGAACTATGGCCGTCCGATACGATCTTGCTTCCAGGCTTTACACAAGCCTGTGCAACGCACCTGATCTCCTCAATGCTGACTTGGTCGATCACCTGTATCCGAAGAAATCCGGGATGGTTGTGCTCATCCTTGGACAACGCGATGACGGCCTTGGCTTTATTCGTACCACGACCATCTTTTCCTTTGCGGGGAGCGCCGAAGTACGCATCGTCCATTTCAACGATTCCGGAAAGCAGATACAGTGAATCCCGTTCTTTCATCGCAGCGCGAATTTTACGCAACAAACGCAGCGCTGTCCGATAGTTGAGATCCAGGATTTGTGACAACGATAAAGCTGACTTTCCGCGCTTGTCATGCGCCACCATGTAAAACGACCAGAACCAGATGGTCAGCGGCAGCTTTGTTTTGTGAAGCAGTGTGCCGGCCGTTACGGAAGTCTGATGGCGGCAGGCTTGGCACTCATATAGCTGACGGGTTTGAATGTAGTAGTACGCGTCATGTTTGCACTTGGGACAGACAAAGCCGTCCTTCCAGCGTTTATGAGCCAGGTAATCGGCACACTGTTCCTCCGTAGCGAATTCCTTTTGAAACTGAATCAGGGACATGGACAAAGCTTTGGCCAAGGTCTTTACCTCCGAACATACGTTTGATAAATGCATTTTATCACACATATGTTCGTATTTGAAGTCAAATCTGAGCAGAGTGCATAGTCAGAACATATGTTCGAATATAAACCGGTCAAATTTGGGTTTCGGCGAAAAACCCCGCATCACGTTGACCCGGCTGCGGTTGCCGGCTTCATCGGGCGGCCGGCGGGCGGCTTGGCCATGAATGCGGGCATTCGCCGTTCGTGATCGGGCCGCGCCGTGCTATAATGGAGGCGGAAAGAGAAACATCCCGAAGGACACGGTCACGGGGGGTCCGAATTCATGCGGGAGCACAAGCTTTTTTTCAAAATTTTGTCCTATTTTATGTCATTGCTCGTGCCGATTCTTGTAATCGGTTCCATCGTGGATGCCAACGTCGGCAGGCTGGTCAAACGGGACGTTTCCGACAAGCTGCGGGCGAACCTCTTCGCCTCCGTCTCCACGATCGACGTTTATCTGGAAATGCTGCGCACGTCCCACAACAATCTGCTGCTGAACGACATCGTGCAAACGTACCTGAAGCCGTACGACTTGCAGACGGCACAGGACAAGATCAACGCCCCTTCCATTATCCGCACGATCGCCGCCGCTCGCAGCACGCTCAGTTCGTTTGTCGACACGGTCTTTTTGTACAACGACGACCAGAAGGTGTACACGGCCGACGGGGTCGTCGACTTCTCCACTTTTTTCACCAAGTTCTACAATATGAAAGATTACCCGCAAGCCTATTGGGAAGACCGGCTGAAGCAGGACCGCATCTTCGAGACGCTGCCGCCGACCGACGTGTCGGTCTCTTCCGATTCGGTCCGCAGGGTCATTCCGCAGGTGACGACGCAATACGTGAACGGGCATCTGATGACGTCGGTCACGACCGTCCGGACCCGGTCGATCCTCAGAGCGCTGGAGGCCCATTCGCTGTACAACGCGACCGCCTACCTCGTCGCCGACGCGGACAACCGGCCGATCATGAGCAGCGGAGGGTGGAATCCCGACCGGACGGAGGCGATCGAGCGAAGCTTCGCGGCGCCGAACGCGCCGGACCGGCTGACGCTTCGTTTCGGCGGGCAGCCGTACGTCGTCATTCACCTTGTGTCCGTATCGTTCGGCTGGCACTTCTATTCGATAACGCCTGTCGGCGCGTTCAACTACGAGTCGTCCAGCATTCTGACGCTGATCTTGTGGATCTGCGCCAGCCTAGCGCTGATCGGCATCGCGTTCTCGCTGATCTTCAGCCTGCGGCTGTACAATCCGATCCGCAACATCCGGGACATTCTGCGGCGGGAAGACCCTTCGCCGGAGCGCGGCGATGCGGTCCGGACGCGGGGAGAGCTGGACGACATTCACGTGCGGGTTCGCCGCCTGCTGGAGGAGAAGCGGGATATCGCCGAGCGGTTGCATCACGTGTCGAGCGACCGGTTGGAGCAATATTTGCGCGACGTGATCAACGGGCGTTCCTGGCCGGGCGGCCGCGCGGGCGAGCAAATGATGGAAGAGATCGGTTTCCGGGACGGAACTTATCTCGTCTGCTGCTTCTTGTTCCGCTTCCGGGACCGCTTTTACCGCGAAATCGAGGAAACCGACCGGGTGCTTATTCTGGAGAAGCTGAAGTTGGTCCTGCGGGCCATTCTAAGAAAACACGTCCCCAGCTGCGTCGTCGGGTTCGAGCACAACCTGTACGCGGCCATCGCGAATCTGCGCTCGGCTGGCGACCGGGAGAAGCTGAACGCCGCGCTGGAGACGATCCGCAGGACGTTCGAATACGACATGGTCTACTGCGACCTGTCGATCGGCATCGGCAACGCGTATCCGGAGATGGACGGACTAGCCGACTCCTACTCCGAAGCGGTCACGGCGCTGGACCAGATCGGCTCGCGGCCGGACGCGCCGGTCGCGGACGCCGCCCAGCTTGCGATCAGGCGCGTCTATTACTATTCGTTCCTGGACGAGACCCGGGTTGTCAACGCGCTCAAGATCGGAGACCACGAGCTGCTGATGAAGGAGATCGACGCGCTGATCGAAAAGAACCGCAGCCGGGGCGTCTCGTTCGCGAACCTGGGCGCTCTAATGGCCGACATCTATCAGACCGGCTATCGATACCTGACGGAACGAAGGCTCGACATTTACCGGTTCGTCACGGAGCGGGAACACCGGACGCTTCTGCGCAAGGATGTGCTCCCGCCGGAGTGGAACGAGCGCAAGGCGCTGCTGTGCGGCTTTTTCGCCAAAGTCATCGAGGCGACGACGGTACGGCAGGAACGGCGCAGCGGCCAGGTCGTCTCCCTCATTACGGAGTATATCGAGCGGCATTACGACAAAGAGCTTCACCTGGAGTTGATCGCCGACGAGTTCGGGCTGTCGCCCAAATACGTGTCCCGCCTGTACAAGGATGCGACGGGCTTGAGCATTACCGATACGATCAGCCGAACCCGCATGGAGAAGGCGAAGGAACTGCTGCTGGACACCGATCTGAAAATCGGCGACATCGCCGAACGCATCGGCATCCACAGCCGGACGACGTTCCTTCGCCTGTTCAAGAAGTACGAGGGCGTCTCCCCGATGGACTATCGCAACGCCCATGTGCGGCAAGGCGAAGCGGGCATGTGACTTTTTGCATCCGGGCGGAAAATTGAATCATCCCCCCGAAAGCGGAATAACGGCACACGTTATTCCGTTTTGGTTCTGTTCAGGCGCGGTGGCAGCGCTTACAATGAATTTTGCTTCATCACATCCAACATTGACGAGAGGGGTATGAGGGCAAATGGCAAAACCAAAAAGCCGGTTCGCGGCGGCGGGAATCATGCTGTCGGTGATCTTGCTGGGAGGGCTGCTGGCCGGGTGCAGCGGCGGCGGCGGTTCCGGCGGAGGCTCGGCCGCAAGCGGCGGCGACGGAAGCGGAAGCGGGAGCGGGAACAAGCCGCTGACGTTGACCTGGATGCGGTACGAGCATCCGAGCCAGGCGGTCGTGGAAGATTCCCAGGCGGTGCAAGAAATCTTGAAGCGTCAAAATGTCAAGCTGAACCTGCAGAGCGTGCCGCAGAGCAACTACGACGACAAGAAGAAGACGCTGATCGCGACCAACACGATTCCGGATGTCATGCTGGTCAAGCAGGACGACATCCAGAACTATGCGGACACCGGCGTCTTCCTCGATCTGACGCCGTATCTGGACAAGATGCCGAACTTCCAGAAGGTGCTCGAGGAACATCCCGACATCAAGAAGAACTACATCGACGGCAAGCTGTACGGCTTCCCGCTTGTGACGAAGTGGGACATCCAGGCCGGGCAAATTCCGATGATCCGCACTGATCTGCTGCAGAAGCTCGGCATTCCGACGCCGACGACGTATGAAGAGCTGTACCAGGCGCTCAAGAAGATGAAGGAAGCCTACCCGGATTCGTACCCGTTCGCGGCTCGCGCCGCCAACGGCCTGACCGGCACGGAAAACCTGATCAACCCGATCGCGTTCGGCTTCGGCAGCGGTTACACGACGTTCAACGGTACGAAAGTGTACTATGATCCGGCGACCCAAAAGTACGAATTCGGCCCGTATTCGCCGCAGTTCAAGGAAGCGATCGCCTGGCTGCACAAGCTGTACAGCGAGAAGCTGCTCGACCAGGATTACACGACGGCGACGTCCCAGACGTGGCAGGAGAAGCTCAACTCCGGCAAGTCGTTCTACTTCCAGGACAACAACGGCTTCGCCAGCTCGTTCAACCCGATTCTGCAGCAGAAGGACCCGAACGCCAAGTTCGACATGATTCCGGTGCTGGCGAGCCCGAGCGGCGTCAAGCGTAACCTGGTGTACAGCCTGGACCACCTGAGCGAATCGTATGTCATCAGCGCCAAGGTCAAAGACCCGGACCGGGTCATCCAGTTCATCGACTGGATGTACGGCGAGGAAGGAACGAACCTGACGTCTCTCGGCATTGAAAATCAAGATTACACGATAGAAAACGGCGAGTACAAGATGTCCCAGGAGCTGATGGACAAGTACAAGGATAAGCCGTCTCCGTATTACGCCATCGAATCGGCGCTCGGGCTCGGCTATCTCGGTCTTGCCCTCAACTACGACGACCATCCGAACGTGCCGTTCCAGGGCGAGGACGGCCTGAGATGGAGCGAAACGAACCTGAAGAACGTCGACGCGGGCATCAACTTCCGCTTCACGAACGATCCGCCGTTCAACAAGGAGGAGCGCGAGAAGCTGAAGCAGTTGCGCACCGAGCTCGACTCGTTCATCACGTCCAACATGGACAAATTCATTATCAAGGACGGTGCGCTCGAGAGCGACTGGGATTCCTTCGTGCAGCAATGCAAGGAGAAGGGCGCGGACGAACTGGTTCAAATCTATAACGACGCCCTGGCGCGCGTGCAGTCTTGAGGAGAGGGACGGGAAGCCGTCGACTTTGCATCGGCGGCTTCCTTCTTCAGGAAAGGGGAGAGCCCGATGGTCCCGGTTACGACCGGCGCAGCGGCACCCGCCCGGCGCGGCGGGCTGAGGCGAAAGCTGGCGAAGAGCAAGGCACTTTACGTCATGTTTCTGCCGCCGCTCTTCTATTTTCTCATCTTCCAATACGCCCCGATGGTCGGCAATTTGATGGCGTTCCAGGAATTTTCGATCGTCAAAGGGTTCTTTCACAGCCCGTGGGCGGGTACGAAATATTTCCGCGAGTTTCTGACCGACGCCTATTTCTGGCAGGTGGTCCGCAACACCGTCCTTCTCAACGTTTATTCGCTGCTGTTTTATTTTCCGGCGACGATCGTGTTCGCCCTGCTGCTGAACGAGCTTCGCAGCCGCAAGTTTAAACGCGTCGTGCAGACGATCACGTACGTGCCGCACTTTCTGTCCACCGTCGTCGTTGCCGGCATGATCGTCAACTTCCTCGCCTCGGACGGGCTGATCAACGAGCTCCGGGGGCTGTTCGGCGCGGAGCCGGTCACCTTCCTGGCGCTGCCGGAATGGTTCCGGACGATCTACATCAGTTCGGACGTCTGGCAAGGGCTCGGCTGGGGCTCGATCATCTACCTGGCCGCGCTGACCGGCATTGATCCGCAGTTGTACGAGGCGGCGACGATCGACGGGGCCAGCCGCTGGAAGAAGATGCTGCACATCACCCTGCCGGGCATCTCGACCGTCATCATGGTGATGCTGCTGCTGTCGCTCGGGCACATGCTGTCGGTGGGCTTCGAGAAAATTTTGCTGCTTTACAGCGGCCCGACCTACGAGACGGCGGACGTCATTCAAACGTACGTCTACCGCCGGGGGCTGATCGACAGCGACTTCAGCTTCGCGGCGGCGGTCGGCATCTTCCAGTCGGTGCTGTCGTTCGTTCTGGTCGTCTCCGCCAATCAGTTGTCCCGGAAGCTGAGCGGCGCCAGGCTGTTTTAAGAAGGGAGGGACTCGGGGTGACATCTCGCAAAAACGCGTTCGACTACGTCAACGTGGCGATCATGGTGCTGCTGCTGGCGATTACGCTGTATCCCCTTTATTACATGGGGATCATCTCGATCAGCGACGGCGGGGCGGTCAGCCGCGGCGAGGTGCTCTGGGTGCCGCATGGCGTCAATCTGCAGGCTTACAAATACGTGCTTGACGATCCGTCCGTGCTCCGTTCGTACGCCAACACCATCCTGTACACGTCGCTCGGCACGCTCGTCAGCCTCGCGCTGACAACGCTCTGCGCGTATCCGCTGTCGCGCCGGCATTTTTACGGCCGGGCCGGATTTTCGCTGTTCGTGATCTTCACGATGTTTTTTGACGGTGGGCTGATTCCCCGCTACATGGTCGTGCATTCGCTGGGCATGGTCGATACGATCTGGGCGCTCGTCGTCCCGACCGCGGTCAGCGTGTTCAACATGATTCTGATGCGCACGTTCTTCGAGGAAATTCCGGAGGCGCTGCACGAATCCGCCACGGTGGACGGGGCCGGGGAGTTTCGCACGCTGCTGCAAATCGTTCTGCCGCTGTCGATGCCGGTGATGGCGACGATGTTCCTGTTCTACGCCGTCGGGCAGTGGAACAGCTTTTTTCCCGCGCTCATTTATTTGAACGAGAAGTCGCTGTATCCGCTGCAGATCATCCTGCGCAACATTGTCATCCAGGGCGAGATGGCCCAGCAGACGACGCAGATGGGCAACGACTTCGCCTCGATGTCGGAGACGATCAAATATGCGGTCGTGTTCGTGGCCATCTTGCCGGTGCTGTGCATCTATCCGTTCGTGCAAAAATATTTCGTGCAGGGCGCGATGCTCGGATCGGTCAAAGGCTGAGCGCATGCGATCGGCGAGTGCAGAAAGTCGTATCGCACCGAAGAGGTCGAATATACGCCGGAACACATTGCCCATCCGTACGGAATTTTCGAGCCGATTCAGAATCGCTTGGACTAGCGGCACGGATGATGGAGACCATTCAAGGAGGAGACGACATGGGCAAGGAAATTCGGAACGGCGTCTGGCCGACGATGCTGACCCCGTTTGCGGACAGCGGCGAAGTGGATGAAGATGGGCTCGGCCGGTTGGTTGAATGGTACTTGGCAAAAGGCGCGGACGGGCTGTTCGCCGTATGCCAGTCCAGCGAAATGTTCTTTCTGAGCTTGGAGGAGCGAGTGCGCATCGCCGAATTCGTCGTTCGGAAGGCCGCCGGGCGGGTTCCCGTCATCGCCTCCGGTCATGTGGCGGACGGGTTCGAGGATCAGGTTCGCGAGCTGAACGCGATTGCCGCGACCGGCATCGACGCGCTCGTGCTCATTACGAACCGGCTGGCCGGACCGGAGGCGTCCGACGAGGAGGCGAAGGCGCGCATCGCCGGGCTGCTGGACCGGCTTCCGCCGGACTTGCCGCTCGGCCTGTACGAATGCCCGCACCCGTACAAGCGGCTCGTGACGCCTGAGCTGCTGAAGTGGTGCGCGGACACGGGAAGGTTCGCGTTCCTCAAGGATACGTGCTGCGACGTGGCGATGTTGCGGGCGAGAGCCGAGGCGGTACGGGGCAGCGGGCTGAAGATCTTCAACGCGAACACGACGACGCTGCTGGAGTCGCTCCGCCTGGGCATCTCCGGCTACAGCGGCGTCATGGCCAATTTCCATCCGGAGCTGTACGCGTGGCTGCTCCGGCATTGGGCCGACCGTCCGGAGGAAGCCGGGCGGCTGATGACCGTTCTGACGGTGGCGTCGTGGATCGAGAAGCAGCTGTACCCGATCAACGCCAAATACTATTTGATGCTGGAAGGGGTGCTGACCTGCGCCAAAGGACGGGCGAAGGACGAGCGGGAGCTTGGGCCCACCTTGCGGATGGAAGTCGAGCAGCTGCGCGTTCTTTCGCAACGGCTGGCGGCGCGGTACGTGAACGGCGGGCAGGGAGACATGCCGTGATCCCAGGCGAACACCGCTCGTTCGGCGGCGGAGCGCATCGCTGACCGCAGCCCGTGCGCCGGGCGATCCGGCACGTCCGCGGGCGGCGGTTCGGGGAGATGGCGTCGGGGCATGATGAATCGGAAGGCGGGGGCATGTCCGCCGCCTTCGTCCCGCTTGAGATGCACCACCCTGCCTCTGCGAGGAACAACCCGGCATCGCGAGGATGATCTTCGGGAAGATCATGAATCCCTGTCCCATAGTGACATTTTCAATGAAGAGTTACATGGTGACAATATCACAGAACAAAAAACAGGCCTTGACTTTTGGTCCCAAAATGAATATTCTATAAAAGTGACTTTCTTCATTACACCGCATGCTGATGTAGCTCAGCTGGTAGAGCAACGCATTCGTAATGCGTGGGTCGGGGGTTCGAATCCCTTCATCAGCACCATCCATCAAGCCAATAACGGCGCGGTTTCCGAGGTGTTCGGGGCTGCGCCTGTTTCGTTGTTAGAAGGTCATCTTCTAACATTTTTCTATCCTTTAGTCCGCGCTTTTTGCCGACCGGCAAGTTGCGCCGGAAGCGGCTCATCCGGGAACGACGGCCGCGACGCGAGTGCGACGGAATTTCCAATGCGATTCGGAAGCGGGAAGCCGGAGCAGATCATAAAGCGCAAGCGCCCTGTCCCGGCACATCGGGACAAGGCGCTTATTTATTTTTTCAGCAGGAGATAGATGAAATAGGGCGCCCCGATCAGCGCGGCCACGATTCCTGCCGCGATGCCGTCGGCGCTTGCCGCGTTGCGTCCGATCGTATCGGCGAGCAGCAGCAGCCAGCCTCCCGTCAGGATGGAGACCGGCACGAACGTCTGGTGTCGCGGTCCGACGAGCGCTCTGGCGATATGGGGGGCCATAAGCCCGATAAAGGAGATGCCGCCGGTCACCGATACGGCGGAAGCGGCCAGGGCGACCGACGCCAGCAGCAGGGCGATGCGGTCCCGGCGGACCGCGACGCCCGAACCGACCGCGACGGATTCGTGCAGCGAAAGCAGATTCAGCGCGTTCGATTTGCTCAGGACGAACGGGATGAGAATCGCCAGCCATGGCAGAAGCGCCGCGACGAAGGGCCAATCGGTCCCCCAAATGTTGCCGGCCAGCCATTTGGCGATGAAATCCACCTTGACCCGGTCGGTCGAAGAGATGATGACGATCATGGCGCCGGACAGCGCGGTGGACACCCCCACCCCGATCAGGACGAACCGGGTCGGCTGAAGCCCCTGCGATTTGCTGTACGCAAAGGCATAGATGAGTCCGGCTGCCAGCAAGGCGCCGACAAAACCGACCAGCGGCAGCGCGTAGACGAACGAGCCCGGCTCGATCGGAACGTACAGGAAGCAAACGGCGATGGCGACGCCGGCGCCCGAATTGATGCCGATGATGCCGGGATCCGCCAGATCGTTGCGGGTGACGCTCTGCAAAATCGCGCCGGACAGCGCCAAGGCCATGCCGGCGAGCAGCGTGACGGCGATGCGGGGCAATCGTATGTCGTACAAGATGAACTTCTCTTGGAACGTCCCGTGTCCGAGGAGGATCGGAACGATCCGATCGAAAGAGACGGAAGAATGGCCGAGTCCCAAGCCGGCCGCGATCGTTCCCGCCGTCAGCAAGAGCAGGGCGAGCAGTACGATTTGCTGTTTTCTGGCTCTGGCCGGATGGATCATGAGAACGACCTGACTCCTTTGCGAACGATGTACAGGAAGAACGGCAACCCGATGATCGCGATGACCGCCGTCACGGGCGTTTCGTACGGGGCGTTCACCGTGCGCGCCAGCGTATCCGCAAGCAGCATGAACACCGCTCCGCAGACGGCCGACATCGGCAGGACGGCGCGGTAGTCGGTGCCGGCAATGGCGCGCACGATATGGGGAATCATCAGCCCCACGAACGCCAGGTTCCCGACCAGCGCCACGGAAGCGCCGGCAAGCAGAATCACCGCGACGTAAAGAGCCGTCTTGACCCAGGCGGTCCGCAGCCCGAGGCCGACGGCGGCTTCCTCGTTCAGGCTCAGAATGGTCAGCTGCCTGGACAGCAGCAGGGAGAACAGGAGGCCGGCCGCGATCACGGGAGCGATGCTCCTAAGCTGCTCCCACGTCGTGCCGGCCAGGCCGCCGGCCGTCCACATGGACACGTCTTTGGACACTTTATAGGCGAGGCCGATGCCTTCCGAGATCGCGTACAGGAAGGCGGATACGGCGGCCCCGGCCAGCACGATCCGCAGCGGGGACAGCCCGCCCTTCTTGATAGCGCCGATGCCGAGCACCATGAAGGTTCCGACGGCAGCCCCGATGAAGCAGGCGATCGTGATGCCGAGGTAGCCCGCCGAAGGAATCAGGGCGACGGTCAACGCCAGCGCCGCGTTGGCGCCGGCCGTGAGCCCCAATAAGCCGGGATCGGCGAGGGGATTTCTCGTCAGCCCCTGCATGATGGCGCCGGAAACGGCGAGCGCGGCGCCGACCAGCATGCCCGCCGTTTCCCGCGGCAGCCTGATTTCGCGGATGACCGTGATCTTTTCCCCCGCGGCATGGGAGGCGACCGCCAGCCACACGTCCCGGACGGCGACATCGGCTGCGCCGAAAATCAGGGAGACCGCGAACATGGCTGCCAGGACGGCCGCCCCTGCGGTCAGTTTCAGAATCAAGGAGACTGTCGCGCGTTTATCCATGCTCATCCGTTTCTCTTCTTTTCATCGATGGAATGAAGGGATTCGCCAATCGGACCGGTGTCGTCCGTTCCAAGTTAACGGCCCAGAAAATGGTCGATGAAAAACTGCAATTGATAGTCGAGCGTCAACGCGTCGTTGAAGTAGAACTCGTTCATGTCCGCTTCGAATACATGGCCTTCTTTGACGGCCGGGATATTCTTATAGGTTTGCGTTTGCTGGAAGGAATTGTCCGCCGTCTTGTTTTTGCTGAGAATGATATAATCGCCCGCGTATTCGGGAAGAACTTCCGTCGATATCGCGTAATAACCGTCTTTGCTGGTCATTTCCCGCACTTTTTCGGGCATGGGCAGCTTCATCGCCTGGTACAAAATTTCCGTGCCGCGCCCCCAGTGGTCGCCGTAAACGTACAGCTGCTTCTCGTAGCTTTCGATCACGGAAACCGTTTTGTCCGGGCCGATCTTCGCCTTGATTTCTTCGCCGGCCTTCTCGGCGCGCGCCTTGAAATCGTCGATCCAGGCCCGGGCTTCCTTCTCTTTGTTCAGCAGCTTGCCGATCTCCAGAATTTGCGTCAAATAATCGACCTTGCCGTACGTATACATGACGGTGGGAGCGATCTGGCTGAGCTTGTCGACGTTTTTGATGTTCGACAGGCCGATGATCAGATCGGGCTTCAGCTCGATGATTTTCTCCAAATCTTCGTCCGATACTTCCGGAACGTCCTTTAATTGGTCCTGGAAGCGGGGATTCATCTTGGACCACGAATCGACGCCCACCAGGTTGACGCCAAACTTCATGACGTCGCCGGCAAAAGAGGAGAGGACGATGACGCGCTGCGGATTGGCGGGCACCTCGACAGGACCGTTCTCGGATTGGTAGGTGATCGTCCCCGATGTCCCGCCGCTTCCGGCGGAATTCGCGGCAGAGCTTGTCGCGGCGCTTTCGGCCGAGCCGGCGGACGGGCTGCCGGCAGAGCTGCCGGAGGAACTCGGATTGTCATTGCCGCAAGCGGCAAGCACCAGGACCAGGATGCACGATAGGACGAACAACAATCGCTTTTGCATAAGAACGCTCCTTTTGCTATGTTTTTACAAATGATAATGATTCTCAGTATCAAAACTCCATTACAAACTTTAAATCGGCCGCGTTGGTTTGTCAATATTTATCTTCAAAAAAAACGGCGTCCGATCCGCTTAAGAAAGAGGCGCCGCGAAAATTCGGCCGGTCCGAATCCAATCTGCAAAGAACCGTTTGAAGGTGCAACCGGTTCCATGTATAATCTGGATAAATATTGGGCATAAGGGAGGTCGATTCAGAACATGCGGTTTCCCGAGTTGACGGAAACGTTTCGCCTGCAGCGCTTGGAACCGCCCAAAGGCAAGGTCCGCCTGGTCATCGACACGGATACGTTCAATGAAATCGACGACCAGTTCGCGGTGGCCTACGCGCTGAAATCCCCGGATCGCTTGCAAGTGGAAGCGATTTACGCCGCTCCGTTTCACAACGCGTTGTCCGAAGGCCCGGCCGACGGCATGGAGAAAAGCTACCGGGAAATTCTGACGATTCTGCAGCGTCTGCGGATCGATCCGGCTCACTATGCTTTTCGCGGTTCCACGGGGTATCTGAAAGACGCCGAAACGCCGCAGGAGAGTGAAGCGGCCAGGGATTTGGTGAGGCGCGCGATGGCGTCGCCGGACGACGATCCGCTGTACGTCGTCGCCATCGGCGCCATCACGAACGTCGCTTCGGCCATTCTGATGGAACCCCGGATCATCGGGAAGATCGTGCTGGTCTGGCTGGGCGGCCATGCGCACGACTGGCCGGACACCCGCGAGTTCAATCTGATTCAGGACGTTCCGGCTTCCCGGCTCGTTTTCGATTGCGGCGTGCCGCTGGTGCAGGTTCCTTGCATGGGGGTCGCCTCCCACCTGCTCACAACGCTTGCCGAGCTGCGGGAATACGTCAAAGGGCAGGGGGAGCTCGGCGATTACTTGTACGAGACGTTCGAAAGGTGCCACGACGACCATTTCGCCTACTCCAGGGTGATCTGGGACATCTCGGTCATGGCTTATCTGGTCAACCCGCAATGGGTGCCGACGCAGCTGGTCCACAGTCCGGTGCTGACCGATCATGGGACGTGGAGCCGCGACCTGTCCAGGCACTTTATTCGTTGCGCTTACGCCGTTCAACGCGATCCGATCTTCAAAGACCTGTTCCTCAAACTCAGACGCTGACAAGCCGCATCGCGCGCAACCGGTACCGCGCCGCAGCGGAAAAAGGACCCCGCATAAAACAAGAAGGCCCCTGTGCAAGGAGCCTTCTTGTTTTATGCGTCCGAAGCCGATTGCCGCGCGGCGCGCGATTGGCGAATCAGCGGCCTCCCGGCCTAATCCATCAGCTGGCCGCCGTTCACTTCGATGATTTCGCCGGTCATGTAATCGGCGTAATCCGACGCCAGGAACAGCGCCGCGCCGACCGTTTCTTCCGGCGTTCCCTCCCGCCCCATCGGAATGGTCGCGATCGTTTTGCTCCGAATCTCCGGAGGCGTAAACCGGTCGTGGAACGGGGTGGAGATCGTCCCCGGCGCGATGGCGTTGACCGTGATGCCGTATTCGATCAGGTCTTTCGCCAGCCCCCGCGTCATCGTGCTCACGCCTCCTTTGGCGGCGGCATAGGCGATCGAGCCGTAGCCGCCGCCGTTGCGGGCCGAGATCGACGTGACGTTGATGATGCGCGCTTTGGGCGATTTCTTGAGCAGCGGCAGCGCCGCTTTCGTGACCAGATAGACCGACTTGAGGTTGACGTTCATCACTTCGTCCCACAGCGCCTCGTCCAGCTCCTCGAGACGCGCTCTGCAGATAAGCGCGCCGGCGTTGTTGACCAGCACGTCGAGGCGGCCGAATTGCCCGCCGATTTCGGCGACCATCCGCTCCACGTCGGCGCGGTTTTCGACCGGGCCGGCGACGACCATCGACCGGCGGCCGAGCTTCTCGATCTCCGCGACCGTCTCCCGGGCTTGATCCACGTTGCGGTTGCCGTGGACGACGACATCGCCGCCGTGCCTGGCGAACGCGATCGCCGCGGCAAAATATTAAACATAATTCAAAAAGTAACGCGAATTTAAGCGATTTCCTGTAGACAATTGATCCTAACCTTGGTAATATACAAATATCGCGTTCGACTTATTAAATAAAAATCAATAAGTTGACCGAAAAATGAATCGACATCTGGGGAGGATCTGAATGAAACAAAGGCTTCGTCTGGGGATGGGACTCGTACTCGCGCTCATCCTGACCGTCACCGCCGCACTGGCTGGGTGCGCTTCCAAGAACGACGGCAATTCGCCCGGCAGTTCTTCTGAAAGCGGTAACTCCAGCTCCGGAGGCAAGATTCAATTGGAGCTGTGGGACTGGTGGGGAGACGGTCAATATAAACAGGTTATTGAAAAAATTGTAGACGATTTCAACAAGTCGCAGGACAAAATCGAAGTGAAGCACGTCTTCTATCCTTGGGGCGACGTCTGGACGAAAGCGCTGGCAGCGACGGCTGCGGGCAACCCGCCCGACGTGATCATCCAGGACATCAACTCGGTTCCCTCGCGGGCCAAGGCGAAGCAGGCAACGGATTTGCAGCCGTATATCGAAAAAGAGCCCGGCTTCAAGGACAAGTTCTACCCGCAACTTTGGAATGCCACGATCTACAACGGTCATTCCTACGGCATTCCGTTCACGACGGACACGCGCTTTCTGTTCTACGACAAGGATGCTTTCAAAGCGGCCGGTCTCGACCCGGAGAAACCTCCGACCACCTGGGACGAGCTGCTCGCGGACGCGCGCAAACTGGACGACGTGTCCAAGGACGGCAAAATCAAACGGCTCGGGTTCTATCCGATGGCCCATACCGATTGGGATATTATGGCCTACAACAGCGACGGCAAAGACTTTATCGATCAGCAAAACCATAAGGCGATGATCAACACGCCGACGAAAGTCGCGGCGATCCAATGGATTTACGACAATTTCATCAAGTATTACGGCAAGAAAAACATCGACGCGTTCACGGCCGAATTCGGCAACGACATGTCCAACCCGTTCGTCTCCGGCAAAGTGGCCATGATCGTGCAGACGGCCACCGAGTTTACGAAAGTCCGCGACTTCGCGCCGGACAAAAACTACGGAATGGCTCCGATTCCGGAAAGGGTGAAAGGAAGCGGCCACTGGAGCTGGGGCGGCGGATTCACCGCAGAAATTCCGTATGGCGCCAAGCATCCGGACGCTTCCTGGGAATTCATCAAGTACCTGACCGACAAGCCGGCGCAAACCTACTGGGCCTCTCAAGTGTATGACAGCGTGGCCAATATCGAGGCGTCCAAAGATCCCGAGCTGCTCAAAAATCCGGTCTACAAAATGGCGACGGACAACATGCAGTGGACGATTTTGACGCCGACGCCGTTGTATGCGCCGAATTACATGAGCCTGGTCAAACCGAACGTGGATGAAGTGTGGCTCGGCAAGAAAACGCCGCAGCAGGCGATGGACGACAGCCAGAAAGCGGTTGAGGATCTGATCAAACAAAACAGCTGACGCAGCTCGAAGCAATGTTAAATGCCCGAAGAGGCTATAAGCTTCCCGCTCTCTTCGGGCATTTCCATCCCAGACACCTTCTATAGAAGCGGAAGTGATGATGTGGCCACTCAGCAACGATCCAGGTCGAGGTGGAAAAAAACATTAACCGGATATTCGTTTATCGCTCCCTGGCTGATCGGATTCATTGTCTTTACGGGAGGGCCGCTCCTTTTTTCGCTGTACGTATCTTTTACCAACTATGACGTGACGTCCCGAATGGACTGGGTCGGTCTAGACAACTTCAAGCGGATGTTTAACAGCGATCCGCTGTTCTGGAAGTCGGTCTACAATACGCTGTGGTATGTTTTCATCGGCGTTCCCTTCTCGACAGTAGGCGCGATCCTGCTGTCGACGCTGCTCAGCCAAAAAGTATGGGGCGCCGGATTTTTCCGGATGCTGTTTTACATGCCGACGGTGTTGTCCGGCGTGGCGGTTTATACGCTTTGGATGCAGATGCTCGGACCGAGCACCGGTCTGGTCAATACGATTCTTAGATTTTTCGGCATCGACGGACCGGCGTGGCTGTCGGATCCCGCCTGGACGAAGCCGGCTTTGGTGCTGATGCGCTTATGGTCTCTCGGAACGAGCATGATGCTGTATCTGTCGGCCATGCACTCGGTGCCCGAGCAGCTGTATGAGGCTGCCGAGATCGACGGAGCCGGAAGAGTCCGCAGATTTTTCATCATTACGCTGCCGATGATTTCGCCGATCATTTTCTTCGACATCATTGTCAGCATGATCGGCGCATTTCAGGTGTTCCAGGAAGCCTATGTCATGTCCAAAGACAATCAGGGCGGTCCGGCTTCCTCGCTGCTGTTCTACAACCTGCACTTGTTCAACCAGGCGTTTACGAATTTCAACATGGGATACGCTGCGGCAATGGCCTGGTTCCTGTTCCTGATCGTCATGGCCATTACGCTTGTCAATATGGCGGTGTCAAAATATTGGGTCCATTACGAAGGCGGTGACAAACGATGAGACATTCGCTCGCATGGAATCGGTGCTCCAAGCACGGGCTGGGCCGCAAGCGCTCGGAACAAATCATCAAAGGGATTGTCTTTCTCTGCTTGGCGGCGTTCTCATTGACCGTCCTGCTGCCGATGTGGTTCATGTTGGCGACGGCGCTGAAAACGCCGCAGGAAGTGTTCATGTCTCCGCCGACCTGGATTCCGACCCGTTTCGTCTGGCACAATTTCGCCGATGCGTGGAACGCGGCGCCGTTCAACCGGTATTTGCTGAACTCGGCGTTCGTCGCCTTGTTCGCCGTGGGCGGAGCGGTTGTATCCAACTCCTTTGTTGCCTACGGATTCGCCAAATTGGACTTTCCAGGACGAAAGTTCTGGTTTACCATTATTTTGGGAACGATGATGATTCCCGGCTTCGTCACGATGATTCCGCAGTACATTTTGTTCAACAAGCTCGGCTGGGTCGGAACGTTTCTTCCGCTCATCGTCCCGCCGTTTTTCGGGTCGGCTTTCTTCATCTTTATGCTGCGCCAATTTTACATGACGATTCCGAACGAACTGATCGAATCGGCCCATATCGACGGCGCGAACCATTACTATATCTGGTGGAAGCTCATCATTCCGATGTCGGGACCGGCGCTGGCGACCGTAGCGGTGCTGTCGTTCAACTGGAGCTGGAACGATTTTCTCGGACCGCTGCTGTATTTGACCGACAACAACTCGTTTACGCTGCAGCTCGGTCTGAAACTATTTATCGGCCAGGTCCACACGCAGTGGAATTATTTAATGGCGGTTTCCTGTTTGGTACTTCTTCCGATCATTGTTATTTTCCTTGCTTTCCAAAGCTACTTCCTGGAAGGCATGAACCTGTCGGGAGCCGTCAAGGGCTAAGACCGGCGGCCAAACTTTGCAAAAGAGGGATTCACGCATGGTGAAATTGATCGGAAGGCTGTACGCCGTTGCCGGCGCCAAGCTCACGCATCCTTGGGACGCCAGCGCCTACCTGATTGACGGAGATGAACCGATACTCATCGACTGCGGGAGCGTCAAAGGGTACGACGCCCTGGTCCGAAACCTGAACGCGCTGGGACTTAAGCCCCGCGACATCAAAAAGGTTATCGCGACGCACGGCCACTGGGACCATGTTTCGGCCATGGCCCGGCTGAAGGAGGAAAGCGGCGCGCAATTGTTCATTCACGAGGCCGACCGGGAGCAGGTGGAGACCGGGGATTGGGATTTGACCGCCGCGTTCTTGTATCATGAAGCTTTTCCCGCCGTCCGGGCGGACGGAGTGCTGGAAGAGGCAGCACGCTGGAAGCGAACGGCTACCGGCTGCACATCGTGCATACGCCCGGCCATTCTCCCGGCAGCGTCAGCATCTGGGGGGAATTCGACGGCCTCAAGGTGCTGATCGCTGGCGATACGCTGTGGGGCGGCTGGCACCCGAAAGTGAAATCGGACATCGAGGCGTGGGAACGGTCGCTGGAGAAGCTTGCCCGGCTCGACTTCGACGCCTTGACCTTCGGCCATTGTCCGCCGAATTTGTACTTCGACGCCAATACGATTGTGCAGGAAGCGGCAGCAGCTGGGCGTCTATTTCACGCCCTGGTTCAAGCCTTTTTACAAGAAATTCCGGCATTAGACATTATGCGCCTGTGCGGAGGGGGTCATGATCATGGGCTTGTTGGGCGGAATTGACATCGGCGGCACCAAATGTGCCGTCGCTATAGCGGCATACAACGAAAGCGACGTAACGCTATTGGACAAAATGCAATTTCCGACTCCCCCGACACCGAAGGAAGCTTTGCAGCAATTGACCGAAGGGCTCAAGCGGCTGTTGGACCGGCATCCGGGCAGGCCGCTCGAAGCGATCGGCATCTCCTGCGGAGGACCGCTGGACAGCCGCAGAGGCCTCATTCTGTCGCCGCCCAATTTGCCGCACTGGGACGGGGTGAACTGCATCGCTCCGTTCAAGGAGCGGTTCGGGGTCCCCGTCGCTCTGCAGAACGACGCCAACGCCTGCGCGCTGGCCGAGTGGAAGTGGGGAGCGGGCAAAGGGAGCCGAAGCATGGTCTTCCTCACGTTCGGAACCGGCATGGGCGCAGGCCTCATTCTGGACGGCCGCTTGTACACGGGAGCGAACGATATGGCCGGCGAAGTCGGTCATATTCGGCTGGACGAAGACGGGCCCGTCGGTTACGGGAAAGCGGGATCGTTCGAGGGCTACTGCAGCGGCGGCGGCATTGCGCGGCTGGCCAGACGGAAAGCCGAGCAAGCTCTTGCGGAAGGGCAGTCTCCCGCTTTCTGCCCGACGGAACAACAGTTGCCGCACATTACGGCCAAAACGGTAGGGGAAGCGGCCGAACGGGGGGACCCGGTCGCGCTGGACATTTATCGAACGGTGGGGAGGATGCTGGGCAGAGGATTGGCCGTGCTGGTCGATGTGCTGAATCCCGAAGTGATCGTGATCGGGGGCATTTACTACCGGCAGCAGGCGATATTGCAGCCCGTGATGGAAGAGGCATTGCGTCAAGAAGCTTTGGCCGATTCGCTGAAACGGTGCCGGGTCGTTCCTGCCGGTCTGGGGGAGCAGGTTGGCGATTTCGCCAGCTTGTCGGTCGCGATGAATGCGTTGAAGGACGGCGAGTAAGGAAGTGTAAAGCATGAAAGGAGGGGCGAAGGCCGATGGACAATCCGAGCGGCAAGCATAAGGAAATGATCGAGAAAGCGGAAGCGTTTGTCGCCGAAGCGGCGGAGAAGGCCGCTCGGGACCCGCACCGTCTGAAATACCATTTCATGGCTCCGGCCGGCTGGATGAACGATCCGAACGGATTCAGCTTCTATAAGGGCGAGTACCATCTGTTTTATCAGCATTACCCGTTCAGCGCGGCCTCCACGTTCAGCTTCAAATATTGGGGGCATGCCAAAAGCAAGGATCTTGTTCGTTGGGAGCGGCTGCCGATCGCCTTGGCGCCGAGCGAGGACTATGAACTGGGCGGGTGCTGGTCGGGCAGCGCCGTCGACGACGACGGCAAGCTGACGCTGATCTATACCGGCCATGTCGACGGCCGCAGCCCGAAGGAAGTGCAGGCGATCGCCGTCAGCGCGGACGGCGTCATGTTCGACAAATACGAGCGGAACCCGGTCGTTGCCAGGCCTCCGGCTGAAGCGTCGGACGATTTCCGCGATCCGAAAGTGTGGAAGCGCGGGGATGACTGGTACATGCTGGTCGGAACCGGGAAGGACGGCGTCGGCAAAGTGGTGCTGTACCGGTCCAAGGATCTGCGGGAATGGACGTATGTCGGCGTCGCTGCCGAAAGCGACGGCACGCAGGGCGAGATGTGGGAGTGTCCGGACCTGTTCGAACTGGACGGCAAGGACGTGCTGATCGTCTCGCCGATCGGCATGAAATCGCACAAAAACATCGCGATCGTCGGCAAGATGGATTACGCTTCCGGCAAGTTCGTGCAGGAGTCTTATCAGGAGCTCGATCTCGGTCCCGATTTCTACGCCGCCCAGACGGTGGCTGACGACCGGGACCGGCGAATTCTGATCGCGTGGATGGACATGTGGGGCAACCCGATGCCGACGGTGGAGCGCGGCTGGGCGGGCGCGATGACGATTCCGAGGCTGCTCCGCTTAAGCCCGGACGGCCGCGTCCGCGCCGTTCCTTTGCCCGAGCTGGAGCAGCTTCGCGGCCCCGGCCGAAGCTTCGGCCCGCTGGCCGTGGAGCCGGACGGCTCCGGCGCGCCGGACGATCTGCAGGGAGACGCGCTGGAGATCGTCGCCGAGTTCGACCTCTCCGTCTCCGACTGCCGGCGCTGCGGACTCAAGCTGCGTCGATCCGGGGACGGGCGGGAAGAGACGGTGGTCGCTTACGACGCGGGCACCGGCGAGCTTGTTGTCGACACGACGAAATCGGGCATCGGGCTGAAAGCGGTCAGCGGCGGCCGGGTGGCGATTGGCGAAGACGGCGTGCTGAAGCTGCATATTTTCCTCGACAGCAGCTCGGTCGAAGCGTTCGCCGGCGAAGGGGAGACGGCGATTTCCGCCCGCATCTATCCGTCTCCCGGCAGCTTGGGCGCCTGCGTTTTCGCGGAAGGCGGGACGGCCTATCTTCGCCGTCTGGACGCGTGGGAGCTGGCCCGGGCATGAACTTTCCGCTACAAGGCGGCCGGTTCGCGGCCGGCCGGCGGATGCCGGACGAAAGGGGACGTTTTCCTTGCACTTGATCGGGGTGGATATCGGCACGACATCGGTATGCGGGGTGCTGCTGGACGTGAAAACCCGGCGGATCGTCCGATCGGTCACGAAGGACAATCCGGCCGCCATGCCCTCTCCCCGCCGCTGGGAGTTCGCCCAGGACGTTCCGTCCATCTGGTATACGGTGAAGACGATCGTGGACGAGCTTCGCAGCGGGCCTGCGGACGTCCGCGGCATCGGCGTCACCGGCCAAATGCACGGCATTCTTTATATCGACGCAGGCGGGAATCCGGTCTCTCCTTTGTATACGTGGCAAGACCAGCGGGGAGACTTGCCTTTCTCCGCGGACGCGACTTACGCCGAACAGCTCGGCCGGATGACCGGCTATCCGATGGCGACCGGCTACGGCATGGCGACCCATTTCTACAATGCGGCGAATGGGCTGGTTCCGCGGGGCGCCGCGGCCTTCTGCACGATCGCCGACTACGCGGCGATGCGGCTCGCGAACCGGACGAGGCCGGCGATCGACCCGACGAACGCGGCCAGCCTGGGGCTGTATCGTCTGCAGACGCTCGAATTCGACCGGGAGGCGCTGGCATGCGCCGGGATCGACGCCGATCTGCTGCCGGAACAGGTTCCGTCGGGGACGGTGATCGGCAGTACGGAAGACGGCGTTCCGGTGACCGCCGCGCTCGGCGACAATCAGGCCAGCTTTCTCGGGGCAGTCCGGGACGTCCGGTCCTCGGTTCTGCTCAACATCGGCACGGGATCGCAAATTTCCGTCCATGCGGACACGTTCCGGACGGCCGAAGGGATCGACACCCGCCCCTTCCCCGGCGGCGGCTATTTGCTCGTCGGCGCTTCCTTGAGCGGCGGGAAATCGTATGCGCTGCTGGAGCGGTTTTTCCGAGAAACGCTGCGGGCGTTTGCGGGATACGACGGGCCGAACCTGTACGAGACGATGAACCGTCTGGCGGACGAAGCGATCGCGGAAGAAACCGCGCTGCAAGTGAACACCCAGTTTTTCGGCACCCGGCAAGATCCGCTGAAGCGGGGATCGATCGGCGGCATCGGTCCGGACAATTGGACCCCGCGGCATTTGGTGCGCGGCTTTCTGGAAGGGATGATCGACGAGCTGTTCCGCTATTACGAAGCGTTCCCGCCGTCCGTCAAGGAGCGGGTGAGCACGCTGGTCGCTTCCGGCAACGGGGTGCGCCGCAACGGGGCGCTGCGCCGGATGCTGGAGCGCCGGTTCGGCCTGCCGCTCGTCCTTCCGGACGGCCTGGAGGAAGCCTCGCGCGGAGCGGCGATATGCGCCGGCGTCGGCTGCGGGCTGTACCCGGATTTTTTTCGTTTGTAACAACGTGCAGTCGCACGCAGCGTTGCAGAGCAACGCGGAGCGATACAAGAAAGGAGCGTGCATCATGTTTCGAATTGTAAGGAATGGAGATAAATGGGGCATCCATGATCATGAAGCGCCGGTGCTGGACGGCATCTCCGTAACCGTTCGGCTGAGCGATGCGACGGAAATTCCGCTGGCGCTGCAGTCGGTCGAGCAAGCTGCGACGTCCGGCGGGCAGCAAGAGACTGCGGAATACGCGCTGGCCTATGCCGACGCCGAAGGCAACGCGGCGGCGACGGTGACGGTTCGCTGCGAGCCGGCTCTCGCGCATGTGTTCCTGTCCGCCGAAGTCCGAAGCGAGCCTCCATTCGGCCAGCAGCGCTATTTGGCCGACGAGGACGGCGTCATTCTCCGGATCGCAAGCACCGCGCCGATCGACGGCCTGATGGCGAACTACCAGCACAAGGACTGGTGGACCCGACCCGTGTTCGACCGGGATCCGGCGAAGCTTCCGGACCGGACGCTGTCGCTGCTTTTCCAGAGCGGCGAACGGTATTATCACCTGCTTCCCGTCACCCGCGGCGACGTGCGGTCCGATCTGCGCGGCGGGGCGAGCGGGCTGGAAGCGGGCTTGTCGACGTACCGGAACGGATTCGACCGCTTAGGCGGCTGCGCCTTTGTGCTGGGCGCCGGCACCGATCCGTTCGAGCTCGCCCGCCGCACGGCGGCGTCGGCGCTGGCATCGCTGCCCGATGCCGCCAGCCACCGGGAAAACAAGGAATACCCGGAAATTCTCGATTATTTCGGCTGGTGCAGCTGGGACGCGTTCTATCACCAGGTCCATGCGGACGGGCTCGCGGACAAGCTAAAGGAATTGAACGATCTCGAACTGCCCGTGCCGTGGGTCATGATCGACGACGGCTGGCTGGACGTCCGCAACGAGCGTCTGAACGGTTTCGAGGCCGACAAGGCCAAGTTCCCGGACGGGCTTGCCGGCGCGGTGCGGCGGCTGAAGGAGCGGCACGGCGTCCGGTGGGTCGGCGTCTGGCATACGATCATGGGCTATTGGGCCGGCATCGAGCCGACTAGCGCCCTGGCCCGGGACTACAAGGAATATTTGCTGGAGACGCAGAGCGGCAAGCTGATCCCTTATCCGGAGGCGGCCAAAGCGTTCGGTTTCTGGAATGCCTGGCATTCGTTCTTGAAGAAGCAAGGGATCGACTTCGTCAAAGTGGACGGCCAGAGCTCGGTTTTGAACTTCCTCAGGTATTACCGGTCCGTGGGCGAAGCGGCGAGAGCGGCGCACACGGCGCTGGAAGCATCCGCGGCGCTGCATTTCAACCGCACCGTCATCAACTGCATGGGGATGGGGTCGGAAAGCGTCTGGAGCCGTCCGGTCACGTCGGTATCGCGCAACAGCGACGATTTCATGCCGAAGGAGGAGCGCAGCTTCCGCGAGCATGCGCTGCAGAACGCCTACAATTCGTGGTATCACGGCCAGTTTTACTGGGGAGATTGGGACATGTTCTGGACGGTCAATCCGGACGGCTTGCAGAACGGCGTCCTCCGCGCGCTCAGCGGCGGGCCGGTCTACATCAGCGATCCGGTCGGAAGAACCGATCCCGCCCAGGTATGGCCGCTCATTTTCCGGGACGGGAAAATCGCGCGCGCGGACCGGCCGGGCATGCCGACGGCCGATTGCCTGCTGCGAAATCCGACGGAAGAGCGCATTCCGCTGAAAGTGTGGAACACCTCGAACGGCGTCGGGATCGTCGCCGCTTTCCATGTGAACCAAGACCCGGCTCCCGTCGCCGGAACCGTTCGTCCGTCCGATGTGCCCGGTTTGCGGGGCGAGCGGTTCGTCGTCTACGACTACTTCCGGCAATCCGCCTTCCGGCTGGCGAAAGACGAGGCCAGCGCTTTCGAATTGGCGGACGGCGGGGTTGCGCTGTATGTGATCGTTCCCGCCGATGACGCTTGCAGCCCGATCGGACTGCTGGACAAATATATTCCGTCCGCCGCGATCGAACGGCAGGAGCGGTCCGAAAACCGGCTGTATGTCCGGCTGAGAGAAGGCGGCCGGTTCGGTTTTGCTTCCGATCGCCGGCCGTCCGAAATCCGGGTGAACGGGGAACCGGCGGAGGCCGGGCCGCTCGACGGATCGGAGTGCGTATTCGTGCTGGATTGCGCCGGGCTGTCGGAGGAAGTCCGGATTGAAATCCTGGATTGAGCTATAGTATGCTTGAAATACCATGTTACATTTCCTTCGAAAGTGGTTGCCATGACGGATAACAGGGGCAAAAACATACGCCACGTCAAAAATATGAACCGCCTCGTGATCCTGCAGTTCATTCGGGATCACGGACCGATTACGAAGGCCGCCATCGCCTCCCAGACCAAGCTTTCGTTCACGGCGATCAACAATATCGTGGACGAGCTGATTCGGGAAAAGCTGATCTGCGAAGCCGGCTTCGATATTTCGAGCGGAGGCCGCAAACCGATTTTGCTGGACCTCAATCCGGACGCCGTCTATACGGCGGGCGTCCACATCAGCGCCTCCGCGGTCAAAGCGGCCGTGATCAACTTCAAAGGATTGCCCGTCGTGCAGGAGGAGACGAGGATCGACCGTCCGGCGGAACGCGATGCGGTCGTCGGTCAAATCGTGCAGGCCGTCCAATCCGTCTTGGCCAAAGCCAATCTGGGCCGGGAGAAACTGGCGTGCATCGGCGTCGCCTCGCCGGGCCCGCTCGATCCGAACCGGGGGATGATTCTGTCGCCTCCGAACATTCCCGGGCTGGCAAACGTGCCGCTGCGGGATCTTCTGAAAGACCGGTTCGGCGTCGACGCCCTGGTCGAGAAGGATGCCGACGTCATGGCCTTGTCCGAGCTGTGGTACGGCGCGGGACGCGGGCTGAACAACATCATTTACGTCGATGCGGATATCGGGATCGGCAGCGGCATTATTTTCAACCGGAAAATCTATCACGGCTTTCCCTACGGCGCGGGCGAGATCGGCCACGGCACGATCGAGCTGGACGGACCGCGCTGCAACTGCGGCAACTACGGGTGTCTGGAGGCGGTCGCGTCAGGCTTGGCCGTCGTCCGGCGGGCGGGGGAAGAAATCCGCAGGGGCGTCGACAGCGAGCTTGCGCCGATCTATTTGGCGCGCGAGGACGACGTCGATATTCACACCATCGTCAAAGCGGCCAACCGGCAGGACGCGCTTGCCGTCCGTCTGCTGGGCGAATCCGCCCGGTATGTGGGCATCGCGCTGGCGAACGTGATCAACATGATCACGCCGGAATCGATCGTTGTCGGCGGATTGCTCGCGAGCGAATATCCGCCGTACTTCGACCAGGTCAAAGAAACGGCTTTGTCCAGATGCTTCGCTACCTTTCGCAAAGACTTCATGTTGCTGCCGTCCCAGTTGAAGCACCAGGCCGGGGTGATCGGCGCCGGAACGCTGGGATTGGAGCGGTTCTTGTCCCAGATCCAGAACGGCCTCGGCTGAACCGGCCGCCTTTCGGCTTGCCCACTTTTTGAAAATAGATTAAAAAGACAATAGACCCGCTGCTTGGTCCCGGCGTTGAAATCGTGGAAAATACGGTGGCGGACAAAATCGCCCATTTTCTGGGCAGCAAAGGGAAAACAGCAGAATAAGGACCTGCAGAGGCACTTTATTTCGTCACAGTGCCTAAGCGGGAGCGCGTCGGTATCAAGCTGCGGTTGCGCCGTCAACCCGGCTTTCAGGCGTTAAAGAGGATGCTCATGGAGGGATCGCGAATGAAAGAAAAACGGGTGCACATGATCGGCAACGCACATTTGGACCCGGTCTGCTCTGGCAATGGCAGGAGGGCTTCCAGGAGACGAAGGCGACGTTCCGTTCCGTCCTGGACCGCATGAATGAGTACCCCGAATTCGTATTCACATCCAGCTCGGCTGCGTTTTACGAATGGGTGGAACGAAACGATCCCCGCATGTTCGAGGAGATCCGCCAGCGCGTTCGAGAAGGACGCTGGCAAATTTGCGGCGGATGGTGGGTCCAGCCGGACTGCAACTTGCCGGGCGGCGAGTCGTTTGTCCGTCATGCCTTGTACGGACAGCGCTATTTTCTGGAGAAATTCGGCATTACCGCCAAAGTCGGCTACAACGTCGACAGCTTCGGCCACCACGGCATGCTGCCGCAACTGCTCAAGAAGAGCGGGATGGACTACTACGTGTTCATGCGGCCGATGCCGAACGAGAAAGGGCTGCCCGCCCGCGTCTTCCACTGGGAATCCGACGACGGGTCGCGCGTGCTCGCCTATCGCTTGCCGTTCGAATATTGCACCTGGGGCAAAGATCTGGATAAGCACGTCGCCCGCTGCCTGGACGAGCTGAAAGATCCGGTGAACGACCTGATGGTGTTCTACGGCGTCGGCAACCACGGCGGGGGCCCGACGAAGGAAAACATCGAAAGCATCCGCCGCATGAACGAGGACCCCGCGTTTCCGAGCATGATCTTCACCGCTCCCGAGCAATTTTTCCGCGCGGTGGAAGGGCTCGAGCATCCGGTCGTTCATGACGATTTGCAGCACCATGCCAGCGGATGCTACGCCGCGCACAGCGGCATCAAGCAGTGGAACCGGCAGGCGGAGAACAAGCTGATCAGCGCGGAGAAATGGTCGGCGTTCGCCGAGCGGATCACCGGCCAGCCATATCCGGACAACTTCGACCGGGCCTGGAAAAACGTGCTGTTCAACCAGTTCCACGATATTTTGGCCGGAACGAGCATCGAGCCGGCGTACGAAGACGCCCGCAACATGCACGGCGAAGCGATGGCGATCGCCGATCGCGGCTTGAACTACGCCCTCCAGTCGATTTCCTGGAACATCGGCATCGAGCAGGAAGCGGACATGAAGCCGATCGTCGTGTTCAATCCGCACGCCTGGGAGAGCCGCGTCAACGTCGAAGTCGAAATTGCGCCGATCCGCAGGTCTACGGTGCTGGTCGACGAGTCCGGCCAGCCGGTTCCGTACCAGACCGTGCAATCGCTGGCGACGGCGGACGGCCGCTGGCGGATCAGCTTCATCGCCGATCTGCCGTCGATGGGATACCGAGTCTACAAAGTGCTGAATCAAGCTTCCCATCTGGCCAATCCGCAGGCGGCACCGCTGCTCGCGAACGACTATTCCATGGAAAACGACCGTTTCCGCCTCGAGTTCGATCCGAATACCGGCTTCATTTCCCGGCTGCACGACAAGAAAATCGGTTTCGACGTGTTCAAGGGCCCCGCGGCCCGGCCGGTCGTCATCGAGGACAAGTCGGATACGTGGAGCCACAACGTGTTTCATTTCCAGGACGCCGTCGGCGAGTTCAAGGCAACACGCGTGAAGCGCGTCGAGCACGGCCCGGTCAAATCGGTCATCCGCGTGGAGAGCGAATACGGCCGGTCGGTTCTCGTGCAGGACTTCACGATGTACCGCGAGCTGGACTACATCGACGTCCAGGTGACGGTCGACTGGCGCGAGCGCTTCAAAATGCTGAAGCTGGCGTTTCCGGTCAACCTGCAGTTCACCAAGCAAACGTACGAGATTCCTTACGGCTTCAAGGAACGCGAGCATAACGGCGAGGAGGAGCCGGGGCAGAGCTGGGTCGATTACGGCGGCATCATCCCGGACGAAGGAACGGTCTACGGCCTGTCGCTGATGAACGACGCCAAATACAGCTATAGCATCCTGAACAAGGAACTGGCACTGACCGTGCTCCGCAGCCCGATTTACGCCCATCACGATCCGCGCGTGCCCGATCTGGACGGCCACTATTCGTTTATCGACCAAGGCATTCAGAAGTTCCATTATCGGCTGCTGCCGCACGAAGGAAGCTGGGAGCGGGCCGGAACGGTGAAGCGCGCGCTGGAGCTCAACCAGCGTCCGATGGCGATCATCGAGACGTACCACGAAGGACCGCTGCCACAGCGGGATTCGTACCTGTCGGTGGACCAGGACAACATTATCGTCAGCGTGGTCAAAAAGGCCGAGGACAACGACGACCTGATCGTGCGCTGCTACGAGTCCGCCAAGACGGCGACCCGGGCTGTGCTGAAATTCCCGAAATGGAACCGCGTCGTGGAAGCGGAATTCGGTCCGTGCGAGATCAAAACGCTGCGCATCCCGGCTGACCCGAACCGGCCCGCGACGGAAACGAATTTTCTGGAGTTGGAGGAAGAGCGGCGGTGAGCCGGCGGATCGATCTGAACGGCGGCGACTGGCTGTTCAAGGATTTTGTCGGCGAGGACTGGATTTGGCGGGATTCCGTGCAGCCGAACACGCCGGACGTGCGCTGGTGGCGGAAGGGAACGGTGCCGGGCACCGTTCTCCACGACCTCCTGCGGAACGGTGAAGTGCCGGATCCGTATTATGAGCGCAACAGTCTGCTCGTGGAGTGGGTACCCGAGCGCACCTGGGTGTACAGGAAGTCGTTCGCCGTGGACGAGAGCCTGCGCGGCCGGCGGGTGCAGCTGCATTTCAAGGGCGTCGACTACGCCGCCCGCTTCTTTCTGAACGGCCGGCCGATCGGCGAGCACGTCGGCATGTACACGCCGGCTGTGTTCGAAGTGAGCGACGAACTGCGGTACGGCGAAGACAACCTGCTGGCCGTCGTCATCGTGGCAGTTCAACGAGCCGTTCCCGAACGCGTGGTGCACGTCGGCGCTGGACTACTACGCCCGGACGAAGCGGGTCCACTACGCCGTGGCCCGGGCGTACCGCCCGGTGTCGGTCAGCGCCCGCTTCGACCGGATGGCGTGGGCGGGCCACAGCGCATTTGCGGCCGACTTGTGGGCCGTCAGCTCCCTGCCCCGGCCGCTCGAAGCCGCGACGGTCGTCTGGCGGCTCGTCGGGGCGGACGGCTCGGTTTACGGCGAAGGGCGCTGGAGCGGAACGATTCCGTCCCGCCAGCCGCTGCCGCTTCTCCGCACGGAAGTTCCGCTGGACGGCTTGGTCGGCGACCTCTTTTACCTGGCGCTCGAACTGGCCGACGCCGCGGGAACCGTGCTGACGGAGCGGCGCTATCCGTTCAGCCGCACCGGCACGATGGAGCCGATGCTGTCGGTTCCGCGCACCTCGGTGCAGGCGGAGAAACGGGAAGCCGGCGCCGATCGGTGGCTCGTGACGCTGGCCAACGCGGGCGGGCATGCGGCGCTGCAGTTGCATCTGGAAGACGCGCGGCCGCTCTCCGCCGCGGGATACGCCTATTTCTCGGACAACGACTGGACGCTGTTTCCTGGCGAGAAGAAGACGTTCTCCGTCGACTGGTGCCGGAATGAATCCGGTTCTTGACAAGCTGTATGCCAAATATCCGGAGCTTGGGCCGGCCTGTTCGGCGGAAATCGAGCAGGCGTGGCACTTGCTGCGGACCTGCTTCCGCACCGGCGGCAAGCTGCTCGTCTGCGGCAACGGGGGAAGCGCCGCCGATGCCGAGCACATCGTGGGCGAGCTGATGAAAGGGTTTATGCTCCGGCGCCCGGTACCGGCAGCGTTCCAGGCCCGGCTGGCCGGCGTGGACGAGGATGCCGCCGATTATATCGCCGGGCATTTGCAGGGCGCGCTGCCGGCGATTTCGCTCGTCGGCCATCCGGCCTTGTCGACCGCGTTCGCCAACGACGTCGCGCCGGACCTGGTGTTCGCCCAGCAGGTGTACGGGTACGGCAGGCCGGGAGACGTGCTGCTCGGCATCAGCACGTCGGGCAACTCCGCCAACGTGCTGCACGCGATCCGCGTAGCCAAAGCGGCCGGCATGCGCGTCATCGGGCTGACCGGCCGGTCCGGCGGCCGGATGAAGCAGTTGTGCGACGCGGCGATCTGCGTGCCGTACGACAAGACGCCGGACATTCAGGAGCGGCATTTGCCGATTTACCACGCACTGTGCATGTTGCTCGAACAGGAGTTTTTTGCGTCGTGACGCAAGCGGGGCTGTCCTGAAGGGTGATCGGTTCGCCTGTCGGGACAGCCCCTTCGACGTTCTCTGTTCTCAAATGAAGACTTGGCAGGACCGCTTCCGCGCATCGATGTGCAGGGCGGCCCGAACGGGGCCGGACGGGCCACTCCAATGCGGCGGGCATCGGGATACGAAAATTCCGCGGTTACGTTGAACGGCGTACCTGCTCTGCTGCGTCATCGATGCAAGCGGCAGCTCAGCCCGCCGTCCTCGCGCCAGGGCGGCCGTGCCATAACGGAAAAGTCCGGGAGCCCTGTTTCGCGGGCTTTTTCCGTTTGCGTCGCCCGCTTTCCGCTCAAAATTTTAAGCCGATATCAAAATACCATAAAAGAGATCAAAGATACGGAAGAAACTTGATCGGCAACCTTCTACAATGAGAATAACTTTGCGGAAAAAGGAGGAAAGGGGCCACTTGAAAACCGCGGCAGTGGATGCCTCCGCGCAAGCCGTCCCCCGTGCGGTGAAAGCCCGGAAGAACTGGAGACTTGTCCGAAAGCACTGGCAGTTTTATTTGCTGGTCCTTCCTCCGGTCCTTTACATCGTCATTTTCAAATACCTCCCCATCGTGGGAATGCAGATGGCCTTTCGCGAATACAACGTCCGGGACGGCATGTGGGGCAGCAAATGGGTCGGGCTTCACTATTTCGTCAGCTTTTTCAACTCACCGCTGTTCTGGAACATTTTCGGCAACACGATCGAGATCAGCGTCGCGACCCTGATTTTTACGTTTCCGGCGCCGATCATTCTGGCCTTGATTCTGAACGAAGTGCGGGACGGGTTCTTCAAGCGGTTCAGCCAGACCGTCACGCTGGCCCCGCATTTTATTTCCGTCGTCGTCATGGCCGGCATGATCATACTGTTCCTCGATCCGAGAAACGGGCTGCTGCCGCAAGTGCTCGGATGGTTCGGCGTGCCATCGTCCAATTACCTGGCGAGTCCGGCCGGGTTCAAGTTCGTCTACGCGCTGTCCGAAGTGTGGCAGCACGCCGGCTACGCCTCGATCATCTATCTGGCCGCGCTGGCAGGCATCAATCCGGAACTGTACGAAGCGGCCAAGATGGACGGAGCGTCCCGTTGGAAAAAAGTGCTCCATATCGACATCCCGGGAATCGCCCTGGTCATCACCATCCTGCTCATTTTGCAGATCGGCGAACTGACCGCCGTCGGGTTCGAGAAAATTTTGCTGCTGCAAAATCCGATCAATCAGCCCGGCTCCGAGGTCATCGCGACGTACGTGTACAAAGTCGGACTGGTCAGCGCGAACTACAGCTTCGGCACCGCCATCGGCATTTTCAATTCGGTCATCAACTTCATTCTGCTGTTCGCGGTGAACGGGATTGCCCGCAGGGTGTCGGGCAACAGTCTGTGGTAATTACGGGTTGAAAGGATAATCCAAATGGTCAAACGTCACGGGATTCGCGAAACGACGGGCGATCGGATCTTCATGGCTGTCATCTACGCCGTGCTGGCGGTCGTCCTGGTCGTGCTGCTTTATCCGCTGCTGCACATTTTGGCGGCGTCGTTCAGCAGCTCGCAGGCCGTCATTCAGGGCAAGGTGACCGTTTTTCCGGTCGAGCCGACGCTGCTGGCCTACAAGACGCTGTTCGAAAACAAGCTGATTTACGTCGGATTCGGCAATACCTTTTTCTACACCATCGTCGGCACGATCCTTCAGGTGTCGCTGACGATTCTGTTGGCCTACCCGCTTTCGCGCAAGGAATTCGTCGGCCGGACTTTTCTGATGATGGCCATTGTGCTGACGATGTTCTTCGAAGGCGGCCTCATCCCAACCTATCTGATTGTGCGGGATTTGGGCATTCTGGACACCCGGTGGGCGCTGATCATCCCGAAAGCGCTGTTCGTCTGGCAAGTGCTGATCTCGGTCACCTTCTTCAAAACGACGATACCCGAGGAGATTTACGAAAGCGCCCAGCTGGACGGATGCAGCGACACGGGCTTTCTGCGGCGCGTCGTATTGCCTTTGTCGAAGCCGATCATCGCCGTGCTGGTCTTGATGTATGCGGTTGCAAACTGGAACTCGTACTTTGACGCGCTCATCTACCTGCAATCGTCGGACCTGTTCCCGCTTCAGCTCGTGCTGCGGAACATTCTGGTCATGAACGAGACAGCCCACCTGTCGCCGGCTGTCGTGTATCAGATGAGGAAGCTGCAGGGACTCAGCGACCTGCTCAAATACGCGCTGATCGTCGTGTCCAGCGTGCCGATTCTGGTTTTCTATCCATTCGTGCAGAAGCACTTCGTAAAGGGGATGATGATCGGTTCCTTAAAAGGCTGATGGTTCGCTTCAAAGTTTCAGGCGTGCGAAAAAATGAAAAGGGAGCGATTGGGTTGAAGCATTCCGGCAAATGGTTGTGCGTGTTTATCGGTCTTGTACTCTTGCTGGCGGGCTGCGGCGGACAGAACGGCGCAAGCGGCACCGACGGCCCGTCCGCGGGTCCGTCGGAAGCGGCGTCCGCATCCGCTTCCGACGCATCGGATCAGCCGGGACAGAACGTTGTCGTCACCGCCTTCTCCAGCCAGGGCGCCCGCATTACCAGCTTCAACGACAACTTGCTGACCCGGAAGATCGAGCAGAAGCTGGGGATCAAGATCGACTTCCAGACGGCTCCGTCCGACGGCGCCAAAGACAAGCAAAATCTGCTGCTCTCCAGCGGCGACTATCCCGCCGCCTTCATCGGAGGCAGCTTCAACAAGGTCGATCAGCTGAAATACGGGAAACTGGGCGTGCTCATTCCGCTGAACGATCTGATCGACCAGTACGCGCCGAACATCAAGAAAGCGTTCGAGGAGAACCCGCTGCTCAAGAAAGGCGTAACGGCGCCGGACGGCAACATTTATGCGTTGCCCGGACTCGACGGGTGCGACCATTGCATGTACCCGGCGAAATTGTGGATCAACGAAGAGTGGCTGAAAAAGGTCAATCTGAGTCTCCCGACAACGACCGACGAGTTCGCCAAAGTGCTGGCCGCCTTCAAGAACGACGACCCGAACGGCAACGGCAAGGCGGATGAAATTCCGCTCAGCGGGTATGTCGAAACGGGGAATGAATGGGGCAATCCGGTCAATTTCCTGATGAACGCCTTCATCTATACCGATCCGACCAACTACTTGCGCGTGAAGGACGGCAAGGTCGATCTGGTGGCGGACGAACCGGAATGGAAGCAGGGTCTGGCGTATATACGCGACCTGTACGCGCAAAAGCTGATCGATCCGCAGACGTTCACCCAGAACATGAGCGGCATCCAGCAGACCGCGATGAATCCCGATAGCATCATTCTCGGCGCATATGCCAACCTGTGGAACGGCGATGTCATGACCATTTTCGGCGAAGCCGAAGACCAGCGATGGAACCAGTACGTGGCCGTCCCCCCGCTGAAGGGACCGGGCGGGGCGCAATACGCCACCTACACGGAAGACCGGATGCCCGACGCCGAATTCGCCATTACGAACAAGGCGACCAAGGAACAGCAGATCGCCGCGATCCGGATCGCCGACTACCTGTTCACCGAGGAGGGGGCGCTGGACGCGTTCCTCGGCGTCAACGCGTGGGTGAAGGCCAAGGACGGCCAGCTGGGCATTAACGGCAAGCCGGCCATTTTCGATACGACGCCGCAGTCCGACGACTGGGACGCGCCGACCAACGCGCTGTGGGAGAACATGTTCTACTATATGAGCAAGGATTTGTACATGGGCCAGGCGGTGTCGCAGGATGTCAACATCCAGGACGGGAACGAAACGCGCCTGTACCGGGAGAACCAGAAGTATGTCGGCCACGAGCCGCCGGAGGCGGAAAGGCTGCCCGACCTGTTCATCGATCCGAACGACGCGCAGACGGTGTCGGAATTGTCGACGGTCATCAACAATTACGTCAGGCAGAACGAAGTGCAATTCATCATCGGCAAGAAGAATCTGGACAAAGACTGGGACGATTACGTCAACGGCCTGAAAAAGTCCGGTCTGGATCAGTATTTGCAAATTTATCAAAAAGCGTATGAAGCCAATAAGCAGTAACGACGCTTTCGAAGCCGCAGACGTGAAGCCCGCTTCCGGGCTTTCGCGTCCGCGGCTTCCGATTTGTTCCCCCGATCCGTTCTCCGCTCTTGCCATGCGCCATGCCCGCCGCTTGTGCGGCATTGTCTTGCCCGTTCACGAGAAATTACAAATATCAAAATAGCACAAGAATTGAATCGCGGTCCGTGTATAATAAAAGCTGAAAACGCTTTTACAAAAAAACAGGCAATCTGCGTCGAAGAAATCAGTCCAGCGTCCGTTTAATAATGAGTCAAAACGTTTTTACAACCCAACCGATCAACCTTGGAGCCGGGGAAGTGATGCCATGAAACTGCTGTTGGCAAGAGAAATCATCGATTCGGAAACGGAAATGCATTACGCCTGTCACAGGTCCCTCCAAAGCATTACCGATCTTCACAGCCACGACTTCTACGAGATTTTTCTGGTGACGAAGGGCTCGCTGTACCATTTCATCAACGGGGCCAAAGAATGGCTGGAAGCGGGCACGATCTGTTTCGTGCGTCCTTCGGACGTGCATCATTACGGCAAAGATCAGGACCGTCCGGTCGAACTGGTCAACCTGGCATTTCCGCAAAGAACGATGACCGCGATGCTCGGCTACCTGGAGGGCGGTCTGGATGCCGATGCCCTGCTTCGCGCGCCGATGCCTCCGACCAAGAAGATCGGTACATTCCACGTGGACAGCATCCGCGACAAGCTGCATGAGATTCTGATGATCCCCGGATTTCAGAAAAGCCAGATCAAGGGGGAGGTCCGGGCTCTCCTGGCGGATATTTTCATCCGGTATTTCTCCAACAAGCCCGAATTGTCTCCTTCGTCCATGCCGGGATGGCTGGTCGATCTGGCGAAACAGATGCGGAACAAGGAGAATTTTTCCCAAGGGCTGGCCAGGCTGTACGAGCTGTCCGGCAAAAGCCCGGAACATCTCACCCGAACGATCAAGAAGCATCTGGGGAAGACGCCGACCGAATGGATCAACGAGCTCCGTCTTCACTATGCCGCCAATCTGCTGGTACATACCGATGAGACGATCATGACGATCTGTCTGGAGGCGGGGTTCGAGAATTTGAGCCATTTCTATCATCTGTTCAAGGAGCGATACCGGTATACGCCCGCCAAATTCCGCAAGGAGTACCGGAAAATCTCGATTCCGAGCACCAGGCCGTTTGCCCTGATGTCATAATCCCGGAGCGGCAAATTTCTTGCGGCGATGATCAAAATAGAACAAAAAATCTCAGTATATGACAAGAACGCCGCCGCGGTTCGCCTATATAATGCAGTCAGATTCCAAAACGTGAATGGAGGATTGCACAATGCCCAGACTGACTGCAGAGGAAGTCTCGTTCTTCCGCGAGAACGGCTATTATCTCTACAAAAAGCCGCTGTTCTCCCCCGAAAAAATGGCCAAACTGGAAGCGATCTTCGAAGAGCATCTGGCGGAGAAAGGCGACAAGCTGTCCGACGAACTCGACACTCCCCATTTCCGCGATCCGCGGCTGCTGGAGTTTCTGCTGGCGGACGAGGTGCTGGATTTGGTGGAATCGATCATCGGCCCGGACATCATTCTGTGGTCCAGCCACTTCATTTGCAAAGATCCTTACACCGGACGGAGAACGCCCTGGCATGAGGACTCGGCATACTGGAAAGGCCGCTTCGACAAATACGAGAACATCGTCACGGTATGGCTGGCCATCGACCGCAGCTTCAAAGAAAACGGCTGCATGCGGGTCATTCCGGGCACCCATCATAACGGCTTTTCGGAATATGAAAGTGTGGACAAGTCGGCGAACACTTTCCACGCCACCATCAAAGATGTCGACGAATCCAAGGCCGTGTACTTCGAACTGGAGAAAGGCGAATGTTCGCTGCACGATTCCCGCATCATTCACGGGGCCGAAGCCAACACCAGCCCGTATCGCCGCTGCGGGTACACGATGAGATTCCTGCCGGCCGATACGAAGGTGATTCCGGAGAAAAACGAGAACTGGCAAATTTACCTGGCCCGCGGACAAGATCGTGCCGGCAATAAATACGTCAACGTATAAATCTGAAAGGTCCGAAATAAGGATCTTCAGGGAGGGGCGCTTCGCCCTTCCTTTTGCAGTTTGCGCCCGGGCCCGCGGGCGCCGGCGTTCGCGCCGCATGCGGGTGAAACCGATTCGAAGGAGTGGGGGAATTTGAAAGCTGCCGCATTGGCGGGTCCCGGAGACGTGAGGGTGTACGAGATCGACAAGCCCGTGCCGGGCCCCGGCGAGCTGCTGGTCGAAGTGAAAGTCTGCGGTTTGTGTTCTTCCGAACTGGGGATGTGGGTTGATCCCCAATGGACTCCGAAAGAGCCGATCTTCTTCGGACATGAGGTCAGCGGCATCGTCGTCGGCACGGGAGAGGGGGTCCAGGCCTTTCGCGAAGGCGATCGCGTGACGGTGTTCACGGATCGCGGAGGCTACGCGGAATACGTTGCGGTGCCGGAGCGGTGGGCGATCAGACTGTCCGATTCCGTTCCCTTTGAATGGGCGCTGGGGGAACCGATCGGCTGCGCCATGAATGCAACCGCCCGCTCGGGGATCGAGGTCGGAGATACCGTTCTGCTCATCGGCGTCGGCTTTATGGGCGGCCTGATTCTGCAGGGCGCCCGGCTGAAAGGGGCGTCGCGGATCATCGCCGTCGATGCGCGGCCCGAGTCGTTCGAGGTCGCGAGCAAGCTGGGCGCCGATGCGGTCATCGATGCCTCGCGGGAAAATGCGGCGGAACGGGTGCTGGAGATGACCGGCGGACAGGGCGCCGATGTGGTGATCGAAGCGACCGGCAAGCAGGCCGCGCTCGATACGGCCACGCAAGCGGTCCGCATCCGCGGCAGGCTCGTCATTTTCGGCTACCATCAGGGCGGCCCGCGCACGATCGATGTGCAAACGTGGAACTGGAAAGGCATCGACGTCATCAACGCGCACGAAAGGGACCCGGAAGCTTATCTGAAGGGCATGCGCACGGGCATCCGGCTGCTCGAATCCGGTCAATTGCGAATCGAACCGCTGCTTTCGCATTATTTTGCGCTGGACGAGATCAATCGGGCGTTTCAGACCGCCAAAGAGAAGCCGGCCGGTTTTCTCAAAGCCGTCATCACATTTTAAAGGAGTTGTTCCCCTTGAGAAGATTAAAAGTCGGTTTGGTCGGATTGGGAGAGGTGGCTCAAATCACGCACCTGCCGATCCTGGAAAACCTGTCGGACCGCTACGAAATCGCCGCCCTGTGCGATATTTCCCCTTCGCTGCTTGAACTTCTCGGCCGCAAGTACCGGGTTGCGAATCTGTATACGGATGCGAAGCGTCTGGCCGAACAGGCCGACCTGGACGCCGTGTTCGTGCTCAACAGCGACGAATACCACGCCGAAAGCGCGATTCACGCGCTGAAGAACAGGAAGCACGTGCTGATCGAGAAGCCGATGACGCTGAATGAAGCCGACGCGGACGCCATCATCCGGGCCCGGGACGAAGCCGGCGTGCAGGCGATGGTCGGCTACATGCGCAGGTTCGCGCCGGCATTCACGGAAGCTCTCGAAGAGATGAAGACGATCGGTCCCGTTCAGTACGCGAGAATTCGCGATATCATCGGCCAGAACCGGCTCATTATCGAGCAATCCAGCACGGTGCACCGTTTCTCCGACATCCCGAAAGAAGCCGTCAGCGAACGCTGGGCCCGCCGCGCGGCGATGATTAAGGAAGCGATCGGCGACGTGCCGCAGGACATCTACAACGCCTACGGCCTGCTGTGCGGCCTGAACAGCCACGACATCTCCGCGATGCGCGAGCTGCTCGGCATGCCGAAACGCGTCGTGTCGGCCGCGCAATGGAACGGCGGCGGCTATATAACGGCGATTTTCGAATTCGACGGATACTATGCCACTTTCGAGACCGGCGTGGACGATCAGCGGCGGTTTGACGCTCATCTCGAAGTATACGGCAAGACGAAATCGCTGATGGTGCAATACGACACGCCGTATATTCGCCATATGCCGACGACGCTGAAAATCAGGGAGACGATCGGCGACGAATATCACGAATCGGTGAAGCGTCCGACCTTGAAAGATCCATATACCGTGGAGCTGGAATACTTCTACGACGTGGTCACGCGGGGGCTGACGCCGAAGACGACGCCGGAAGACTATAAGAACGACCTGGCGATTTTCAAAATGATCATCGACGCTTTGCTCCAAAGGGCCTGATGTGCGGGAACGGGAAACGCCATGCGGGAGGCATGCGGCCTTTCGCAAACCGGCTGACGAAGGAGGATGGAGTCAGGTGGAACGCGGAATATATTTTGATGCCTGGTACCGGGACGAACATTGTTATCACCCCAGCCTGCCGATGCGCCGCATGCAGATGATCGAGGATCTGAAAGACTATGAAGCCACGGTTCTCGTCTGGTCTGCGCTCGGAGGAGGGTCCGTTTCGCTTCCCTTTCTGGAAGAGGAAGCTTTCGGCGAAGTGCCGCCGCGTCTAAGGATATACGGCTACATGAACGACAGCGAGTTCATCCGCGAATGCGGCAAGCACGGCATCAAAGTGTTCGGCGTCGTATTCGAGGTGCAGGGATGGGAGTTTCCGGCCGAAATCAGCGAGGACGGCACCCGGCTGCTCGGGCTGAACATTACGCGCGGGGAAGGCCGGAAAGCGTGGTACGGCTTGCGGGAATTCAGCCAGGACAAGTACCCGAAACTGTTCAGGAAGACGTTCCGCGATTATTTTCCGGACGGATTGACGAATAGCGACGGGGAGCCGGTCACCGACTTGTGGGAGGAATGCGCCGCCCGCAATTGGGATGGCACCCCCGTGCACGCCGCGTGGGTAGAGGTTGTCGGACATGAGCAAATTTGCTATCAGATGTGCCGCAACAACCCGGTTTGGCGGGCTTACCTGAAAAAAATCATCGAGATTCAGATCGATGCCGGCGTGCATGGCGTCCATCTCGACGAGTGCGAGCTTCCGATTACCGCGATCGGCTACGGCGGCTGTTTCTGCAAAGACTGCATGAAGCAGTTCAACGCGTACCTGAAGGAGCGCCAGATGAAAGGAGACCTTCCGGAACCGCTCAGGAGCATGAATCTGGACCGCTTCCACTACGGCGAGTACCTGAAAGAAAGGAAGCTCGATTTTCCAGGCAACCGTTCTGAAACGCCTTTTTTCAAGGAATATTTCCGGTTCCAGATGAAAGCCGCGACGGGCTATTTCAAGGAGTTGACCGATTATATCCGCGCTTATGGCCGATCCAAAGGCCGGGAAGTGCTCGTGTCGGGGAATTTCTTTCACATGATGCACCAATACATGCCGATGCAGCCGGAAGTCGACTTGATCGCCACTGAAATGCGCAATACGCTGTACCGCCAGGCTTACTGGTACCGCTATGCCAACGGGGTCGCGGGCGGAAAGCCGATGACCGTGGTGGAAAATCCGTACGGCGGCATCGTGCCCGAACTGCTGGAAAACCTGCGGCAAGGCCGGATGTACGAACAATTCCAGCTCATGCTGCTGGAAGCGGCCACGTTCGGGGGCAACTTGTCCGTCCCCTACGGCGGCTGGATGGGGAACACGATCCGCGACGCGTTTTACCCTCCGAAGGAGCCGACGGTGGCCGTCCAGCGATTTCTGAAGCGTTACGACCATCTGATATCCAACGTTTCCGGCGCCGAGATCGCCGTGAATTACAGCTTTCCGAGCTATTGGGACCGCGAGAACGACGCCGCCGAGGACGACCCGAACCAGGCGACGATGCTGTCGCCTTCGGTCAACAAGGACGTGGCGATGCCGTTCTGGGACATCATCAAGGCGTTGAGCCGGGAGCACATCCCGTACGACGTCATCGTGTCTTCCGACGGCGAGCTGTTTCAGGACGGCTTCACGCCGGAGCGTCTTGGCAAATACAAATGCCTCGTGCTTCCGGACAACAACATCATGACGAAGGATCAGCTCCAGGCGGTGCTGGACTACCTGAATGCCGGGGGCAGAACCGTCGTGTACGGCCGCCTGGCCGACGAAGCGGGAGACACCCGGCTGGCCGCGCAGATCTTGGCTCATCCGGGCACGGTGCGGTCCGACCCCGCGGAGAAGCTGTACGGCTTTGTCGATGCCATCCGCCAAGCGCTCCCCGACGCCAGGTTCCAGATCGAAGTCGACGGCCGCCCGGACATCGGTTTGCATCCGCACTTGCTGCCGGACGGCGGCATCGCCGTGCACATGGTCAATTACCGGTTCAGCCGGGAACAGGACCGGGTCGTTCCGATTGATAGGGTCAGCTTCCGCATGCGGACGGACAGGCCGATCACAGGCGTTGCCGTCCACACGCTCGATGGGAATGCGCCGGGTGCGGAATGGTGTTTCGACAACGGTTATTTAAAGCTTGAAATCCAATCCGTACCGTTATATGTATTAATTGAGTGCAAATCGGGTTAAAAAAGCGGGACGGACGCGGAAGGAGACGTCATAAAGCCGATGCACGTCAAACGGTTCAAAGGATCGTTCTAAGCCGCCTGGAACAGGGGGCGGATGTACTCACGTTCACGCCCGAATTCGGCCCCCCCGGCTACATGCCGGTCTTGCCCTATACGAAGCAGCCGGTGGCCGATCTGTGGGAGCTGAACTTGTGGATGGCGGAGCGATTGGACCGGATCGCCCGGGAAGCTGCGGAGGAATACCGGGAGGGAATCCGATGAAGGACGGGAAGGTGCGCGTCATCATCGACACGGACATCGGCGGCGATCCGGATGACGCCGTGGCGATCGCTTTCGCGCTGGCATCGCCCGAAATCTCCATCGAAGGCATTACGACGGTGTACGCCGATGTCGAATACCATGCCCGAAGGGCTGCGAAATTGATGGAGCTGGCGGGCGGCCCCCGTTGCCCGATTTACAACGGGTTGAACGAGACGCTTCTCAGGAACCGGAACACCCGGTGGATGCCGGATGCGGGTGCCGGGGATTCGGCGGAAGGCGATGCGCTCGACGGCGGTCCCCAGCCGGCCAACGCCGGCCGGTTTCTCCGTTTGCTTTTCAATCGATTAGGTATGGAGGGATAGCGCATGAGCAAGCCCATCACCCGGGAAGAGGCCAGGCAATGGACGATCCGGAAACTCGAGCAGATCGGCGTCGTGCTGACGGAGGAAGAAAAGGCGAACATCGAAGTGGCCGATATGGGACTCGGAGAACTGGAGAAAAGCGGGCTTCAACTGATCACCTACGTGAACAACGAACGATACTGCGCCAAGGACCTCGTGCTCCTGCCCGGCCAGACGTGCCCGGAGCACCGGCATCCGCCGCTTTCGCCGGACAACCCCGGCAAAATGGAAACGTTCCGCTGCCGGGCGGGCCGCGTGCTGCTCTACGTGGAAGGCGAGCCCGCGCCGTCGCCCAAGGCCAAGCCGCCGGCGGGGAGCGAAGCCTACTACACCGTTTTCCATGAGATCGAGCTCATGCCGGGCGACCAATATACGATTCCGCCCAATACGCGCCACTGGTTTCAGGCGGGGGAAGAGGGCGCGGTCGTATCCGAATTCTCCAGCACAAGCCACGACGAATCGGATATTTTCACCGATCCCCGCATTCGGAGACTGCCGGATTGACGGCGCCCCCGGCCCGGGGGGTCCTGCGGCCGGACATTTCGAGCATCGATTGCAAACCTGCATAAAGAAGATGGGATAAAATGAAAACAACCATCAAAGAGGTGGCCAAAGAAGCCGGCGTGTCCATCTCCACGGTGTCGCGGGTCATCAACGGGAGGGACCGGGTAAGCCGTTACACGCTGAACAAAGTGTTGCGTGCCATCGAGAAGCTCCAGTTTCACCCCGACCACACGGCCCGGACGATGATCCACAAGAAGACGCAGACGATCGGACTGGTCGTGCCGCGGCTGTCCAACGAGTATTGGGCATTGATGTCGGAAGTCATTCAGCACGAATTGTGGGCGAACGGTTACACGACGCTGATCTGCTCCACGGACAATCAATCAGACAAAGAAGCCGCTTATTTGAAAATGTATATCGAGCGAAGGGTGGACGGCATCATTTATTGTTCTTCCCCGCATGTTCCCGGCGACAAGCAAGAACGGATCGACAGGATGAGGGAATCCGGCATTCCGCTTGTCACGCTCGATCCGACCATCAACGGCGTCAGCTGCGTGTCCGGCGATCATCTTCAAGGTGCCCTTACCGCCGTCGAGCATTTGATTCGCCTGGGCCACCGCCGCATCGCCTACATCGGGGGACCTGCCGTTTCGATCGAACGGGAATTCGGCTACCGCAAAGCGCTGATGATGCACGGCCTGGACGTGAACGAAGCGCTCATCTGCCTGATCAGCGGGCAGTCGTTCCAGGACGGATACGGAGCACTGCAGACGCTTCTGGAAGCGGGGGAGGCGTTCGACGGGCTGTTCTGCGGAAACGATCTGCTGGCTATTGGCGCCATCAAGGCCATGGAGGAAGCGGGGATCCGTGTTCCGGACGATGTCGCGGTGGTCGGATACGACGACATCTTCTCGGCTCGTCTGTTCAAACCGGCATTGACAACGGTTCGTCAGCCGATTGCGGACATCGGCAAGGAACTGGTCGGTCTTCTGCTTCAGGCCATCGGGGCAGATCCCGGCAACCGGCCGGTTCGTAAAATCATCCTTCCGACCGAGCTGATCGTACGCGAAAGCACCCGGTTCTATGCGGACGGGATGTTGTCTCCGTGATGCTACGAATGGCGCGCTCCTGCTTGCCTGATGATGCTTGCACGCGTTGCCCCATAATCCCTGTTGCTCCCCCTCCCCCGTCTTGCGCCATCGTAGGCGATCGAACCGGAGCCGTCTCCGCTGTCTTCCCGGGCAGCGAGGGGCGGCTTCTTTCTAACGGGAAGCGGCTCACCCCCCTGCCCCGAACGCGCATATACTGCTGCATATCGACCGCCCGATCGGGCGCCGACAAGGAGTTGATGGCGCTTGCCCCGGATCCCGAACTTTCCGCCCGCCTACCTGGAGGAGCATAAACGCTGGCATGACGCGAGGGAAAGAGTCGATCCCGATCGTCCCCCCGCCGGGTACGGACTCGAATTTCTGCAGTTTCACCGCCGTTTCACCCGCAAAGTGCTGAGCTGGTATCGGCTGAGCGGACTCGACCCGAGATGGGTCGAGCCGTGGGACTTGCCGCCGGAGCCGATCCGGCGGGCCTCCTGCTACGACCGGCAGGCGGAAGAAAGGCTGGCGCGGCAGCCGCAGACGTTCGCCGGCGCCGACGAGTTCGGACGCTTCATCGAATCGTCCGGCCTGCACGCCTGCCTGCACCAGGAAGCGGCCGACCTGTTCGGCGATCCCGATCTGAGCGATTTCGACGTGGCGCCGCGCAGCACGCTGTTTTACAACATTCACGGGATGCTGGACCGCTGGTGGCAGAACTGGGAAGCGTCCGGCCGCTTTCGCAGCAAGTCCGGGCGCGATCATTCCGGTCCCTGAGGCCGGCGCAAACCGCAGCTCAAACGATGGGAAAGCTGAGGAAAAATGTCGAAAAAGGAAAGGATTTTGGGGGGGAGCGTCGAAATGTTATCCCCGAACCGGAAATAGACACGCTAACAAGGCAAGGAGTGGGATTATGAACGACGCCGGAGCAGTGTGGTCCGTTTTTTTTCTGCTCTTGGCTCTGCTGATTAGTGTTCTCGCTTCATATACCATGTTCAATTTTATCGGGAATTTGAAGCGGACCAACGGAACGTTTCGGCTGTTCTGGCTGGCGGGAGGAGCGTTCGTATTCGGGATCGGCATGGCCGCGAAGCAATTTCTGGCCATTCTGGCCTACGGCGCTCCCCTTTATTTTCCTTGGAGTCTTCCCGTCGCGCTGCTTTTTGTCGTCCTGTTCTCGCTCATGGCTTTCGTCATGATCACGTTTCCCGGCATGACCCGATACCGCTTGCAGTTGGGCAGCCTGATTCTGTCCTTCGGCGTTGCCTTTCTGACCTATTTCAGCGTTCTGGGCCAGCCGGTGGAACGGTTGGACGTCGACTTTTCGCTGCTGCTGCTGTCGCTCTTGCTCGTGTACTCGGGGACGTACGCCGCGTTCCGGCTGGCCGAGCGCCAGACGGAATTCCGCAAAATTCTGGCCAGCTCCGCGCTCGGCTGCACCGTCCTGCTCGTGCAGCTGCTCGGTCTGAACGCCCTGCACATTCAATACTTCCCGTATTATTCGGCGGACAAGCTGAATCGCGACATTTATTTGCTCGCTTTTATTATCGGCATCGGCTCCATCATGATTCTGATGTCGACGCTGGTGACGTGGTACATCGACAAAAAGCTGAACCAGATGGACGAAAGATACCGCTTGCTCGTCGAAAACTCGCTGGATACGATCGCCATTATCAAGCAGGGCAAATGGGCTTACGTCAATGCGGCCGGGCTGCAAATGTTCGAGGTGGAGCAGGAAAAGGACCTGATCGGCAAGTCCATCTATTCGTTTCTGCCGCCGGAAGACCACCAGGCGGTGAAGGAGCGGCTGAGCAGCCTGGCCTTCCGTCGCGGAAGCGGTCCGGTGGAGCAGGATTGGTATACGATGCAGGGCAGGACGCTGCACACGGAAATGGTGGAGACGATCACGACCCTCGACAACGAGCCGGTCGTGCAGGTCATCATCCGGGACATCTCCGAGCGGAAGAAGAACGAGGAGCTGCTGATCAACTCGGAGAAGCTCTACGTGGCCGGCCAATTGGCCGCGGGCATCGCCCACGAGATCCGCAATCCGCTCACTTCCCTGAAAGGATTCCTGCAGCTGATCGCTTCCGGGCGCAAGGAGAAGGCGGTATACTACGAGATCATGAATTCCGAGCTGGACCGGATCGCCGACATCGTCAGCGAGCTGCTGATGCTGTCCAAGCCCCAGGTGTACGAGCTGTCCTATCACGATGCCCGCCAGATGATGAAGGAAACCGTCACCTTGCTGGAAACGCAGGCCATTCTGCATAATATTGCGATCGAGACGGATTTCGGCCCCGATCCGCTCTGGGTGTACGGCGTGGAGAACCAGGTGAAGCAGGTGTTCATCAACGTGATCAAAAACGCGATCGAGGCGATGGCGGACGGCGGCGCGATCCGGATCGGGCTGACGCGGGAATCCGACTCGGTGCTGATCCGGATTACCGACGAAGGGCCGGGCATCGATCGGGACCAATTGTCCAAAATCGGGCAGCCCTTCTATACGACGAAAGTGAAAGGAACCGGGCTCGGCCTGATGGTCAGCTACAAAATCGTGGACAACCATCAGGGGCGCATCGACGTGCACAGCGAGCTGGGCAAAGGGACGACGTTCGAGATCCGGTTTCCGTTCCAGTATCCGGAGGCGGAGACGAAGAAGAGCGGCTGACGCCGGCGGCGGCCGGTGCCTCTTCCGGAAATGCCCGGCGCTGGAAAAAACGACGGCGAAACTTTCGGCTTGTCCGCCGCGTCAACATCTTTGAAGACGATCGGGTTTTCCAAGGAGGCGCGCGATGGGGACGAGGAAAAAGGTGGCGGTCATTACGGCGCGGGGACGAGCGACGTTTACGGAGGCGCAGGCCCGCCGGCTGGAGGCGGTGGCCGACGTCGCGTTCAGCGAAGCGGCCGGTCCGCTGCCGGCGGACGAACTGGTGCGCCGGCTGCGGGACGCGGACATCGCCGGGCTGACGCCCCGCTCGGTTCCGGCCATCGACGGCAGCTGGCTGTCGCGGCTTCCGCGGCTGAAGGGCATCGCGGTGTTCGCCACCGGCGTCGATTACATCGATACGGCGTGGCTGCAGCGCCGCGGCATCGCGCTATGCCACCTTCCCGACTACTCGACGGAATCGGTGGCCGAGCACGCGATCGGGCTAATGCTGGCGATGTCCCGGCGGATTCACCTGAGCCAGGATCGGGTGAGGGGGCGCGTTTCCGGAGAAACGTCGGTGCTCGGGTTCGAGCTGCGCGGCAAAACGTGCGGCATCGTCGGCCTCGGGCGGATCGGCACGCGGGTGGCCGAACTGTGCCGGGCGTTCGGCATGCGCGTGCTCGGCTGCGATCCGCGGCAGCGGCGGTTGGAAGGCGTCGACCAGGTCGGGCTTCAGGAACTGTTGGCGGCCAGCGATATCGTCAGCCTGCATTTTCCGGCGGTCTACCGGGGAGAGGCGGCGTTCGGCCGCGCCGAACTTGCCGCCATGAAGCCTGGCGCGACGCTGATCAATGTGTCCCGCTGCGCGCTGGTGGATCCGGAGGCGGTCGTGGAGGCGATCGAGGCGCGGACGCTGAGAGGATATGCGGTCGACGATTATTTTCCGCTCGCGGACACCGACGAGCGGGCGAAGGCGCAAATCGCCGAAGGACGGATTCTGCAGACGGGGCACACCGCCTGGTATTCCGCGGAAGTGATCGAGCGGGGCTACGACGCGTTCATCGACAACTTGTGCGGACTTGCCGCGGAGCAGCCGCGGAATCTGGTGCGGATCTGAAGCCGGGGCCGGATGCGGCGGCCGGCAGCGGGGAAGGGAGAGGGGACGGATGAACGATCGAGCGTGGCGGGGCGCGGAGCGGGCCGTACTGCTGAGTCTGTGGGGGGCGGTGGCGGCGTTCGCGCTGCTGATGGTGGCGGCGGGTTGGCCGCAGTATTGGCGCTATATTGCGGCGGAGACGGTTCCGCTCGCCTGGCTGGAGAGCGTGCTGCTGGCCTTGACGGCCATGGCTGCCGGAATGCGGGCTTTCGCCGCGAAAGCCACCGGCGAAGGGGATTGGGCGCCGCGGGCGTGGACCGCCGTCGCCGCCGGGTTCGCGCTGCTGTCGCTGGACGAGCGGTTCGCCGTGCACGAGCGGATCCGGGACCGCCTGCTCAAGCCGACCGGCGTCCGGCTGCTCCCCTGGATGGAAGCCGGCGACTGGATCATCGTGCTGTACGCCCTTTGCGGCCTGGCCGTCGCCTGGAACTTGTGGAAGCTGCTCGCGCCGCGGCGCGCGGCCCGCGCGTTTTTCGCCGCGGCGGTGGCGATCGCGGCGGTCGCGGCCGGGATGGACACGATCGATATCCGCAGCCTGGACAAAGGGGCGGAAAGGCTGCTGCAGTCGGTGGAAGAATTGCTGGAGACGGCGTCGGCCGCTTCGTTTCTGTCCGCGTTTCTGTGCGCCGGCTTCGGCCGCTGGCGGGAAGCGCTGGAGAACCGGCCCGGCGCCGGGGGCCCGTCCCGGGATGAGCCGCCGGCAGCCCGCCCGCCGCATCGCCGCTAGCGGTTATAGCGGGCTTCCAGCTTTTTGCCGCACGCCCACAGGACGATCAGCGCCGCCGCCGCGGCGGCCAGACGCCACGGTTCGCGAAGGAGCGCCGCGACGTCCTGTCCGAGAAAAGCGAGGGTGAAGATCATGACCGCTTTGCCCAGGACGATGGCGGACATAAAGGTGCGGAGCGGAATTCCGGACAGGCCGGCGGCGACGTTGATCAGCGCCGAAGGCGTAAAAGGGAAGCAGGTCAACAAGAAAATCGGCGTGAATCCTTGGCGGTCCGCCCAGGCCAGAAACCGCTCCGACTTCGGGAATCGGCTGCGGATGCGGTCCCGGAACCGGCCGGCGAACGCGCGGGCCAGCAGAAATACGAACAGGGCGCCGAGGCACGCTCCGGCCCAGGAGTACAGGAACCCGGGCCACAGGCCGTAAGCGGAAGCGTTGGCGACGACAAACACGACGAGCGGAAGAAACGGAAGCAGCGCTTCGACGAACGTCAGCAGCATGCCGGGCAGCGGACCGAGCGCGGCGTAGCGTTCCATCCAAAATCGGACGTCCTCCGGCCGGACGCCGCGGATGAAGGCGATCCACTCCGCCCAGCGCCCGTCCGCGGACGATGACAACATCCAGTCCATATCACGACCTCACGAAGTCCGCACCGGATTTTCGCCCCGGAACAGACGGAATGGAAACAGCCAGTAGAACAGGCTGATGACGATGAAGCAGGCGGCGGCGATGCCGACGACGGCCGGCTCACCGGTCGCGGCGGCGATCAGCCCGCCGATCCCGGGGCCGATCATGCCCCCGATGCCTTCGACGGTGGAGAATACGCCCCATCCGAGACCGGATTGTCCCGGCGGCACATAGGAGGCCAGCAGGGCGTTCCAGGCCGGCAGCACGGCGGCGTACGACAGGCCGAGAACGAGCGCCCACATGAGCGACAGAGCCAGGCCGGGCTGCCGGGTCAAGGCATACAGGGCGACCCCGAAGATGAGAAAACCGCAGACGAGAAACCATTTCTTGCCCCAGGCGTCGGACAAGCGGCCCATCGGAATCAGTCCGGCCACCGTGCAGCCGCCGCCGACGAACAGCAGGATGGAATACTGCGTCGGCGTCAACCCGAGATGGTCGCTGGCAAAGCTGGGCAGAATCGGAACGAGCATGCCGGCGGCCAGCGTCTGCACCACCATGCCGGGCAGCAGCGCCTTCATTTCCTTCAGGCGCTCTCCAAGCAGGGCGAGCTGTTCCCGAAACGGCACCACCTTCAGCACGGCGGTTCGCCCCGGGGGGATGAGCCAGGACAGCAGCCAGGCGGCCAGCACGATGAGCAGCATCACCCAATAGGCCAGCGTGCCGCCGGCTTCCATCAGCACGTTGGTGACGACCGGGCCGGTGCCGATGCCGACCAGCCAGATCGTGTACAGAAACCCCATCTGGGTGGCCCTGCGCTCCTCCTGAATATGGGTCAGGCAGACGATCCAGATCGGCGAGATGCCGATGCCGAACAGGGCGGCGGAAACGATGAACAGCCACGGAACGTCCGCGTAGCCGGTCAGGAAAATGCCGGCCAGGGAAGCGAGCAGACTTCCGTTCACGAGCGTGCGGACGGTCAGATGGTTCATCAGCCAGCCGATGGCCAGCTTGACGAAGGTATCGGTCACGTAGTGGGCGGTAATGGCCACGCCGATGACGTCCAGATCCAAGCCGAGCGCGCTGCGGCCGTACAGGGGGAGAAAGCTGATCAGCGCCGCGCCCCGCGCGAATTCGACCAGAAACAGGACGGACGTCTGAACGATCATTTCCGGATGAAGAAAAGACCGGAGCGAAGCGGTTTTCATTCCATTCTCCTTTCCTGCAGGGCCGCGCTTCGGCGCGTTTTTAGAGGATCGGTTCTTTTACCATTATAGGTAAATCGTGCATAATATCCAAGGCGATCCGGTCGGCCGCGCCGTCCCGGCGCAAGGCGTCCACCGCCGTCCGCATCGCCTCCCTGCGGGCCGGATCGGACAGCAGCGCCCGGACGGCGCCCGCCATCTCCCCGGGGCTGCGGCAGATGGCCGCCGCGCCCTTGGCTTGCAGGTACAGCGCGTTGTTGCGTTCCTGGCCGGGAACCGGACGGTAGAGAAAAATCGGCAGCCCGGCCGCGATCGCCTCGGAACAAGTCAGGCCGCCGGATTTGGTGACGATGCAGGAGGCGATTCCCATCAGCTTGTCGATCTCGTCGACGTAGCCGAACACGGAAACGTTGCCGCTGCCGGCGAACTGCCGCCGCAGGCTCGTCTCCAGATTGCGGTTCCGGCCGCAGACGAGCGCCGCCTGCACGCCGCCGTCCTCGGTCAGCCGCTTGCACAGTTCGCGCGTGCCGGCCAGCACCCCGGCAGCGCCGGCCATGACCAGCACGATCGGCCGGTTCGGGTCCAGCCCGAACCGCCGGGCGTCCTCGGCCGGGCAACGGCCCGGGGCGAAGGAGAAGCGAATCGGCATGCCGGTTACGGCGATGCGCTGTTGCGGAATGCCGAGCCGAATCATCTCCTGGCGCAGGTCTTCCGTGGCGACATAATATTTGTTCACCGCCGGATGCACCCAGCGCATGTGCAGATCGAAATCGGTGACGACGTTGTACATCGGAATGCGCCGGCCGATCCGGCGGGCGATCATCGGAAGCACCATCATCGGAAACGTATGAATGACCGCATCCGGCTGCTCCTGGCGGATCAGCCGGGTCAACCGCTCGGCACCGAAGGAATGAAGCCACTGGGAGAACAGCGAGCCCGGCTTCATCGTTTTGGTGGCCTGGTAGACCCAGCCGTACATCTTGGGCCAGACCGTATAGCTTTTGTAATAGACGAACCGGCTGACCTCGTTCAGCATCGGGTGCGATTCGGCGAGCAGATCGACCAGCTTCACCTCCCCGATGCCGTGCCGGGCAAAGCTGTCGCGCAGCGCGTGCGCCGCCTGCAAGTGCCCGTCTCCATACCGCGCGTACAGAATCATCAGCTTGGGCAAATCGGACAGCCTCCTCGCGAACGTTCATCAACAGATTCCCACAAAAAGCGGGAGTCCAAACCTTTTTACCATTTTAATATAAGTCGGGTTGGGAAAGAACGGGGGAAAGCGCTCAGATCAAAAGGTTGAACAGCAGCGGGTCCTTGTTCAGCTCCAGGTAGCGGAAGCCTTTCCGGTTCATCCGCTCGACCAGCGGCGCGTAATCGTCCCGGCTCTTCAGCTCGATGCCGACCAGCGCGGGGCCGTTCTCCTTGTTGTGTTTCTTCGTATACTCGAACCGGACGATGTCGTCGGTCGGACCGAGCACATCGTCGAGAAATTCGCGCAGCGCGCCGGCACGCTGGGGGAAATTGACCATAAAATAATGCTTCAGCCCTTCGTAAATGAGCGACCGCTCCTTGATCTCCTGCATCCGGTCGACGTCGTTGTTGCCGCCGCTGACGACGCAGACGACCGTCCGGCCGGACAGCCGCTCCGCCATGAGGGACAGCGCGGCGACGGGCAAGGCGCCGGCGGGCTCGGCGACGATCGCGTGCTCGTTGTACAAGTCGAGCAGCGCGGTGCACGCCAGCCCTTCGGGGACGAGCACGACGTCGTCGAGCAGCCGGCGGCACAGATCGAACGTCAGGTTCCCGACCCGCTTGACGGCGGCGCCGTCGACGAACTTGTCGATGTCCTCCAGCGCGACGACTTCGCCGGCGTCCAGCGAGCGCCGCATCGACGGAGCGCCTTCCGGCTCGACGCCGATGACCGCGGTCCCGGGACTGACCGCCTTCACGTAGGCGGCGACGCCCGAGGCGAGGCCGCCGCCGCCGACGGTGACGAGCAGCGCGTCGATCGGAACCGGGCTCGACTCGACGATCTCCTTGCCGATCGTGGCGTTGCCGGCGATGATCCGCGGATCGTCGAACGGGTGCACGAACGGCAGGCGCTCGCGTTCGCTGAACCGGACCGCCTCCGCATTGGCGTCGTCGAAAGTGTCGCCGACGAGCCGGATGTCGACCCGGTCTCCGCCGAACAGCCGGACCTGGTTGATTTTCTGCCGGGGGGTCGTCGACGGCATATAGATGATGCCGGGAATATCGAGCGTCCGGCAGGAATACGCCACCCCTTGCGCATGGTTGCCGGCGCTGGCGCAGACGACGCCGCGGCTGCGCTCCTCTTCCGGCAGCGAAGCGATCAGGTGGAAAGCGCCGCGGATTTTGAACGACCGCACGACCTGCTGATCCTCGCGCTTCAAATATACGTTGCAGCCGTATCGGGCCGACAGCCTGGCGTTGTATTGCAGCGGCGTCGGCACGAGCACGTCCTTCAGCAGCTGATGGGCGTGCAAAATTTCTTCCAGCCGGGGCGCCTGCCCGGCGGTGCGGGGACGTTCGGACATAGGGATCATCCTTTCTTCGGTGGAATCAAGCATCAACGGCTTCGCCGTCTTTAAATAACAAATAACGTCGGCTGGAACAAAAAATCCGCCCCCCGAAAAGGGACGGATGAGTTCCGCGGTACCACCCTTGTTCCGACGCGCATTGGGCCGTTAGGGCCTGCATGCGCGGCGACAGCTCCGCAAAGCGCCTCCGGCGGCGCCTTCGCTTCCGTAACGGGGAATGCCGTCCCGGCTTAGGACCGCGCGAGTCACGGCGTTCGGCCGGGCTTCTCGGGGAGGATGTTCCGCCGGACCGGCCGCCGGCTCGCAGCAAGCGCCGGCTCTCTGGGGGCCCGGGGGCCGGGGGAACGCGTTCCCGTCGTCAAATTTAATCATGTTATACTCTCTTATGGAACCGAAGTCAATATGCCCAAGCGAAAGCCATGCGGAGGTGGAAAAGATTGCTCAAAGCGTTCAGAAGGCTGGTCTGGCTCGCCGCCCTCGTCGCGGTTCTTGCGGCCTGCGCGCTATGGTATGCGGCTCCTGCAAGCTCCTACGGCCTGAGCTACGGGACGGTTCCGTTCGCGGAGCGGGCGTCCGACATGGTGCGGAGAATGTCCGCGGAAATGGAACTCAGCGAGGCGGACGTCAACAACCTGCTCGTCGCGCACCTGGCGCGCAACCCGGAGATCCGCCCCGGCATCGTCGTCACCGGCGCCGCGTTTCATCTGGCCGGCGACCGGCTGCTCGCCGACGTCAATGTCAAGGTGAAAGAGCGGATCCCGGTCGGACTTCATCTGGAATATCGGCTGGACTGGCAATCGCCCGACCTGATTTTTCACACGGAAAAAGCGGCCGTTCGGAGCGTCGGGCTTCCTTTGTCCCTTTTCCCCGACCAGCGCATCAACCTGGCCGGCCAAATGCCGAAGCCGCTGAAGATCCGCGACGTTCGGCTGCAGGACGGAAGGCTGATCGTCCAGTTCCGGAAGCCGACGCTGCAGGATTTGCAGCAATTGCTTTAGCGGCGGCTCCGGCCGCCGCTTGCCTTCCGGCAAAGATTTTGTTCTCCGGAAAGGGCATAGGGAGCGCCGGAAAGAATAAACTTTCGAATAAGAGCAAGGAACGGAAGGAATCGGGAAGGAAGAATAAGAAAAATCAAATAAAATTTGGAGGGAGTTCATTGAAGGTCGTCCGCATTTTCGCTATACTAAATCAAACGGAACGCAAAGCGAATTTGTTCTTGAATTTCGGAAAGCGTTTACATTTACATTCGTTCGTCAGTCCGGAGGACGGAGGGAAAAGCGGTGGCGGTTCATGCGCAAGAGAGGACCTATATTGCAGGGAGGCGGAGTCGGACTGGGCGCCTAGGCTCCCAAGCTTCCGCTTGGGCCGCAAAGGTTCGCCGGAAGAGCGCGCGCCGCCTCGTCCGCCGAATCCTCGGCGCCTGCGCCGCCGCATGGACGGCTTGCGGAGCCGCGTCCGCGTCCGCCGCGCCGATCTCGGAGCAGCCGGCGCCGCAGATGGCGTCCGCCGCCTTGCCGCTTCTGGCGGCGCTCGGGTTCGGCATCGCCGTGGCGGTAGCGGCGGTCGTCGCTTTTCTTCATATGACGGTCCAGCGGAAGGAATCGCTCGATATCCCGATGGAAGGTGACGATCCGTCGGAAGGGGAAGCCGCTGCGGCCCAGAGCGCTATGGCGCCGCTTCCGCCGGCGGACCCGGCCGAGTCCGACGGCGGCGAACGGCTGGATGAAGCCTCCGATCCGTTGGACTATACCTTGCCGCTCGCCGCCGTCGCTTCGCGGCCCGAGCCGCCGCTCTTGTCCGCGGCGGAGGGCGAGCCGCGAATTTGCGGCCTGACCGGCAAATTCGCCGGCTTCACCTTCCGGATGCCGGACGGCGTGCTGTCCATCGGCCGCGACCCGGACCAATGCGGGCTCGTCTTTCCGATGGACGCCGCCGAAGTCAGCCGGAAGCACTGCTCGCTAAGGTACGAAGCGTCCTGCGGCGTGTTCTGGCTGGAGGACCACGGCTCGGCCAACGGCACGTTTCTGAACGGCGGCATCCGGCTGAAGCCGGGCAAGCCGCACGCGCTGCGCTCCGGGGAAAGATTCTCCCTGTCGGGCGCCCGCCACCTTTTCGAAGTGCGAAATTGACTTCCGCGCTTTTATCCTCGTCCGTTTGCTGGTATAATAGGGAATGCAAGGCCTATCCGACAACTGAATAGCCGTAAGTCCGACCAACTAACTTGCGGGATTGTTTCCGCTGGGAGGGATTTTTGCGATGGCCAAACGAAGCCACAATGAAGTTCAGGAAAGTCTGCGGGAATTGACGAGAATTTTCCGCCCCAAGGACCCTCGCAAGTTTGTCAAGGATTATATCCGGAAGTATCGGATTACCGGCGGTTACGAAGATGAATTGACGATGCTCGTGGAACGCGAGCTCGTCAAGTTGAATTCCTCGGCTTCCTGAAGTCCGGGGGGGATCGACAGGGCCGCGGCCGTTGCCGCAGTCTTGCCGATCTTTTTTTATGCGCAAAATATGGCGGCGCCGCATTAACGTTTTTTCTCGTGCAGCGGGACCGGAATTTCGTGCCCCAGGCCGAACGTGTATTTGACGAGCCGGTTGAAATCCGGAACGAGCGGATCGAGCGGCTTGCCGATCCAGGAAGCCTTGGCGAACTCCAGCATCTGGTTGACGAACTCGCGGTTGGCGGATATGTGGACTTCCTGAACGCGCGGCGCAGCCTTGCGGACGGTGTCGCCGATCACCTGGCGCAGCTCGGTGGACAGATCCGAGTAGTCCTTGTGGGTAAAATACGAATTGTAAGGCGTGGCGACCTGCCGCAAATCCCAGCGGCTGCTGCCGTTGTCGACGTTGTAGACCCCTTCCGTCGTCCCGGTGTTGTCCTGCTCGCGGGTGTCGGCTCCGCCGTGCGCTTTGGTGCCGGTCGCCGACCAGTCGGTGAGAATCGCGACATAAGCGTTTTTGTCCGTCAGCATCACAATGGCCGTATTGATCCCCGGCAGCGAATCGACGTCGCGGGAAATTTTCGAACTGTATTCGAAATGCCGGTTGTCGTGCTGCCTGGGATCGGAGGTGTAGGCGCCGTAGGAGCGGACGCGCGTCATTTTCGGGTCGTGCGTGGCCCTGCTGGCGTAGTCGTAGTTGCTTTTCTGGAAACGGGACGTATAATTGCACCCGGACAAGGCGAGGTGCAAAGCGAGAAGGAGGGCCAGCGGAACGAAACAGCGGCGAATCATGGAAATCGAACCTCCTTGTCCGCAATGGGCGGCATGCGCAGCGGCATGACGGCGGCCGGGAATTTCGAACGGTTGATGTGTATTGTTCGCCGGCCGTTCCAAACTATGCGGCGAAGCGGTACATAAAACACGGATGAATTGGCAAAAAGATGAGGAGAAGCGGTCCGGCCCATGCCCTGCAAGGGCGGCTGGCGACGGAGCGTTTTCGGCGCCCGGACGTCCCGGCAAAAGGGGGCTCCGAGCGCGGCTGGAAAAGCGAAAAAACCTTAGAGCGGCAACGAATTTGACAGTTTTGAGAACAATTTGTGAACTGTGCCGCGAACATTGACAAACGGTCCGCACAATCTTTATATTTATTAGAGTGATTGGGAACGTTCGTTTTCAAGACAGCATTGCGATCACGTAGGTTGCCACCCTCCGCGCTTTGGTTTCGGGCAATCTATGAAAACGTCAAAGTGGGGTTGATTTGATGAAAAGGTGGCATTATGCAAAGCGTCTTCTCCCGCTTCTAGCCGGGATGGCGCTGCTCTTGTCCGCTTGCGGAAGAGCGGACCTGTCGGCGCTGAATCCGCAGGGTCCGGTCGCCCAGAAGCAGTTCGACCTGATGATGCTGGCGATCAGCATTATGGCGCTCGTCGTCGTGGTCGTTTTTTCCATTTGGATCTACGTGCTGGTCCGCTTTCGCCGGCGCAAGGGCGACAACACGATTCCGAAGCAAGTGGAAGGCAACCATACGCTGGAAATTATTTGGACGGTCATCCCGCTTGTCCTTCTTCTGATCCTGGGCGTGCCCACCATCAATACCGTATTCGGGCTGGCCAAAGATTACACGCACGATCCGAACGCCGTTCAGGTTAAAGTCACTTCCCATCAATACTGGTGGGAGTTCGAATATCCGCAGTACGGCATCAAGACGGCGCAGGAACTGGTTGTGCCGACCGGCAGAAAAATCGAGTTCGAACTGTCCTCCGCCGACGTGAAGCACTCGTTCTGGATTCCGTCGATCGGCGGCAAAATGGACACGAACGCCGGCATGACGAACAAAATGTATTTAGAGTTTCCGAAGGAAGGCGTGTACCGCGGGAAATGCGCGGAGCTGTGCGGACCTTCCCACGCCCTGATGGACTTTAAGGCAAAGGCTGTCGACCAGGCTTCGTTCGACCGCTGGATCGCCGCCATGAAAGCGCCGGCCAAACTGCCGGACGATCCGCAAATCGCGGAAGCGTTCAAGAACAAGTGCCTGGCCTGCCATGCGGTAGGCGATCAAGGGGTAAGTACCGCTCCGAACCTGACCGGCATCGGCAGCCGTCAGACGATCGGCGGCATTCTGTACAATACCGACGAGAACGGCAACGACATGACCGAGCAGAACTTGAAAGAGTGGATCACCGATCCGCAGAAAGTGAAGCCGGGCAACCAGATGCCGAATGCGCAGGTCAACCAGCTTTCGCAGGAAGAAATCGACGCCATTGCGAAATATTTGGCGAACTACAAGCTTGACTACTAATTCGCTGGAAAAAACCGTGCTGCCGCAGGCAGCGTTGTTACGCAAGCGCGGTGCGAACGCACGAATGAAGGGGGTACGCGGCCTTGGCTGCACACGCACATACGGTCAAGCGGTATCGAGGCTTGATGGATTGGCTGACAACCGTTGACCACAAAAAAATCGGGATCCTGTATTTGCTTGCGGGCGGCCTGTTCTTTATCGTCGGCGGCCTGGAAGCGATTCTGATCCGGATTCAGCTGATCAAGCCGCAGAACAATTTTGTCGGCGCCGATACGTTCAACGAATTGATTACGATGCACGGAACGACGATGATTTTCCTGGCGGCGATGCCGCTCTTGTTCGCGCTGATGAATGCGGTCGTTCCGCTTCAGATCGGCGCCCGCGACGTCGCGTTCCCGTTTCTCAATTCGCTCGGATTCTGGACGTTCTTCTTCGGCGGCGTGATGCTGAACGTCAGCTGGTTTACCGGTCATGTGCCGGATGCCGGTTGGACCTCCTACGTCCCGCTTGCCGGTCCGACCTACAGTTCCAACCACGGCATCGACTACTACGTCATCGGCCTGCAGATCGCGGGGATCGGGACGCTGCTCGGCGGCATCAACTTCATGGCGACGATCATCAACATGCGGGCGCCGGGCATGACGTTCATGCGCATGCCGATGTTCACGTGGACGATTTTCGTCACTTCGGTGCTGATCGTGTTCGCGTTTCCGGCTCTGACCGTCGGCCTGGTCGCCCTGATGTTCGACCGGCTGTTCGCAGCGAATTTCTTCGAGCCGGGCAACGGCGGCAACACCGTGCTGTGGGAGCATATCTTCTGGGTATTCGGCCACCCGGAAGTGTACATTCTGATTTTGCCGGCTTTCGGGGTGATCTCCGAAGTCGTGTCCACGTTCGCGCGCAAGCGGCTGTTCGGCTACAGCTCGATGGTGTTCGCGACGTTCCTGATCGCGTTCCTCGGGTTCATGGTCTGGGCGCACCATATGTTCACGACCGGTCTCGGACCGACCGCCAACGCGCTGTTCTCCATCGCCACGATGCTCATCGCCGTGCCGACGGGGGTCAAAATTTTCAACTGGCTGTTCACGTTGTGGGGCGGCTCGATCCGGTTTACGGCCGCCAGCCTGTTCGCGATCGGGTTCATTCCGACGTTCGTCATGGGCGGGGTGACCGGGGTCATGCTGGCGTCCGCGCCGGCGGACTTCCAATATCACGATACTTACTTCGTCGTCGCTCACTTCCATTACGTAATCGTGGGCGGATTGATTATGGGCATTTTCGCCGGACTGCATTACTGGTGGCCGAAAATGTTCGGCCGCATGCTGAACGAAACGCTCGGCAAGCTGACGTTCTGGACGTTCATCATCGGCTTCCACATGACGTTCTTCGTGCAGCACTTCCTCGGCTTGCTCGGGATGCCGCGCCGCGTCTGGACGTATTTGCCCGGTCAGGGATTCGACACGCTCAACCTGATCAGCACGATCGGCGCCTTCCTGATGGGCGTCGGCACGATCTGCTTCCTGATCAACGTCGTCGCCACCTCTGTCAAGCCGCGCAACGCGGCGGACGACCCGTGGGAAGACGGACGCTCGCTCGAATGGTCGATTCCGTCTCCGCCGCCGGAGTACAATTTCAAGCAGACGCCGCTCGTTCGCGGCTACGACGCTTGGTGGAAAGAGAAGATGGAAGGCAACCGCGAGATGACGCCGGCCGAACCGGTCGGACCGATCCATATGCCGTCGCCTTCGATACTGCCGCTCGTCATGAGCATCGGATTGTTCATCGCCGGCTTCGGATTCATGTACCATCGGATGTACCTGATCGTCATCGGTTTGGTCATTACGTTCGGCTGCATGTTCCTCCGTTCGGTGATCGATGACCACGGTTTCCACATCGAGCCGGAAGAGCAGGAGAGGGGGGTGCATGCATGAGCGCGCATGAGCAGGCGGAGGGCTATCTTCCGCACGAACCGGAGAAAGCGACGTTGGAAGGCCGCAACAAAATTCTCGGCTTCTGGATTTTCCTGGGGGCCGAAACGGTTCTGTTCGGCACGCTGTTCTCGGCTTTCATCGCGCTGCGGCACAACGTGATGGACGGCCCGACGCCGGCGCATCTGTTCGAGTTGCCGATGGTATTCGCCGCGACGATGATCCTGCTGACGTCCAGCTTGACCAGCGTCTTCGCCGTGCAGGCGATGCACCGGCACAAAGTCGGCCAGATGATCGGCTGGCTGATCGTAACCGTCGTGTTGGGGCTCGGCTTCCTTGGCCTTGAAATTACGGAATTCAACAATTACGCGAACGAGGGACACCGTTTCTCGACCAGCGCCTTCAGTTCGTCGTTCTACACGCTGGTCGGCTTCCATGGAGGCCACGTCGCGTTCGGGGTGCTGTGGATCAGCCTTTTGATCGCCCAGATCTTCAAGAAGGGGCTGACGACGGTCACCGCTCCGAAAATCTACGTGTCGGCAATTTACTGGCACTTCATCGACGTCGTCTGGGTGTTCATTTTCACCGTCGTCTACTTGATGGGAAAGGTGGGCTGAGCGATGACCAACGAGCATGCGGCATCCGGCCATGAGCCGAAGCAGCGGCATCGGACCGAAGGTCCGCAGAAGCATATCGTCGCATTCGTCCTGTCGCTCGCGCTGACCGTCATCGCCTTCGCCGCGGTGTCGGCGGGCGAGATCAACACGACATTCACCTACATCATTCTGGTAGGCATGGCCATTCTGCAGGTGTTTGTTCAGATGGCGTTCTGGATGCACCTCAAGGACCGCGGGCATCTGTTCCCGATTATCGCCATTCTCGGCGGCGTGTTCGTCGTCTTTCTGCTGGTGATTATGGCGGTCTACTGGCTGTGGTGGTAAAAGATCGTTGAAATTTGAAGAAGAGGCGGCTTGGGTTCCGCCTCTTTTTGCACTCAATCCGGCTGCGGAAAGGAGGAGGAGGGGCGGATGCCCGATTTGGGGTATTTCTCGTTCCGGGACGTTTGGAGCCCGGTGTTCCTGCTGTTTATGCTCGCGGTTGTCGTGCTGTATACGTTTGCGGTCGGTCCGTGGCGCGAACGGTTCGCGGGAAGCGCACCGGTCGGCGCGAAGCGGCAAACGGCTTTCTGGCTGGGGATCGCCCTGCTGTATCTGGCGCAGGGAGGCCCGCTCAGCCTGCTGGGCCACCTGATGTTCTCGTATCATATGGGCAGCATGGCGATCTCGTATGTGGTCGTACCGCCCATGCTGCTGTACGGCATTCCCGACTGGATGTGGCGGGCCGCCTTCTCGCATCGGTTCTGGCGGCCGCTGCGCTTCCTGATGAATCCACTGCTCACGCTCGGATTTTTCAATATCTTTTTCTCGTTCTACCATATGCCCGCCATTCACGACTGGATTATGACGCACTATTTCGTGCACGCCCTGTACTACATCCTCCTGCTCGTGACGGCGATGATGATGTGGTGGCACATCTATTGCCCGGTGCCGGAATGGAACCGGCTGACTCCGCTGCGGGTCATCGGCTATATTTTTCTGGACAGCCTGCTGCTGACGCCGGCGTGCGTGCTTATCATTTTCGCAGGCAGCCCGCTGTTCTCCGTCTATTACGATCCGCACGATTGGGCCAGGGCGATGGGATATTGCGTGTCCGGCGACCTGTCGGCGCTGCTGGCCCAAGGCGGACCGGGCTTGTTCAACCGGATGTCGCCGGTCGAGGATCAGCAGCTGGGCGGCATCATCATGAAGCTGCTGCAGGAATTCGTCAACGCCGGGGCGATGTACGGCGTATTCGTCCAATGGTACCGCAAAGAGCGGGCCAAGGAGGACGATCCTTCCCTGCAGGAAGTGTCGGCGGCAACCCGCATGAACAATGTGTGAAAAGGGCCCGCGGCTGTTGATTGCGCCCGTCCGGCCGGATACAATGGAACCAGCGATTCGCGCGTCTGCAAAAGAAAGGTGAGCCGATAATGTCCTTATTCGATCTCATGCCGCTGCTCAGCACCAGCTTTATCGTGATCAGCGCCATTCTGGTGGCGATCGGCTGGGTACTGATCGTCCGCCGCAAACGGGAAGCGCATCACCGGGTGATGATTGCCGCGGCGGTGGCGGCCCTCGTGTTTTTCCTGCTGTATCTGTCGCGTACGGTGCTGGTCGGCAACACGGAATGGGGCGGACCGGACAGCCTGAAGACGGTCTACCTTGTCTTTCTGCTGTTCCACATTGTGCTGGCGCTGGTGGCCGCCGTATTCGGCATTACGACGCTGACGCTCGCGTTCCGGCAGAAATTCGCGAAGCACCGCAGATGGGGCCGGGCGACGGCGATGATCTGGTTCGTCACGGCAATCACCGGCGTAACGGTCTACGTGCTGTTGTATTTGCTTTATCCGGGCGGCCATACGAAACCGGTGATCGAGGCCATCTTCGGCTAAGCATCTTCGGCTAATCGGACAGCAAGAGAACCCCTGAGACGGCAAGCCGCAGGGGTTCTGTTTGATTTTACGGCGCCTTGCGCGAAGGCGCGAAGGAGAGATTGCGATGGATGCGGAAACGCAATACCGGATCGCCCGCCCGGAAGAGGTACCGCTTGCGGCGGCGCTGGCCAGCGAAGTGTTTGACAAGGATATGGGGGCCATTTTCCCGCATTTCTTATGCGAAGCCAACGCCGAGCATTTGTTTGTCGCGGTTGAAGACGGGCGGGTGGTTGCGTTGGTCGGGATCATGCCCTGGAAGCTTCATATCGCGGGATGCGAGGTGCGGGCGGCCTCCATGGGCGCCGTCTGCACCCGGCCGGAAGCGAGAGGCCGAGGCCACGCCTCGCGGCTGGTCGATCTGGCGATCGGCGCGCTGGAACGGGACGGCACCGAGCTGCTGTTTGTTTCCGGCGAATTGCCGATCTACCAGAAGCGCGGCTGCGCGCAAGCCGGGGAAACGCGGCGGCTGACTTTTACACCGGAACAGCTTCGCCTGCTGCGGGACGAAACGGACGGCAACGTTGCCGTGCGGACTTACCGGCCCGGCGACGAAGCGGAAATGGCGGCGCTGAACAGCCGGGAACCCGCGCATTTCGTCCGGTCGCCGGAAGAGATGGGCATGCTGCTCCGAAGCGGCTCTTATGCCAGCGTGTTGCGGGCCCGGCAGGAAACGCTGATTGCCGAGCATGGCGGAAGCATGGCGGGATACGCCGTGTTCGCCATCCGCGGCGGCCGCATCGACGTGGTGGAGTGCGCCGGGGAAGAAGCAGCGGTCGTCCCGCTGTTGCAAGCGGCGGCGCGCGGCGGGGATGCCCGGGAGCTCGCCGTCGTGCTGGCAGGCCGGCAGGCCGGCTGGGCCGACCGGTGGATCGCCGCGAGCGGCTGCCGGCACGAGTCCGGTCCCACGCCCGGAACGGTGCGCGTCGTCAACCTGCCGAAGCTGTGGCAGAGCTTGCAGCCGTACGCGGTAAGCCGCATCGGCGCCGAGGCGCAGCGGTCGGTCGCGATCGCGGAAGCGCCGCACGGCTGGCGGCTGCAGCGGGAAGACGACGTCTGGTTCCTCGACTGCCGCCGGGCCGCCGCGCTGCTGCTGAACGGGGCGGGCGTCTTCCCGCAAGGACCGCTCAAGGAGGCGATGCAGCCGCTGCTGCCGCTGCCGTTCGTCAATCCGTACAATTTGAACTATATTTAAGGGCATCGCATATTTCGCCTCTCTTGATCGGACTCTCCCGCGAAACCACTCTTTCCGCCGCAAAATCGGCTTGGGCGCAGCACCGCATCAGGCGCGCGCCCGTGCTTTCAGCGGATTTTGCGGCGTCCATCCTTTTCTCCACAAGACGCCCCATCTTCCATCTTCCCAAAGTTTTCGCAAAGGAATTTTTAGGATTGACGAGCCGGTATTTCATTATTATACTGTGTATATAGATATACACAGTATAATAATTCGATTTTGGAACAAAGTCGGCGGCATGCGGAAGGAGAGCAGCGTGACAATGCGAATCGGGCAGGCTATCCGGACGATTTTGCGATTCGAGATGAGCCGGGAATGGTTCGGGATGGTCGCGACGGTTGTGTTCGCCGTCTATATCGGCGCGGTGCTGAGCATCGAGGCGAACGCCGTTTACGCCGAAGAGGGGCCGTCCCGGTTGTTCGGCGGCGTGTTGGACTTTTTGTTCCTGTTCTCGTTTCCCGTCTTCGGCTCCCTGTTGAATCGATCCGCCTTCCAGTGCTGGCGGGACGATCTGTATTCCAAAAGAATCGCCCACTGGCGGACGATGCCGATTCCGCTGCAGGCGATTGCGGGCGCCCGCTTTCTGCTGGCCGCAGGCCTCATGCTTCTGGCGGGAGGATGCTGTCTGACGGTGCATTTTCTGCTGTCCGGCGAACTGCAGCAACGGGCGTCGGCTTCGGAATGGCTGTCGGCGGGCATCGTGTGGCTGGCTTACGGCCTGATCGTGCAATCGGTCTATACCGTGCTGGAGCTCGGCTACTCGGGGAAACGGTACGTCAAGACTTGTATGGGAGCGATGCTCCTGTTCGCGGCGGTCAGCGCCCTGCTGAACGCGTTGGGAATTTGCATGTATCGGAGCGTGCTGGACGGCGCGAAGGCGATGCCGATTCTGCTTCCTCTAATGTCCCTGGCGGTCGCGGCCGCGGCGGTCTTCGCCGGGTGGCGGGCAGCCGTCCGGCGCATGCGGACGAGAACGTATTCGTTCTAGGACGGCACTTCATGGACGTCGACAACGCCCGCGGAGAAAAGGGGTGAACACGTGCGCATTCCGATCCGGATTGACGAGCATCGGCCGGAGCCTTTGTACCATCAGATCGAAAGCCAGCTGCGGGGCCTCATTCTCGGCGGACAATTGGCGGAAGGCGTGCTGCTGCCCTCGATCCGGGAGCTCGCGGCGTCGCTCAAATGCAGCGCCATAACCGTACGGCGGGTGTATCAGGATCTGGAGAGCGAGGGGCTGATCCGCACCCGGCAAGGACAAGGCACCTATGTGGCGCGCGTGGAAGCCGAAGCCCGGGAAGGGCACCGCGTCGAGCGGGTGGCCGAAGCGTTCGAGCGGGCGGTCGAAACCGGGCTGCAGCTGGGTTGTACGCCGGCGGAGATGGAGCAGATCTTTCGCGGCATTCTGCGCAAAATTTCCGATCGACGCAAGGAGGAGACGACATGACCGAATCAGCCGTGCCCGCCGTCTCGCTGCGGCACGCGACCGTGCGGCGGGAGTCGTTCACGTTCGGCCCGGTCTCGCTGGACATCCCGCAAGGGTTTGTCACGGCGGTCGTCGGGGCCAACGGCTCTGGCAAAAGCACGCTGTTCCGGCTGCTGCTGGGGCTTGCGCCGCTCGCCGAAGGCGAGGCAGAAGTGCTCGGCCAGCCGGTCGCCCCCGGTGCCGACGAACGCTATAAAGCCCGGGTCGGTTTTCTCGCCGAGCTGCCTCACGCCTATGAAGGCGGGATGACCGCCGAGGAGAAGGCCCGCTTCGCCTCGCAGTGGTACCCGGGCTGGAGCTGGGAGCGCTACGCCAAGCTGATGCGGGCGTTCCAGGCGGACGCCGGGATCAAGCTGCGGCGGATGTCCAAAGGGATGCGCCGCAAGTCGGAGCTGGCCGTCGCGATGGCGCACGATCCGGAGCTGCTCATCCTCGACGAGCCGTCCTCGGGGCTGGACCCGTTCGCCTGGAAGACGCTGCTGGAAGAGCTGAACCGCTATATGGAACGGGGCGACCGGACGCTTCTGATCGCGACGCACGTGACGGAAGAGGTGAAGCGGATCGCGGACTACATTCTGTTCATGCATCAGGGCAAGGCGCTCGGCTTCTACGAGAAAGACCGGCTGTACGACGGCTGGCGGGTGCTGGTCGTGCAGCGGCGGACGGATGCGGAACCGCAGGCGGCGCCGGCGGCGGAGCTGCGGCGGGTGCCCGGGCTGCAAGGGATGGCGGAAGCCGGGCCGGGACTGTTCCGGCTGGAGACGAACGCGCCGGAAGAAGCGGAGGAAGCTTGCCGCGCCTGGGGATGGAACATTTTGGCGATGCAGCGCATGGAATTGGAAGAAGTGCTCGGCTGCTTGATTCGGAAAGAGGAGGAGACGCGATGAATCCGTTGAAGGTAGACAGCGTGGTCAAAAAGTATGGCGACCATGTGGCGGTGAACGGTCTGAGCTTCGAGGTGGCGGAAGGCGAAATTTACGGGCTGCTCGGCGCCAACGGGGCCGGCAAGACGACGACGATGCGGATGGTGCTCGGTCTGATCCTGCCGGACAGCGGGAACATCCGCTACCGGGGGAAGCCGTACAGCGAGGACCAGCTTCGGATGCTCGGCTATTTGCCGGAAGAGCGGGGCATGTATCCGAAGATCCGGGTGTCCGACCAGATCATCTACTTGGGCCAGCTTCGGGGCATGACCCGGGCCGATGCGGACCGAAGCCTGAAAACGTGGCTGGACAAATTCGGCATTCCCGAATACTACGGCAAAAAAGTCGAAGAGCTGTCCAAAGGGAACCAGCAGAAAATCCAGTTCATCGCCGCGGTCATCCACCGTCCGCAAATTCTGATTCTCGACGAGGCGTTCAGCGGCCTCGACCCCGTCAACGTGGAGCTGCTGAAAGCGACCGTGAAGGAACTGCGCGATGGCGGCGCCAGCATCGTGTTCTCCACGCACCGGATGGAGCACGTCGAGGAGCTGTGCCGCAACATTACGATCATGCACAAGTCGAATCCGGTGCTGCAAGGATCGCTCCGGGAGATCAAGCGCCGCTTCCCGCAGGAGCGCGTCCGCCTGGCCGCGGACGGGGATCTGTCCGGCCTGGAGCGCATTCCCGGCGTGCGCGCCGTCAGCCGCGGCGAGCAGGGATGCGAGATCGTCATCGAGCGCCCGGAAACGGCGCAGGACATTCTGCGCTATGCGATGTCCCGGGGTCCGGTGCGGAAGTTCGAGCTGCTGGAGCCGACGCTGAACGAAATTTTCATTAAGACGGTAGGTGAGCGCCATGAATAGCATGTGGACGGTAACGGCTTTTACGATCCGCAACAAAATGAGGAACAAAGCCTACATTTGGACGACGGTCGTATTGGCGGTGCTCCTCGTTGTCGTCGCGAACATCCCCTATTTTCTGGATAAGCTGAACCGGGGCGCCGATGAGCCGACCGCCGTCGGCTATCTGCAAGGACAGCAGGACGAGATTGTGGGCGGGCTGAAGTCGTTCTATGCGAAGCAGGAGAAACCGGACGTGAAGCTGGTGGCCGTCCCGGCGGGCTCCGCCGGCTCCGGCGAGGACGCGCTGCGGAAGGCGATTGCGGACGGGAAAATCGACGGCTATTTGCTGTTCGAAGACGGCGGCGGCGCCGGATTCCCGAACGTCGTCTACAAATCGGAGAAAATGTTGGACACGGACACGTCGCAGTCGCTGCAGACGACGCTGCAGAACGTCAAGGTGGATCTGTTCATCCGCAATGCGGGGCTGGACGACGCCGCCAAGGAGCAATTGTTCGCGCCCGTCCATCTGACGACGCTGCAGATCGCCGCGAACGGCCAGGCCGGCAAAACGGAAGCGGAGCAGGGGACGGCGATCGGGCTCACCTATGCGATCATCGTGCTGCTGTTCATGGCGGTTATGATTACCGGCCAGCTGATCGCTTCCGAGATTACGGCGGAGAAAAGCTCCCGCGTCATGGAAATTCTCGTCACCAGCGTGTCGCCGCTGAAGCAGATGTTCGGCAAAATTTTGGGCACGTTCGTCGCCGGCATTTTCCAGATCGTCGTGCTCGGCGCCGCCTTCGTCGCCAACCTGACGATGCCGCAGAACCGGTCGGCGATCGAAGGGCTCGGCATCCGCCTCGATTCGATCGATCCGATGCTGATCGTCTACGCGCTGTTTTTCTACTTGGCCGGCTATTTTCTGTACGCGACGCTGTTCGCCGCCGTCGGCTCGATCGTCAGCCGCACCGAGGATTTGGGCCAGGCGGTGATGCCGATCACGATGCTGACGCTGGTCGGCTTCTACATCGCGATCTTCGGCCTGTCGCATCCGACCAGCCCGGTCATCGCCGTCTGCTCGTTCATTCCGTTTTTCGCCCCGTTCCTCATGTTTCTGCGGATCGGCCTCGAGAGCCCGCCGGTCTGGCAGATTGCGCTGTCCATCGGCATTCTGCTCGCCTCGGTGCTCGCGATCGGCTGGCTGTCGGCGAAAATTTACCGTGTCGGCGTGCTCATGTACGGCAAGCGTCCTTCGGTCAAGGACGTCGCCAAGGCGATACGGGCGTACAAAGTGTGAAAGCATGCGGGAAAGCCAGGGTCTCTCCTGTCCGGGAACGGGCGGGAGGGACTTTTTTAATTGTACAGTTTGTAAATAAATGTTAATTTGAACTTTATTTGAAAGCGTTCTACAATTGAATTCGATTTCGCGTTATAATGATTGTCGGTCCGACTCCGCCGGCCCATCCGATTTGAATGGAGAGGAAGAATTCGGATGCAAACCGTATTCCCCAAATTCAATACGCTTCGCAATCAGATGCTGGTCGGTTTTCTGCTCATCATGGTGCTGATTCTCGGCGGCGTCGCTTGGGTCACCTTCGACTCCGTGTCCACGCTGCTTACGAACAACGCGGAAAAAAACATCCAGCAAACCGCCGTTCAGGCGAACGGCCGGCTGGAGGGGATTTTGCAGCAGATCGATACGTTGTCCACCCAGGTGGCGACGAATCCTTATGTCCAACAGCTGTTGCTTAACGAAGCCAACGGGAAGAAGACTTCTTTTGCGGAAAACCAGATGCTCGCGAGCGTGCTGAATATCATTCCGATTTACGGCGACGGTGTGATCTCCGTCGAGCTATACAGTTACAAGGGGCGGAGATTGTTCCCGCTGGACGGGAAAAATTTGCAGGAGAAAATAAGCGGAGACTGGATCATTGAGACGATGCGGAATGAAGGGAGCATGGTCTGGTTCGACATCGATCCGAAGGACCGGAATTCGATTCTGGCCATCCGTCTGGTCAAACTGGTCGACCAAAGCTTTGCGCCGGGCGGATATTTGCTCGTTCGGCTCCAGCGGAATTTGATCGATTTTGAAGACGGCAGCGAGGAACAAAACAAGATGGTGCTCGTGGATCAGAGCGGGAACCTGATCGCTTCCAATACGCCGCAAATCGGTCCGTCCGAAACGGCCGAGATTGCCAACTTGTCGCAAAACACGGTCAAGATCGATGCCCAGACGTACATGGTCGTTCGCCAGCGTTCGGAAATTACGGGATGGACGCTGCTGATTCTGACCCCGATCGGCGAAATCACGAAAGGGATTTCCGTGTTGCGGTCGGCGATCGTGATCCCGGCGGCGATCGGTTCCTTCCTGTTCGTCGTGTTGTCCCTGCTGCTTTCGACGGTCATTACCAAGCCGATTTTGAAATTGATCAAGACGATGAGAGGCGCCCGCTTCGGGGTTTTGAAACCGGTTCCGCCGATCTCGTCCACGATCGAGATCGTGGAATTGAACCGTTCCTACAACGAGATGGTGGGCAACATCAACGATTTGATCCGCCTCGTATACGAGAAGGAAATTTTGCAGAGCCGCACCGAGCTGAAAGCGCTGCAGGCGCAGGTCAATCCGCATTTTCTGTTCAATACGCTGGAAGCCCTGTATCGCTCGCTATGCGAGAAGAACGAGACGGAGCTGGCGGAGTTCGTCATTACCATGTCCGATTTGTTCCGGTATACCATCACGAAGCCGAACCGGGACGAATGGGTCGCGTTGAGCGAAGAAATCGCGCACGTGGAAAAATATTTGCAAATCATGAAGATGCGCCTCAAAGGCCGCCTGTCCTGGGACATCGATATGGACGCCGGGCTCGGCCCGCACAAAATTCCGAAGCTGCTGATCCAGCCGATCGTGGAGAACGCCATCGTCCACGGCATCGAGAACAAGATCGGCCCGGGCAAAGTGTCCGTTTCGGTCTCCCTGGCCGATCAAGAGGATACGCTCGCGATCCGGATCGCCGACAACGGCGCCGGCATGGACGAAGCCACGCTCAGGCGCATCCATGCGTCGATGGACAACGGGGACGTGCCTTCCGTCAAAGGTTCCGGCATGGGACTGGCCAGCGTGCAGCGAAGAATCCGGTTGTACTATGCGCACGCTTCCCGCTCCGGCGCCATCCGCATCCGCAGCCGCAAGGGCGAAGGAACGCTTGTGGAAATTCTGATTCCTTACCAATAGGAGCATGCCATGAAAAAGAAAACGATCCTTATCGTCGAAGACGAACCGATGACCCGGGAAGGTTTGTTCAAAGCGCTGGAGTCGTGGAGCGCCAGCCGTTACGCCATCGAAGCGGTGGACAACGGCTACGCCGCCTTGCGGCGGATCGCCGAGCAGCCTGTCGACCTGCTCGTCACCGACATCCGCATGCCGGAAATCAGCGGCCTCGATCTTGTGAAGCGGCTGGAACAGCAATTGGGATCCGGCATGCCTTCCGTCGTGCTCATATCCGGGTACGCCGAGTTCGAATACGCCCAACAGGCGATCCAGCTGGGCGTCGTCAATTACTTGCTGAAGCCGGTCAGCAACGGCAAACTGATCGAAGCGGTGGAGCAGGCGCTGCTCATCGGCGAGAAGCGCAGCCGGCTGGGCATGATGGAGAAAATCGTCGATCCGGTCCTGTTGGACGCCAATCAAGTGGAAGCGAACGATTCGATCAAGGATGCGGTGCGGTATATCGACGAGCATCTGGCCGAATCGTTCGGGCTTCAGGAAGTCGCGGATCACGTCCATTTGAGCCCGAGCTATTTCAGCGTGCTTTTTAAAGAGCAGATGGGTCTTACGTTCAGCGATTATTTGACCCGAAGAAGGCTTCAGCGCGCCAAGGAAATGCTGGTCCATACGAAGCTGCCCGTCGTCGAAATCGCGCTCCGGGTCGGCTACAAGACCGGCCGGTATTTCAACCGGATTTTCAAGGAATACGAGAACTGCAGCCCGGGCCAATACCGCGCGCAATTTTCCGAAGAGCGGTAAACGCGCAAACATCTTAAAATAGTGGAATGATATCGAATCATCGTGCACTTATCCCCGCGAGAAAGAACCGTTAAACTTGAAGACGAAAGGGGAAGCGCATTCATCGCCCACCCTGAAGACCCGAATTGTTGATTAAAGGGGAGAATCGGAAATGAAGAGAAAGGCACTGCTATCGATGTTGATTGCGCTTACGCTGGCCCTGGTCGTCTCCGGCTGCGGCAGCAAGTCGGGAGGCGGTTCCGACAATCAGGCGTCCGGCGGCGCGTCTCCGTCTTCGGATCAAGCGAGCGCCGGAAGCGACGGGTCGGGTGAAAAAATCACGCTCAAGTTCATGTCGCAGTGGCCGCAAGGCGGAAGCCTGATGCAGTATAACGCCACCAACAAAATTATCCAAGAGTTCGAGGAAGCCAATCCGAATATTACGATCAATACGGAAGTCATGGAAACCAATCAATACAAGAGCAAGCTGAAAGTGCTCGCCGCCTCCAACGATTTGCCGGACGTCGGATTTACCTGGGCGGCGGGATTTATGGAGCCGTACGTCAAGGGGAACGAGTTCGCCCCGCTGAACGATCTGCTCGAAGGAGACCTGAAGGACAAGTTCGTGGCGGGCACCACGGAAGCGTATTCGTTCGACGGCAAGACATACGCGCTGCCGGTCGAGCTCAACATCGTCCCGATATTCTACAACAAGGCCATCTTCAAGAAGTATAATCTGGAAGTGCCGAAGACCTACGAAGATTTCAAAAACATAATCAAGACGCTGAACGACAACGGGGTCGTCCCGATCACGCTGGGCGGCAAGGACGGCTGGACTTCGTCGTTCTGGTACATGTACCTTGCGGACCGCATCGGCGGTTCGGATCTGATGGACCAATCGGTCGCCAACAACACGTTCACGGATCCGAGCCTGATCAAAGCCGCCGAAGAAGTGCAAAAGCTCGTCGATATGAACGCGTTCATCAAAGGCTTCAACGGCTTGTCCAACGACGAGGCCAAAGCCCAGTTCATGAACGGAAACGCGGCCATGTACGCCATGGGCACCTGGGAAGTTCCGAACTACACGACCAACCCGGACGTGCCCCAAGAATTCAAGGACAACATCGGCTTCTTCAAGTTCCCGACGGTCGAAGGCGGCAAGGGCAGCGTCGACGACTGGGTCGGCGGCGTCGGCGTCGGATTGTTCGTCTCCCAACATTCCAAGCATATCGAGGCGGCCAAGAAGTTCGTCGACTTCTTCGTGCAGAAGTGGGGAGAAGATTCCGTCACCGGCGCGGGCGTCATCCCGGGCACCAAAGTCGACACGACAAAGGGCAATCTGCCGCAAATGTACGTCGACCTGCTGAATCAATTGAACAATGCGCATAAAGTCATCCTGTACTTGGACGTTCAGATGAAACCGGTCGCTTCGGATACGCACCACAACCTGGTTCAGGCCTTGTTCGGCAAGCAACTGACGCCGGAGCAATTCGCCAAGCAGCAAGAAGACGCGCTGAAGGCCGGAAAATAACGATGCTTCGGATCAGGGGGAAAGGACGTGCCGGGGGTTGTCGCGGCACGCTCCTTTCCTTTGTCCGCTTGGCCCGAAAGGAGGAAGTTGCAGCATGAACAAGGTGATGTCGAACAAGTGGATCATCACCCTCTATATTTTGCCGTCTTTGTTTCTTCTACTGGTGATGGTCTACATCCCGACGATATTTACGGGCTATTACGGGCTGACGTCCTGGGACGGGGTCGGGGCCCTGAATTTTATCGGCCTGACCAATTACAAGCAGCTGATTCACGATTCCACCTTCTGGAGCAGCGCCGGTCATTCGTTCTTGTTCGCGCTCTTATCGACCGCGGCTTTGGCCGTTTACTTGCTGGTGGCCGTCGTCTTGACCAGCGGAATTCGCGGTGCGAGTCTGCTATGCAAAATCTATTTGTTCCCGATGCTTCTGTCGTCCGTCGCCGTCGCCCAATTGTGGCTGAAGGTGTACCATCCGACGCAGGGGATTCTGAACGCGTTTCTGGCTTCGCTCGGCGTCCATAATCCGCCTGCCTGGCTGGCCGATCCCAAAACGGTGCTGGGCGCGATCTTCCTGCCGATCTTGTGGCAATACGCCGGATTTTATATTTTGATCTACTACTCGGCGCTGAAAAATATACCGGCATCGCTGGTCGAAGCGGCGCGGATCGACGGGGCCAACCCCCTGCAGATCGCGTTCCGCATCAAAATTCCGCTTATTGCCGAAGTGGTCAAAGTGACGATCGTGCTGGCGGTGGTCGGGTCTCTTAAATATTTCGACCTGATCTACGTCATGACAGGCGGCGGTCCGAATCACGCCAGCGATGTCATGGCCTCGTACATGTACAACAAAGCGTTCAGCTCGTTCGATTACGGCTATGGCAGCGCCATTGGCTTTTTCCTGCTGGTGATCACCTTGGCGGCGACGTGGATCATACGCAAGCTGACGGCATCCGACGATAAAATCCAATATTCGTGAGACAGGGAGAAATCCGATGATGAACGCAGATCAATCCTCCCGCTCGTTCGGGAGCCGCATCCCCAAATTTCTGCTTTATCTGGTGTTGATTGCGGCGGCTGTGCTGCAACTGTTGCCGCTCGTCTGGCTGCTGCTCTTTTCGCTCAAAAATTCCCAGGAAGTGTTCAGCTTGCCCGCGTTCGCCTTGCCGGCCAAATTTCACTGGGACAACTATGCGAAAGTGTGGACGCAGGGCAATATTAACCGATATTTCGTCAACAGCGTGTGGATTACGCTGGCTGCCGTCGTGCTTACGATTTTGCTGGCCAGTTTCGTCACTTTTGCACTGACGAGAATGAGATGGAAATGGCAGTCCGCCGTCCTGGGCTTATTCATGGCAGGCCTGATGATTCCCGTGCATTCCGCGCTCATTCCGCTGTTCTCTCTGTTCAAATCCGTGGATCTGATCAATAATCAGGTCAGCGTGGTCTTGTCCTACGCCGCCTTCAATCTGCCGATTACGATTATGATTCTCCTGGGCTTCTATTATGCTTTGCCCTCGGAGGTGGAAGAGGCCGCCGTGATGGACGGATGTTCGGTCAACCGCATGTTTTTCCGGATCGTCCTGCCCATGACCGGGTCAGTGTTGGTAACCGCTGCAATTATTAACATGATTTACAATTGGAACGATTTCGTATTTGTGAATACGTTTATCAACGACGACAATCTGAAGACGTTGACCGTCGGCATGCAGAATTTCGTCGGGCAATATTCCGCCGACTGGGGCGCCATCGGCGCGACGCTGATGATCAGCATTCTGCCCATTCTGGTCGCATTTGTTATTTTGAGCAATCAGATCGTGGAAGGCATTGCCGCCGGCTCGGTGAAAGGGTGACATGCCGGCCTCCCGTGCCTGCACAGGATCGGGGGTGGTCAGCCTCCAGGCTTTCGGTTAGAATAGGAATCAGAATTGGAAGCAAAGACAGGAAGGGGTGGCGAATATTACACTGGCAACGGCAGGTTGGGTTGCAGCCGTCCTTGTCGTCGTGATCGTGATCTTCGCCAGGTTCCCGTCTCGCGGCTCGTCCTTAAACGGCCTGCTGTTCGGATTGTTGCTGGTCGTCGCCGGCATTTTTCTGCTCCTGTTCTGGGATCTGCTTCAGAAGGCGGAGGGGCGTCAACCGGATTTTTTGCTTTATTTTGCCTGGATTTTCATGTTCATGGGTCTTGCGATAGGCACAATATCGTTCTTTAAAGGGAAATGATCGGGGGCGCCTTCCGATCATTTGTCTTTTTGGGGTGCCGCTCATCGAATCCTTTCAGTTGTTGCAGTGAGAAAAAGCACGTTAAACCTAATGCTGAATATGTTATCCTAATTATTGCAATATATACTTTATTCGGAAAGTAACGCCGCAAGCAGCAACAGCAACAAAGAAGCGGAGATTAAGGAGCTAGAATCTTTGGGAGTAGAATTTTTAACTCCAGAAGAAGCGCAAGTTTTAATAAAACAAAAAAATGCCCTAAAAGGAGGTATAGAACCACAAGTTGCATTACCAACGAGCTCTAACATTGTCTGGTCTTCTTATCGGGCTAACTGGGTTAAAAATGGGGTGACATATGCCAATCTGATTCCTCTCAATTTTTATCGTTAGTTACTAGTACAGTTAGCGGTTCTATTGCATATTCTATTCCCACGTTTACTTTCGTCAAATGGTGCCACAAAAAGTGCAACAATAAATCAGGGGACTCCCAAATCATTTACTTATACTGCTTTGTATCATAGAGATGGTTCTGCCGCGGTAAATTCTTATCTCAGTGGGCCTACTCAATATTCTTTTATAACTAAAGTTCCTCTTAAGGGTATTGACAATAAAACCATTAATACCATTAATACCATAACGCCTTTACAGCCTATTGGTATGGGTGCCGTGTATTAAAAGACTTTCACCTTTTTGAATAGAGGTTTACGTCAAAACTTTTTGACGTAAACCTCATCTGTGTGTTTAGATTGGAGGAAATTATGAGATTAAAGAAACTTATAACATTTTCATTAGTATTGGTTTTAGTTCTAATAGGTGCAGCTATTTTTTTATATAACTACAATTTTTCTGAAAAGATTAACGTTGAACGAACTGCCGTCATTTTCACTCTTAACAACCCTGCTTCAGCTAAAAGTACATTGATTAAGGTTAATGGGACTTTGAATAAACCAATATTTCGTCAAAAGAAATTTATTGGGTATTTCACCATTGATGGTTATGATTTCACAAAAGATCAAAAGGTCACTTTATATATTACTAAAAGAAAAAATGGCATAAATATGAGTTCTTTATTTTATCTTGACTCCTCGCCACCATACAATATAAAACAATACGGCCTGATATGGTTTGATGACAAATTCGAGAACATCAATATCTGGCCATCTGTCAATTGGATTGAAGTTGAGAGGGAGACTTTGGCTTTTATTACTACGGGTTCTACTTATGAAGAAGCATCAAAAACTCAAATAATGATGAGAAAGAAATTTGGAAATAATATGTGGTTTGTTCCCCATGAATATGATTCGGAAGCCAAGTGAGAATGATGGGCTAGGGCATTGACTCATATAATGCAATCGCAGACTATCCGAGAAAGATCTAGCGGAAGGTGTTGTGCACCCCTTAGAGTAGACATTGAGAAAACACCCCTTGATGTCGATCTACTCTAAGGGGTGGTTCATGGCTTTGCGCGATTCGGAAGATTCATTTAAGGCCAGATTTTTTTTTGAGCCA